>OJJX01000008.1_pt1 | contig 368259 bp, 289 predicted proteins | sample 1596411 | NCBI WGS metagenome assembly OJJX01 (sample SAMEA4350136, study PRJEB24818) | metagenome | biome: human; feature: gut; material: faeces | place: Denmark | collected 2013-09 | reverse complement strand
CCTTGATTGAAACGGTCAATGACGAACTGAAGAACATCGCACAGATTGAACACTCAAGACATCGTTCATTCAGTAACTTTATAGCCAACTCCTTGTCGGCTATCGCGGCATACTGCTTTTTTGAAAAGAAGCCCGCCATTGACGTAAAGTTTGTCAATGACGGACAACTTGCTATTTTTTGATTTTATTTCGAACTCACGTTATATTATTCAGATGGTTATACATTTATAATTGAATATCCATCCGTTTCAGGCCGCTATTTTTATGGCACGGCTGAAGATGGTTTTGAAATAAGACTAGAATGGGTGGACGGCAGAAGCATAAGAAAAAAGTAAGTTAGCAAGCTAACTTACTTTTTATGAAATCACACAACTAATTCCAGACATCCCGTGTCTTTATTCCACCATCACCCGATATCCTCCCGTATGCCCTCCGAATTCCGGAGCATAAGCAGACTGAACAGTTGCAATTCCGGCCTGATATTCTCCTGTCCGGTTCACATACACCTGATACTCTATCACATAAGTTCCTTTTCTCATCTGATCGATAAAGAACTGAGTCGAAGCATCTTTGGTAGCCTGATAATATCCCAGCCCGTTGCCCCAACGGAATCCCGAAACTGCCTGTAACGGTTCCATACAAGCTGCACGGTCATCCTTGATCTGAACAAAATCCATATCACGGTCAGCCTTCACAGTCAGGCGAACGGTAATCTTATCGCCAACTTTCAATGGAACTGATTCATTCAAAGCCTCATCTCCTTTATATAATTGACGGCTGACAGACAATCCGTTTCCCTGCTCACCTATTTGATCCATACTTTCCAGATATTGGGCATAAACGGCTCCCCAACCCATTCCGGCTCCTTCTTTATCCACCCTTACTTTCTTGATATTCATCACATCACCGGACACCGTCTTCTTGATATAACCGATGGCATCATCTGCCGGAGTCCGGATCACTTCTTTACCTAAAGTAATCTCTACTCCTCCTGTATTTGCCAATAAATCCGAAGCTCCTGTAGCCATCAATGCATACACCGCATCAGCCGTGGCAATCGGCGTTTCCCAAGTCTGTGTCTGTTTCTGCTTCAACAGCCAGCGTTTCATTTCATCAATAGCTTTCGTATCTTTTGTTATACGCTGTATAGCTTCCATAGCAGCCACTTCAGTCGGAATTTTATAACTGAACCATGAATATCGGGCTTTAGGAGTATCAAAGTAACGCCCCATTTCATCCGTCACAACAGAATACTCCATCAATGACTGCATAAACAGCCTGGCTTCTGCCACCTTACCGGATTGCTGCAAGATGATAGCTCCCAACGCCTTTCCATAAATCGTCAGTTCTTTTCCCTCACCGGACAACTTGTCTATAAAATACCGGTTCACCTTTTCATCAACCGGAGCCTTGCCATCCAAAGCACAGATATACAAATACCTGAGAACCTGTTCTGACGGACGGATACCGACAGCCCCTTTCTTTTCAGCTTCTTTCATGGACTTATACTCTTCGGCTGCCTGCTTGCCTAAATACTCGAACCCTTTTTGAATCATAGGCTGCATCCGGCTGTCAGCATCCTGATGGGTCAATGCATTCAGCCGGACAAGCATTTCCATTACCTGAGTAGTTACATAGCGGCTGCCTTGCATACCTTTATACCAACTCCATGCGCCATCGGCATTTTGCAATTCTCCCAGTTTTTCTACAGAAACAGCCAGTTGGCTATTCATTGTATTCAGGTCAAACAAAGTGGCGATACGCTGTTTTTGTTCGGCTTCATTGGTAGCTTCTGCCAGCCAGGGAGTTTCAGCCAGCAGGATATTTTTCAGTTCCTGATTCTTTTGCAGATTGCTCATAAAAGTCTCCTTCGTGCCACCTTGAGCCTTCCAGCTATCAAAGACTTGCTTGATACGGGGATTTTCTTTAACTATATATGCAGCCAATGAATGGGCATAATAAGCGGTAGCCCAGGAAAGAGCATCTTCATTCTGAGGATGAGCCACTACAGGCAAAGCCTGCACGGCATACCAAGCCGGATGGGCAGTAAATTCTACGGTCAACCGTTGTTCGGAAGCCGTTTTGCTATGCTTGTTAAACAGGTTTTCCAAAGAGAAAGTATGCGCACCTTCCCCATTCACGTTCAGAGGAACGGTTTCCGTCACCCACTGTTTGTCTGTCAGAACGGGGATGTAACGCTGTTCTCCATCACTGAAGGTATCTCCATCCGCTACCATCCGGCATGCCATTACCGCATATTTGTCACTCACTTCAAAAGTAAAGTTCACATGCCCGGTTTCTCCTCCCTTCACATCAAACTTCTGTTTTTGTGAATAGAATACCTTTTCTGTTTCCGGATTAAACAATTCCATGCGGACAGTCCCTTTCACTCCCTTGTCCGACAGGTTCATCAGTGAAGCGGCAATATTCGCTTTATCTCCCACGCGGACAAAGCGGGGCATATTAGGCTGAAGCATAAACTCCTTGCTGGCAGTAGCGGTAGCTTCTATCTTTCCATAATCCACATTCCGGGTATGTGCCAAGCCCATAAACTTCCATCGGGTAAGGCTTTCGGGCAGTACAAAGGAAATACTGACTTCACCTTTTTCATTGGTGCGGAGCTGTGGATAAAAGAATGCCGTTTCCGCAAAGTTTTCACGTATCTGTATATCACCCGTTTCTGCCAGTTCTTCAGAACTGCCCATTTCTACCTTTTCCTGTGCAGATGTTTCTACCATTTCTTCCTGGAGCACCATATCAGTAACAGCCTCCTGGTTCATCACAGCATTTGCGGCACTCCTGCCTCTAATCTTCAAAGCTCCTGCAAGAGTGGCACGAGGACTGCCTCCGTAACCTACCACCATAGCCTCCATTCTTCCTGTAGATGGAATGATCAATTCACTATATTCCAAAGGAACCGCACGGAGCCTCTTCAACGGGAAATCAACATACAAATAAGCATTCCGCATATAGGATGTATTCCAATAAGTCAAAGGAACCACATAATGAAAGTCCACTCCAAAGTCCAACTTATGTGCACTATAGATTTTATCCAGAGAAGCATCATACATAGTAGCCAGCATTTCAGCCTCAGCCGGGCTTCCATCCGGATAAAGTACCGTCAGTTTCCATTCCTCTTGCTGTCCAGGACGGAGTTTGTCACGGAACGTAGTCCATTTCAGCTGCAACTTCTTTTCAGGGGCCGGTTTCATAATCCGTGCATTATGACTGTAAAGTCTGCCATCTTTCACAAATGCCATACTTACCAGAATGCCGTCACCATATTCCTTCTTATAAGGGAAGCGGAAACTGACCACCGAGTCCGAAAGCTCTATACGTTTGCTTTCCAAGCGCTTATTTCCTGCAAATACATCATAAAGCAGATAGACATTCTTTTCGCTGCTACCTATATATACAGTAGCCGGAGATGCTGCATCAAATTCCAGACCATCCTGATAGAACCAATCCGTTATCACGAAAGGCGGACGCTTGTCGTTCAATGAAAACAGAAGGAAATTCTTAGATGCCGTACACTCTCTGCCCTGCGTATCCTTAGCCGAGAGCTTCAAACGATAATTGCCGGAAGGCAGGGCATAAATAGCCTCAGGAACAAAACTCTTGTTGGCTTCCACCGTACCGGTCAATACCTTTCTGCCTTCTTTTTCCTGACCGTCTTTCTGCTCCTCCATCTCGACTACCTGATAAGTAACCGGAGTATCTACCGGCTCACCCGAAAGATTCATGGCTGTCAGTTTTATTTCCAGCTTCTTTTCTTTCACCAAATTATCGGGCAGATTATCCATATTCAGCACCATTGAAGTACTTCCTAAAGGCAATGACAAATTAGCTTGCTGTGTCTCACCTGCACCATCCGTCACATCCGCCTGTATGTTGTACGTATAATACCACAACGGAGATTCTCTCCTGTCCGAGTCTATTTCAAAATGCACCGGAACGCTGAACTTACCATCCGCATCGGTCATTGCCTCTCCCTCCCAACGGGCTGAACCTCTGCCCATAAACCGCCAGACCCAGGCATAGGAACGAGATATATTATAGTGTACCCTGGCATTCTGCACAGGCGCACCGGCAAAAGTCTTTGCCATACCCACCACTTCTATAGAGTCACCCACTTGATACTCCACTTTCACGGGCTCAAACGTGACATCAAAGGTGGGACGTTTATATTCTTCTACCTTAAAACTGACAGAAGTATCGGCCGCACGCAAGCTAAAATAACCGGTCAGGCAAGGAGAGGGCAAAACAAACTGTCCGCTGAACGAGCCAAAACCATTCGTCCGTACTTCCACTTTTCCTGTTTCATTATTATTCGCATCATATAGGGATACCGTATATTTTTTATCCGCAAGCACACGCGTAGAATCCTTTTCCATTTCATAAGCCAAGCCGGATACATATACGGTTTGACCGGGACGGTAAATGGAGCGGTCGGTAAATAATTGCAAAACTTCTTTCCTCTTGCTCTCTTTATAGTAATAATCGTTTTTCCAAAGATTCAAGATGGGCATCGCATTATCAGCCGCCGTATGTGCATTATACCAGTATTTGTTACTATTCAGGAAATCCAGTTTCAAAGTACCCTGTTTATCCGCCTGGTAGGTCTGTTGGGGAGAATAACCTCCTCCCTTCTCCGTATAAATGGTTACTTCCGCCTCAGAAACAGGCTGTCCGCTCACTGCATCTACCACCACCAGTTCCAACGTACCATCCGGCAGAGGACGATAAATGGTCTTTAAAGCGGTGACATTCATTAATGTTCCGTCCGAAACGCCCTTCTTCCCATCGGGCACTGCCTTTAAGAAATAAATTCCCGCTTGAGGAGCCTGTATGGTCAGGGTGGTATCGACATTCAAATAATCTGTAGTAGGTTTCAAAGAAAAATGCTCCTCGCGTTGCAAACGGGCATATTTACTTTCAAAATGGGTGGTTCTGTTCTGCAATACGGCAGAGGTTACGGGTAAATTCACCTTATATAACTGCAAGGTGATGCCGGTAAGGTTTTTATAATTTACTTTCACCGACTGCTGTTCACCCGGATAGGCCGTAGCTATTTCCAGTGAAAGGCTTGCATTCAGAATTTCCTTTTCTATATTCTTCAGTTGGTTGATACCTTCGTAACGGGGGTATCCGGCTATTCCTTCACGAACTATCCGCAAGCGCTCTACCTGATTATTTTGATACTGTAGAAATTGTGCCAAAGCCAGATAAGCTTCAGGGACTGTTTTCACAGCCGGATAAGTATGAATCCACTTCCGAAGTTCCTGTTGGCATACGTCATTCGAGAAGTTTCCGGAAAAATTGCGGTACAGGTAATTCAATGCATCTATCCCGGTCAGCAACCAGCCCTCACGCTCCGTTTCCGTATCATATGCTTTCAGCAAGGACTGATAAGTCTGCATGACAGCTGCCGTCAGGTCACAATCAGAGACGGGAACAAACTGATAAGTAACAAACTGATCCATATCCGTCATATCCACAGACAGACTGTTTGTCTGATTTGCTTTAGCAGCCGCCTGCCACCTGTACTGCTGCATGATTTGTATGGCACGACGTGCCAGCAGGTTGTACAGATTATCACGAAAATACCGTTTACTAGCCTCTCCCACTCTCACCATAGGTCTCAATTTCTCGACCGGGATAAGTAATAACCGGTCTTTATCCTTGAGAGAGGCCTGCAAATAACCCAATCCTTTTTTTACGTCGGCAGGCATGGTCATTTCACCCAGAATAGAATACAATATAGCTTTGTCTTCCATACTGCCGGTTTGGGAAGCCCATTGTTCCAAACCATTCATATCTACCTTCAAGCTATCGGGAGTTAAAAGGGAACGGTACTGCATGGCAGTGAGATAGGCTTTCATCATTTGCGGTACATTCTGTTCCGCTTTTGCTTTATCGTAGATTTTCATTGCTTCGGAAATAACCGACTTGGGCAGATCCTTTCGTTCCAATACTTCCAGTTCTTTCCACAAATTGTCATAGGTTTGTGCCTGCATAGGAGCAAATACGCTCATTACCAGTAACACTATCAAAGATAAATAACGAATTTTCATATCTACAATCTTTTAGTTCGTACTAAGTCTTCTTTAACAAAGAAACGAAATAGATGTTTAAAGACTGCATACGTTTTAATTAAAATAACTAAAACAGAAAAGGAAAGATCTTTCAGCGCAGCCAAAGCAAACGTTGCAGCACCAGTCTTTTATAGGGTTTCTTCATGTCTTCGGGCAGGAAGGAAACATCTATCAGTTCCATCCATTTAATGATGGAACGTCGGAATTTCCAAGCGATGTTCTCTATTACCTTGCCACTGCCCCCCGGCGAGCTCCTCCGTATCCTCGGGCATGACAATAACCGTGGACAGCAAATGGTATGCAGGCGTCAGACTATAGCCCATCCCCGTATCATACAATGAAAAGTTCTTCAGGTGCCAGCCGGATAACGCAAGAATCCGGCATCATAGACAAAGGTAAAACCATTTTCGTCTTCCGTCAGCGTCCCCGCGTAGATATATATCATTCAGGTATATTTTTCCCCTTCTCATACGCTATGCTCCTTTCCTGCAGGCACTGCTCCCACTTCATACCCGAAGAGGGCAAGCACCTGGTTTACCTTGTCTATTCGCAAAGTTTGCTTTCCTTGTTCCAACTCGCGCACAAAGCGAAGCCCCACTCCCGCCTTAGCTGCCAAATCTACTTGCGTAAGTCCGAACCGCTTGCGCATTTCCTTAACAAACAATGACAATGAATTATTCATAATTACACCCTTTAGGGTACCAATATAGCAAAACCAGCGATAATTACACCCTAATGGGTATAATTTATTAGCTTCTTTTGCATAATATACCCGAAAGGGTGCAAAGTATTAGCCCAAACCAGCGCATTACGGAAAACCAGGAGTATTCAGCAAATTCGTGATACAAAGAAAAAGGACAGGAAAATTCCTTCAAAAGCTTCAGCCTCTCCGCAAACCCTTTGCCAGTGGGCATTCCGGCTGAAGGATTACACCGGAAAATGCTTCAGCCCGAAAAAAAATCCTTCAGCCGCACCCTCTGGGAGTATGCGTACTACGCACAGATTGGTTCCCCAATGCTTCAAAAGTCCTATATCCAGGCACTTGTCACCGTATCGCACCCCTAAATGAGCAAACTGACACAACCGGAAACATATTCTTTTTCATCAGGATAAGTTTGTATTTTCTGTCCATCACTTAGGTGAACACGCCATTCCACTTTGGTGAAGATCCATTGTCACCTGTATAAAACGGCTGCTTCACTAAGGTGAAGCAATAAAGCTGTTACGGCAGTCACAGCAAACTCTTCCTAATAGTAACATCATTTCCAACAGGCATAAAAGCACCAGAGAAAATGAACTTCCACAAACACATCCCGAACAACCAAAAACTGAAGCTTCCATAATCGGGCTGAAGGAATTTCCAAAGGCAATCCTTCAGCCACTTTGCCCTATTGACGGGCTTTTGCGGAGAGGCTGAAGCTTCTGAAACAAAAAACAGGGCAATGTCCCCGGAGGCACTGATAATCACCTCAATGGTAGCAGAAACCGACAAGTGTACACATGAAGCGGCAGTTTCCGAATAAAATAAGCCCTCTCCCGCATATATAGCCGGAAATATCGTATATTTGCTCTGTACTAAAGAAATAGAACCACTATGAAGAAAGAAGAATTAATGCGGAAAGCCATTGAGCTTTCTATAGAGAATATGGCAAACGGCGGCGGACCCTTTGGAGCCGTAATTGCCAAAGATGGTGAAATCATTGCGACCGGAGCCAATCGTGTCACCTCACAATGCGACCCTACCGCCCATGCGGAAGTCAGCGCCATCCGTGCGGCGGCAAGCAAACTGGGAACATTCAACTTGAGCGGATGTGAAATTTATACTTCGTGTGAACCGTGTCCCATGTGTCTGGGAGCCATTTACTGGGCACGGCTGGATAAAATGTATTATGCAAACAACAAGACGGATGCCAAGAATATAGGGTTTGACGACTCTTTTATCTATGATGAGTTAAGCCTGAAACCTTCGGCACGCAAGCTGCCTTCCGAAGTTCTTTTGGCGGAAGAGGCGATAAAGGCATTCCAACAATGGACAGAGAAAAGTGACAAAGTGGAGTATTAATAGAAAGGCGCGGACGAAATCCCTATCATCCGCGCCCGAAATCTTTATAAGATATTAAAGACTATTCTTTTACCGGCGTATTTTCCAACGTAGCTACTACGAAATCATAGAACTTGCCTACAGAAGGAATAAAGCAGCGTTCATCCGGTGAGTGAGGAGAACGCAAGGTAGGACCGAAAGAAATCATATCCAATCCCGGAACCACCGCACCGATGATACCGCATTCCAAGCCGGCATGAATCACTTTCACAGCAGGTTCCGTACCGAATTGTGCCTTATAAGACTCCTTCATGGCTTTCAGAATAGGAGAATCCACATTGGGTTCCCAGCCTGAATAACCACCTGAACGGGTTACTTCCATACCTGCCATAGAGAAACAGCTTTCCAATGCAGTATTCAGATAATCCTTCATTGAATCGCGTGAACTGCGGGCCAGGATTTTTATCTCCGCCTTGCCACCACCGATAGAAACGATAGCCAGATTGGAAGAGGTTTCCACGGTATCGGGGATAGTAGGAATCATACGCATCACTCCATTCTGACAAGCATAAATGGCATCCACCAGATTATCTTTAATTTCATCGGGAACCATCATCGCAGGCAATTCCACCCGTTCTGCCTTGAAGCTGATCGGTGTTTCGTGTACATGATATTCTTCATTCCACAATGCTTCGCACTCCTGCACAAATTCCAGTACGTCCGCTTCTTCTTCAGCCGGAACCGTAATGACCACTTCACATTCACGAGGAATGGCATTACGCATATTGCCACCTTGCCAGGACACCAGGCAAGCCTCATCGTAAGTTATCACCTGGTTCATGAAACGAGCCATCAGCTTGTTGGCATTGGCACGTCCTTCATTTATTTCCAATCCTGAATGACCACCGCGCAGCCCTTTCAAGGTAACTTTCAAAGCAATGTCAGCCGGATCTGTTTCCACTTCTTTATATTCCAACACTGCTGTCAGGTCTTCACCGCCTGCACAACCGATATACAATTCTCCTTCTTCTTCCGAATCCAGATTCAACAGAATATCACCGTCTACCGTTCCCGGCTTCAAACCGAACGCACCGAACATACCGGTTTCTTCGTCGGCAGTAATCAGTGCTTCCAACGGACCATGTTTCAGCGTCTTGTCTTCCATGATAGCCATGATAGCGGCAACACCCATGCCATCATCGGCTCCCAAAGTCGTGCCTTTAGCTTTCACCCAATCTCCGTCAATGTAAGTCTCGATAGGATCATTTTCAAAATCATGCACTGTATCGTTATTCTTCTGAGGAACCATGTCCATGTGAGCCTGAAGAATCACCTTCTTACGGTTTTCCATCCCCGGAGTGGCAGGCTTGCGGTAAATAATATTACCGGCTTCGTCCTGGAATGACTCAACGCCTACACTTTTTCCAAAGTTCAGCAAGAACTCTTGCACTTTCTTCAAGTAACCCGAAGGGCGGGGAACCTGAGTCAATGAATAGAAATGCTTCCACACATTCTGCGGAGCGAGAGAGAGAATTGTACTCATAACTTCTTAGTTTTATTTGTGAACGGCAAAGCCGCTAATCCATATATACCCAACAAAATTAATAAAAAAGTTTGTATTCCATGCACTAATAAGGCAAAAATTCCTGCATCTTCTTTTCCTACTCCATAGAGCATCATCATCGTTATGACAGCAAAATGCCACGGACCTGCCCCATTGGGAGTCGGAACTACTACCGCAATGCTACCTACAGCAAACATGACCAGTCCCGCCATCACTCCCAAGTTATCGGAAAAATCGAAACAAAAGAAGGAAACATAGAATTGCAGGAAATAACAAGTCCAAATGGCAATGGTGTAAAGGATGAATAGAGACATCCGCTTTACATGGCGCAAAGACAGTACACCGACCCATACATTATGGAGAATGCCTTTCACTTTGGCAAAGACCGTCACATTCCTAATCAGAAAAAAGGCCAGTACCAATACGGCCAGCACACAGACGATAGTGATATAGAAATGCCCGGAGGTAAAGACCTGTGACAAGACCGTGGTATCCGTGCCGGTTTCTTTAAAGAAAGTATCGAATACCCTTGCCTGCATAATCAAGGTTACCCCTGTAATCAGCGCCACACACAGCGTATCAATCAACCGTTCCGTAACCACCGTACCCAGCGATTTGGAGAAAGACGTGCCATCGTACTTCGCCAACACCCCGCAACGGGAAATCTCACCTACACGGGGAACAACCAAGTTGGCGGCATAAGACACAAAGATGGCATACACACAATCGGATGTTTTGGGATGCTCGCCCAACGGAGCCAGCGTAAGCTTCCACCGCCAGCCACGAAAAATATGGCTAAACACACCAAACACTAATGACACTAACATCCACCCATAGTTCATTCCTCCATCCAAGACCTCCCACACCCGGGAAAAATTGAATCCGTGATACATCCATATCAGTATCGCAGCCCCCAAAAATAACGGAAATGCAATCTGCAAACCTTTATTTATAATCTTTTTTAATCGAGTTCGTTCCAAAATCTGTGTATATTAATTTAGAATGTTTACCTTTGCACGATGCAAAGATACTATCTTAGCGAAATAAACCTATTTATTAACGATAGAAAAATAACGGAATGGGATTAGTAAAGCCAAAAAAATTTCTAGGACAACACTTCTTGAAAGATCTCAGTATTGCAAAAGATATAGCCGATACGGTAAACGTGTGCCCTGACTTGCCAATTCTGGAAGTAGGACCGGGGATGGGGGTACTAACCCAGTTTATTATGCAGAAAAACCGTCCGGTAAAAGTGGTGGAACTGGACTATGAATCTGTAGCCTATCTCCGTGAGAACTTCCCTGCCCTGGAAGATAATATCATTGAAGACGACTTCTTGAAACTGAACCTCGAAAAATTATTTGACGGAAAACCTTTTGTCCTGACCGGCAACTATCCTTATAATATATCCAGCCAGATATTCTTTAAAATGCTGGATTACAAAGACCTGATACCCTGTTGTACCGGAATGATCCAAAAAGAAGTGGCCGAACGCATTGCCGCCGGTCCCGGAAGCAAGACATACGGCATTCTCAGTATCCTGATACAAGCCTGGTACAAAGTAGAATACCTGTTCACCGTACACGAACATGTATTCAATCCGCCTCCCAAGGTGAAAAGTGCGGTCATCCGTATGACACGCAATGAAACGACGGAACTGGGATGCAATGAAAAATTGTTCAAGCTCATTGTAAAAACAACATTCAACCAACGGCGTAAAACTTTGAGAAACTCTATTTCTTCCATTTTAGACAAAGAGAACCCATTGAGCACAGACCCCATTTTCAACAAACGCCCGGAACAGTTGTCTGTACAAGAGTTTATCGAACTGACCAACCAGGTGGAAGCGGCGCTGAAAAACAAGACGGATATTGTCTATAGCAATGATATCGCCCGGAAAGGAACAAACAAGAAAGAATAACACCTATTTATTATATTAACGGAAGAATAGGATGAATAAAGAGGAATTAGAAAAAGTAGAGCAGCTGATCGAGCAAAAAGACTCAGAGCAACTGAAGGACTTGCTTGCCGGACTGCATCCTGCCGACATAGCAGAGCTGTGCAATGAACTGGATGCGGAAGAAGCACGGTTCATATACCTGTTACTGGACAATGAGACTGCCGCCGATGTCCTTATCGAAATGGACGAAGACGCCCGTAAAGAATTCCTGGAAATCCTTCCCTCTGAAACAATCGCCAAACGGTTCGTTGACTACATGGATTCGGATGATGCCGTGGACATTATCCGTGAAATGGACGAGGACAAACAAGAAGAAGTCCTCTCACACATTGAAGACATAGAACAAGCCGGAGACATTGTCGATTTGTTGAAATATGACGAAGACACTGCCGGTGGATTGATGGGTACCGAAATGGTAATCGTAAACGAAAACTGGAGTATGCCCGAATGTCTGAAGGAAATGCGCATCCAGGCGGAAGATATGGACGAAATCTATTATGTATATGTAGTAGACGATGACCAGCGGCTGCGCGGTGTGTTCCCGTTGAAGAAAATGATCACCAGCCCTTCCGTATCCAAAGTGAAGCACGTGATGAGGAAAGAACCGATATCCGTCCATGTAGATACCCCTATAGACGAAGTGGTACAAACCATTGAAAAATATGACCTGGTCGCCGTTCCGGTAGTGGACAGTATCGGACGCCTGGTAGGACGGATTACGGTAGACGATGTGATGGACGAAGTACGTGAACAGGCTGAGCGCGACTACCAGCTGGCATCAGGTTTGTCACAAGACGTGGAAACAGACGATAATGTATTCCGCCAGACTACAGCCCGTCTGCCCTGGCTGCTCATCGGCATGATAGGCGGAATAGGAAACTCCATGATTCTGGGCAACTTTGACAGCACTTTTGCCGCACATCCCGAAATGGCCCTCTACATCCCCCTTATCGGCGGAACAGGGGGGAATGTGGGAACACAGTCCTCGGCACTTATCGTACAAGGACTGGCAAACAGCTCGCTGGATGCCCAAAACACCTGGAAACAAATAGTAAAGGAATCTGTAGTGGCCGTAATCAATGCTACTATTATTTCTATGCTGGTATATATCTATAATTTCATCCGTTTCGGGGCAAGTGCCACCGTGACTTATTCGGTTTCATTCAGCCTGTTTGCAGTAGTCATGTTCGCTTCCATCTTTGGGACCCTGGTTCCTATGACACTGGAAAAACTAAAAATAGATCCGGCCATCGCTACAGGTCCGTTCATATCCATCACCAATGACATTATAGGTATGATGCTTTATATGGGCATCACCGTATTACTATCCTGACACATTTCACTACAGATTACATAGATTGAAATTCAGAGAAAAACAGATTCACACAGAAACCGGCAAAGAATCACAATAAAAGAGAATCTGTATGAATCTATGTAATCTGCAGTGCATTTATCCCCCTTGATTCTCCTATTTTCTCCACTTTTAAGGATTTTCCTAAAAAAATCGGGAAAAACAGTATGAAGTTCTAATTTATTTCTTTTAATTTGTAAATTGTTGTTATAACAAAAACGCTTACTTTAAAAATCTATACGATGGACTCGAATGAAACTATCCGCCCTTTAACCGAAGTTCCAGTGGAACAGACATCTGAAACTTTGGTATCATCTTCCGCTACTGCAGAAGAAAATAACGCTACGTATGTACCTAAACAAACGAAAGAAGAGGTCATCGAACGTTTAAAAGAAATCAACGAAGACGCCTGCAATGCAGACAAACAAGAGTTGGATTTATTGAAACAGAACTTCTACAAGCTGCACAAGGCTGAGCAAGAAGCCGCCCGTAAGGCATTTATTGATGGCGGAGGTGCTCCTGAGGCATTTATTCCCCAACCGGACGATGCTGAAAGCCGTTTCAAAGATATCATGAGCTCTATCAAAGAGAAAAGAAGCGCCATACAAGCAGAACAAGATAAAGAAAAAGAAGATAACCTGGTGAAAAAGCTCGCCATTATCGACCGCTTGAAAGAACTTGCCGAATCTCCCGAAGATGCCAACAAAGCATACAATGAATTCAAGAAACTGCAACAGGAATGGAACGATATAAAACAGGTGCCGGCTGCCAAGGTAAATGAACTATGGAAAAATTATCAGCACTATGCAGAAAAGTTCTATGACTTGATAAAGCTGAACAATGAATTCCGTGAGTATGATTTTAAAAAGAATCTTGAAATAAAAACTCATCTCTGTGAAGCCGCAGAGAAATTGGCTGATGAAGAAGATGTGATTTCCGCTTTCCACCAATTACAAAAGTTACATCAGGAATTCCGGAATACGGGTCCTGTTGCAAAAGAATTGCGCGAAGATATATGGACCCGGTTCAAAACTGCCTCTACAGCCGTAAACCGTCGTCACCAGCAACATTTCGAAGCCTTAAAAGAAAAAGAGCAACGTAATTTGGATGAAAAGACCGTAATCTGTGAAATTGTGGAAGCGATGGAATACGATACGTTCACTACTTTCCAAGACTGGGAAAACAAAACTCAGGAAATCATTGCTTTGCAAGCTAAATGGAAAACAATTGGTTACGCACCTCAAAAAATGAACGTGAAGATATTCGAACGTTTCCGTGCCGCTTGTGATGAGTTTTTCAAACGCAAAGCCGAGTTCTTCAAATCCATCAAGGAAAGTATGGCAGGCAATCTGGAAAAGAAGAAAGCATTATGTGAAAAAGCAGAAGCACTAAAAGAAAGCACAGACTGGAAAGCAACTGCTGATATTCTAAGCAAATTACAAAAGGAATGGAAAACAATCGGTCCTGTACCTAAAAAGTATTCGGATGCCGTATGGAAACGATTCATTGCCGCATGTGATTATTTCTTCGAGCAAAAGAACAAGGCGACTTCTTCACAACGCTCGGTTGAACAGGAAAACATGGTTCAGAAAAAGGCGATCATTGAAAAATTAAATGCAATTGACGCACAGGAAACACCGGAAGAGGATGCGGGAAACGCCATTCGAGAATTAATGAAAGAATGGAACGGCATCGGTCATGTACCGTTTAAAGAAAAAGATAAACTGTACAAGCAATATCATGGTGTCATCGACAAGTTGTTTGACAAGCTGAATCTTTCCGCATCACAGAAAAAATTAAGCAATTTTAAATCAACCATCAGCAAGGAAGGCAACCTTTATCGTGAACGCGAAAAACTGGTTCGTGCTTACGAAAACATGAAGAATGAAATTCAAACATACGAGAACAATTTGGGCTTCCTGACCAGTTCTTCCAAAAAAGGTAGCAGTTTGGTTACGGAAATGAATCGTAAAGTGGAAAAACTCAAAGCAGACCTAGAATTGATCTTGAAAAAAATTGAGGTGATCGACCAATCAATGAAAAACGAATAAAAACAGTTATATGAAAAAAGAGTCTAACGCAAATGCGTTAGACTCTTTTTTCATATAACACTACTAATTCTTAAGATAACCAACACAAAATAAAAAAAGATCTTCTAAAATTATAATTTTAGAAGATCTTTGTCTTTGACAAGTGGTTTGTCTGTTGGGATACCAGGATTCGAACCTGGAAAAACAGGACCAGAATCTGTTGTGTTACCATTACACCATATCCCAATTTTCCTATCAAAACACCCGTTTTGATTTTGACGCTGCAAAGATACGGCTTTTTATTTAATCCACAAATTTTTGAAGCTTTTTTTTCTAATCAAGATTCTTTTTTTCTCCATTTGCCTTCTTTTCCGGCCTTCCTTATCCTTCTTGACCGTGTATCATCATTCTAGACTTAACATAACAATAAAAAGATTCTCTAACTAAAAAAAACAAAAACCGAATATATTTAATGCACATTTTTTCGCTAGAATGAGAAAACCAAGTATCTTTGTGCATTGTTGTAAATACATATATTAGAATAATCAGTTGTTAATAACATTATAATGAACGAAGCAGAGACTTTAGTAAAAAAAATAACAGAAGGCATTCAAGAAAAGAAAGGTAAAAACATTGTAATAGCGGACCTCACCGCCATTAATGATACCATTTGCAGCTATTTCGTAATCTGTCAAGGTAATTCCCCAAGTCAAGTTACAGCTATCGTTGACTCAGTCAAGGAATATGTACATAAAGAAATAAATGACAAACCTACGGGAATAGACGGACTGAGAAACGCAGAATGGGTTGCAATGGACTACAGTGATGTACTGGTACATGTCTTTTTGCCGGAAACAAGAAATTTTTATAATCTGGAACATTTATGGGCAGATGCCAAACTAACCCAAATTCCTGATCTAGACTAATCCAATACAGAATCAAAATGAGTGAAAATACCAATAATAAACCAAAGATAAACATGCCACGCTTCAATTTGAGTTGGCTGTATGTTATCATTGCCATGAGTTTTGCCATCCTCTACTTTTCCAATCAAGAAGGAGGAATTGACAAACAAATAACATATACCGAGTTTAAAGATATGATAAACAAGGGATATGCCAATAAAATAATTGCATACGATGACAATACGGTAGAAATGTACATTAAACCGGAATTTGTTAAAGATGTATTTAAAAATGACTATAAAAAAGTAGGTCGTAATCCAGCCTTGAACGTTGAAATAGGTTCCATGGAGTCATTGGATAAATTCATGGAAAAGGCACAGGAAGAAGGTCATTTTACCGGATCTATCAGTTATGAAAAGAAACGCGACTACTTCGGTGCATTATTTTGGAATATCGCTCCGTTTTTACTGTTGATCGGTATATGGATGTTTGCCATGCGCCGCATGAGCGGCGGAGCAGGGGCCGGAGGCGCCAATCCGTTCAACGTAGGTAAAAGCAAAGCTCAGGTATACGAAAAAGGAGACAAAACTAACCGGATTACTTTTAAAGATGTAGCCGGACAAGCGGAAGCTAAACAAGAAGTGGAGGAAATTGTAGAGTTTCTGAAACAACCTCAGAAATACACGGAGCTGGGAGGTAAGATACCTAAAGGCGCTTTACTGGTAGGCCCTCCGGGAACCGGTAAGACTTTGCTGGCAAAAGCTGTTGCCGGTGAGGCGGATGTACCTTTCTTTTCGCTTTCAGGTTCCGACTTTGTGGAAATGTTTGTCGGAGTAGGTGCATCCCGTGTACGTGACTTGTTCCGCCAGGCGAAAGAGAAAGCTCCTTGCATTATTTTCATTGATGAAATTGACGCGGTAGGACGTGCCCGTGGCAAAAATCCAAGCATGGGTGGAAATGATGAACGCGAAAATACATTAAACCAATTATTGACAGAAATGGACGGTTTTGGTTCAAATAGCGGTGTGATCATTTTGGCCGCTACCAACCGCGCGGATATATTGGATAAGGCATTATTGCGTGCCGGTCGTTTTGACCGCCAGATTCATGTTGACTTACCCGACTTAAACGAACGTAAAGAAGTATTCGGAGTACATTTGAAGCCTTTAAAACTGGACGAAAGTGTTGATCTGGATTTGCTCGCCCGTCAAACTCCGGGATTCAGTGGGGCAGATATTGCCAATGTATGTAATGAAGCAGCACTGATCGCTGCCCGCCATGGTAAGAATGCGGTTGGGAAACAAGATTTTCTAGATGCTGTAGACCGTATTATCGGTGGTTTGGAAAAGAAAACCAAAATCATGACTGCCGAAGAAAAGCGTACTATTGCCTTACACGAAGCCGGTCACGCTACGCTGTCTTGGTTTTTGGAACATGCCAATCCTTTGATTAAGGTAACCATTGTTCCCCGTGGACGTGCATTGGGAGCCGCATGGTATTTGCCCGAAGAACGGCAGATCACAACCAAAGAGCAGATGCTGGATGAAATGTGTGCCACTTTAGGGGGACGTGCAGCCGAAGAACTGTTCACCGGACATATTTCAACCGGTGCCATGAACGATTTGGAACGTGTGACAAAACAATCATATGGAATGATTGCTTATGCCGGAATGAGTGAAAAGTTACCCAACTTATGTTATTACAGCAACGATGAATACTCTTTCAGCAAGCCTTACAGTGAACGTACAGCCGAACTGATTGACGAAGAAGTGAAAAGAATGATCAACGAACAATATGATCGGGCAAAAGCAATATTATCCGAACATAAAGATGGTCACAACGAGCTGGCCCGTCTGTTGGTTGAAAAAGAAGTAATTTTCGCCGAAGATGTGGAACGCATTTTCGGCAAACGCCCCTGGACTTCACGTTCAGAAGAAATTATGGCTTTAGAAGCTACAGCAAAACCAGTAGAAGTAACCGAAGATTTTGAAGAGAAGAATTCTTCAGATTCTGAGGAAAAGGAAAAAGAAAAAAAAGAAGCATAACATTGTAGAAAGATCTGTCAACTATATAAGCATTGTCATTCTGAATGATACAAAGAGTCCGTAATAATCCAGATATATCCGGATTCTTCATGGTCACTCAGAATGATAAAAAAACAGATCTTCTACTTTGATTTTTGAATCACTTAAGACTAACGACCGTGAAAAGCAATTTCTTACAACGTGCCATAACCGGAATTATTTTTGTTGCAGTACTGATAGGCTGCATCGTGGGAGGGGCTGTCTCATTCGGCATCCTATTTGCCATTATCAGCGCATTGGCAATCAATGAATTCTGTAATTTGGTCAATCATGTAGAAGGAATACAAGTAAATAAACGTATATGTATTCTCAGCGGAATTTTTCTTTTCCTGTGCTTTTTCTATTTTGGAATAGATCCTTCACAAACAGGTATATTTATTCCTTATTTAGCTTTATTTATTTATCTGATGGTCAGCGAACTTTATTTGAAAAAAGAAAACCCGCTGAATAATTGGGCTTATGCCATGTTAAGCCAGATGTATATTGCCTTGCCATTCGCTTTGCTGAATGTATTGGCTTTCCATTCGGACGAAACAGCCAGCCTTTCACAATACAACGCTATTCTCCCACTATCTATTTTTATATTCAACTGGGTGAATGATACAGGTGCTTACTGTACAGGCATGCTGTTTGGCAAACATAAACTATTTGAACGCATTTCTCCTAAGAAGTCATGGGAAGGCTCTATTGGCGGCGGCATTTTCTGTATCATAGCTTCTTTCCTGCTATCTCACTTCTTCCCTTTCATGTCTACCGGAGTATGGATCGGACTAGCATTGACAGTGGTAGTATTCGGAACCTGGGGGGATTTAACGGAATCTTTATTAAAACGCCGTCTAGGCATCAAAGATTCGGGCAATATTTTACCGGGACACGGTGGAATGCTCGACCGTTTTGACAGCGCGATTCTCGCAATCCCGGCAGCAGTAGTCTATCTGTATGTAGTTTCTTTATTTTAACTCCGCCAAATCCAAAGGATTAAAGCCCGGTACATCCTCGCCAGTGAGCGGATAAGAGAAAATATATGTTTTTTCTTCCCCGCCCACAGGATTAACCAATACCTTTATTCCTTTCAATTCACTGTTTTCCGGTGAATAATCACCTAATTTAAAAGAAACCATACCAGGTACCAATCTGCCCTGACTTCCGTTGTTATTATAGCGGAGTTCCAAATGCGCATATCCGTCCTTTGTCCAAGGAATCATCTCATTCACAACCAGATTAAGAATAGGTTTCTGCGGACTGGGAAAATTCAACATAAAACGTACATTCAGATAGTCATCAGAAGGCCACATATCCTTGATCTGTACTTTCATATTTCCAATACTGTCCATATTATCGGGGTTCAATCCGATAATTTCCTGAACAGGTACTAAGGTATAGTCATTCAAACGGATATTATAAGCAAATCCACTTTCACCGGCTTCCAAAAAAGAATAATTTCCCAAAATCCGTTCTCCTGCCTTCAAATCCCGGTAAGGAACAATATGCTGCACCACCCACAACTTCTCTCCGTTATCCAACACCAAATAAGGAGCATCATACTGAGGTTGTTTTTCTACGGTAGCCATAGCTATAGTCACCGTACTGTCCGGATCACTTTCATCATTACCACAAGATGAAAAGGCGAATACTCCGCTCAAAAGAAGCATCGCCCCTAACATAGATTGAAAAAAATATTTCATATACTTCCAGGGTTTAAGTTGTTTACCCGAAAGAACAAAAAGAGATCGTGAAAAGTTTATTTCTTCAACAAAGCTACCATTTCACGGGCTGCTGTCCCCGAAGCTCCTGCCGGACCTAAAATCTGAATAATACGATCATACTCTTCCAACACCTTATTTCTGTATACCTTATTATATAAAAGAGATTCTAACTCTGAACGCACGTTATCCACCGTCATCGTATCCGCCACCAGTTCACGAACCACTTCCTTGTCGGCTACCAGATTAACCAACGAAATATATTTCACTTTTAGAATATGCCGGCGAAGAAAAGCGATAAATTTCCCTACCGGAGTATAGTAACACACCACTTGAGGAACACGGAAAAGAGCTGTTTCCAAAGTTGCAGTACCCGAAGTCACCAATGCCGCCTGCGCGTGCTGCAACAACCTGTAGGTCTGTCCGAAAATGATTTTAACCGGTACATTCGGATTTATATAATCCGAATAATAGGCAGGGTCCATCCCCGGAGCCCCTGCCAGCACCAATTGATAATCTTTGGTAAACGGAGCAGCAGCCTCCAGCATCATCGGCAGGTTGTCTTTGATTTCCTGTTTCCGGCTGCCCGCCAACAATGCGATAACAGGCTTTTCGGACAAGCCATTATCCGCCACAAATTCCGGAAATCCATCCGGATGTTCCTTACAATAAGCATCCACTGCATCTACACAAGGATTACCCACATAATGAACAGGGTACTGATGTCCGGCAAAAAACTCAACCTCAAAAGGCAGGATGGAAAACAGTTCGTCCACATCCCGCTTGATATTTTTAATCCTATACTCTTTCCAAGCCCATATTTTAGGAGAAATATAATAGTAGACAGGTATTTTCGTCTGCTTCTTTATAAACTCGGCTATTTTCAGGTTAAAGCCGGGATAATCCACCAGAATCACTACATCAGGAGCCCAACGAACAATGTCCTGCTTACATTCTTTCATATTCCGAAAGATAGTACGCAAATGCAACAACACCGGGATAAAACCCATATAAGCCAGTTCTTTGTAATGCTTCACCCGCGTTCCACCAACAGCCGTCATCAAGTCCCCGCCAAAGAAACGGAATTCTGCTTCCGGATCTTCCTGTATCAAGGCACGCATCAAATTAGATGCGTGCAAATCGCCTGATGCCTCGCCTACTATCAAATAGTATTTCATACTTCCAGATTCCAGTTTTTCAACTCATTCATCATCCCATAAGCAGTCACATCAATTTGGGTCGGAGTTACCGCCACATACCCATGCCCTAATGCCCAGTGATCCGAATCTTCCGCTTCCGGTTCATAGTTATCAAACTCTCCGGTCAGCCAGAAATACTCTCCCCCCCGAGGATGCAGACTACGCTTCCATTCATTAATCCAAGCCCCATTCGTCTGACGGCAGATGCGTACCCCTTTCAAGGAAGCTGTATCCGGAAAGTTCACATTCAAGCAAATCCCCAAAGGCAAGCCATGCTCCAGGACCTGCTCAGTAATACGGCGTATATAAGGCAGCGATGAAGAGAAATCAGCATCCGCAAAATGATTACATAATGAATATCCGATAGAAGAGATCCCCTTCAGACACCCTTCAATCACTACCCCCATCGTACCGGAATAATGCACATTCACTGAAGAATTATCACCGTGATTTATTCCACCTATCACCACATCGGGACGACGGGGAACCACCGTATGCAATGCCAGTTTCACACAATCTACCGGTGTGCCCGTACATTTATACACAGTCAAATCCTCCTCTTCACGTACCTTGTAATACTTCACAGGATGCTCGGAAGTGATCGCCCCCGAAGCTCCCGAACGAGGACCGTCCGGTGCCATTACGATTATCTCACCCATTCCACGCAACCCGCGTATCAATTCATTCAATCCCTTAGCTTCCACGCCGTCATCATTTGACAGCAATATCAACGGTTTTTCTTTCTTCATATTTTTCCACTCTTTTTCTCGGAGCGTAAAGATACAACTCTTTGCCGGAACTACCCCTCACCGGAAAAGAAAATTATCTTAATGTTCTACAACCCAGTGCTAAAAATAGAATAGAATTGAATGAAAATTTCTATCTTTGCCGCCGTTGAGTTATTAACAAAACCAATGAGTTATCAACAGTTTTGCTAATGTCTGCCGTTTTTTATAGGTGCAATCACCTATTATTTGTTACTTCGCAGCGAGAAAAACTGATTAATATGGGAAAAATTATTGCTTTAGCCAATCAAAAAGGTGGCGTAGGTAAAACTACCACAACGATTAACCTCGCAGCTTCTCTGGCAACACTGGAGAAAAAGGTGCTGGTTATTGATGCAGACCCTCAGGCCAACGCATCATCAGGATTGGGTGTGAACATCAAAGAGGTAGAATGCTCTATCTATGAATGTATTATCAACGAAGCCGATATACGGGAAGCAATTTATACCACCGACATTGACGGACTCGACATTGTTTCTTCACACATCGACCTGGTTGGCGCAGAAATAGAAATGCTGAACCTGGAAGACCGCGAGAAGATCATGAAAAAAGTATTAGCCCCCATGCGGGACGAATATGACTATATCCTGATAGACTGCTCCCCGTCGTTAGGCTTGATAACAATCAATGCGCTGACAGCAGCCGATTCAGTGATTATCCCTGTTCAATGCGAATATTTTGCATTAGAGGGCATCAGCAAATTGCTGAATACCATTAAGATTATTAAATCGAAACTGAATCCTTCACTGGAAATAGAAGGCTTCCTGCTGACAATGTTCGATTCACGTCTGCGTCTGGCCAACCAGATTTATGATGAAGTGAAACGCCATTTTCAAGAATTGGTATTCAAGACAATTATACAGCGTAACGTCAAACTGAGCGAAGCTCCCAGCCACGGCATTCCTGCAATATTGTATGATGCCGACTCTACCGGAGCCAAGAATCATTTGGCATTGGCACAAGAAATTATAACACGTAACAGTAAGTAAACAATGGCAGTACAGAAGAAATTTGCTTTAGGACGCGGGCTTGACGCACTGATCTCGACTGAAGAAGTAAAGACAGCCGGCTCATCTTCTATCAACGAGATAGAACTGAGCAAAATATCCGTCAACCCTAACCAGCCGCGTCGTGAATTTGATCCGGTGGCGTTACAGGAGTTGGCCGACTCTATTGCCGAAATTGGTATCATCCAACCCATTACGTTGCGTCAACTGAGTGAAGACTCTTACCAGATCATAGCCGGAGAACGTCGTTACCGCGCCTCCATACAGGCAGGACTTAAATCTATTCCGGCATACATCCGCACAGCCGATGACGAGAATGTAATGGAAATGGCGTTGATTGAAAATATTCAGCGTGAAGATTTGAATTCATTGGAGATTGCACTGGCTTATCAACATTTATTGGAACAATATGCATTGACACAGGAACGGCTGAGCGAACGTGTAGGGAAAAAACGTACCACTATCGCCAATTATCTGCGCCTGCTGAAACTTCCGGCCCAGATTCAAGTAGCATTGAAAAACCGCGAAATAGACATGGGACACGCCCGTGCCTTATTGTCCTTAGATGATCCTAAGACCCAAATACGTATCTTTAATGAAATACAGTCACAAGGCTATTCTGTCCGTAAAGTGGAAGAAATTGTCAAGGCACTGAGCAGTGGCGAGACAGTGGACAGCGGTGGGAAGAAGATCAAACCGAAAGGCTCCAAACTATCCGAGGAATACACTTTGCTGCAAAGCCACCTCTGCGGATTCTTCGGTTCGAAAGTACAGCTATCATGTACAGCCAAAGGAAAAGGCAAGATCAGTATTCCGTTCAATAACGAAGAGGACTTGGAACGAATCATGGAAATACTGGATTCACTGAAAAAGAAAGAATAAAGCGTTATTACTACATTGAAAAGAAGAACATCCACATATAAACTGTTTACATTCCTGCTTTTATGCCTTATGATGGCTGGAAGCATGAATGTTCACGCCCAAAAGGCACGCAACCGCCGTATGGGTATAAAGACAGATTCTATTATACAAGTCAAAGATTCACTTGTCATTGACAGCCTGAAACTGCTGGAAGAACGGCAAAAGATAGAAAATATGGAAGCACCTGTTGATACTGCCGCTTTAGTCCGTAAAAATGATTCCATACAGAAAGCAATGGCTGCCGAAACAAAACCCCGGTTTATCCCGAACTCCAACCGTGCCATCTGGCTGGCGTTGGTAATTCCCGGCGGAGGACAGATATACAACCGTAAATATTGGAAACTGCCGATAGTATATGGTGGGTTTGTGGGATGTGCATATGCGCTGACCTGGAACAACAGAATGTACAAGGACTATTCTCAAGCCTATCTGGATATTATGGACGATGACCCTGATACCAAAAGCTACGAAGACTTCCTGCCTCATGGCATGAGCGCGGAAGGTATGGAGGACACCTTTAAAAAACGAAAAGATTTCTATCGCCGAAATCGGGATTTAAGCATATTCTGTTTTATCGGTGTATATATACTGTCTGTCATAGACGCATACGTGGATGCCGAACTATCTGATTTTGACATATCCAAAGACTTAGGTCTTCAAATACAACCTGTTATTTTTAATGACGGCCGGAGCAGGATACCTAATACAATAGGCCTGCAATGCAGCTTCAAATTTTAATCGCATGAAAAACTTTTTAATTGGTTTATTTACATTTATAGGAACAACGGGAATAAGCGCACAAACCCAAAGTATTACCGTTCACTCGCAAACTACAGGAAAAGAAGAAATTATTGATGTTCCTGAAAGTATGCAGTCAGAAATGGACAGTCTTTACTGGGACTGGCAATCTAAGAATCACATCACATTGGGAGAGAACTGCACAATGGCCTCTACCAACCCTGTTGTAAGTGATTCCATCTATATGGATCGTCTGTCACGTATTCCCTCTATCATAGAAATGCCTTACAATGAGGCAGTACGCAAATTCATTGATATGTATGCCGTCCGTCTGCGCAATAAAGTATCCTTTATGCTTGCGGCAACCAATTTTTATATGCCTATCTTTGAAGAAGCACTTGATTTATACGACCTTCCTCAAGAACTGAAATATCTGCCGATTATAGAGTCCGCCTTAAATCCTGTCGCTGTTTCCCGCCAGGGAGCTACCGGCTTGTGGCAGTTTATGCTGGGTACAGGAAAAATATACGGGCTGAAGAACAATAGTCTGATAGACGAAAGACGGGACCCGGTCAAATCAACTTGGGCGGCAGCACGTTACCTGAAAGACCTGTACGACATCTATCAAGACTGGAATCTAGTATTGGCAGCTTACAACTGCGGGCCGGGCACTATCAACAAAGCCATACGCCGTGCCGGAGGAGCCACGGATTATTGGACAATCTACAACTATCTGCCCAAAGAAACCCGTGGGTACGTTCCTGCTTTCATAGCGGCAAACTACATCATGACCTATTATTGCGAACATGGCATCTGTCCCATGGAAACACAGCTTCCCAACGCTACAGACACCATTCACATTAACAAAGACCTCCACTTACAACAAGTGGCAGAAGTATGCAACATCAACCTAGACCAGCTTCGCAGCCTGAACCCCCAATACAAAAAGGACATTATTCCCGGTAACAGCGAGTTGTGCGCACTTCGTCTGCCCAATAACTTTGTCAGTACTTTCATTGACCGCCAAGACAGCGTGTTCGCTTATAAGCCCAATGAATATCTGACCAAAAGAAAAACGGTAGCCATCAAGGAAACAACCAGTAGCAGAAACCGCTCATCCAAGGGAACTCTTTATCATAAAATCAAACAAGGAGACACATTGGGAGGAATTGCTGCCAAATACCACGTATCCATCAGCCAATTACGTAATCTAAACGGTATAAAGGGCAATAATATCAGAGCCGGAAGAAGTTTGCGGATCAGATGATTGATAAAAAATACAGATTTAACACTATACATTTTCTGAAAATACTTGCTTGAATATGTTTTTTGTATATTTTTGCAGTATAGATTATAGGAGGCAAAGATATGACGGATGAAAAGCAGACTCAGGAACAGGCGGATGAGGAAATGATAAACCAAGGGTTTCAGGAACTTTTGGACAGTTATCTAGCGACCAAGCACCGCAAAAAAGTAGAAATCATCACAAAGGCATTCAATTTTGCCAAACAAGCACATAAAGGAGTAAAACGACGCTCGGGTGAACCATACATCATGCATCCCATAGCCGTTGCTAAAATTGTATGTACCGAAATAGGACTGGGATCAACTTCCATTTGTTCGGCTTTACTGCATGATGTGGTTGAAGATACAGACTACACTGTGGAAGACATTGAAAATCTGTTTGGTCCTAAAATCGCACAGATTGTAGATGGCCTGACTAAAATATCCGGCGGCATATTCGGAGACCGGGCTTCCGCACAAGCCGAGAATTTCAAGAAATTGCTACTGACCATGAGTGATGACATCCGGGTTATCCTCATCAAAATAGCCGACCGTCTGCATAATATGCGTACACTTGGCTCCATGCTTCCCAACAAGCAATACAAAATTGCCGGAGAAACCTTATACATCTATGCGCCACTGGCTAACCGCTTGGGGTTAAACAAAATAAAGACAGAACTGGAAGATCTCAGTTTCAAATATGAGCATCCGGAAGAATATGCACAGATAGAATCCAAGCTACAAGAGACACAAGCGGAACGCGAAGAAGTATTCCGTGAATTTACAGCACCTATCCGCGCACAACTGGACAAAATGGGTATCAGCTATCAATTGATAGCACGAGTCAAATCCCCTTATTCCATTTGGAACAAGATGCAGACCAAGCATATCACATTTGAAGAAATATATGATATCCTGGCCGTCCGTATCATCTTCTGTCCCAAAAATCCGGAAGAAGAACTCAACGAGTGCTTTAACATATACGTATCCATATCCAAGATTTATAAACCGCACCCAGACCGCTTGCGCGACTGGGTAAGCCATCCTAAAGCCAACGGCTATCAGGCACTTCACGTAACTCTGATGAGCAACAAAGGCCAATGGATAGAAGTGCAGATACGCAGCGAGCGGATGAATGATGTAGCCGAACAAGGCTTTGCCGCACACTGGAAATATAAAGAAGGCGGAGGCAGTGAGGACGAGGGCGAACTGGAAAAATGGCTGCGTACCATCAAGGAAATTCTGGATGATCCGCAACCGGATGCCATGGACTTTCTGGATACCATCAAACTGAACCTGTTCGCTTCTGAAATATTTGTCTTCACTCCGAAAGGTGAAATCAAAACGATGCCGCAAAACTGTACGGCACTGGATTTTGCATTCTCCATCCATACATTCTTGGGCAGCCATTGCATCGGAGCTAAAGTCAACCACAAGCTGGTGCCCTTGAGCCACAAACTGCAAAGCGGCGACCAGGTGGAGATTCTTACTTCCAAATCACAACATGTACAGCCTTCGTGGATAAACTTTGCCACCACTGCAAAAGCCAAGGCTAAGATACAGGCCATACTGAAACGCGAACAGCGAGGTATGCAGCAGGCCGGTGAGGAAATGTTACGGGAATTCTTCTCCAGGGAGGGAGTAGAGTACACTCCCGAAAACATACGAAAGATCTGTAATCTGCATACCCTCAAGACACAGGAAGAATTGTTTGCAGCCATCGGATTCAAAACAATCATTCTAGGAGAAAACGATAAAAACGAACTGAAAGACAAACCGGTTTCCAGTAACTGGAAAAAGTATATCTCTTTCGCTTTCGGAGGCAGCAAGACAAACAAGGAGAAACCGACAGAAGAGAAGGTTCCCCTACCAAAGATAGACAGCAAGAAAATATTGAAACTGACTCCCGAAGCTATCCAAAAGAACTATGTGATAGCAGAATGCTGCAAGCCTATTCCGGGAGATGACGTTTTGGGATATATAGGCGACAATAATCGTATCATCATCCACAAACGCCAATGTCCGTTGGCTACCAAACTGAAAAGCAGTTATGGCAACCGCTTGTTGGCTGTCCAATGGGAGACGGGAAAGTCCTTGTACTTCCCTGTAAATATCTACATAAAAGGTATTGACCACATCGGTCTGTTAAACAAGGTAACAGAAATCATTTCACAACAATTGAATGTAAATATCCACAAGTTGAATATTGAAAGTAACGATGGTATCTTTGAAGGAAGAATACAGCTATTTGTGCACGATGTGGATGATGTAAAATCCATCACTACCAACCTAAGGAAAATAGATGAGATAAAAACCGTCACCCGTATCGAAAAGTTCGAAGACCAGCCGAATTAACCAATACCAGTTTCACCGCAGATTACACTGATTTGTCCATAACGATTATCTGCAACTCGTTTTTAATCCGTGCAATCTGTGGTGAATATTCTTAAGTCAGGTAATCCAATTCTTTACGCATACTGACCAATTCCTCACGTATCAGTTTCAATCTGTCCAAAATCTCCGTAGTACGGATAGTGGTTTCCCTGTTCATCTTCAGTTTCTGCTTGGCCCCCTGTAAAGTCATCCCTTTCTCTTTCACCAGATGATAGACCAGCCGGATATTCTCAATATCCTCTTTACGATACTGACGGACATTCCCTCCCGCCTTCTTGGGCGAAATAATAGGAAATTCCTTTTCCCAATAACGCAACAAGGATTCATTTACATCAAACATCTTCGCCACTTCCCCAATGGAATAGTAAAGTTTCAATTCTTTATTCGGATTATAGGCCATGGTAAATTAAAATTAAGAATTAAAAATTCACGGCTAGTCAAATACCTTACCGTGATTGGCTGCAATCTGTATCATCTTGTCATAATCTTCCGCACTCAAATCCATGAAATAATAATTCACAGGATTCTGCACTTTTCCTTTCACGTGCACTTCATAGTGCAAGTGCGGCCCGGTACTCTTGCCCGTATTTCCTACCTCCCCTATCACTTCCCCACGTACCACCTTTTGCCCCGGGCGAACCTTATACTTGCTTAAATGTGCATACCAAGTCACGTACCCGAAACCATGATCCACCTGGATCAGATTTCCATAACCGGTTTCCCATCCCGCCTTTACCACCGTTCCGTCTCCCGTAGCATAAACAGGAGTACCTATATTGGCAGAGAAATCCATTCCCGCATGAAACTTGGCTGTTTTATAAATAGGATCTATACGTACACCGTAACCTGAAGCCGTCTTCTTCAAATTCTTATTGGATACCGGCATTATGGCCGGAATACATTTCAGCATCTCGTCATGATTCTTGCACAAATCCACCACCTCGTCAAAAGACTTGGACTGGATATAAAGCTGCCGGTTCAACATATCCAGCTTCTGAGTGGTATTGATAACCAGATCGGCATTCGCCATATCCCGCAACTGTTCATAGCGGTTTGTCCCCCCATAACCGGCCTTACGGACTGCATCCGATACAGGATCGGCCTGCAACACCACCCGATACAAATTATCATCACGCTGCTGGATATCCTGCATCACCCCCATAGCCTCATCCAGACGATGGGACAACACATTATACTGGGCCAGCAAACGGGTATTCTCTATACGGAGCTCCTTCTCGGACGGAGAACCAAAGATCAATAATAAGATAATGAAACTGCCTGCCCCCAAGCCCATTCCCACAAACAAACGGCGCAAGATGCTTAAGGCACGCTGCCTCACTGTGGGGTAAATGCGGTCATAAGTTCGGGTCTTAGGATTATAAATATAGTAGACTTTACGCATCTAATTCTGCTTTTTGAAGTTTTTAATGCACAACACATCAATATTTTGCACAATTCTTGACGACAAAAATAATAAAACCAATTATCTTTGCAAATCCTTTTTGAGAATATTAACTAGAAGACAATATATTATAAGCGACATGATGACAGCTAAAGAAATTAGAGATTCTTTCAAAAGCTTTTTCGAGTCGAAAGGACACCAGATTGTTCCATCGGCTCCGATGGTCATTAAAGATGACCCCACATTGATGTTCACCAATGCAGGTATGAACCAGTTCAAAGACATTATTCTGGGCAACCACCCGGCCAAATACAAAAGAGTCGCGGACTCACAAAAATGTTTGCGTGTAAGCGGCAAGCACAATGACCTGGAAGAAGTGGGACATGATACCTACCACCATACTATGTTCGAAATGCTGGGCAACTGGTCTTTCGGAGATTACTTCAAGAAAGAAGCTATCGGCTGGGCATGGGAATATCTGGTAGATGTACTGAAGATAGATCCGAAAGATCTGTATGCCACCGTATTCGAAGGAAGTCCCGAAGAAGGACTGGAACGGGACAACGAAGCCGCCTCTTACTGGGAACAGTTCCTGCCGAAAGACCATATCCTCAATGGCAACAAACATGACAACTTCTGGGAAATGGGTGATACAGGTCCCTGCGGCCCGTGTTCCGAAATCCATATCGACTCACGTTCGGAAGAAGAAAAAGCTCAAATCCCCGGCAACCAACTGGTAAATAAGGATCATCCGCAAGTAATCGAGATCTGGAATCTTGTATTCATGCAGTTCAACCGCAAAGCAGACGGTTCACTGGAAGGTCTTCCCGCCAAAGTGATCGATACCGGTATGGGATTCGAACGTTTGGTGCGCACACTGCAAGGCAAGACATCCAACTATGACACTGATGTGTTCCAACCGATACTGAAAGCCATTGCCGAAATGGCAGGAACCACCTATGGTCAAGACAACCAGAAAGATATCGCCATGCGCGTTATAGCCGACCATATCCGTACCATCGCATTCTCAATCACCGACGGCCAATTGCCCAGCAACGCAAAAGCCGGCTATGTAATCCGCCGTATCCTCCGCCGTGCCGTCCGTTACGGATATACTTTCCTGGGACAGAAACAAGCATTCATGTACAAGCTGCTGCCTGTATTGATTGAGAATATGGGCGAGGCCTATCCGGAGTTGAACGCACAGAAAACACTGATCGAGAAAGTGATCAAAGAAGAAGAAGAATCTTTCCTGCGCACACTGGAAACAGGTATCCGTCTGTTGGACAAGACTATGAACGATGCCAAAGCTGCCGGGAAAAAAGAGATCAGCGGTGTGGATGCCTTTACATTATATGACACTTTCGGTTTCCCCCTCGACCTGACAGAACTGATTCTCCGAGAAAACGGCATGACTGTAAACGAAGAAGAGTTCAACGCCGAAATGCAGAAACAAAAAGAACGCGCCCGTAACGCGGCAGCCGTTGAAACCGGCGACTGGATCACCATAAAGGAAGGTGACACCCACTTTGTAGGTTATGACTTTACCGAATATGAAACCAGCATCCTGCGCTATCGCCAGATCAAGCAGAAAAACCAGACATTGTATCAAATTGTACTGAGCGATACTCCTTTCTATGCCGAAAGTGGTGGTCAGGTAGGTGATACAGGGGTGATCGTAAGCGAATTCGAAACCATTGAAATCATTGACACCAAGAAGGAAAACAACCTTCCTATCCATATCACCAAAAAACTGCCCGAACACCTTGACGTTCCGATGATGGCTTGTGTAGATACAGAAAAACGTGCCGCCTGTGCCGCCAACCACTCTTGTACTCACTTGCTGGACGAAGCGTTGCGCCAGGTATTAGGAACTCACGTAGAACAAAAAGGTTCTTTGGTAACCCCTGAGTCATTACGTTTCGACTTCTCTCACTTCCAGAAGGTGACTGACGAGCAACTTCGTGAAGTGGAACATTTGGTAAATGCCAAAATCCGTGAGAACATCCCTTTGACGGAATACCGCAATCTTCCTATCGAAAAGGCAAAAGAACTGGGTGCTATTGCTTTGTTCGGTGAAAAATACGGTGATGAGGTACGTGTTGTCCAATTCGGAAACTCTATTGAATTCTGTGGAGGTACCCACGTTCCGGCTACAGGCAAGATCGGTATGGTCCGTATTATCAGCGAAAGCTCTGTTGCTGCCGGTGTGCGCCGTATCGAAGCTATCACGGGTGCCAAAGTAGAGGAATTGATGGATACGGTCCAAGATACGCTGAATGACTTGAAGGCATTGTTCAACAATGCCCCCGATCTGAAAGTCGCCATCCGCAAGTATATTGACGAAAATGCAGGATTGAAGAAGCAGGTGGAAGAGTTCATGAAAGAAAAGGGCGCCGCACTGAAAGCCAGACTGGTAGAGAATGCCAAAGAAATAAATGGTGTGAAAGTGGTGAAAGCCATCATTCCGATGTCTGCCGACGTAGTGAAAGATATTGCCTTCCAGCTGAAAGGTGAGATTCCTGCCAATCTGTTCGTTGTAATAGGTAGTGTGGACAACAACAAACCGATGCTGACTGTCATGATTAGCGAAGACCTGGTAAAAGCCGGACAGAATGCAGGTAAACTGGTCCGTGAAGCAGCCAAACTGATTCAAGGCGGCGGCGGTGGTCAGCCCCACTTCGCAACGGCAGGTGGTAAGAATCCCGACGGTCTGAATGCGGCTGTTGATAAAGTGATAGAGCTGGCTGCATTGTAATCTATTCGAATTTCGTCCATATTTCGTATATATCAAAACTCCGCCATCTGGTCTGAAAGCCGATGGCGGAGTTTTTTTATCTGGTTTACTAAGCCTTTTCTTCTTTATGGATAAGGGAAATAAAAAGGAAGATTTCTATCTCCATAGCCTTTGGAGTTATCTCCATAGCCTTTGGAGTTAACTCCATAAGCTTGGGAGTTAACTCCAAAGGTTATGGAGATAGAATACAAACGTTCAAAAAGGCTTAGCCATAAAGAAAAAAACATTAACCAAACGGTCGAAAACATATCATCAGTCATTAACACCTCACTGACTGCCCGCTCATTCCGTCTGCTCCTTCGGCCAGTTCACTAGATACAGAATTTCCGTAGCACGGGTGAAAGCCGTATACAGCCAACGGAAATAATCCGGAGTCAACATATCCTCCGTCATATAACCCTGATCCAAAAAGACCCGTTTCCACTGGCCACCCTGCGCTTTGTGACAAGTAACGGCATACGCATATTTCACCTGCAAGGCATTGTAATGAGGATCGGCTTTCATTTTCTTCATCCGTTCACGTTTCACTGTTATATCAGCATAATCCTCCAATACCGAATAAAATAACCTGTCATTCAATTCTTTAGGCAGTGCGGGTGTTTCAGTATGCAAGGTATCCAACAAAAGTTTCACCTCCAGTTCCATACCATCATAGTCGGGGAACGCCAGCACCACATCGGCAAAACGAAAGCCGTATGCCTCACGCACCCGACGGACACGGCGAACCACAGCTATATCTCCATTGGCTATAAAATCAATCTCCTTACAACCCTCCGTCCAAAAATAGTTATTCTTCGCCACCATCAGCAGGTCACCGCTGTTCAGTTCATCCTCCCGAAACAGAATCGTATTCCTGATTCCCTTATTATAAATATTCGCCCGTTTATTGGAACGGCAGACCACAATCGTTTCGTCTATACCTGCCTGACCATAACAGTCATTGATTACCTCAATCAGCTCACTACCAGAAACCATCCGGATATCCGGAAACCCTTCCACACGGACAGAAGGCAAAGTGAGAAAATTTTCCTCGGATATGTAGCGGCGCAATTCTGTCGCATTCCAAAGAATCCCCGAATCATGCATCTGACGGACCACCTCAGTGAGCTGCGCCTCATATACTTCCATGCCATACCCGCGTAACTTATCGGCCGAAAGAGCCGGACTCTCCTCCTCTCCCACCGGAGGAAGCTGCGCCGTATCTCCTATCAGCATCAGACGGCAACCTGTTCCGGCATATACATATTGAATCAAGTCGTCCAGCAAACGCCCTGTACCAAAGACCGCCCCCGCCAATCCGTCATTAGCGATCATCGACGCCTCATCCACAATAAACAAAGTATGCTGATGCAGGTTATCATCCAAAGAAAAGTTGTCCAGGTCATTTGAAAAGTTGCGCTGGCGGTAAATCTTCTTATGGATAGTATAAGCCGGATGCTGTGCATAATGTGAAAAGACTTTAGCCGCCCTTCCCGTCGGAGCAAGCAGAACACACTTTTGCTGTAACTGGTCCAAGGTCTTCACCAATGCTCCGATAAGGGATGTTTTACCCGTACCGGCATATCCCTTTAAGAGAAAAACCGAGTCCGATTGGCGGGAAAAGAGAAAATCTGCTAAAAATTTAACAGCTTTTTCTTGTTCTAAAGTTGGTTTATATAGAAAATTTCCCTTAATTTGCTGCACTAAATAACTATTAATCATAATTGCGTAATAAAAAGTTCCTTGAACTGTGCGTTATTAGATTTATTTGTTTTATTTTTGCGATGCGAATATAAACTAAAAAAAACACATATTTATCATGAAAACAGTTATTAATATTGTATTGGCTGCTTGCGTTATCGGTTTGATATACGTTTGCTACGGCAGTATCATGGGACCGATCAACTTCGATGACGCTAAAAAGACTAGAGAGAAACAAGTTATTGCACGCTTAATTGACATCCGTAAGGCACAGTTGGAATACCGTAACCTGCACAATGGACGATATACTGCAAGCTTCGACACCTTGATTGATTTCGTCAAAACTGCAAAACTTCCGTTTGTAAAGAAAGAAGGAGTTTTGTCTGATACACAACTGGAAGCCGGTATGACTGAAAAGAAAGCGATGGCAATCATCAACAAAGCCAAAAAGACCGGTAACTGGAAAGAAGTTGAAAAAGAAGGTTTGATGAACTTCAAACGTGATACTTTATGGGTTGCCGTAACAGATACAATCTATGCTCCGGGCTTCAATGCAGACTCTTTGAGATATGTTCCCTTCGGAAACGGCGTACAATTTGAGATGGTTACCCGCAGCGATACTACCAAATCGGGTGCTCCTTTGAACTTGTTCCAAGCTCAAACTCCGTATGAAACATATTTGGGCGGCTTGAATACTCAAGAATTGGCTAACCTTAAAGACCTTCAGACCAAATTGGGTAAATATTGCGGTTTAAGAGTGGGTGATATCGAACAGCCTAACAATAACGCAGGTAACTGGGAATAAGAATGACTGAACGTATCGATTTTACAAAATCGGAACAATATACATTATCCATCCGCCTCAGTGCGGATGGATTTTCTTTTTCTATCTATAACCCACTGACAGATAATGATTTCTGCTTTGTTCCGCATCCGGTCAACACCGGATATTCCATGACGGCCAATCTGAAAGATATGCTGACTAAAACAGAAGCGCTGAAGTATCCGTATAAACGGGTTAACATCTTGTATGACTCCCCCCGTTTCACCCCTGTTCCTTTGGAATTATTCGAAGACGAACAGATGGATACAATTTTCTATCATAATTTTCCTAAAGCTAAAGGAAATAACGAGATTGTACTTTGCAATGTCCTGGGAAGAAGCAATGTGGTAATACTTTTTGCTATGGACAAACATACCCATTTGTTACTGACTGAACATTTTCCTACAGCTCGTTTCTTCTCCACCGCCAGCCCGCTGACTGAATATTTCGCCCGGAAAAGCCGGTTGGGTAACAGCCGGAAACTATATACATACATACGCGAGCAACAAATGGAAGTTTTTTGTTTTGATAAGGGCAACTTATTACTGATCAACTCATTTCCATGCAAACAAACCACAGACCGTGTGTATTACCTATTATATGTATGGCAACAATTAAATTATAGTCAGGAAAGAGACGAGCTGCACTTGACAGGAATATTAAAGGACAAAGAAGAATTACTGAAAGAGTTGCGCAATTATCTGCGCCAGGTATTCGTCATCAGCCCCAAAGCGGAATTCAACCGCTCCGAGATAAGTAAAATAGAAGAGATACCTTTTGACATGCAAACCTTATTATTATGCGAGTAATCAGCGGTATATACAAACGGCGCCGTTTCGATGTGCCTCATACATTCAAGGCACGTCCGACAACGGATTTCGCCAAAGAGAACCTTTTCAATGTATTAAGTAACAATTATTTTGACTTCGAGGACGGAGTTACAGCCTTGGACCTTTTCGCCGGTACGGGCAGCATCAGTATAGAACTGGTTTCACGCGGTTGTGACCGGGTTATTTCAGTAGAAAAAGATCCCCAGCACCTTTCTTTCATCTCACAGGTGATGCGTGAAGTGAAGACCGACAAATGTTTTCCTATCCGTGCTGATGTCTTTAGATTTATAGACAAATGCAGCGAGCAATTTGATTTCATCTTCGCCGACCCTCCATACGCCTTGAAAGAGTTGGAAAGCATCCCCACCCGTATTTTCGAAAGCGGGATTTTAAAGGAAGACGGATTACTGGTACTGGAACATGGCAAAGAGAATCATTTTGAGGATGACCCCCATTTTATTGAGCGCCGTGCATATGGCAGTGTGAACTTCTCTTTCTTCAAAGCAACGGTGCCAGCAACCGGACAATAGATTCTTGTGCTTTTTGATACCAAGGACGCTTTATCCATGTTTTTCTCTGCAACAGGATGGCGTCCTTCTGGTCTTGCAGGAAAATACCTTTCAACAGCAATGCTGAGGGCGGATCATACATAAAGGCATTCACCTCAAAATTATGCTCAAAGCTACGGAAGTCCATATTTGTAGAACCTACCGTAGAAAGAGTATCATCACTGACCATCAGCTTGGAATGCAAAAAACCTTTCTGATAAAGGTAAATCCTGACACCCGCACGCATGATATCATCCAAATAAGATAACGAACCTAAATGTGTTATCCATGTATCGGCACGTGCCGGTATCATAATGCGAACATCCACGCCTGCCAAAGCTGCCGTTTTCAATGCCATCAGAATAGGTTCGGTAGGCAACAGGTAAGGTGTTTGTATATAAAAATACTTTCGGGAGCTGCTGATAGCTATCAGTAGCCCTTGCATAATATCCCGCCATTCGCCTACAGGATCGGAAGTAACAATCTGTATCAGAGCCTTTCCAAAGATTCCGACTTCGGGGAAATAACGGGAGGAAGTGATAAGGGTACGGTCTACTACATACCAATCGGTCAAAAAAGCAGTCTGTAACCCATATACCGCTTTTCCTTCTATTTTAATGTGAGTATCCCGCCATATCCCCCATGGAAAGCCTTTCATATAGCGCAAAGCAATGTTCATCCCTCCCGTATAAGCCACACGACCGTCGATTACTACTATTTTACGGTGATTACGATAATTTACCTTACTGGTAAATAAAGGAAAACGGACTTTCAAAAAACTGCGTGCCTCAATACCTGCTCCCCGCATTTCATCAAAAAAAGCATGGGGAACTTTCCAGCAGCCCACATCGTCATATAGTAAACGCACTTCTACTCCCTGCCGCGCTTTATCTATCAACAAATCGCGCAGCAACCTGCCTACCGGATCATCCTCAAAAATATAAAACTGCAAATGGATGTGATGCTTTGCCTTACTGATTTCTTTCATCAATGAATACAGCATGGAATAACCATCCGTAAAAACTTCCGTCGCATTTCCTTCAAAGGGCAAAGCATTATTCACTTTCCGGAAAAAACGCATCAACTGGTGCTGTTCATCAGGACACTTAAACGCCTTTTGCGCCTGATATTCTGCCATGGGACGTTTTATGAGACGGGTGAACCCTTTCTTGCTGATCAATTTCTCCTTACGTGTGCTTCTGCCGAAAAAGAAATAGAACACAAGCCCCACAATGGGCAGGAAAAAGAGCACAAGTACCCATGCCATTGTTTTAACGGGATTACGATTATCAAGTATCACTATAAAGATAGTTCCGATGATAATCACAAAATAAAGCACGTTAAAAGCAACAGCAAAGATTTCATTAAAGATACTCCACTCTACCATATAATTCCAGTAATTTACTTATAAGCAAACTTATAAAAAAAATCCCAACCTATAACAATATAGATTGGGAAAAGATTAAGATATAGTTTCATTTAAAAAGGACGCCGGCCATGTCTTCCCGGACCGGGACCAAAACCGGGACCGCCGAATCCCCTATGGCTATTCATCATCTTGTCACGGGCGGCTTTACTTCCAAAAATATTCAGACGATAGATAAAATGTACCATACAATAACTGTTGATACTGTTGTATTCGGTAACCGAACGTACATCCGCTGTCAAAGAACGGCTGATATTGCTCTGTTGTTTTAAGATGTCGTACATTTCAAAACTAACAGTTGCAGCTCCTTTCAATAGACTTTGTGCTATTTGGGCATTCCAAATCAGTTCATTATTGTTCAAACTGGCATCATCATATCCTCTACGGGACTGGTTGGTGATATTAGTAGACAATGTCATCTGCCATGGTAAAGTGACATTGGTACTCGCTCCATATGAGAATGTATAAGGATTCTGGTTCTTTTCAGGACGCAGCTTGCTACGTTCCGCTGTATACTCAATAGAACCATTCAATGAAAATTCAAACCAGTCATTCCGATAGGACCCATTCAGATTCTCCGCCAAAGTCAAACCGGTAGTCGTATTCTTATCATCATGCAATGTTTCCTTATTGTATAAGAACGCTACCTGATTCCGGTAGCTCACACGAGAAAAAGAATTTATAGTAAACTTTTTATTCTTCAAAGCCGAATTAAAACCGAACAATCCAAACGCATTCCAGTTTCCATTGATATTCTGAGGAGTTGAAGTAGTACCACCCGTATTCTCATCATATACCGTACTATTACTGATACTATTCTGAGTAGCAGTGAAATTTACATGAGTCATTATGCCACGCTGCTTCTCGGCATTATAAGTGTTATAAAACAAACGCATGGTATGGGCAAACGAAGGCTTCAAACCTGGATTACCCACACGGATATTCAACGGATTGGAATTATCGACAATCGGCAACAGGTTTTCCATACTAGGCTGGCTACTACGCCCACGATAAGTGATACGCAACTGACTTACTTTGGAGAAGCGATAACGAAAATCCAGATTCGGAGCAAAATTGAATACCGTTCTTGTGGTATCAGTCATGTAATCTCCCTTCTTATAGGACAATTTCGTATTTTGAGGCTGTAAGGACATGCCGGCACTCAACTGATATTTCTCCCGGATAAATCGTAGTCCCAAAGAAATATCATGATTAAAGTATTTATATTCAGCATCCTTACTCAAGCTATCCACATAAGCAGTTTCATAGTTTTCGGGTAATCCGTCATTTATATCCCAAGGATACCCCAAATCGTATGTCGATTTATCACTCTTGCTATTCTTATATTGGAATCTATAACTAAATTGCAGGAAAGTAGCCCGTGCTATAGGTTCGCTATAAGTAAACTGTGCTGTATAATTATAATTTTTAGTAGGCATCGTAATGTATTGATTACGATGTTCTATAGAATCCCCTCCTAAATAGTTCTTTATCTGATAATAACGGGTTTCCGATTGAGCATACTGATCGCTGTCATCATCTCCATATCCAAATGAACCACGGAATGTAATGTTACGTCCCTCATTATTCAGTTTCCGGTTCAGCTGCAATGTTGCATTAGCCGACAAACTATTTGATTTGGACAGATTATGTTCATTGGTAGCATTAATACGAGTATCCCTTAACGGATCATCAGACTCTATATTGTCAAAGTTCAAATAATCATTGGGATTTACCACATACTGATAAGGATCCTCATTAAAAGTACCTGACTCTGCAACTGAAGCTCCCCTTGTCTTGTCATAAGAAACATTCGGCCGGAAAATAATATTGGTCATTGAATCGGGACGCCATTCCATACGGAAATCTGCCTTGAAACCTGTTTCCTTATTACTATTGGCTTTGTTTGAATTGGAATAAGAATCCCCCGACTGCAAAAAACGCTGTGAAGATCCGACTGTTACTACATCTGCATCACGATAGTTGTAACGCATACTACCTCCCAATTCCAGTTTTTCTGTTTCTGTAGCAAAATTCGCTCCTAGCATTTTAGTCGCGTTCAATCCATTGTTACGCCTCCAACGAGGTCCTCCTCCCGAAAATCCCTGATCATTCACATTATTGGCGGAACCAATAATAGAAACCTGAGTTTTATCATAAAAACGGTTAATCATAGCTCTTCCTGTATAACGGTCTTCCGTTCCGGCGCCTAAATCCACGTTTCCAAACCAGCCTTGATTCATCCCCTTCTTCACCGTCAAATCGAGCACTGTTTCCTCCTCACCATCATCAATACCCGTAATGCGTGCCAAATCGGATTTCTTATCATAGGTTTTCAGTTTTTCCACCATATCGACTGGCAAGTTCTTCAAACCGGTCTTCACATCACCGCCAAAAAACTCTTTGCCATCTACCATAAGTTTCTTGATTTCCTTGCCGTTCATCTTTATGTTTCCGTCTTCATCTATTTCTGCTCCCGGAAGTTTTTTCACCAATTCTTCCAACATCGCCCCCTCAGGAGTACGATAAGCAGAAGCGTTATAGCCAATAGTATCTTCTGAAATGGTTACCTGCGGAGCCTCGGCTACAATAACCGCCTCACCCAACATGATAGCATCGGTGGGTAAAGTGACTGTTCCAATATTAACACTCGGTTTACCAGCTGTCAGCTGCAAAGATTTTTCCTGAGTAAGGTAACCTACAAATGAAATTTTAAGTACATATTTCCCCGGACGGGCAGCAATAGAGAATACTCCGTTGTTATTGGTAACATTTCCTACCACCATTGTACTATCGGGTAGAGAAAGTAACTGTACGGTAGCTTGTCCAACCGGGCTTTTATCATCACCATCAATCACAGATCCCGTCACGGTTATGCGCTTGCCACTTTGCGCCCAAGAGAGAGTTGCACAGGTACATACCAGTAACAACAATAATACTAACTTCTTCATTTTTTCTTTTTCCTTGAAATTTTAATGCCTAATGTCCTTTGGACACTCTTGTCGACAAAAGGTTTAACGGAAAAATGTATTTATTTCTTAAACAATCGGTCAACCCGGCTTTTTTGTACACCAAATTCCAGACAAATAACATTAAAAACCATATAAACTATAGCAATGGAATTATCCGCTTCTTCCAGATTTCCATTATATACTCCTCTGACCAACATTACAATATAATAAATGCCCAACAAATAAATAGCATAACAAATAGCCTTGATACGTATTCGGGAAATCTTCTCATTCTCATCCTTCACTTTTGCCAAGAAGATCATAAACAAAGAAAACCAGATAAGTAACTTGATAGAAGCCTTTGTAAACAACAGGTTACTATCGTTTATCATGCCAAACATAAACATGAACAACGGTACGAAAACAGACAACAACAGAACAACATATCCCATCGTCCTACAATAAACCGGTAAAATTCCTTTCATTATTTTATATTTTAACGTACAAAAGTAATTATTTGTAAGCAAAGAACGGTCATCTTTTTGCTTTTTTACCTAAATTTGCAGGCAAATAATAGAAAATATGAGTAAACAAGAAGTTATTATCTGCCATAACTTAGAAGAAAATCTCAATAAGGCAATAAACCAATGCCCACATGACAAATTATTTGTCTTGGCTGACGAACATACACGTGAACTTTGCATTCCTGTTTTATCAGAATTTGATTGTATTAAAAATGCCCATTTTATTTATATAGGGGCTGAAGATGTGCACAAAAACTTGGAAACACTGGCATATGTATGGAAAGAGTTGGGAGATAAAGGTGCAAGCCGTCATTCGCTACTTATCAATTTAGGTGGAGGGATGGTTACAGATTTAGGAGGATTCGCCGCATCAACTTTCAAACGAGGGATCAAATATATTAATATTCCTACCACACTGCTGGCTATGGTTGATGCATCTGTAGGAGGCAAGACCGGAATCAATTTCAACGGATTAAAGAATGAGATCGGAGTCTTCTCTCCTGCCGAAAGTGTATTGATTGACGCTAATTTTCTAAAATCACTGGATATTCGCAATCTATTGTCCGGATACGCTGAAATGTTGAAACATGGTCTTATCAGCACCCATGATCATTGGATAGAATTGTTGAAATTTGACTTCAACAATATAGATTACAAGGTCTTACAGACTTTAGTCGGAAAATCTGTACAGATTAAAGAAGATATAGTGGAACAGGATCCTTTTGAAAGAGGAATCCGCAAAGCTTTAAATCTGGGACACACCGTAGGGCATGCTTTTGAAAGTCTGGCATTAGAAACACAGCATCCGATATTACATGGTTACGCTGTGGCATGGGGAATAGTTTGTGAACTTTATTTCTCCCATATCAAAACTGGTTTTCCTAAAGACAAGCTACGTCAGACCATCCTGTTCGTCAAAGAACATTATGGAGTTATGCCTTTTAATTGCAAACAATATGAACGCCTCTATGAATTCATGAAACATGATAAGAAAAACTCAGCAGGCATTATCAATTTCACCCTATTAACTGAAATAGGAAATATACAGATTAATCAATCGGCAAGTAAAGACGAAATTTTTGAAATGCTGGATTTTTATCATGAATCCATGGGTTGCTGATCTCCCTTCAAACAGATGGAAAGGATTATACAAACTTTCCATCTGTCCGATACAATAAAAACATCTTTTATTTATTCCCAATTATAATCGATCAAACTTTTAACAATCAAGCAATTAGAGTATTTATAATACATTAGTTAAAAAACAGGACAATCATTTAAAAAAGACAAATATAAAGCACCTTTTTTCCGTAAAATTGTTCCTAAATACCATTGATCAACTTTTCAATGCTTCAGAAACCCTATTTTTGCATTATATAATTGGTTGGTATAAATGTTATATAAGGAATTTGAAAAGAATAGAGAAGATATATTAGAGAATGAATTTTGCATGCAATCTAATGCATCAACATTGCCCATTACAGATTGCCCTTCTTATACCCCTATATGTACTATTGGAATCTGTATACAAGGAAATGCTAAAATAAGAATGGATTCTCAAGAATATACTATACACCCACATGATGTTTTTGTCTTTATGCCGGGACTGCTAGTCTCAGTCATAGAGACAAGTCCTCATTTCACAACAAACTATTTTACACTTTCAAACACATTTTTCTATGATGTAATAAAAACTATCAGGAGTTTTTCTCCTCAATTTTTCTCTTACATGAAATCTCGTTTCCTTTATCCCTTGCCGGAACAAGAGATGCAGTATTTCATGAATTATTATACGTTACTGAAGAGTCGGATCAAACTTCCCAAAAGTTTTTCCAGAGAAGCAATTATAGCTCTGCTAAGAATTATATTCCTAGATTTATATAACGATTTTGAAAATTACATCAATCATAGAAATAATACAAGTACAACACGTAAAGAAGATTTAACGCATAGATTCTATACGCTAATGATGGACAACTACAGAGAGCATAAAGAGGTTATCTTTTATGCCGACAAACTTCATGTTTCTTCCAAATATCTGTCTGAAGTAGTTAAAGAAACCAGTGGAAAATCTCCTAAGGACTGGATTATAGATTATTCATTACTGGAGATAAAAGAATTATTGAAAAACAGTTCTCTTAATATTCAGGAAATAACAATCAGAACTAAGTTCCTGAACCAGTCTGCTTTAGGTCGTTTTTTTAAAAGACACACCAATATGTCTCCCTCTGAATATAGGGAATCGACTTATTAGTTTCATCAATACCTTGCATAAAAAGATGCACTTTTAATGTAAAAAAGTACAGAGAATATTTGCAAATACCAAAAAAAGCCGTACCTTTGCATCCGCAATTCGGGGTGTAGCTCAGCCCGGTTAGAGTACGCGTCTGGGGGGCGTGTGGTCGCTGGTTCGAATCCAGTCACCCCGACAAGCTGAGCATGAAGGAGTTTAGTGAAAACTAACTCCTTCTATTATACTACCCAACATTGATCTTACCTTACCGAAACCAATATTCGGGGTCCAGCGGAAATTTCGCATCATCAGATAAATAAAAGGGGCAGTTCTTATGTGCCTCTCTCGTATTCGTTATACAGAAATAACATTAATGAAAATATAACAAATAAAGCTGTTAAAGAACTCATCAACCAAAAACCTTTTTCATACCTTTGCTCTACAAATTTCATGAAGATGTCCGAACGCAAAATAATACATATCGATATGGATGCATTCTACGCATCGGTAGAACAGCGTGACAACCCCGAATTATGTGGAAAACCGCTTGCTGTGGGACACGCTGAAGAACGAGGTGTGGTAGCTGCTGCCAGTTACGAAGCCCGTCGTTACGGAGTACATTCCGCCATGTCATCACAAAAAGCCAAAAGACTTTGCCCAGAACTGATTTTTGTTCCAGGGCGGATGAATGTATATAAAGCTGTATCCCGGCAGATACACGATATCTTTCATACCTATACAGATATCATAGAGCCTCTGTCACTAGACGAAGCCTTTCTGGATGTAACTGAAAATAAAGCAGGCTTTTCACTTGCTATAGATATAGCCAAAGATATAAAAAAGCGTATCCGCAAAGAATTGGGATTGATAGCTTCAGCCGGGGTCTCTTATAACAAATTTCTAGCCAAAATAGCATCGGATTACCGCAAACCCGACGGATTATGTACAATACATCCCGACCAAGCATTGGATTTCATCGCCCATCTTCCCATCGAATCTTTTTGGGGAGTAGGTCCGGTCACAGCCCAAAAAATGCACGCATTAGGTATTCATAATGGTACCCAATTACAAGCCTGCACTTTAGAAATGCTTACCCGACAGTTTGGCAAAGCAGGTAATCTATATTACGATTTTGCACGAGGCATAGACCTCCGTCCTGTAGAACCCATAAGAATCCGTAAGTCCGTAGGATGCGAACATACATTGGAAAAAGACATTTCTCTTCATTCTTCCGCCATCATTGAACTATATCATGTAGTCACCGAATTGCTAGAAAGACTGAAACGCACTAATTTCAGTGGTAATACACTTACTTTAAAAATAAAATTCCATGACTTTAACCAAATAACCCGCAGCATCACTCAAGACAGTGAACTGACAAGCATGGATAAAATTCTTCCTTTAGCAAAAAAATTACTGAAAGAAATTGATTATGAAAGCCACCCCATCCGCCTTATCGGACTATCCGTATCTAATCCAAAAGAAGAAAAAGAAGAAATAAAAAAACAATGGGAACAACTTTCATTGGAATTTAAAGAGTGGGATGATTAAGGTACTGGATAAATGAATCAATATAAGATTCCATTGTTTCAAACCCTTTCACTCCATTCTTTAATTCTAATCCATAATATATTCCCGCCAGCAAACCTGTCAATGCTCCTACCGCATCACTTGACTTACCTGAGTTTATAGCCGAAAATACGCACTCCTTATAACTATTTCCTGCCATAAACCAATTGACCACTGACTCCACCGTATCTACAACAAAGCTTCCATTACAAAGATTTTGCCTGTTAACCTCCACACCACATCTCTGCTCAGCCTGCTGTAATGCCTGTCCTTTATCTTCATATTCCAACAGGCAACGAATAAACTCAATAAAAAACCAAGTATACTTAAAGCTATAACGACTATTATGAGTAATCTTAATAAAAGGAAAAATCTCTTCTTTAGATAAAGGCGAAAAAGCCAAAACACAACATCCCATCAAACTACGGTTGCCGCTATTAGAATCCGAAGACACTCCCCTGAAATTTTTCATGATTGCTTTTTGGGTTACCTGATCAATATCAAACTCAATGTTTTCTCCTGTATACTTTCTATTAAAATACCAATCTCTTAAATTCTGCTGATAAAGTTCCAAATTACAACGACTGTCCAAAGCACATAATAACATCGAAGTATTTCCTGAACATTTGTCTCCCCGAAGATAAGATTTTGTCCACATAGGTTTAAATGTCCCTTTTCCTTTTCCCCTGTAAGGCATTCCCAACCAATCTCCTAATATAAATCCCGTTAGTCCTGTTTTAATTCTTTTCATGGCATGTGTTTAATTACAAAGTACAAAAATAATAAAAAGAGAAACAAAACCTTGCCTTCCGCTGTTAAATTCATAATTAATGGGTATTGATAAGTATGTATGCTACAACTAATTTTGCCACCAACAGAAAATGTATTACCGGGTAATAAAGAAAGGAGAACAAATGAAAAGAATCGTATTACTCCGCCATGGAGAAAGTACTTGGAACAAAGACAACCGTTTTACAGGATGGACAGATGTAGATTTAACCGAAAAAGGTATCGCTGATGCCAACCAAGCAGGTATACTCTTAAAAGAAAAAGGATTTCATTTTGATAAAGCTTACACTTCTTTTTTAAAGCGTGCGGTCAAAACATTAAACTGTGTCCTAGATAAAATGGATCAAGACTGGATACCTGTAGAGAAAAGTTGGCGCCTAAATGAGAAACATTATGGCGCATTGCAAGGATTAAACAAAAGCGAAACAGCTTCTAAATACGGAGAAGAACAAGTCTTGATATGGCGCCGTAGTTTTAACGTAGCCCCCAATGCCCTACCGGAAGATGATCCGCGCAATCCGAAAACAGATACCCGTTATAAAGAAGTTCCTGACAAAGATCTTCCACGTACCGAATCTCTGAAAGAAACAGTAGAACGTATATTACCTTATTGGAAATGCATCATCTTCCCCAATCTAGCTACAGCAAACGAACTGCTGGTAGTAGCTCACGGAAACAGCCTCAGAGGAATTATTAAATATTTGAAACATATACCGGATGAGGAAATTGTAGGTCTTAATCTACCTACTGCTGTTCCGTATGTATTCGAGTTTGATAATGACCTGAATTTGAAGAAAGACTACTTTTTGGGAGATCCGGAAAAAATAAAAAAACTAATGGAAGCTGTAGCCGATCAAGGAAAAACCAACCCCGGTGGCAGGAAATAATTTTCCTGCGCTGTCCGAAACCTCCATCACAGAATGGAGAATACATCAAAATAGTGTTTTCAATAGTGCATTCAAACGCAATCATACGCTTTTATACTAGAAAGAAAACATTATGGATAAAAGATTATTAATCAATTAAAGAAAAAAGAGTATGAGTAAAATAACAAATTTATTGGGTGACCAAGCAGCATTTTATTTAGAGCACACCTGTAGCACTATAGATAAATCATTAATCCATATCCCTTCTTCAAGCACCATTGATGATACTTGGATATCATCAGACCGCAATATTCGTACCCTGAGCAGTATTCAAACCCTGTTAGGACACGGGCGACTTGCAAATACAGGGTATGTATCTATTCTTCCTGTAGATCAAGGCATAGAACATACAGCAGGAGCCTCATTTGCCCCCAATCCACTTTACTTTGATCCGGAAAATATTGTAAAACTCGCTATTGAGGGGGGCTGTAATGCCGTAGCCTCTACTTTCGGAGTATTAGGTTCCGTTGCCCGCAAATACGCCCACAAGATTCCTTTTATTGCCAAACTAAATCACAATGAATTATTGACTTATCCCAATTCTTACGACCAAGTGATGTTTGGTACTGTAAAAGAAGCCTGGAATATGGGGGCTGTAGCAGTAGGTGCCACTATCTATTTCGGTTCTGAACAGAGCCGCAGACAACTGGTTGAAATAGCGGAAGCTTTTGAATATGCCCACGAACTAGGCATGGCTACTATTTTATGGTGTTACTTACGTAACAATGCTTTTAAAAAAGACGGTGTAGATTATCATGCAGCAGCCGATTTGACCGGACAAGCCAATCATTTGGGAGTTACTATCAAGGCAGATATTGTAAAACAGAAATTACCGGTCAATAACGGTGGTTTTACAGCCATTAAATTCGGAAAGACAAATGATAAAGTTTATACCGAACTGACTTCAGAACATCCTATCGACCTCTGTCGCTATCAAGTAGCCAATGGATACATGGGACGTGTAGGATTAATCAACTCTGGAGGTGAATCTCATGGCAGTTCTGATCTAAAAGACTCAGTAATAACAGCAATCGTCAATAAACGTGCCGGAGGTATGGGTCTCATAAGTGGACGTAAAGCCTTTCAAAAACCAATGAAAGACGGAATTGAATTGCTAAATACCATTCAAGATGTTTATTTGGATTCAAGCATCACTATAGCTTAACTTTCACTATATGTCCGGGCCGGGAACAAAACAACCACCTTTCCATGTTCCCGGCTTTTTTATACTCTCCGGTCTCCTTTTTTAAGTAGCAACCTTCAAGTATTAAGATAATATTCCTACCTTTGCAATCCGATACACATTATTATATTATATAAGGTATGATGCAAATAAAAGTAACGGCACCCGCTCAAATACATACAACTATCCAGCTCCCCTCTTCCAAGAGTATCAGCAACCGTGCATTGATAATCAATGCACTGGGAAATAGAATATTCCAACTTGAGAACCTATCTGACTGCGATGATACCCAAGTAATGATTCACGCCTTAAATGACGGCAAAAATACCATAGACATTATGGCAGCCGGAACAGCCATGCGCTTTCTTACTGCTTATTTGTCCGTCACTCCGGGAACACGGATCATCACTGGTACACAACGTATGCAACAACGTCCTATCCAGGTGTTGGTCAATGCTTTACGTGAGCTGGGAGCAGAAATTGAATACATAATCAATGACGGATATCCTCCTCTGCGTATCACCGGGCACAAACTGCAGAAAGATACCATCAGCCTGCCGGGTAATGTCAGTTCTCAATATATCTCAGCCTTATTGATGATTGCCCCTATACTAAGTAACGGACTGACCCTTACACTGACAGGAGAAATCATATCCCGCCCTTATATCAACCTTACCCTGCAGCTGATGAACGATTTTGGTGCTAGAGCCAAATGGCTCAATGAATATCAACTAAAAGTTGAGCCGCAACCCTACCAATCCATACCTTTCTACGTGGAAAGTGATTGGAGCGCAGCTTCATATTGGTATCAGATAGCCGCTCTTTCCAACAAAGCGGAAATCATCTTACCGGGATTATTCGAAACAAGCTATCAAGGGGACAGTAAAGTGGCTGAAATTTTCCAGTTACTAGGAATCGAAAGTATTTATGGAAATAAAACGGTAACATTGAAAAAGACCGATAAAATAACCGAACGGCTGGATTATGATTTCATCAACCAACCGGATTTGGCACAAACGTTTGTCGTCACTTGTGCGTTAATGAATATTCCCTTCCGCTTCTCAGGCTTACAAAGTTTGAAGATTAAAGAAACAGACCGTATGGCAGCCTTGATACAAGAAATGGGAAAGCTAGGATATATACTTCATGAAACAGATGATCGTATTCTGTCTTGGGAAGGTGAACGATGTGAAATGACCGCTGATGTTGCCATTGACACTTATGAGGACCACCGTATGGCTATGGCATTCGCTCCGGCTTGTGTAGTAATGCCCGAAATCCGGATTAACAATCCACAGGTCGTTTCAAAATCCTATCCTTACTATTGGGAAGATTTAAAGAAAGCTGGTTTTATAATAGAGGAGGTATAAAGTTATGCTCATACTTATTATTGGTCTGATTATTTTGGCAGGTATCGCCATGACAGTGGGAGTTTTACACAACCGCCAGATACAAAAAAAGATAGAAAGCGGAGAATTGAAGGCTGCTCCCGAAATAGTGGAAGCAGACGCTGAATGTTGTGGGCAACATGAAATTTGTGAAAAAGAAAGCCTGCTTGCCGCTGTCAGCAAAAAAATAGAATATTATGATGACGAGGAACTGGACCGCTTTCGCGGCCGTCCCTCAAATGGTTATAATGAAGAAGAAGTGGAAGAATTTCGGGAAATCATGTACACTTGTAAAGAAGATGAAGTAGCCGGATGGAGCCGTAGCCTGCAATTGCGTGGAATAGAACTGCCGGACGAGTTGAAAGACGAGCTTTTCCTGATTGTAGGTGAACGAAGATTCAAATAATCCGCCTACACCAAGCAAAGTCTCCATTTGAATAAAAACCACTGAAAAAAATATGGATATATTAGAACTTTTGCATTATACTTTCTTCCAACATGCCTTGCTAGGAAGCTTGTTTGCCAGCATTGCCTGTGGCATTATCGGCACATACATTGTGACGCGCCGTTTGGTATTCATCAGTGGAGGAATTACCCACGCCTCTTTTGGAGGTATCGGCCTAGGATTATACGCAGGAATCTCCCCTCTATTATCTGCTGCAATCTTCTCCGTACTCTCTTCCTTTGGGGTAGAATGGTTAAGCAAACGGAAAGATATGCGCGAAGATTCCGCTATCGCCGTGTTTTGGACTTTCGGTATGGCAGTAGGTATTATCTTTAGCTTTCTAGCTCCAGGATTCACTCCCGATTTATCCGCCTTTCTGTTCGGCAACATTCTGACCATTACGCCCACAGATATTCTGTTACTTGCCATTCTTTCCGTGCTGCTGACACTATTCTTCACTTTATTTCTGAATCCTATCATTTGCATCGCTTTCGACCGGGAATTCGCCCGTTCCCAACGTATACCGGTAGCTTTATTTGAATATATTCTGATGATGTTCATCGCACTGACCATCGTATCATGCCTCCGCATGGTAGGTATAGTACTTGCCATTTCCCTGCTGACTTTACCGCAAATGACCGCCAATTTGTTTACCCATAGTTTCAAGAAAATTATCTGGTGGTCTGTCATCACCGGTTATGCAGGTTGTTTAGGCGGACTGTTCATTTCTTATAAATTACAAGTTCCTTCGGGTGCAGCAATAATCTTTTTTTCAATCCTCATCTATACTTTTTGCAAAATGGGGAAAAGCATGTACCTTTGCAAACAAAAGAAACTCAATCAAACCAATGGATATGGAAATTAAAATCAATTCTTTAGACTCTATCCACGAAGCTGCCAAACAATTCATCGCAGCTATGGGTGATAATACCGTTTTTGCTTTCTACGGAAAGATGGGAGCCGGTAAAACAACATTTATCAAAGCTGTATGCGAAGAGCTGGGGGTAACAGATGTCATCAACTCGCCAACTTTTGCCATTGTCAACGAATACCGTTCGGATGAAACCGGTGAACTTATTTACCATTTTGATTTCTATCGTATCAAGAAACTGGACGAAGTATACGACATGGGATATGAGGATTATTTCTATAGCGGTGCCCTCTGCTTCATCGAATGGCCGGAACTGGTAGAAGAACTTTTGCCTGGCAATGCTGTAAAAGTCGAGATTGAAGAATCTGAAGATGGAAGCCGCATCATGCACTTTGAAGCTGAATAAAAGAAAAATATTCACTGTAGGGACGAACAAAATCTGCCCCTACAGCCAAATTCATTAAATTATGGGAATGCATTATCTGATCCAAGCCATATTCGTATTGGTAGGACTATTGTCCGTTCTGGCAGCCTTATTTAATTGGGAGTGGTTCTTTACCGCACACAACACACAGTTCATTGTCAGTAATGCAGGGCGTCAGCGTGCACGACTTTTCTATGCTATATTAGGACTATTAATGATAGCTACAGGCATTTATTTCTTTTTGAATGTACAAGGCATCGTATAAACACATAGTGAACAAAATCTGTGGATATTACATTCCCCTATCCACAGACATAAAACAAGTTTTTTAGGAAAGAGCAGGATTTCCACCCGCCCCCTGTTATAACAAAAATCCAAATCAATCTACAATTTCAGCCAACAGCCCCCTAGTTTCATCAAGATCAAATTCAGTAGGATCAAAATTATACCCCAACCATTCTTTATATTCACGCGCAGCTTTAGAGCGAGGCTTTTCTAAAGCTTTCAGCATTTTCCTATACCCCCATATGCCATTACAATCTTCTGGCGGACAAGCATTTTCACCATCCAACAAGGCTATAACCGGAATTTCCTCTTTCTTATAGGACTGGCAGGATTCTAATATAATTTCATGTATCCAACTATCACCGAAATCATATTCATACTTAATTTTTGATCCCTTACGACTTAATAATTCACCTAAAGAAAGCATACCGGAATCAAACTGTTTGGGTACACCCTCAAAAAAACAATCATCTGCCCGATCTTTGGGAGGAAGATAATAAGTGTTCCCCTTAATAAAACGATGCAAATGATAACCATCCCATCCCATTGCCACTTCTACCACCTCAGAAAATCTTTCCAAACAAATATTCGAAGGAACCTCCAATATGCGCCAGACTAATGGTTCAGAGTCTTTCAACTCTATTTTTATTCTAAATTTTTTAGCAGGCTGATCCTCCATATAAAGCGGATCATCATAAATCTCCTCATCTTCTTCCTCGTCAGTAGCAACCTCGAAAACTTCAACTAGATAATCCTCTACCCGTTCCATTTCCAACCCATGCATTTCCGCATAAGGCATTTTTTTCTTTAGTTCATTAATACTTGGAATACCATAAGGTTTAATATGATAAGTCCGATAAATCTTTTGCAAAATAGGTAAAGTTTCTACCCCGCGAATATCCATCATGCAAGCTGTAACATGATCAAGCAGCAAAGTAGAACAAATATCATTCTTCTGCTCTTTCAGTACATCAAAATAATAACTCAACAAATTACCAAACCAATCCATCACTTCCTCTCTTCTGTCAGGATGAGTTATCACAATATGAGCAACAGCTTCAATAACTCTATATTTAGACATAGGAAGCAGTCCGGGCTCTTTCATAAAGTCCATCAAGACATCTAATTGATTCTGTCCCAATTGATAGGTAATGGCAGACAACATTGTTTCATACAAATAACCGAAATAAAAATCATAAAAATCCAAATCTTGCCGCAGCACTTCCAAAACAATATCCAAACAATGTTCCATACGAAAATGCTCCATTATTCCTAATGCATACCACATTCTATATGAATAACATTTTTCGGGCATTTTCCGATATACGACAAAGATATTAAAGATAAAATTGCGGAGATCTCGTTCCAATGTTTCTTGTGGAATAACAGCACAAGAAGAGTAGATTTCAGCCGGTGACAGACTACTCATATCATCCATCGTCCACAAAGGCATCAGATAAGATGCGATCGGCTGCGCAATCAATCTATAATCGGGACACTGATGATGATAATAAATATGAGACAGTTCTTCATCTACCTGATTCGCTCCATCATTAAACAATTCAAATGCAATTTCTTGTTCTTCCGGGGTCAATAAAGACATGATATCCTCCAAAAGACCAGGCAGGAATTGGGAATTTTTCTTTTTAGCCATTAAGCAATGTTTTTATAGTTAAAATGAGCATGAGTGTTTTTACAAAGGTATTCTATTATTTTCTTTTACAAAAGAAATAAGAGAGCTAATAGTAGATACTACCTTGTTTTCAAGTATAAAAAAATGCGCATCCCCTACATAGAGATACGCATCTTTTATTTTATTATGAGACTTTCTTCTTAATCCACTTGTCCCAATGAATTCCCATATTCCATTTCCCCTTGGACTACAAAGAATACATCATCGGGGTCATAAGGCCCCATTCCGTCTTTCTTGGCTTCCTTGACTATGTAATTCACAATTTCATCTTGATCAATGTTAATGTATCCCTCTTCATCAGGTTGTACATCAAGGCATCCGCTGGAGGTATAGTAATCCACAATCACATCAAGGATATAATATAAATCATCCTCCGTGAATTTATCTTTCAAATCCTGAGGCAGATAATTTTTGATAAACTCTATCGTTTTTTGATCATCCTCATCTTCCAATAAGAAATCGTCTTCCATTCCCATAGTCGTATATATTAAAGGGGTGAATATTCTTTTTATTACAGTAAAGCTTTTATTTTTTCTTCCAGCTGAGCTTTGGTCACTGCACCTACAGTCTTATCTTTCACTTCACCGTCCTTGATAAAAAGAACAGTAGGAATGTTACGTACACCAAATTTACCGGTCAGTTCGTCGTTATCATCCACGTCGCACTTTCCAATTATTACCTGATCCTTATATTCTTCTGCCAAAGCTTCAACATCCGGAGCTATTTTTTTACAAGGACCACACCATGTTGCCCAAAAGTCCACTACTACAGGCTTGCCTGATGCCAGCAATTCTTCAAAATTGCTATCTTTAATTTCTAGTGCCATAATTATTATACTTAGTTATTTAAAATGTTAGCGCAAATATACTAATTAATTTTGTAAGAGAGCTGTGGTTGGCTCTTTAAATAAGTCATGATCTCTTTTTGAACTGAAATTTTCATAGTACGTGACATCAGATTGACATACATTTGTCCATCCTCATCCATCACATGAAAATAAAGCTCTGCATTACCGGGATGTGCCTTGATTAAGGCTGAAAACTCCGTTATCAGCTCTTCATCCAATGCAGACAAAGGAGCTGAAACTGTAAGTTTCTCAATAATCTTTTCCTTTACTTCCGGTAACAACTCAATAGTACTTATCTTCACCTCCCATTCTTCCTGCCGCCATTGTTTTGGCTGACATTTCCCTCGCATAAATAAAAACATACCGGTCATAAAAAAGTTCTTCTTCTCTACCCATTCATTACCGAAGAAAGCAAATTCTGCTGAGCCCGAATAATCTTCCACTTTAGCAATACCGTATGGTTTTCCCGTCTTGGTATACCCCTCACGCACTGCAGTCACAATCCCTCCCATGGTTAAGTCTCTGTTCTGCAAAGGGGTTAAATCGGCAAGTTCCGCCATGTGGACATTGCATACATTCTCTAATATAACAGCATACTCATCCAACGGATGGGCAGAAAGATAGATACCTACCAAATCACGTTCCTTATTCAAACGTTCCAAATCCCCCCATGCAGGAGACGGAATGATTTCGGGAGTAGCAATATCCACCTGATTCTCACCTCCAAACAAAGAATTTGCAGCCGCGGCTTTATCCATCTGATACTTATTCCCATAACGTACCAACACTTCGGTAAATGTTTCATCTTTAGCGTTCTTTACAAAGAAGTCTTCACGCTTTATTCCTGTGAAACTATCAAAAGCACCTGCCAAAGCCAAGTTTTCTATATTCTTACGATTGCAAGCCGAAAGATTTACACGCTGCACAAAATCGAAAATATCTTTATATTCTCCATTTCTCTCACGTTCTTCAAGGATAGACTGCACAGCACTTTCCCCCACTCCCTTAATGGCTCCCAGTCCAAAACGGATATCCCCTTTACGATTCACAGAAAACTTCAGATAACTTTCATTCACATCAGGTCCCTTGGTCATGATACCAGTCGCCTTACTCTCGTCCATCAATTTAGTAATTTCCGTGATATTCGAAATATTCCGGCTCATCGTAGCCGCCATATATTCCGCCGGATAGTTTGCTTTCAGAAAAGCTGTCTGATAAGCCACCCACGAATAACAAGTAGCATGAGATTTATTGAATGCATAAGAAGCGAACTTTTCCCAGTCCGTCCAAATCTTCTCAAGTACTTTGGGATCATGACCGTTCTTCCGTCCGCCTTCAATAAACTTAGGCTTCATATGGTCTAGTTTGTCCCTCAGTTTTTTACCCATTGCTTTACGCAAGGCATCGGATTCGCCACGAGTAAAATCCGCCAGCAAACGTGACAAAAGCATGACCTGCTCCTGATATACCGTAATACCATATGTATCTTTCAAATATTTCTCCATAATAGGAATATCATACTCAATAGGCTTACGGCCATGCTTACGGTCGATAAAGTCCGGAATGTAATCCATAGGTCCCGGACGATAAAGGGCATTCATCGCAATCAAATCCTCAAAAGTGCTAGGTTCCAATTCCCGCAAATATTTCTGCATACCGGCAGATTCGAACTGGAATGTACCAATCGTCCGTCCTTCACTATAAAGAGCATAAGTAGGAGGATCCGAAATGTCAACCTCGTCAATATCCAAGATAATCCCCTTACTATGCTTGATATTTTCAATCGCCTCTTTGATAATAGAAAGGGTCTTCAGACCCAAAAAGTCCATCTTGATCAATCCAGTATCTTCAATAACTGAACCTTCATACTGGGTCACCAGCATTTTTTCACCGGTTTCCTTATCATCTGCCGTACTTACAGGCACCCAGTCCGTTATATCATCTCGACATATAATAGTACCGCACGCATGCACACCTGTATTACGGACATTCCCCTCCAACATCTTTGCATACTTTATCGTATCACGCAAAATAGGATCGGGTGAGACTTCCGCTGCCTGTAGTTCGGGAACATAAGCTATGGCATTAGGCAAATTCATTTTTTTATCAGGAATCTTATCCGGAACCAACTTACACAAACGGTCGGACTCCGATAAAGGTAATTTCTGTACACGGGCTACATCCTTGATTGCCAGCTTGGTTGCCATCGTACCGTATGTAATGATATGCGCCACCTTTTCCTGACCATATTTTTCAGTTACCCAATTCAATACTCGTCCACGACCATCATCATCAAAATCCACATCAATATCAGGCAAAGAAATACGGTCGGGATTCAGGAAACGTTCGAACAGCAAATCGTATGCAATAGGGTCTATTTTAGTGATACCCAAACAATATGCTACGGCAGAACCTGCCGCCGATCCACGTCCCGGTCCCACAGACACATCCAATTCTTCACGCGCGGCACGAATAAAATCCTGCACAATCAAGAAGTAACCGGGAAAACCCATCGTCTTCATAATATGAAGTTCGAATTTGATCCGTTCCTGCACTTCCTCACTCAATACTTCTCCATAACGCTTATGCGCACCTTCCAACGCTAATTTCTTCAGATAATCAGCTTCCAGTTTAATACGATAGAGTTTGTCATAGCCACCCAGTTTCTCTATTTTGGCTTTAGCGGCCTCCTCACTCATTACCACGTTACCGTTTTCATCTTGAGTGAACTCATCAAACAAGTCCTTTTCTGTATATTTCTTCCGATATCCCTCTTCTGTTCCAAAATCTTCAGGAATAGCAAAAGTAGGCATAATCGGTGCATGATCTATACTATAAAATTCCACCTGATCACAAATATCCACCGTATTTGAAAGAGCCTCGGGAACATCAGCGAAAACTTCATTCATCTCGGCACGTGTCTTCATCCACTCTTGCTTTGAATAGAGCATACGGTTAGGATCATCCAAATCCTTACCCGTACTCAGACAGATCAGCCTGTCGTGTGCTTCAGCATTCTCTTCATCTACAAAGTGAACGTCATTGGTACAAACCAGCTTGACATTGAATTTTTTAGAATACTCTATCAGCTTTTCGTTAGCAATTTGCTGCAATTTATAAGCTTCATGGTTCGCACGAGGAACCGTCGCTTTATGACGTTGCAATTCCAAATAGAAATCATCTCCGAATACACGTTTATACCATTGGATAGCTTCCTCAGCCTCTTCATATTTTCCAGCTATGATATTTCTAGGAACCTCTCCGGCAATACACGCAGTACAGACAATCAACCCTTCATGGTATTTTTCCAATTCCACACGGTCAGTACGCGGACGCATATAGAACCCTTCCGTCCATGCCTTTGATACTAATTTTATGAGGTTGTGGTATCCTTTTTCATTTTTAGCAAGCACAACCAAGTGATAACCACTTTGATCGGGTTTTCCTTCTTTGTTGAATAAACGACGGCGCGCCACATACATCTCACAACCGAAAATCGGTTTAAACAGTTTCTTCTTTGCCGTTTCCAATTTTTCCTTGCATGCCACAAGTTCCGTCTCGGGATTATCACATTCCACCGTACCTTTTTCCAGTCCGGCTATTCTTTTCTTCAAATCCTTTATCTCACTGTTAGTACTGCTATTCTTCTTATTTACATAGTTGAAGAATTCCTTGATACCGAACATATCACCATGGTCTGTTACGGCTATACCTTTCATTCCATCAGCCATAGCCTTGTCTACCAAACGTGGAATAGACGCCTGGCCATCAAGGATGGAATACTGGGTATGGACATGTAAATGGACAAAATCCTGCATAATCGTTACTCTACTAAAAAATTGTCTAAAGATACTCTGCTTTCATAAAACCTGCAAAAAGATAAAGAAGAAGTTATCAACATTCGCTTTTTTTATCTTAAATGAAGTCGAAATAGGCATTTCTAACAACTTTTATTTGCAAGGTTTTCAAAATAAGTTTATTTTTGCACGATAATTGGTTTTATACAATCATGAACCGACTGAAGAAATTAAAGAAAATAAGACTACATAGAGAGGGAACAAGCATCTTGATTGTCAGTGCCATCCTGTTAATTGGTATCAATGCCCTATTGTTTTGGGGAATTGAGTGCAAAATTCCATTTTATATATTTGCCACCGCAAGTATCGTTGTTTACCTGTTAATGGTTAACTTTTTCCGTTGTCCCATTCGATTATTCGAGCACGACACTGAAAAAATCGTAGTAGCCCCGGCAGACGGAAGAATAGTAGTTATAGAAGAAGTAGATGAACATGAATATTTTCATGACCGCCGGTTAATGATTTCTATTTTTATGAGCATTGTCAATGTACATGCCAATTGGTATCCCGTAGACGGAGTAGTGAAACATGTAGACCATCATAACGGTAAATTTATGAAAGCATGGCTGCCTAAAGCCAGTACGGAAAATGAACGTTCTATGGTCGTTATTGAAACTCCTGAAGGACATACTGTCATGGCGCGCCAGATAGCAGGAGCAATAGCCCGTCGAATCGTGACCTATGCCGAAGTAGGAGAAGATTGCTATATTGATGAACACATGGGGTTTATTAAATTCGGTTCGCGTGTAGATGTTTATCTCCCACTAGGAACCGAAGTCTGTGTCAAGATGGGACAAGCGACTGTAGGTAACGAAACCGTCATTGCTAAACTAAAATAAGAAAATCACCAATGGCAAACTGTATCACACGCCACATTCCTAACGCGGTAACTTGCTGTAATTTATTCTCCGGCTGTATTGCCAGTGTCATGGCTTTTAACGAAAACTATACCTTGGCCATCTCTTTCATTATACTAGGCGCTGTATTTGATTTCTTTGATGGCATGTTGGCACGTTTGTTCAAAGTATCAGGGCCTTTAGGAAAAGAATTAGACTCGTTGGCCGATGACATCACTTTTGGGTTCGCTCCTTCCGCCATTGTCTTTTCTTTATTTAAAGAGGTACACTATCCTGATTTTCTATTGCCTGTTGCCGATTATATGCCTTATACAGCATTTCTTATTTCCGTATTTTCAGCTTTGCGTTTAGGCAAGTTCAATATTGACCCACGCCAGAGCAGTAGTTTCATCGGTATGCCCACTCCGGCTAATGCTTTATTTTGGGGGTCATTGACTGTAGGAGCACATTCTTTTCTTATATCCGATTCTTTTAATGCGGCATATCTTTTCATCTTGGTAGTTATTATGTCATTATTGCTGGTGGCAGAAATTCCAATGTTCTCATTAAAATTCAAGAGTCTTGCCTGGAAACAGAACAAAGTCAGCTATATTTTCCTCATTGTATGTATTCCCCTGTTGGCTTTCTTCAAAATCAGCAGTTTTGCAGCTATCATCCTGTGGTATATCATTCTATCTCTTTTAACTAAAAAAAGAGCGTAAACAATAAACGTGGCACGCTTGTTGTACGTGGTATATAAAAAAAGAAATTACTATGTTTGGATTTTTAGGCTTTCTACTTATTATTTTTCTGCTGATTGTTTTTATCGGCTTCACTATATTAGGCAACATTCTGCGTGTATTGTTCGGGATCGGCAAGCATCCCTCCTACCAGAATCGAACATCTACCCACCAAAAACAAAATACATATACCCAGACTCAAACGAATGACGAGAATGAAAACTTTGCAGAATTCTCTTCATCTTCTTCAAATAGACATTCTCATTCATCGGGAAACAGAAAAAAAATCTTTGATGACGATGAGGGAGAGTATGTAGATTATGAAGAGGTGAAATAAGAATTATCGTTTTTTCTTAAAGAAATCTTTCATCAATCGGGCACATTCATCGGCGAGTATTCCTTTCACCACGATCGTCTTTGGATGCAAGGCATCGGGGGCATATTTTTGATATCCCCTTTTGGGATCTTCAGCACCAAAGACAAGTTTTCCTGTCTGTGCCCAGGCTATGGCACCGGCACACATCACACACGGTTCCACAGTGACATACAAAGTACATTCATTCAGGTATTTCCCGCCCAAGGTATTAGCCGCAGCTGTGACAGCCTGCATTTCGGCATGAGCTGTAACATCATTCAATGTTTCTGTCAAATTATGCCCACGACCAATGATGCGGTCACGACAGACTACCACCGCCCCCACCGGAACTTCTCCTTGTTCAGCCGCTTTTACAGCCTCCATCAAGGCTTGTTTCATATAATAGGTATCATCTGCCATCTTATCTTCTCATATCATGTTCATTAAACAATGTAGGATAATCCTCTTCCATCTTCTGATGGATAAAAGTCAATACTGTTTCGCGTAACCAACGCGCCTTATTGGTTATCTTATACTTTTTAAGATAACAATCCACAATCCGTACTTCCTCTTCACTCATCAAACATACCATACGCTGCTTGCGTTTAGGGGTTGATGCCGGTACTTTTACTCTCTTTTTTACGTTGTTTGCCATATTCTCTGCAAAATTAGCTTTACTTCTGTAAATACAAAGCATAAAAAAGAGTATTTTTGTACAAAAAGAAACAGAATGGCAGAACACAACGAATTTGGCAAAGAGGGAGAAGAAGAGGCCGCTGCATATCTCATAGATAAAGGATATTCTATCCGCCACCGGAACTGGCATTGCGGAAAAAAAGAACTGGATATTGTCGCCGAATATCGGAACGAACTAATTGTCATAGAGGTAAAGACCCGCAAGAATACTAGATTCGGTAATCCGGAAGATGCAGTAACAGATAAGAAGATTCGCAGAATTATAGCTTCAACTGATGCATACTTGCGCAAGTTCTCAGTAGATTTACCTGTACGTTTTGATATCATCACCTTAGTGGGCGAAAAGACTCCTTTCACTATAGAGCATATTGAAGAAGCCTTTTATCCTCCGATTTGGTAAAAATATATATATTATATATGGACATAGAAACAATACGCGATTACTGTATCAGAAAGAAAGGAACAACAGAAGAATTCCCTTTTGACAATGTCACCTTAGTATTCAAAGTCATGGGGAAAATGTATGCCTGTATCGGATTGGACAACCCGGGATGGCTATCTTTAAAATGTGCACCCGAATATGCCTTGGAATTAAGAGAACATCATTCCGGCATTGAAGGAGCCTATCACTTCAATAAGAAATATTGGAACCAAGTATCCTTACAAGGTAACATTGACGACAAACTTATTTTATCACTGATAGACCACTCATACGAAGAGGTTATCAAAAAATTCACCCGTAAACTTAAAAAAGAATATGATGAGATCCCCTAACTGGTCAAGCAAAATCTTAAAAGAAGAAACCGTAACCTCAACAAATGACCGACTTGCAGAACTTTGCCAGGAAAAAGAAATCAAGGAATTCACCACGCTTATGGCAGAATATCAAACCGCCGGAAAAGGGCAACGTGGAAATTCATGGGAATCAGAATATGGCAAGAATCTGACATTCAGCACTGTATTTTACCCCCAAACAATCGCTCCCGCCAGTCAGTTCATTTTATCTATGACGGTAGCTTCTGCCATTTGTACCGCATTGGCCCATTATGTCCATGCAGATTGCCTGCAAATAAAATGGCCCAATGATATCTATTGGAAAGACAAAAAAATAGCCGGCATATTGATTGAAAATGATTTAACAGGAAGCCAAATTTCACAGAGCATTATTGGGATAGGGATCAATATTAACCAGGAAGAATTTCATTCATCTGCTCCCAACCCTGTTTCATTAAGACAAATTACTCAAAAGAAAACAGACAGAATGGAAGTTCTGAACAGCGTATTGGAACATATCATAGATCTCTATTCCCGGATAGAAAACAGAGAAACCGATATCATTACCAAAATTCAGGAATACTACCTGAAAGCACAATACCGCAAGAAAGGTTATCACCCCTATTGCGATGCAAAAGGAGAGTTTACTGCCAAACTGATCCGTGTGGAGCCCGACGGACATTTGATTCTGAAAGATAAAAACGGTTCTCTTAGAAAATATGCTTTCAAAGAAGTTAAATACCTCCTTTAGTTGTTCTTCTCTTCAGGAACCATCAACATTCCTCCAGTGGCATGACGTTCTGTCGATTGATACACAGATTCCCCCCTCATAATCGGTTGGGATAACGTATTCATGCTTCTGGCTGACCGGTTTATTCCTGTGATCAAGGAGATGGCCTTACCCAGCATGAATTCATCCGGATCACCCAATGGTAATAAAGCATCTGTCGGATTCTGAGTCAAATCATACTCATTCCATTCTATATCCGGTTTAAAACCAGCACTGTAGTCATCATTCACCGCATTAGTCACTCTCAATGTGATAGGCCAATATATCCATTCATATTTATCATTCTTTTGCATCTCCATTCCTACATTTTTCCCTTCTGTCAATTCGCCAATAAGGATAACATCCATAAATGGGTTGAGACTGTTAATAACGACTTCCGAAGAAGAAGCCGTACTTTGGCTTGTCAATATATAAATTCGATTGGAATTAAGTTTCAAGTAACCTGCCGTTCCTTTCGTTTCCACACAAAAATCATTGGAATAGGATTGTCCCTTATTGTCAGAGAAAACAGCAAACACCTTTTTTCGAGAAGCTTCTGGAATGAGGAGTCCTGCGAGCATATTAGCAGAATTCTCATATCCACCTCCATTATAGCGCAAGTCCAGCACAAATTCATTCACACCTTGCGCCTGAAATCCGGCGAATATCTTCTTCATTTCCTCATCATAGGTACGATCCGAATATCCATTCGGTCCGGAAGTAAAATGATTATAAACCAAATACCCAATCTTCTTATCTCCCCGAGTATATACATTGTGATAGAACAAGGGATTGTCCTCCACGGCCCGGGAAGCTTCTATATCAATAGTTCTGACCTCTGTATCGCCACGTTTGACGAGCCATTGAGTCCTATCTCCATTTAATAAGATTCCATAATTATCGGAATTAATATTATTTCTTCCTTTAACACCCACGATCCAATCCCCTCTTTCCAAACCTGCACTTGATGCCGGACTATTAGGAAGAACATACAGAATACGGGCATAATAATATCCTAAAGGTTGATTACTATCGTTTACAACATTAAATAAAGTAAACTCCATACCATAAGTATCATCCGCATCAATGCTGGTACGTGCTTTATAATCTTTATTCTTCTCCATATAAGAATAATAATAAAGATGCTTTCCGTTTCTCGTCTTTCCATCTTTCAAACTGAGCATAGATCTAAAGAATGTTTGGGGATCAGCAGAGAAATCCAACTTATTTTGAGCAGGAATGTCGTTATTCCACAAATAATCACTGCGCATGACACTCTCTATCCACTCATTGACTTCCAACTCCGTGTTACCATTTCCCGGGTCATCTCCTTTAGCCGGAGTATCATCCGAACATGACATGCCTAACAGACATAACAATAAGCCCAACCAAATATGGATTTGAAAATTCTCTTTCATAATTCTCCTGTTTTGATCATTTTAATAACCGCAAATATATCTATATTCCAATGATATATCATCTTAAACAACAACTATTTTCAATTCAAATTTAAATTTTCATTGGTTATTTATGAGAAAGAGAGTACCTTTGTATCCATCTCTATCAATCTACACTCATGATTCAACTTAATAACGGAAACAAAAAAATACTTCAAATAGCCATCCCTTCTATCGTTTCAAACATTACAGTTCCTCTGTTGGGCTTGATTGATGTTACTATTGTAGGTCATTTGGGCTCTGCCGCCTACATCGGAGCGATAGCTGTAGGCGGAATGCTTTTCAACATCATCTACTGGATTTTCGGTTTTCTGCGTATGGGAACCAGCGGCATGACTTCACAAGCATACGGCAGGCACGACCTGAATGAAGTCACCCGGTTACTACTCCGTTCCGTCGGAGTAGGATTATTCATTGCATTTACTTTGCTAGCCTTGCAATATCCTATAGAAAGAACCGCCTTCACCTTTATCCAAACGACTGAAGAAGTAGAACATCTGGCGTCCCTCTATTTCTATATCTGTATTTGGGGAGCACCGGCTGTATTAGGGCTTTACAGTTTTGCCGGCTGGTATATCGGTATGCAAAATTCCCGTTTCCCCATGTATATAGCCATCACACAAAATATAGTGAACATTGCGGTCAGTCTTCTTCTTGTATATGGATTAGGAATGAAAATAGAAGGTGTCGCCATCGGAACGTTAACTGCACAATATGCCGGGCTAGTCATGGCATATTTGTTGTGGTTACGCTACTACAGCACCCTGCGGAAACGCATAGAATGGCATTCCTTCTTTGACAAACAGGCCATGTACCGTTTCTTCCAAGTAAACAGGGATATCTTTTTCCGTACCATCTGCCTGGTAGCGGTTACTGTCTTTTTCACCTCGGCTGGTGCGGCACAAGGAGAAGTGGTGTTGGCGGTCAATACATTACTTATGCAATTATTCACTTTATTCTCCTACATTATGGACGGCTTCGCATACGCCGGAGAAGCATTGGCAGGAAGATATATCGGAGCCAATAATCAGAAAGCACTCCACACGACGGTTCGCCAACTATTCGGCTGGGGAGTAGGATTATCGCTTGCTTTCACCTTATTATATAGTATAGGGGGACAATCCTTTCTCGGATTACTGACTGACGAAACAACTGTCATTCATGCTTCCGAAAGTTATTTTTATTGGGTACTTGCCATTCCTTTGGCAGGCTTCTCTGCTTTTTTGTTCGATGGAATATTCATCGGTGCGACAGCCACCCATCTGATGCTGAAAGCCATGATAGTAGCCTCTGTCAGTTTCTTTCTTATTTACTATGGTTTCCGGGGGACAATGGGCAATCACGCTTTATGGATGGCATTCATTACCTATCTTCTACTTCGCGGAGTAATGCAAGGAGTCATGGGAAGAAATATTTTAGGATATAAAACAAGTAAAAAAGATTAATATTTTTATCTTTGCAAAAAACTAAAAGACAAACCAATATGGCAAGATTTAAAAGAATTCTACTGAAGCTGAGCGGCGAAAGCCTGATGGGCGAAAAGCAATATGGTATAGACGAAAAACGTCTGGGTGAATATGCGCAACAAATCAAGGAAATACACGACCTTGGCGTACAAATAGGTATTGTAATCGGTGGTGGAAACATCTTCCGGGGGCTGAGCGGAGCTTCCAAAGGTTTTGACCGTGTAAAAGGTGACCAAATGGGGATGTTGGCAACCGTTATCAACAGCTTGGGATTGAGTTCCGCATTGGGAGCGGCCGGAGTCAAGGCACGTGTATTGACAGCTATCCGCATGGAACCCATCGGTGAGTTTTACAACAAATGGAAAGCGATTGAAGCGATGGAAAACGGAGAAGTTGTGATTATGTCTGCCGGAACAGGCAATCCGTTTTTTACTACCGATACCGGGTCTTCCCTGCGTGGTATCGAGATAGAAGCCGATGTGATGTTGAAAGGAACACGCGTGGACGGCATTTATACAGCTGATCCGGAAAAAGACCCCACTGCTACGAAATTTGACGATATCACCTACGATGAGGTATTGAAGCGCGGTTTGAAAGTAATGGATCTTACAGCAACCTGCATGTGCAAGGAAAACAACCTGCCCATTATCGTTTTCGACATGGACACAGTAGGTAACCTGAAAAAAGTAATGACCGGTGAAAATATAGGAACACTGGTACACAACTGATTTTCTCATCAAGTTCATCCATTTGTCATTCCTTATTTCCTTCTAAATGACAGATGGGTGAACAGTTTTTCTCTGTCTTACCATTTTTTCCACAAATTCGTTCTTTATTGACACATATTCCTTAAAAAAGAGACTCAACCGATAGATTTTCCATCTAAATGAACAATTATTCATGGACTTATAGCGTTAATTAGCCTATTTTTACATCAGCAAAAAATGTAAATCATTCAAAGACTATAAAAACGACAGGAAATACCATGAAAAATTACTGTTACATCTGTTTATTGACTGCCTGCATGGCTCCCATGTCTCTCCAAGCCCAAAAAGCAATTCCGTACAGTGGAGAAGTATGTGTAGCCCCTCTCCCTACAGTCCCCACAACCCTTCCCGGCATATCTTCCGACTCGTATGCCCGGCGCTTTGCCGACTCTGAGATGCTCCGCTTTCCCAAAGCTTATCAGCTGGATCATGGCAAACGGCTCTTTTTCGGGTATTCACAAGGAGTAGGCTGCTGCGCCATGCTGGATATGTGGAAAAATACCGGTGACAAACGTTACTTTACGTATGTTGAGGAATGGGCGGATAGTTTGATTAACGAAAAAGGAGAAATCCACCTCTATGATATGTCAACTTACAACTTGGATTACATCAATTCAGGAAAAGTACTGTTCGACCTCTATAAAGAAACAGGCAAAGAAAAATATAAAGCAGCCATGGACCTGCTGGTCGAACAACTCAAAAGACAACCACGTACGCTGGAAGGTGGCTTCTGGCATAAATTGATCTATCAACATCAGATGTGGCTGGACGGACTTTATATGGCTTCTCCTTTCCTAGCCCGCTATGGAGCGGAATTCAACCGTCCTGATCTGATTGATGAGGCGGTAAAACAATTCACACTTTGCCACAAACATACCTATTCACCGGAAACCGGATTATATCATCATGCCTGGGACGAGAGCAAATCCCAACGTTGGGCAAATCCGCAAGACGGTACTTCACCTAACTTCTGGGGACGCAGTATAGGCTGGTGGTTCATGGCCATGGTAGATGTACTGGACTATATTCCCGACAACCACCCCGGCCGTGCCTCGCTTATCAGTTGGATTCAAGGTTTGGCAGAAAGCCTGCCCAACTATCAAAGAGACGGGCTATGGTATCAGGTAATAGACCAGCCCGAACGTGAAGGTAATTTTCCCGAAGCATCCGTAACCACCCAATGTATGTATACTTATGCCAAAGCGGTGAACAAAGGATATATAGACGCCCGATACCGGACCATCGCGGAAAAAGCCTTCAACGGATTAAAGAAAACATTGCTTCGCGAAAACCCCGACGGAACTCTGACGCTGACCCGTTGCTGTCAAGTAGGCGGACTGGGCGGCACTCCTTACCGCGACGGAAGCTTTGAATATTACATTGGCGAAAAGATGCGTGACAACGATGTCAAAGCTACCGGTCCTTTCATCATGGGTTGCCTGCAACTTGGCAAATAGAATCATATCGCATAAACAACAGAATTATCCATCTTTTTAAATTAGCTATATACAATGAAACACACCATTTATGCTCTGACAATGTTTGCATTGGCCGCTTGCACCTCTCCCCAAGAGGAAGCCATAGACCGCCATGCACTGGTAACACGCAATAATCCGGAAGTAACTGCCATGGATTCATTATCCTCCCTGTCGGTAGGAAACGGAGAATTTGCCTACACGGTAGATGCTACAGGATTGCAGACTTTTCCCGAAGTCTATAAAAACGGAGTTCCACTGGGTACACAAAGCCAATGGGGATGGCACAGCTTCGGAAATCCCGAAAACTATAAACCGGAGGAAGCCTTGGTGGAGTATGACTTCGGCCACGGGCACAAAGAGCTATATGCCACCCAACCCAAAGAACCCGGCAGAGCAAAGGAAGCATCCGACTGGTATCGTGTAAACCCACACCGCCTGCATCTGGGTATCATCGGACTTGAATTAGAAAATGAAGTACGTCCCTCGGATGTGCAAAACATACAGCAATCACTGGATATGTGGAACGGTATCATCAACAGCCGGTTCACCCTCAAAGAAACTCCCTACCACATTCAGACAGTCTGCCATCCGGAGCGTGACATGATTGCCGCACGCCTGTCGGCCCGACAACCTGCCGGCATCAAGTTTCACTTCCCCTATCCCACGGGCGGTCACTGTGACGATGCTTGTAATTGGGAGGCGAATGATAAGCATAGCACGACCCTGGTCAGTGAAGATGCACAATCGGCCGTGTTAAAAAGAACACTCGACGCAACCACCTATTATGTAACAATCAGTTGGGAAGGCGCTGCGAAGCTGAGGGAAAAAAGTGCAAACTATTTCGTACTCACGCCAACGGACAGTGTATTTACATTCACCTGCCAATTCACACCGCAAGCGTCCGCTTCTCCCATCCTGACTTTTGCGGAAGTACAACAAGCCTCTTCCGGACATTGGCAAAATTACTGGACACAGGGAGCTGTCGCCGACTTCTCACAATGTACGGATGTCCGTGCCAAAGAATTGGAACGCCGGGTCGTATTAAGCCAATATCTGCTCGCCATCCAATGCGCCGGATCAACCCCGCCACAGGAAACCGGACTGACTTACAACTCCTGGTTCGGGAAATTCCATTTGGAAATGATCTGGTGGCATCAGGCACAATTCGCCTTATGGGGACATCCCGAATTGCTGGACCGCACTTTATCCTGGTATGAAACCGTGGAACCCATAGCCCGCCAGATAGCGGAAAGACAAGGTTTCAAAGGCATACGATGGATGAAAATGACTGATCCCAGCGGTACGGAAGCCCCCTCTAAAGTAGGCAGCTTCCTGATCTGGCAACAGCCTCATCTCATCTACCTGGCAGAATTGCTCTATCGGGCTAATCCATCGGAAGAACTGCTGAAAAAATACAATAGCCTGATACAGGAAACCGCCGAATTCATGTATTCATTCGCCACATACGAGGAAGAGCACGACCGTTATGTCTTGAAAGGCGCTATCCCCGCACAGGAAACGTTGCGCGCCGCCGAAACTGTCAATCCGCCTTTTGAACTTTCGTACTGGCATTTCGCCATGCAAGTCGCCCAAACATGGCGTGAACGTACAGGGATGGAACGTGTACCCGAATGGGATGTGCTGATAGAGAAATTATCTCCGCTGGCATACAACGACGAACAGCTGTATCTGGCAGCCGAGACCGCGGTGGATACCTATAAAGATATCCGTTTTACCTCAGACCACATGGCAGTGCTGGGCGCTGTCGGCATCCTGCCCATGAATCAGCTGATTCATGCCGGATATATGAAAAACACCCTGCACTGGATTTGGGATAACTGGAACTGGGACAAGACCTGGGGCTGGGATTATCCGATGACAGCCATGAATGCCGCCCGAATGGGTGAGCCCGAGAAGGCAGTCAGCGCATTATTGATGGACAAACGTACCAACACCTATCTGGTAAACGGTCACAATTACCAGGACGGGCGTCTGCGTATTTACCTGCCCGGCAACGGTGGATTACTGACCACAGTCGCCATGATGTGCGCCGGATGGGACGGATCGGAAGGGAACAATCCCGGATTTCCGAAAGATGGCAAATGGAATGTACGCTGGGAAGGGTTACAGCCGTTACCGTAAGAACAGGAGTTAGCAGTTATTATCATGAAAACGACATATTTACTTCTATGCCTGTTGGGCATCGGTAGCGTTTCCGGCGCAGGACAAACCAAACAGCCACAAAAGATAGGCGATTTCATAGAATCCACTTCGTACAACGAACATCGCCGGAATGCCACCCGAAGCCTGCAATATACCCCTGACGGAGACGATTTTGTCTGCATCAACGGTAAGAATCGCTTTACCCGTGCCTTATACGGCAGCCACACAGCATTCCGGCTGGAAACAAGCGACCGGCCCGTATTCGCTGCTTATACCAAGGAGAATCCGAAGCACATCTGCTTTAAACTGCAAACCTCCGGAGGCACGGTAGCCCTTGACTCTACCGAACACTGCGAGTCCCGTTATACAGCGGGACGCCGCAGCTACAGTTTATCTGATCCGGCTTTCGGAGGCGGAAGCTTATCCATTACCACATGGGCACTTCCCGATAAAGAAGGGGCCATCTGGCAATTCAACGCCCGGAATTTCAAGGAATTCCATCCCGTTCTACTGGCATCCATTTCAGAGATACGTAATTCCAAACTAAACCGTAACGGAGACATGGGAGCCGACCCAGCCGACAGTTTCGAAGCTCCTCTCCAGCCTCAACAGTTACAATCCTTCCCGGTACAGATAGACGGAACACTTTATATTCTATTGGAAAACCAGGAACTACGCACACTGACGACTGCCGAAGGCGAAAACCTGTTTAAAAAGGCAGAAGCCGCCCGCTCCGAAACAGCCTCACGCATCCGCATTGAAACACCCGACCCTTATTTCAACACCTTAGGAGGCACGCTGGCTATGGCTGCCGATGGAATCTGGGACGGCGAAGTGTGGCTACACGGTGCCATAGGCTGGCGAATGCCCCTCAGTGGCTGGCGAGCCGCCTATACCGGCGATGTTTTGGGATGGCATGACCGTGCCCGGACCCATTTCAACGCATACGCGGCAAGTCAGGTCACCGAAGTGCCCAACACCCTCCCCCATCCGGCACAAGATTCCGCCCTGCATCTGGCACGTTCCGTCAAGAAATGGGGTACACCCCAATACAGTAACGGATACATCTGCCGTAATCCGCACCGCAATAATCAGATGCACCACTACGACATGAACCTTTGCTACATAGACGAATTGTTATGGCATTTCAAGTGGACGGGGGACTTGGATTATGTCCGCCAAATGTGGCCTGTCATCACCCGTCACCTCGCATGGGAAAAGCTGAACTACGACCCGGATAACGACGGGCTGTATGACGCATACGCCTGTATTTGGGCCAGTGACGCCCTTTATTACAATAGCGGAGCAGTCACCCATTCATCGGCTTATAACTACCGTGCCAACAAGACAGCGGCCCAATTGGCAGAAAAGATAGGCGAAGATCCCACTCCTTACCGCAACGAAGCCGAAAAGATTCTGAAAGCCATGAACGAGAGGCTATGGCTTCCCGGCAAAGGACATTGGGCGGAATATCAAGATTTTATGGGACACAAGCGAGTACACGAAAGTGCCGCTGTATGGACCATTTATCATGCTATAGACAGCGAGACAGCCAATCCGTTCCAAGCCTATCAGGCTACCCGTTATGTAGACACGGCCATTCCTCATATCCCCGTCACGGCCCATGGATTAAAAGAGAATGGATATGCCACTATCGCCACCACCAACTGGCTGCCCTACTCATGGAGCATCAATAATGTCGCCTTTGCCGAAGTCATGCATACCGCATTGTCATACTTCCAGGCCGGACGTGCCGACGCCGGATACAAACTTTTGAAAAGTTCTGTTCTGGACGGCATGTATCTAGGAGACAGTCCGGGTAACTTCGGCCAGATCAGCTTCTATGATGCCGCACGCGGAGAATGCTACCGCGATTTCGGTGATCCCATCGGAGTCGCTTCACGAGTACTGATCCAAGGTCTGTTCGGTATCCTGCCGGATGCCCTGAACCAGCAAATCATCCTCCGGCCGGGCTTCCCGGACGACTGGGACAAGGCTTCCGTCAGCACTCCCGATATAAACTATCGCTTTACCCGGAAAGAAGATACGGATACCTATCATATCACACAACGGTTCCAGACTCCTCTCCATCCGGTATTGCACGTCAATGCCAGAAAAGAGAAGATCCGTTCAGTAAAAGTGAACGGTGTCCCTGCCACATGGCAATCCATCGAATCGGCCCATGGCTATCCTCTTCTTTCAATCCAGGCGGAAGGAACATCTTCAACCACCATTACCATCGAATGGGAAGGAGCACCACTTCACACGTTGGCAGTCCAAGAACCAGTCATCACTTCAAACGGGAAGTTGGCTTTGCAAATACCTTCGGGAGCATCCATCTCCCAAGTATATGATCCTCAGAGCGTTTTAGCAAATCACACTGTGGAAGCCACCGCTTTCAACGCACAGATAAAAGGTGAACCGGGACACCACACTTTCTTTGTTTACACCCATCAGGGAGAAATGGATTGGTGGCAACCTGTTAATATCTATATAGAGAACGTCTGGGAATCCCCCTCCTATACAGACTTTGCAGATATCCGTCCCGAAAAATGCCGGATGGTTGATTTTGACCGGCAACTGAATGCTTCCGTCACCGATATATATCAAAATGAATACTTGTCTCCCCGGTCTCCATACACTACGTTGCAACTTCCCACACAGGGAATAGGAGAATGGTGTCATCCGCTGCTGAGTGCTACCATAGACGACTCGGGATTACGCAGTCTTGTACATCATGATACTTTCCAAACGTCTTTAGGCATCCCCTTCCGTCTGAAAGAAAAAGGAAACAACATTCTTTTCACCTCCCTATGGGATAATTACCCGGACAGTTCCACCATCTCACTATCAGGCACTGCCTCACATGCTTATCTGCTGATGGCGGGAAGTACCAACCACATGCAGTGCCACATTGCCAATGGAATAATCCGCATACACTATGCAGACGGAACTTCCCAAGCAACGGAGTTGACCAATCCGGACAACTGGTGTCCTATAGAACAAGACTTCTATGTGGACGGAAAAGCATTCCAAGTACCTGCTCCCCGGCCGTACCGTCTGCACTTGAAAAGCGGTAAAGTAAGCCGTGACCTGGGTAAGGAACTCAACATCACCGGTGTATATGGACGTGAGATAGAGGGTGGTGCAGGCATATTGCTCGATATTCCTTTGGATGATTCCAAGGAACTAAAAGGGCTGACCCTGGAAACCCTGTCCAATGATGTGGTGATAGGAATAATGGGAATCACTTTGCAATAACCACGTGTTATTCAATGCGGAATTACGTTAACTTGAACCGGCGTAGTTCCGCATTATTCATCTTTGGCACACTACGCAAATGTTCCAAAGTCACTCCTTGAATGTGTGCCTGTACCGCCCTGTTTATCAGTCCATGCCCGACGGCCAACACCTGTTTTCCATCATATCGCTCTTTCAAGTAGTCCACAAAACGCCCCGCACGTTCATAGAGCATCGCCTCCGTTTCCACATCTGCCGGAAAATGTTGCAAATCAACTTCTTTAATGGCAAGACCTGTCCAACTCCCCCAATCGATTTCACGCAGCAAGACTGTTTTCTCCCAAGGCAGGTTCCGACCTTCCACCGCGATACGGGCCGTATCCACACACCGTTTCAAATCACTACTGACCACTGCATCCAAAGAGATGTTCCGCAAAGTATCACGCAACGCTTCAGCCTGTGCTATTCCTTCAACAGTCAGCGTGCCCGGCATATGTCCTTGGAAAATACGGGCGATATTCTCTTCTGTCTGCCCGTGACGGGCTAAATATAAAGTTATCATCTTTTTTAATGCAAAGATAATGCTTACCGGCCAGATTTACTTCAAAAGGGCAACCTTCTTATTCTCCTTTCCAAAGAAAAGCAATCTTCAGACAGATGATAAAAAAATAACAATCTTGCCTATAAAAGTATTCTCCCCGTAGATTAAGGGGTTTCTTCCGTACAGTTAAGGCCTTTCATGCGGTAACCTACTACAGACTCCGTCAGTAGACTGTACAGTCTGTTACATCAGACCGTACGGTCCACTACAATAGTTTATACAGTCCATTATCGGAGTCTGTAGTAGGTTACCGTATGAAAAAGCTTAATCATGCAGTAGAAAAGACTTAGTATACAGGGGAAAAAGGCTTAAGTATTCATCAAAAGCAGACAGCCACCTTCGAAATGTCACTCCGCCTGCAAGCTACAAATTATCCACCGTATCTTCCACTTCTATCACCCAGTCCCCGATAGTACGGGTGGCACTGTCGAAATTAATCCCCACCTTCACGATGCGCCTGCCATCCTTGCGATAAGGAACAGCATACAGCCTGCTGTTTATCTGCGCCAATGCCTCCCGGGCCGTACCGTCATATTTAAATTCCAGCACATAAATAGCATCCTGCATCTTTATGACCACATCCGCACGCCCCACCGCACTTTTCACCTCGCTGTCCACATACATCCCCATCAGACGGAACAACAAATAAAAGATGGTCTGGTAATGCTTCTCCGTCTTGTTCTCCAAATCATTGGGAATGGAAGCAAAGAAAGAACGCGTACGTTCCAAGCAGCTCTCTATATCTCCCTTACGAAGATCGCGAATGAAGGAAACGACATAAAAAGTACTGCTCTGACCCGGCAACTCAAGGTAAGCGGGCAACAGGGACTCGATGAAACCTTTACGCACCTCCCCGTTGGGATAGGCCAGCCGGTACACCTGGAACTCGGGATCATATCCCTTGATCGTCAGGTAACCACTTTGATATAAAACGGGGATAGGACTAGTTACACGTTCCGTCGGGGCATCAAACTGCTCGTCTGTAGCCTCCACCCCCTCCAGCTGGCGCACGTCAAAATCCGTTTCCTGCAACAAATCAATCAAGAAAGTAGGAGTGCCGGTAGAGAACCAGAAATTCTTGTACTCCTTTGCATCAAAGGCATTGAACAGACTGAAAGGATTGTAAATATCCTCACAATGCTTGCTGAAATGATACCCGTCATACTGCCGCTTCAGATGCGCACAGGCAGCTTCATACGTCTCGCCGTTCGCCAAAGCCATCCGCTCAATGTCCGGACGAAGCTCGTCCAGCAACTCCCGCTCGGTGATGCCGCATATCGCGCTGAAGTCATCCCGCATACTGATGTTCTTCAAATTATTCAGCTCACTGAAGATGCTCATCTGGCTGAACTTGCTGATTCCCGTGATAAAGAGGAAACGAAGGTATTGCCCCAATCCCTTGAGAGGACTGAAAAACTTACGCAGTTCATTCCGAAGCTCCTGCTGCAAGGGGATGTTGGAATTACTGTCCAAAAGAGGAGCGTCGTATTCGTCAATCAGGACAACGACCGGCAGACCGGTCTGTTCATACGCACGACGGATCATACCTTGCAGACGAGCAGCAGGAGTCTTTTCCTCCTTTTCCGCCCCATAAACCTTTTCACAACGAAGTAAAAACAGATTCAACTGTTCCTGCAAATCGAACAGGGTAGTATATTTAGTCAGACTGAAATCAATATGGAATACCGGATACACGTTCCAGTCCTTTTCCAGACGCTCCATGGCCAGCCCCTTAAACAAATCTTTTTTCCCTTGAAAGTAAGCCTCAAGAGTGGACACCAACAAGCTTTTCCCAAACCTCCGCGGACGGCTCAGAAAATACACACTGTCCGTGTTAGCCAATCGGTAAACCAGTTCGGTCTTGTCTACATATACACAATTCCGGTTACGCAACTGCTCAAAATTCTGTATACCTATGGGGTATCGTCTGTAATTTTCTTCCATATTCTCATTGTTTTCTAATTCTGCTTATGGGATAGAAACAAAGATAGCTGTTATCCGATAAAACACAAAAACTTTTCATTTGTTTTTAATAAAGCCCCAACAACTTAAACTGGTGATGATAAGGTAAAGAGCCGTTAGAAATATAAAATCATCTCTCTTTTATTGCAGATAATCAAAAAATAAATTACTTTTGTTTCACTTAAAACGAATCAATAAACAACTTAAATAACAGAACAGTATGATAGACGCAAAAACTTGCATCAACGACGCACAAGAGAAAATGGACATGGCCGTTATGTATTTGGAAGAAGCCTTAGCGCACATTCGTGCAGGAAAAGCCAGTACCCGGTTGCTGGACGGCATTCGTGTTGACTCTTATGGAAGCATGGTTCCCATCAGTAATGTAGCTGCCGTGACTACTCCCGATGCACGCAGTATCGCCATCAAGCCATGGGACAAAAGTATGTTCCGTATCATCGAAAAAGCTATCATGGACTCTGATCTGGGCATCACTCCCGAAAACAACGGTGAAATTATCCGTTTGGGTATTCCGCCATTGACAGAGGAACGCCGCAAGCAACTGGCCAAACAATGTAAAGGCGAAGGCGAAACCGCAAAAGTAAGTATACGCAACGCACGCCGTGACGCTATAGACACACTGAAAAAGGCCGTTAAAGAGGGTATGCCCGAAGACGAGCAAAAGAATGCGGAAGCCAAACTTCAGAAAGTACACGATAAATATATCGCGAAGATTGAAGAACTTCTAGCAGAGAAAGATAAAGAAATTATGACGGTTTAATGAAGAACTTAAAATAATGAAGCAATAATAATGAAGAAGGAAGAATTGTCCTGCACAGCCTTGCTTTTGTCCGTGCGATCCAATTCCTCTTTCTTCATTTTTCATTCTTCATTTTAATTTATGAAAGGACTAGTAATAAAAAACACAGGCAGCTGGTATCTTGTCAAAACAGAAGACGGACGTACCATCGAATGCAAGATCAAAGGAAATTTCCGTTTAAAGGGTATTCGGAGTACCAATCCCATTGCTGTAGGAGATTATGTACAAATCATTATCAACAATGAAGGAACCGCCTTCATCAGTGAGATAGAAGACCGCAAGAACTATATCATCCGGCGCGCCTCCAACCTTTCCAAACAATCGCACATACTGGCTGCCAATCTGGATCAATGTATGCTGATTGTTACAATTAATTATCCCGAAACCTCAACTATATTCATTGACCGTTTTCTAGCCACCGCGGAAGCATACCGTGTACCCGTCAAACTGATATTCAATAAGACAGACAGGTATAATGAGGATGATACACGCTATATGGATGCTCTGATAAACCTGTACACATACATCGGTTACCCTTGCTTCAAAGTTTCCGCACTGAACAACATAGGTACAGATGAAGTGAAAAAAGACCTGGAAGGGAAGGTCACTTTGCTTTCCGGCAACTCAGGAGTAGGGAAATCAACATTAATCAACGCCATTTTACCTGAACAAACTTTGAAAACAGGTGAAATATCCGATTACCATAACAAGGGAATGCATACCACAACCTTTTCCGAAATGTTCCCGGTAGACGGCGGCGGATACATCATCGACACTCCGGGTATCAAAGGTTTCGGAACATTCGATATGGAAGAAGAGGAAGTAGGACATTACTTTAAAGAAATATTTGAATATTCCGCTCATTGCAAGTATGGAAACTGCACCCACAGGCACGAGCCCGGATGCGCCGTACGCGATGCAGTGGAGAAACATCTAATCAGCGAGTCACGCTATACTTCTTACCTGAATATGTTGGAAGACAAGGAAGAAGGCAAGTATCGCGCCGCTTACTAAAAACCACAACTTTATGAAAAAACACCTCTTAGCTATTGCACTGTTTGCATTATGCACCACCGGGCTGAATGCCGCTTCTCCTAAAAAAGTAGCTCCTGAAAAAAAAGGAGTAGAAACCATTAACCGTGCCACAGCCGAAGCACATATCGGCTTTTTGGCCTGTGACGAACTGGAAGGACGCGAAGCCGGATGGAAAGGTGGACGCATTGCAGGCAATTATATCATTTCCTGCCTGAAACAGATGGGAATAAAGCCACTGGACGGAGACTATATACAGCCCTTTGACGTGTATCATGCTGAACGGCAAGTGAAAGGGAAACGCTGGCAAGTACATCCCGATTCTATTGCGGAACTGAAAAAAGTGGTATATCAAAAATTGGCATTACGTAATATCTTAGGTAAAATAGAAGGAAAGAATCCAAATGAAATTGTCATTATCGGTGCACATTACGACCACATAGGCTACGATCCGATGCTGGAAGGAGATCAGATTTATAACGGTGCAGATGATAATGCATCAGGCGTTCAAGCCGTATTACAGGTAGCCCGTGCTTTTCTTGCTACCGGCGAGCAGCCGGAACGTACCGTTATCTTCGCCTTTTGGGATGGTGAGGAAAAGGGATTGCTGGGCTCCCGTTATTTCGCCATGAACTATCCGGATATTAAAAAGGTAAAAGGCTATTTGAACTATGACATGATAGGACGTAACAACCGGGAGGACCAGCCCGATTATTTCGTTTACTTCTATACCGCAGCCCATCAGGCCTTCGGTGACTGGCTGAAAAAAGATATTGAGGATTACCGCTTGCAGTTATCCCCTGACTACCGGGCTTGGGACAATCCGGTGGGAGGCAGCGACAACGGCACGTTCGCCAAACTGGGAATACCTATTATATGGTATCACACTGATGCCCATCCCGATTATCACCTTCCGGGAGATGAAACACAGAAAATCAATTGGCTGAAGATAGTCGATATAACCAAAGCCTCTTTCCTTGCGATGTGGAAACTGGCAAACGAAAAAAAATATTAAAAAAGAACGTGGCGTTTAAACTGAACGCCACGTTTTTTTATCTAATCTTACATTAACGTATTTATTAAACCCATATAGAAAGGCACATGAACAAACGAATCAAATGGGGCATCATTATATTAATCGGAGCCGGCTTGGCCGGACTAGGCATCTATCAATTTACCCCTCACGAAAATGAAGAACTGACAGCCGCCGACGCGTTGCCTAAAGAAAACAAGCAACGCACATTGAAAGTCAATGCACAAGTCATAAAACCACACTTGCTGACAGATGAAATATTGGTGACCGGACGCCTGGTTCCTGACGAAGAAGTGAGTCTGTCTTTTGAAACCTCCGGAAAGATCACCGATATTTTTTTCACAGAAGGCACATTGGTAAAACGAGGAGAATTACTTGCCAAAGTAAACGACCGGCAGTTACAGGCTCAGTTAAAACGTCTGGAAGCACAAATACCTTTAGCCGAAGACCGTGTGTTCCGCCAAAACGCCCTGCTAAAACGAGATGCGGTCAGTAAAGAAGCATACGAACAGGTAAAAACCGAACTTGCCACCCTTAACGCTGATATCGAAAATATCAAAGCCAACATTGACATGACCGAACTCCGCGCACCATTCGACGGTATCATCGGATTGAGGCAGGTCAGTACGGGAGCATACGCCTCCCCCACCACTGTAGTAGCCAGACTGACCAAAGTGACTCCATTGAAAGTAGAGTTCGCTGTACCGGAACGTTATGCCCGGGAAATTAAAAAAGGGACTAACCTAGAGTTCAAAGTAGAAGGAAGGCTGGATACCTATCATGCACAGGTTTATGCAACCGAATCCAGTATAGATATGGAAACCCATTCATTGAACATCCGTGCCATCTACCCCAACCGCAACGGCGAACTGCTGGCAGGCAGATATGCAGATATTCAATTAAAACAAAAAGAAATAGAAGATGCGATAGCGATTCCATCCGAAGCGATTGTCCCCGAAATGGGTAAAAATAAAGTATTTGTTTATCGTAGCGGAGTTGCAGACCCTGTAGATGTTATTATAGGACTCCGTACCGAAGCCGAAGTACAGATTGTACGAGGATTGTCTGTGGGTGATACCATCCTGACATCGGGTACACTGCAATTACGTAAGGGAATGCCTGTGGAACTTCAGGCCATTAACTAACAACTAAAAAAATACTTTTATGAATATTTCCGAACTTAGTATCCGTAGGCCTGTGCTTGCCACCGTGCTTACCATCATCATATTACTTTTCGGACTGATCGGTTACAATACATTGGGAGTCCGCGAATATCCTTCGGTAGATAATCCGATCATCTCTGTTACCTGTAGTTACTCGGGTGCCAATGCCGATGTAATCGAGAATCAGATAACCGAGCCTTTGGAACAAAACATCAACGGTATTCCGGGAATCCGTTCTTTGTCCAGTGTCAGCCAACAAGGGCAATGCCGTATCACAGTGGAATTTGAATTATCCGTCGATTTGGAAACTGCCGCCAATGACGTACGTGACAAAGTGTCCCGCGCACAACGTTACCTGCCACGCGACTGTGACCCTCCTACTGTATCCAAGGCTGATGCCGATGCAACGCCTATCCTGATGGTAGCTATCCAAAGTGACAGCCGCTCTCTGTTGGAACTGAGTGAAATAGCAGACTTGACCGTAAAAGAACAACTGCAAACCATTTCGGATGTAAGCAGCGTATCTATTTGGGGAGAAAAACGTTACTCCATGCGCCTATGGCTCGACCCCACCAAGATGGCAGGATATGGTATTACTCCGGTAGATGTAAAGAACGCGATAACCAATGAAAATATAGAACTCCCCTCGGGCAGCATTGAAGGTAATACCGTAGAATTGACCTTACGCACCATGGGACAAATGCACACCGCTAAAGAATTCAATAACATCATATTAAAAGAAGTAGGCGGAAGAGTGGTCCGTTTCAGCGATATCGGTTACGCCGAACTAGGTCCGGCAGATATCAAGAGTTACATGAAAATGAACGGAGTGCCGATGGTAGGTGTCGTTGTCATTCCACAACCCGGTGCCAACCATATCGAAATCGCCGATGCCGTATACCAGCGTATGGAGCAGATGAAGAAGGACTTGCCCGACGATGTGAAATACAGCTATGGCTTTGACAACACTAAGTTTATCCGCGCTTCCATTGATGAAGTAAAAAGTACGGTGTATGAAGCGTTCGTACTGGTTATCATCATCATTTTCCTGTTCTTGCGCGACTGGCGCGTGACACTGATTCCCTGCATCGTGATTCCGGTTTCATTGATCGGAGCTTTCTTTGTGATGTACATAGCAGGTTTCTCCATCAATGTGCTGACCATGCTGGCGGTGGTATTGTCCGTAGGTTTGGTAGTGGATGACGCCATCGTTATGACAGAAAATATCTATATCCGCATAGAACGAGGTATGCGTCCGTTCGAAGCAGGAATAGAAGGGGCAAAAGAAATTTTCTTCGCTGTTATCTCCACCACTATCACCTTGGTGGCAGTGTTCCTGCCCATCGTATTTATGGAAGGAACCAGCGGACGTCTGTTCCGTGAGTTCAGTTTCGTTGTGGCAGGTTCGGTCATCATTTCTTCCTTTGCCGCATTAACGTTCACCCCTATGCTGGCAACCAAGCTATTGATAAAACGGGAAAAACAGGGATGGTTCTACCAAAAGACAGAGCCTTTCTTTGAAGGTATGAACCGCATATATGCCCGTTCACTGAACGCTTTTCTTAAAAGACGCATATGGGCAATACCTGTTACAGTGATTATGTTGATAGCCATCGGAGTACTTTGGGTCCAGATACCCGCTGAAATGGCTCCGATGGAAGACCGGTCGCAAATAAGTATCAATACCCGTGCAGCCGAAGGGGCCAGCTATGAATACATCCGTGATTATACGGAAGATATCAACAATCTGGTAGATTCTATTATACCTGATGCCGAATCTGTAACCGCACGTGTTTCCAGTGGCAGTGGAAATATACGTATCACATTGAAAGATATCAAAGATCGTGATTACACCCAGATGGAAGTTGCCGAACGTATCTCACAGGCCATCCGCAACAAGACGAAAGCACGTGCCTTTGTGCAACAACAGTCTTCTTTCGGCGGACGGAGAGGAAGTATGCCCGTACAATATGTACTACAAGCTGTCAGTATAGAAAAACTGGAGAAAGTATTACCGGCTTTTTTAAGCAAAGTATATGACAACCCTACTTTCCAGATGGCGGACGTGGACCTGAAGTTCAGCAGCCCGGAAATGAGAGTGAATATTAACCGTGATAAGGCAGGTACAATGGGAGCCACCGTGCGTGATATAGCCGAAACACTGCAATACGGTCTCAGCGGACAACGTATGGGCTATTTTTATATGAATGGAAAACAATATGAGATTTTGGGTCAGATAAACCGCCAACAACGTAATACACCGGCCAATATCAAATCTATTTACATACGAAGCGACAAAGGGGAAATGATTCAATTGGACAATCTGGTAGAATTTGTAGAATCCGTAGCTCCTCCTAAATTGTACCACTACAACCGTTTTATTTCCGCTACCGTATCTGCCGGACTGGCAGATGGAAAGACCATCGGACAAGGCTTGGAAGAAATGGATAAAATCGCCGCCCAGACTTTGGACGAAACCTTCCGTACCGCCTTGTCGGGAGACTCCAAAGACTATCGGGAAAGTTCATCCAGCCTGATGTTTGCTTTCATTCTGGCATTGATACTTATCTATCTTATTCTGGCGGCACAGTTCGAAAGTTTCAAGGACCCTTTCATCATCATGCTTACCGTTCCTCTGGCCATTGCAGGAGCACTGATTTTCATGTATGCCGGTGGCATTACCATGAACATATTCAGCCAGATCGGTATTATTATGCTGATTGGTCTGGTAGCAAAGAATGGTATCTTGATTGTGGAATTTGCCAATCAGAAACAAGAATCCGGTGAAAACAAGATGCAGGCCATACGGGATGCCGCTTTGCAACGCTTGCGCCCTATTCTCATGACAAGTGCCTCTACCGTATTAGGCTTGATCCCGCTGGCATTCGCAACAGGAGAAGGCGCCAACCAACGTATCGCCATGGGTACGGCTGTTGTGGGAGGAATGTTAGTATCTACTTTCCTGACCATGTATATCGTACCGGCTATTTATAGTTATATATCTACCAACCGAAACGTTAAAACAGAAACTGTATGAAACGAATCATTATAACTTTATGTATCTGTACTGCATGGGTGGCTTCCACCTATGCGCAATATCCTTATACGCTGAAAAAATGTCTGGAGGAAGGACTTGCAAACAATTATTCCATACGTATCACCCGTAATGAAGAACAGATCAGCCATAACAATGCCACATTAGCAAATGCCGGTTATCTGCCGACTGTTGATTTGTCTGCCGGATATACAGGAACGTTGGACAATACGGATACCAAGAGTAGAAGTACAGGCACCACAGCCAGTGAACGAAACATCTACGACCAAACCTTAAAGGCCGGACTGGATGTAAACTGGACTCTGTTCGACGGATTCAATATCAGCACCACCTACAAAAAACTGAAGGAACTGGAACGCCAGGGAGAAACCAACACGCGTATTACCCTTGAAGACTTCATAGCGGGACTCACTGCCGAATACTATAATTATGTACAACAGGAAATACGTCTGAAGAACTTCCTTTACGCTGTGTCTTTATCCAAAGAACGCCTGCGCATTGTAGAAGAACGATACCATATCGGTAATTTTTCCCGGCTGGATTATCAACAAGCCAAAGTGGACTTCAATGCAGACAGTGCACAATATATGAAACAACAGGAACTGGTGGTTACCTCACGTATCAACCTGAACGAGTTAATGGCCGTACAGGAAGTCAACCGACCGCTACGTGTCAATGACTCCATTATAACAGTGAATGATGCGCTGAATTACGATGAATTATGGGAATCCACCCTCAAGACGAATGCCAACCTGCTGAAAGCTGATCAAAATACAACAATTGCCCAATTGGATTACCGTCAGGTTCTATCCCGTAATTATCCCTATGTAAAATTGAACGCCGGTTATGGCTATACATTCAACAAATATGAAACAAACGCCACCAGCCGGAGAAGCAATTGGGGACTAAACGGAGGAATTACCGTAGGCATTAACCTATGGGATGGTAACCGTCGCCGTGAAAAGCGCAATGCCAGCCTGCAAATACGTAACTCGCAACTGGAAAGAGAACAGCTGGAATTGGGCTTGAAAGCGGATTTAAGCAATCTGTGGCAGGCCTATCGCAATAATTTACGTTTATTAAATTTGGAACGCCAGAATCTGGTTGCCGCCCGTGAAAACCATGAAATAGCCAAAGAACGTTATCTGCTGGGAGATCTCTCCGGCATCGAGATGCGTGAAGCCCAAAAGAGCCTGCTTGATGCGGAAGAACGTATTTTGTCTGCTGAATATAACACCAAAGTCTGTGAAATTTCCCTGCTCCAACTAAGTGGAAGAATAACGAAATATCTCGAATAATCGTTATAGCCTTTACTTATAGCTTGTAATTCAGGGCAGTTATCCGTACCTTTGCACACAATTATCACTAAATATGTTGTAAAAAGATATGGGATTATTTATCAAGAAGCCTTTTGCTGCATTACAAGCCGAAGCCAATGAATCTGGAAACAAGACCCTGAAAAGAGTCTTGGGACCATGGAGCTTGATCGCATTAGGAGTAGGTGTTATCATCGGTGCCGGATTATTCTCCATCACCGGAACAGTAGCCGCAGGATACACAGGGCCTGCCATTACTTTATCTTTCGCCATAGCGGCAATAGGTTGTTGCTTTGCCGGTTTATGTTATGCCGAGTTTGCTTCCATGATACCTGTAGCAGGTAGTGCTTATACATACTCATATGCTACAATGGGCGAACTTATAGCATGGATTATCGGCTGGGATCTAGTATTGGAATATACTGTTGCCGCTACTACCGTCAGTATCAGCTGGAGCAGATATCTCGTTGTTTTTCTGGAAGGAGTGGGGATAAATATCCCCCATGCACTTGCTGCTTGTCCCTGGGACGGAGGTATTGTGAATATACCGGCCGCACTGATTGTAGTGCTGATGAGTATTTTTCTGATTCGTGGAACAGAAGGAAGTTCTATCTTTAACGGCTTCATTGTGTTCCTGAAAGTGGCAGTGATTCTTATTTTCGTTGTATTAGGATGGAAATACATTAATGCAGAGAATTATGTTCCTTATATCCCTGCCAATACTGGTACTTTAGGCGAGTTCGGATTCTCGGGTGTATTGCGTGGAGCAGCGATTGTATTTTTCGCCTTTCTTGGTTTTGATGCCGTAAGTACAGCCGCTCAGGAAACAAAAAATCCGAAACGGGATATGCCCGTCGGCATTCTAGGTTCCCTGCTGATTTGCACCATTCTTTATATGGTGTTTGCTTACGTAATGACGGGAGTTGCCCATTATTCTGACTTTGCAGGACAACAAGGTATCGCACCTGTTGCCGTAGCGATTGACCACATGGGACATGCAGATGCCACAGGAGTAATTCATCCGGATTATCCGTGGTTGAACCGGGCCATCGTACTGGCTATCCTGTTTGGTTACTGCTCGGTTATTATGGTAACTTTGCTAGGACAAAGCCGTGTATTTCTAAGTATGAGCCGCGACGGACTGTTGCCTCCTTTCTTTTCAAAGATTCACGAGAAATACCGGACACCGGCACACAGTAATTTGTTATTCATGGTCATTGTAGGAGGGCTGGCAGCATTTGTTCCGGCACGTGTAGCCGGAGAAATGACCAGTATAGGTACCTTATTCGCCTTCACATTGGTTTGCGCGGCAGTATTGATCGTGCGTAAAAGTATGCCTGACGTACATCGTGCCTTTAAAACTCCTTTTGTTCCCACGGTACCGATTTTAGGCATCCTTACCTGCCTTTGTATGATGTTGTTTCTTCCGGCTGACACTTGGATCCGATTGGTATTATGGATGCTGATAGGTCTGGATGTTTATGCCTGCTATGGAGTAAAACACAGCAAGCTGGAGCATAACGTAAAACGACGCAAAGGACTCACCATATTGAATATGACAGGAATCGCCCTGTCTGTACTTTCAGTTATTACAGGATTGTGGCATCAACAGACAGTAGGCTGGGAAGAAGACAAGACATTGCTCGCTATTTCGTTCGTCTTTGCGTTCACACATTGCGCATTCTATATGGTACGTATCTGGAAACAGACATCCGAGAAGAAGAAGTAAGCGTTTTCCACACGCTATCTGTTTCCATAACTTTCATTCACCGTAAGGGGTAAATTCAATCCACCCCCTACCGTGAATAAAGTTATCATAGTTTCATACCCATCGGTTCTGAACCCATAATCAAGCCTTATAACCTATGAAAGTCTTAAGTTATCCATAGTAGAAAGAACATTTAAAAAACTTCTTCAAAAATGTTTTTAGCTACTACCACAGTATTTCCTTCAGGAATTGAGGAATAGAATCCTGTTTCTTTAGTCCATGCTTCTTCCAAGGTATAAAAATCAAGTTCCTCCGGTTGCTTTCCATCCAGGACACAAGCTAAATAATCAAAATAAGCCTTCCATCTCATAAAATAGAAATCTTTCAAAATGCCATTCCATTCTTTATGAGCATAATCACGAAGTCCGCCTTGATCTGCCGCTACACGATTTCCCCATGTAGTAATCTGAACACGTGCATTCCATTCGTATAATGCTTTTTCTTCCTGGGTCTGTCCTGCTGAACGTGCCGCTTCAATCCAAGTTCCAACCTTGAATTCTTTCCGGGTACCCAACAACTGGTCTTGCAATAGAATAAGATGCAGAAAATGCTGTGAAGCCAACTCAAATACTTGCTTGTCTCCTGCCCGGAACGCAGCCGTTACCACTTTTTGCATCAAACGCCCCTTTTCTGCCAATGCCTGCCGGAGCACATCCACCAAATCGAATTCAAAATTATTATTACCCTGATATTTATCAGCCACAGAAACCATCAGTCGGGCAGCCTCTATCACATCCTGCGGATTATAGTATTCTTTCATCTCCGACCAACTGGATACCTGATATACATCCAACCCCGGACGAGCGCAGAATACCGACTCATGCGTTCCCTGTTGTATTTTCTCCTTGGGACTATTATAAATACCGTTACCTAATAAATCCCAAACTTGTTGCAAAGCCTCATCCTCTACCCCATAACGAGCATATACGTATCCTTTCAACCACTCATCACGAGTAAACCGATGTTCACGCCATGGCAATTCCATCACCAGCTCATACATAACCGGATTGTTCTCAATACCTTCCGGAGTCATCCCTACTCCACGCAATGTCCTTCCGGCATGAACATCTGCTTTCGCGTCATAAAAGCCATCAATCAGCGCATCCATTTTACCATGAAGCCCAATGTTACCACCAAAATTCAACAACATGCAGTACACCCACTCATGCTGCCCGTATCCTCCTTTGCGACACCACTCTGACGCCGGGTCCCCCCATTGCGGACGGCATTCGCTATGCAAGTCCAAGACTAACAGGTCTCCTGCTTCCAGATGCTCTATCATCGGAGTACGAGGATTGTCCTGCCATGCCTGAGCCACCCACACAGCATCCGGATTTGTTTTTTTCATGGCTTTCATGATGGCTTTACCGGCTGCATCCAAATTTACTCCTTGAGTACTTCCCCCTTCATGAAACGGATCAATAGCGTAAAAACCTGTTTTTCCATACAGTTTTGTCAGTTCTCTATAATACAAAGCAGAGATTTCTTCAAAGCGCTCATCCTCCGGCTGTAAAAAGGCAGGACGATGATAGCTGCACCAAAATCCGGGATCAGCAACATTCAATCCTAATTTCTCCTTTGCATTATGAGGAACCATGCCACAATATCCCGGCAACACAGGTTCGATGCCATATTCACGCATTCTTTTTACAATCTTCTTCTGAAGTTTTTCCTGACGGGTATACCAACTTTCAGGATTAGGTCCTCCCCACCCTTCCAGATTATTCATCAACCACCAAGCTGTAAAACCCGGTCCGGCTACAAATTCATTAATTTCATCCTTAGTATATCCCAGTTTTAGAAGTACATTTCTCCAAACCGACTCAGTCCCTGTCAATGCCAGGGAAAGATTGATACCGTGAAGCGCCATCCAATCTATCTCCTTTTCCCAACGCTCCCAGTCCCAAAAAGCCATGGAATAAGAGAAAGTACAATAATTCAGATCATAACGATAGGGCAGATCCGTTTCATGCCGTTCCTTTTTAGTCACAGGGAGCAAAACAGCAGGCAGTTTTGCAGTCATTCCATTCCAAGAAAGATGTATGCCTGCATAATATTTCAAATACCAATTCAATCCGGTAGCAATATTTACATAGTCATTACCCCGGATAATTACTTTATCACCTTTCTGATCGAGTTCAAAAAAATCAGTTTCCGATTTCTGACGTTCAATAATAAATTTGGAGGAAGCTCCTTTGTCGATGCGCTCTAATAATCCTGTAACAGGAGAAGAAAATAAGTTGCTTGTCATCCATAACAGCACAAACAACAATCGTAGTTTTTTCATCATATTATTAAGGTAACGGATAACACCAATTAAATAAAAAACAGAACAGCCCCCTCGCCTTTAAAGGGAGGAAGGCTGTATTAGTATTATTACGGAATAATTTAATTATTTACAATTTCCAAGGCAACGCGGCTTCAACTGCTTGAAGAAGTCATTACCTTTATCGTCCACCAAGATGAATGCCGGGAAATCTTCCACTTCAATTTTCCAGATAGCTTCCATACCCAATTCCGGATATTCCACACACTCAATGCTCTTGATATTATTCTGAGCAAGGATAGCAGCCGGACCACCAATAGAGCCCAGATAGAAACCGCCATACTTCTTACAAGCATCCGTTACCTGCTGGCTACGATTACCTTTTGCCAACATTATCATGCTACCGCCATGTGACTGGAACAAATCCACATACGGGTCCATACGTCCTGCTGTAGTGGGGCCCATAGAACCACAAGCCATACCTTCCGGAGTCTTTGCCGGACCGGCATAATAGATAGGATGATCTTTGATATACTGCGGCAAATCTTCGCCACGATCCAAACGCTCTTTCAATTTAGCATGAGCGATATCGCGACCTACAATAATGGTTCCGTTCAATGACAGACGGGTAGCTACCGGATACTTGGTCAATTCTTTCAGGATATCCGCCATCGGTTGGTTCAAATCAATCTTAACCACATCGCCTTCACCGGCTTCACGGAGTTCTGCCGGAATCAGCTCACCCGGTTTATCATCCATCTTTTCAATCCAGATACCATCTTTATTGATCTTACATTTTATATTACGGTCAGCAGAACAGGAAACGCCCAGACCGATAGGACAAGAAGCACCGTGACGAGGCAAGCGGATGATGCGGACATCGTGAGCCATATACTTACCACCAAACTGTGCACCCAAGCCAATCTTATAAGCTTCTTCCAATACTTGTTTTTCCAGTTCCACATCGCGGAAAGCACGCCCGTATTCATTACCGGTAGTAGGCAACTCGTCATAATAGTGAGTAGAAGCTAGCTTAACAGTCAGCAAGTTCTTCTCTGCCGATGTACCACCGATTACAAATGCAATATGATAAGGAGGACAAGCAGCCGTACCCAAAGTCTTCATTTTTTCAACAAGGAAAGGAACCAATGTAGCCGGATTCAATACAGCTTTCGTTTCCTGATATAAATAGGTCTTGTTCGCCGAACCACCACCTTTAGTCACACAAAGGAACTTGTATTCCATACCTTCAGTAGCTTCCAAATCAATTTGTGCAGGCAGGTTACATTTGGTGTTCACCTCATCGTACATAGTCAAAGGAGCATTCTGAGAATAACGAAGATTTTCTTCCGTATAAGTCTTATAAACTCCCAAGGAAAGGGCTTCTTCATCACAATAGCCGGTCCATACCTGCTGACCTTTCTCACCATGGATAATAGCAGTACCCGTATCTTGACAAAGAGGTAATTTGCCTTTAGCTGAAACTTCCGCATTACGCAAGAAAGTCAATGCTACATACTTATCGTTATCACTGGCTTCGGGATCACTCAGAATCTTAGCAACCTGTTCATTGTGTGAACGGCGAAGCAAGAAAGAAACATCACGGAAAGCAGCGTTAGCCATAGCAGTCAGACCTTCTTTTTCAATCTTCAAGATAGGTTTTCCTTCAAACTCACTTACTGACACATAATCTTTAGTCAGCAAATAATACTCGGTTTTATCAGGTCCCAACGGGAACATGTGCTGATAGTGGAACGGAGGTGTTGCCATATTGATACTTATTTTAGTTAAAAGTTATTAGTGTGACAAAGGTAGTAACTATTATCGAAATTTTTCCTTAATTAGCGTGAAAACTTTCAAGGAATGTCCTTACCTTTGCCAACTCATTAAAATAACATCACATTATACATGAAAAGATTAGGCAAATTCTTATTTATTACTTCATTACTGTTATGCTTTCTCATCCCTCGAGGATGGACACAAACCCAAGCAAAAAACCAACCGGACAGTATCGAACTCAAACTGAAGGAAATCTACACGAAACGGGAAGTCATGATTCCCATGCGTGACGGAATCAAGCTTTACACCGCTGTCTACGAACCGAAAGACAACAGCAGGCAGCATCCTATCCTGATGCACCGCAGCCCTTACTCTTGTTCCCCATACGGAGAAGGATTTGACCGTCATTTCAGAACTAATCTGAAAAACTATATAGAGCACCGATATATTATCGTCTTCCAAGATGTACGTGGACGACATAAGAGTGAAGGAATATTTATCCAAGTACGCCCTCTCAACAAAAACAAAAAGGGTAAGAAAGATAAAAAGAATATAGACGAAGCTACGGACACATACGATACCATAGAATGGTTGATTCACAACACATATAATAACGGAAATGTAGGAACATGGGGAATCAGTTATGATGGTTTCTATGCCACTATGACAGCCTCCTCCAATCATCCGGCTTTGAAAGCTGTTTCTCCGCAAGCTCCCGTTACTGACTGGTTCCGTGGAGATGACCGTCATCACAACGGAGCCTTCACCCTGCTGCAAACCACTAATTTCCTTCCCAGACTGGAAGGACGCCACATGGGAAAAGGAGTGATGAACCAAATTGTAAAGAATGATGTTTACACAGATTTTCTGGCACTCGGTACCTTTAAGAATGTAGACGACCTGGTACGTGATACCACACAGACATTGTGGAATGATATCAAAAACCATCCTGATTTCGATGATTTCTGGAAAGAGCGCGATGCACGCACCTCCTGTTATAACTTGAAGCCAGCCATATTGGTGGTAGGTGGACTGTATGACTCCGAAGACTGTTACGGAGCCTGGAATCTTTATAAAGCCATCAAAGAGCAATCACCGGACACAGATTTATATCTGACATTCGGTCCTTGGTGGCATGGAGCATGGACAGTACGCGGGTTCCAAGGTTTCGGTAATCTGTATTTCGGTAAAAGCACTTCGGCTTATTACATGGACAAAATAGAATATCCTTTTTTCCGATATTTCCTGGAAGGAAAGGGAGAAAAGCCCAAGCATAAAGTAAATATATTCCATACAGGTGAAAACGAATGGAAAACATACAACGAATGGCCTGTACAAAAGACTGCCGGTACACCTTATTATATACATAAAAACGGATCAGTATCCACACAAGCACCGGCAGAACAAGAGTCTTATTCAGAATATATTTCAGATATGTCACATCCGGTACCCTATACGGCAAACCCTACCACTTACCGGACAAAAGAATTCATGGTAGATGACCAACGCTTTGCTACTTCACGTCCCGATGTCATTACTTTCATGACGGAGCCGCTATGTGATACATTAACATTGGCCGGTCCTATAGAAGTGGAATTAATGACTGCCATCAGTAGTACTGACGCTGATTTTATGGTGAAAGTAATTGATGTATATCCTGAAAAATTTGAATATTCCAAAACTGCACGCAGTTATTTAAAGAGTGACTACCCAATGAGTGGGTACCAGCTGATGATTCGTGGCGAATTATTCAGAGGACGCTTCCGTAAGGGATTCGACAATCCCCTGCCTTTCAAACCGGAAGAAATAACTCCGGTTAATTACACACTGTATGATGTGGCACACACATTCCTGCCGGGACACAGACTGATGATTCAAATTCAAAGTTCCTGGTTCCCCATTATTGACCGCAATCCACAAAGGTTTATTGATACCTATCATTGTACGGTAGAAGATTTTGTGATGAAACAAAAGATCAAAATTTATCATCAGCAAGGAGCTGCAAGCAGAGTTATACTACCTGTGGTAAAAAAATAAAAAGGAAGTATCCCAACAAGCTCAAATGTCATCCAATAGCAAGAGCCGTATGACTACTCCAGCATTCATACGGCTCTTTTTATATGTAACTACCATCTGTAACTTTTCCGAAGGTTCATCTTAGTCTGGATACTCTCATCAAAAATATCATATAGAAGCAATCCGTTCTATCAACTCGTTACCCAACGCTGTTTTCGCTTCAATATGCTGCAATACCGCTGTCACAAACGGATTACTTTCAAATACCCCACGCACCTGTTCAAAATCCTGCTCCATTTCTTCACGTGATCCATCTGCACCGAACCCCGTCATAGCAGACAAAGAAAATTCCTTTTTCGCATCGGCATAGACCATTTTATCCAATCCGACAACAGCCTCCTGCCACTTCTTCACGATAGCAATAACATCCTTTGCCGTTATTTCATCGGAACGCAGATTATAAAACTCAAGCATCTTCCCATACGCCCATGTCCACTCGTATGTATAATAATTACGATGCATCTCAACAAAACGGTCATGAATCTGATCCACATTAGTCAGGATTCCAGATTCTATATCTGCCATCAACTTCTCTATTTCACTTTTAGGAGCGATCAATCCGGAAATATCCACCCATTCTCCTGTCCCTATCTCTGTATCAGGAATCAACCGGGCACGGATTTCCTCATCACTGCTAAAACGAACCTCCTCCAAACGCTTGATTAATGAATTACCCAAAAATTTATGAATAGCCGTTTCATAAAAACGAATGCCATTATTTAAAGAAGAATTCTTAATTTTCGCACTTTGGTAAGAGTAAGTTTCTGAAGTTTCTCCGGATACTTTACGTAATTCTTTCAGAATACTACGCCCTTTCATCATTTTCTGAATAGTATAGGGACTCAACAGGTTATAATTAATCTGATCCAAACGGTTCGGATCTTTACGTTTGTCACGTTTAGGCCACTTTTGAGCATCCCGAATCGTACCTACACTCCGCAAATTCACCCCTGGCACCAGATAAGTGGTATTTTGCTGCTCTATCAGATAAGAAAAAGGCAGATTAGAAGTATCGGCATGATTCACATGACGCCCCATAACCAAAGAAAATGCACCTACACGTGCGGGCCATAAAATATAAGAATCGGAAGTAGTCTTCGCCCCACGCTCCATAGCTCCCTGATGAATCGGACCTAACTTATACATATGGTTGCTTTGATTAGAGCCGGAACCCGCATTCATAAAAGAGAACATTCCGGCAATCAGCAAAGTAGACTTATGATGAGTCACCGTAAAGGGTCCGGCAAAAATGGCACATGCCTCACCGTTCTCTTCTTGACAATTACTGAAAAACAAAGAATCAGATGCAGAATAGTTATGTCCCAAATGACATGCCTGGCTGATAAAGCAACGGGTCAACATAGTTCCATCTTCCACATTGGAGCCGCTTGATATAATAAAATCATCGCATACCACTCCATAGCCGATATGAATAGGCGCTTGCTCATTACTGTTCAAGCTACCGTTTTTCAATCGTCCCGCCCCTTCTATCTTACAATAATCACCTATTCGTACATTCTTTATATATCCCGCATCAACAATGGTAACATGGTGGCCAATAGTACCTGTATCCGAAGCATTCTCTTCAGCATACCGGTCAATAATGGCTTTCATCCGGCAAATCAATTCAGGACGATGACGGTACAATGCCAGAATATAGGCCTGATGCGCTGACAGACGATCATGAATAGGCACTTCACGTCCACCCGTTTCATTCAATACAGCTACTTCAACGCCATTCCCAAACTTGCTCCGGCCATCTACCAGAATGATATCTACATTCTCTATAAATACATAATCCCCAATGATATAGTTGGCTATATAGTTCTTTATATTCTCAATACAACAATTATCGCCCACCGTTACATTATGCAAAGTCGCATGATACAATCCGGAATGTTTACGCATGCCACCTGCCAACGTAAACTCATCTTCAAAGACCCCCAATCTGACCTTTCCGGAAAAACGGGTATGATAAATATAGTCCGTCTTAAAGTTCTCTACTACTTCAATTTCATCCCAATCAACCGCAGTGCATGATCTCTCTTTTAATTGTTGTATTTCTTCTTGTGTAAGTGAACGATAAGTTTTCATCTTCTATATGTATTTATTCTTCATCATAGGTTTGATAAAGAAAATCGTTATAAGGATACTTCTGTACGTGTAGCTCGCGCACCTTATTATATATAATAGTCTTCAATTCATCCATATTTATTTTCTCTCTGGCAGAAATGAAGATACAATTATCATTCAATTTTGCCATCCATGTCTTCATCAGTTCTTCCAATGTAATATTCTCCCTGGTTTTAGGAGTCAAATCATCCTCTGCTTTCTCTATATAGGTATAAGCATCTATCTTGTTAAAAACAATCATGGTAGGCTTTCCACCTGCCCCCAAATCAGCAATCGTTTTATCAACCACAGAAATTTGTTCCTCAAAATCCGGATGAGAAATATCCACCACATGAATCAGTAGATCAGCTTCACGCACTTCGTCCAAGGTTGATTTAAAGGAATCAACCAAATCCGTTGGTAATTTACGGATAAATCCTACGGTATCTGTAAGCAGAAATGGCAGATTCTCAATAATCACTTTGCGTACTGTGGTGTCCAATGTTGCAAAAAGTTTATTTTCAGCAAAGACCTCGCTTTTTGAAAGCAAATTCATTAAAGTAGATTTTCCCACATTGGTATACCCTACCAAAGCTACACGTATCATACGCCCACGGTTTTTACGTTGAGTGGACTTCTGTTTATCAATTTCAGCCAACCGTTCTTTCAACAATGACATACGATTCAAAATGATACGACGGTCCATTTCCAACTGAGTTTCACCCGGCCCACGTAATCCCACAGAGCCTTTACCTCCACCGGCACCGGATCCACCTCCCTGACGCTCCAAGTGAGTCCACAAACGTTGCAGACGAGGCAGCATATACTTATATTGGGCCAGCTCCACTTGTGTTTTAGCATTTGCAGTTTGAGCCCGCATGGCAAAAATATCCAGAATCAGCGAAGTACGGTCCAAAATCTTCACTTTCAGTTCAGCTTCTATATTACGTATCTGCTTGGCAGAAAGTTCATCATCAAAAATCACCATTCCGACTTCACGCTCATTTTCCTCTTCCTGATGAATATATTCCTTGATTTCTTCCAGCTTTCCTTTACCGACATAGGTCACGGAATTGGCAGCAGGCAGTTTCTGAGTAAACCTTTTCACCACTGTTGCTCCGGCCGTTTCGGCCAAGAACTCCAACTCATCCAAATACTCCTTGGTCTTACGCTCATCTTGTGTCTGAGTAATCAAACCAACTAAGATGGCAGTTTCAACCTGTGCTTCAGAAATTACAAATTCTTTCATTTATCTATCAATCTAAATAAGTTCGCGACAAATATAACAAAAAAAGAGGATGAACGTTGAACGTCATCCTCTTTTTTATTACAGTTATTCCCTATAGTTGTGGTTGTGGAGCAGCCGGATTGTTATCAGTGTCACTGATTCCGGAATTGGTTTCCATTTCACATTGCGGAATCCGATAGATCAGGATCTGCGCTTCTGCTGCTGAATTATATTGTACAGACGGGTCATAATTCGTATTCTTACGAACCACCGGCTTTTTCAAGCGTAGGATATCGAACAGTGAGAAACCTTCTCCCCAAAGTTCCATACGACGCTGCAACCAAACCTCATCCTGAAAATCCTGTGCCGAATTAGCTTTACTTGTAAAGGAAGGATCCCGATATGTCCGTACAAAATTTTCCAATGTACTCTTTCCGCCACTCAGATTACCACCCATGGCTTCTGCCTCAGCCTTTATCAGATACATTTCTTCAACACGCATCAAAGGCCAGTCTGACGCATTGGTTGTGTTACCAAATATACTTTGATAAGCTCCGAACTTTGTATTTACATACGGAGTCAAACCAAAATATTCAACGATGGAAGTACCCTCAATCTGCTCATTATCAATCAATGAAGATTTATTATCCGGAGACAAGAACCATTGTTTACGGATATCTGTTTCGGGTATTAAATCATATAATGCAGAATTCACCTTTCTATATCCATCAGGCACTCCTGAAGTATAACCGTTCCCGGTAAAAGAGCACAAGTGCGAAGGCCAGTTGATAATACCTGTCTGGACAACATCATTATCAGGCGTAATCATCACTCCCCATAACCATGAACTTGCCGATGCTGAATTAAAGGTAGGAGTAGATACCTGGGCTAAAGTCTGAGGTGTACCGCCAGCAATGGCACGTTCTGCATCTTTAGCTGCATCCGCCCATTTTTGCATTAACAGATTAGCACGAGCACGCAATCCGTAAACTACTGCCTCATCAATCTGATCTTTGTTTGAGCCATTATCATACCCGGTCAATAAATCAGCAGCCGTATTCAGGTCACTCATAATCTGGTCATACACCTGCTGTACAGTTGCACGCGGATTATTCTGCATATCTTCATCAGTCATTGTTTCTGTAACAATAGGTACTGCCAGGCTATTTTCATGACCTGCATAAGTAAACTGATAAATTTGAACCAAGTTCAGATAGTCATAAGCACGAGCAGCTAAAGCTTGGCCACGATAAACCTTCAAAGAAGAATCTTCCGTATCTGCCGCTATCAATTTCAATACATTGTTTGCAGCTTTCAAGTGATTATAGAACGTTTTCCAAATCAATTCATCGCTTGAACTATCGTATACTCTGTCACTATAATTCTGAGATGTATTAAACCAGTTATATCCATTAACCAATGCAACCAAATCCTGCCCTCCTGATTCCAATATCATAGATACCGCAGGAATACCATAGTCATTATGATAAGTAGTGGCATCATCTGAAATCGTACCAAAAGTATTTAATTTGGCTGCCATAGCGTTCACTTCAGCAGTTATCAAATTAGGTCTGCCATTGATTATATCTTCTTTCTGTTCTTCAGATATGTAATCTCCTTCAGGAAATTTATCCAAATCGCAAGATGCCATTAATAAAGCGACACTTGCAAATGCTATATATTTATTTGACAATTTCATATTCTTAAAAATGGGTTGCTAAATTAGAAATTTAAAGATATACCTCCGGAAATTGTGCGGATAGGTGAATATACATTGTCAGCAGCCACATAACCTTGACGTGGGTCCAACCCTTTGCGAGCTGTCAGCAAAGCCACATTATCTGCAACAAAGAATACACGGACACCGTCAATCTGCATTTTACGTGTCAGACTCTTCGGCAAAGTATAACCCAATGTAATATTCTGCAAGCTTAAATAATCCGAACTAGTCAAGAAACGATCTGTTAATCTGTTCGTATATTGGTCATTAATATTCATACGAGGAACATCCGTATTTTTATTTTCAGGAGTCCATGCTTTTAACATATCTTTATGCAAAGCACTACCCGTGGCTGCCACATCCATTAATCCTTGATAAGTATAGTCCAGAATACGTCCACCAAGCTGATATGCAAACGAAACAGAGAGATCAAAGCCATAGGCTGTGACACTTGTTCCAAAACCACCATAAACTTTAGGTAAAATGTCACCTGATGCGAATCTGTTTTCAGAAGCGACAGAATAAGATTTCGTAACTGTATTACCATTCTCATCCGGAGTCACCAGCGCCCACAGACTCTCTCCTGTTTCAGAATCCACACCTACATATTTAGGTAAATAAAGCTGGTACATAGACTCATCTTCACGATAAATCCGAGCACCGTCAATCAATTGTCCATTCAGTTCTGGAGATAATTCCAAGACTTTATTCTTAAAATGTGTAAGATTAAAGTTTACATTCCAGGAAAAATTCTTGTTTTCAATTATATTGGAATACAAGTCCAATTCAACCCCACGGTTTACCATTGAACCCACATTCTCAGGAAAACGGGAATAACCCATTGAAGCTGCTACCGGTTTGAAATAAAGCATATCGGTTGTTTTACGTGAGAAGTACTCAACAGAACCACCTAACTTACCACCCCAAAAAGCGAAATCAAATCCAGTATTAAAGCTGTGTGAAGTTTCCCAAGTAATTTCCTTATTACCTTTATAATATAGAGAAGTTGAAAAATCGCCATTACTGTTTGCCAATGTATACTGGTCTTGATACGGATAGTAGTTACGGTACAAACCACCTTGGAACATCAAGTTATCATTACCTTGCAAACCATAGCTGATTTTAAATTTCAACATATCAATCCAAGACTGGTTTTCCAAGAATTTCTCTTTGCTTAATAACCATCCAGCTCCTACAGACCAGAAGTTACCCCAACGATTATCCGGGTGAAAACAAGAAGAAGCATCACGACGGAAAGAAGCTGAAACAAAATACCGTCCATCATAGTCATATTGTGCACGGAACAGCCATCCTTCTGTTGCATAATTACGAGAATATGAATTATTGCTCTGGTTCATAATACCATTGCCTAATTCAGGAACATTCGGATCATACAATTTCTCACGTTGTCCGTACAAATATTGATATTTATAGTCATAACTTTCATGTCCGGCCAAAATATCCACATTATGAACATCATTAAATGTTTTGTTGTATGTCAATAAATACTGCTGATTTACACTAAATGTACGCTCACTAGATACACTGATCAAACCTCCGACTCCGCTAGTTTCAGAATACTGTCCGTAGAAGGGGTTAACCATCTCTGTAGCACGCACATTATTTACATCAACACCTATATTCACTTTTGCCTTGATTCCATTCCAAATATCAATATCAGCAGACCATTTTCCACTAACCACATCACCCGAATATTTCATTTTATCCAGCATATAACTTGCCAACGGATTTGCATTAGGAATCGTATTACGGCTACCATTTGAATCTTGTCCTGGCTTTCCATAATCATAACGAAGGAAACCTCGATTATCTACCATAATATTACCCTGTGCATCACGAACATACATAGGATAAATGGCTCCCATAATATTTGATGCATAAAAGATGTTTGCATTTGATGTACCACCCTCAGTATCCTGTTCACGGCTATCATAATGAGTAAATGATACATTTCCTTCCATCTTCAACCAAGGCTTCACTTGATAGTCAGCTTTCAAACGTGCAGAATAACGTTGGAAACCAGAGTTAGGAACAATTCCCTTATCATCCAAATAGCCGGCCGACATATAATAATTCATTTTTTCAGTCGCACCGCTGATACTTAAATTATACTCTTGACGCAGGTTATTTTCAAAAATTTCATCCGACCAATTATCCGGAGTATAATAATATGTACCATCAGAATAACCTAATGTCGCATTAGGATTCAATTTGCCATCCATACCGATCAGTTGCTGTCCTTGAGGAATGGAATACACCTGATATCCCAAATATGTAGAAGAAAGCATCGCTTGATTAGCGTACGCATTAGCTTTAGCCAAATCTCCGGCTGCCGCATATCCTTTCAAATCGGCATTATAAATAGAAGAATAGTTTAATTCATAGAATGTAGCCGGATCCGTAATTGTTTCATAATTAGGTACTCCACGTTTATTTACACCCCATTTAGCGTCAAAAGTGACACGGGCTTCCCCACTCTTACCACGCTTGGTAGTAATCAAGATTACACCATTGGCACCACGTGCACCATACAGAGCGTTAGAAGCAGCATCTTTCAACACTGTCATTGATTCTATATCAGAAGTACTGATAGCAGAAATTTCACCATCATACGGAACTCCATCTACCACATACAAAGGCTTGTTACTAGCCGATATAGATCCAATACCACGAATACGCACTTCAGCATCTTTGCCCGGCTGACCATTATTACTCGTAGTTTGTACTCCGGCTACTTGACCCGTCAAAGCATTTGTCACATTTGAAGTTTGTCTCGTCGCTATTTTTTCATTTTTTATAGTAGCAGCCGAACCTGTAAATGCAGATTTTTTCGCTGTACCATAAGCCACCACCATTACCTCTTCAAGCTGTTCTGTATCAGACTTTAATACAATATTCAAGTTTGCTTTAACTGGCACTTCTTGTGTAGCCATTCCGATAAAGGAAACTACCAAAGTCTTTGCGGAACTAAAATATACAAAAAAACATCTAGTAATCAAATATTTAGCATTCTGCTCTCTTGTAGATATACAATATTACATCTATTATAACAAACTATAAATCAACTATATATTATAACATAAAAAAATAATTTGATTTTATGTCTACTTTTATTCTACCTTAAACATAAAAAAGATGCCTAGTAATCTAAGCATCTTTTTTATTATAGACCTATTATTAGCTATTCGTTTTTATCAGTAATCTCACTATTGGCATTTAACTCCTTATCGGGGATTTGATAAATGAATAATTTACTACCTGCAGGGACTTCCTTTGGAGCAATCGCACTATGATTAATTGCATGTGTTCTATCCAAACTTTCATTACGACGTTTCATGTCAAATAAACGACGACCTTCACCCCACATTTCAATACGCTTTTGAAGTTCAATTTCTTGTAAAAGTGCATCACTTGTTGCGGATGTTTCATATTTTGGATTACGAGTTTTCATAATCGTAGTCAGCATTGTTTTGGCTTCATTTTCTTTCCCTGCCCTATATAATGCTTCTGCAGCTACAAAATACATTTCACCAGTACGCAAATAAATATAGTCAGAGCAAAAAGTATCACCTGTAGGAGTAAAACCAGGCGCGGTAGAACCTATATCAATAAATTTGCGCTGCACATATTGTCTTACTTTATAATGAGTATTTGTTTCTCCCAAATCAACTCCAAACCATTTTTTACGAATGTCATCATCTGAAATTTTTTCATACAAATCACTGGAAATCATTTTGTAATTTCCTAAATTACCACCGTATCCCGGGCCGTAAGGATCAACTTGACTCATGAATGAAGCGTAGAATGTATTTGTTTCACCATTAATATCAGCCCCCCATAACACTTCGCTCAAAGAAAGGTCATTAAAGCCGGAAAGTAATTCTTTTTCACTCATCAGTGAGCCACCTTCAATAGCCAATTTTGCGTATTTAGCAACTTCATTCCATTGATCGGGATAATCATTAACAAATGAAAGAATGTTTGCATAAATAGCAGCTGCTGCATATTCATTTAATTCATCTTTCTTGGCTATTCCTTTTCCTTTCAAATAATTATATCCTTTATCTATATCACTTAATATCTGTTCATAGACCTCACTTACAGGAACACGATTCAATTTGGTTTCAGATTCAGTATAAATAGGAATACCTAATTTATCTTTATTCCATTCATAAGGTTGCTGGTACATGTTTATTAACCAAAAATAGCAGTAAGCACGTATGGTATAACTTTGTCCCAACATCTTCTCAACACTCTCATCACCGCTATCTGCCTGTTCTTTCAGACCGCTGATTACTTCATTTGCACCACTGATTACAGCATATAATTCTTGCCAATAAGTGGTCGTACGACGATAACTTGAAGCACGGTTGTCAAGCAGATAATCATATACGAAGAAGTGTGAGGTCATATATGCCATATCATCTCCCATCAAATCTGTAGCCAATTCAAATGCCTTTAATCCGAAATCATCATGACTTTGCTGTGCTTCCGGAGAAAACATATTTTTGTAATATCCTGTAATATATGCTTGAATAGCTGTAGGATCTTTATCAAGCAAATCTTTAATTTGGTCTTCTGATGCATTTTCTGAAGGTTCCTTGTCCAAAAAGTCATCGCTACAAGATCCCATCATAAACGCTGCAGCCAATATTGCTAAATATTTTGTATATTTCATAATTCTATTCTTTTAAAAGTTCAAATTAATGCCGAATGATAAAGTACGAATCGCAGAATAATTAGCAGCCGAATATCCATAAGCATATTGGCGTGGGTCCATACCTTTACGTTTAGAGAATAAAGCTACATTATCGGCAGATACGTAAATACGTGCACTGCTTGCTGATATTGCTTTCATCCATTCTTTCGGAAAAGTATATCCTAATGAAATGTTACGGATGTTAAAGAATGATGCATTTATCAAGAAACGTGAAGATTGGCTATTACTATTTTGTGCACCATCCATTATAGGCACATTTGTATTTTTATTTTCCGGAGTCCAAGCATTCAAGATATCCTTGTGCCAGTTACTGCCAATATTGCTTCCCGCATGCATGAAAGAAGAATACATGCTGTCATATATCTTTCCACCAATTTGAAAGTTTGTAGCTATAGAAAGATCGATTCCTTTGTATGCAAAATCAGTTGAAAAACCTCCTTGGAAATCGGGCAAAGTAGAACCTAATTCATATTTGCTTGCCTGAGTATAGTCTTCGGTTACGGTCCTTCCAGTCACTTTGCCATTAGCATCTTTCTCATCCATATACCATTGTGCTGCTCCTGTTTCTGGATTAACACCTGCGTATTCATAGGTATAAAGATCATAAATAGACCCTCCTTCCATTAAGCGGAACAAAGAAGCAGTACCATGAATAATTCCATTCTCTCTTTTGTCTTCTGGAAGATTCAAAATCTTGTTGCTATAATGTGTACCGTTAAAAGATAAATTCCATATAAAATCTTTTGTTTGAATTGGGGTGGCAGAAATAGTAAATTCAATCCCCTTATTCTGCATATCCAACAGGTTCATTGGAACGTAAGAAATTCCAGAAGAAATAGGATAAGGCATATTGTACAACATATCCGAAGTCTTCTTCAAGAAATATTCAGTTTCTAGTTTCAAACGGTTATTAAGAAAAGCAGCTTCCAAACCGATATTTAAATTTTTGCTTTTTTCCCAAGTCAAATCTTTATTTCCACGATAAGTTTCGACTACAGAGAAATCTCCGTTATTATTGGTTACAGAATATTGCTTCAGATATGGTTGATAGACTACATAACCATTTATATCAAGAATTCCATCATTACCTTGTGTTCCATAACTTGCTTTTAGTTTAAGATTAGACAACCATTCCACATCTTTCAAAAACTCTTCCTGTGTTAATCTCCAAGAACCTCCGACAGACCAAAAAGTACCACGGCGGTGATCAGGATGGAATTTGGAAGATTCATCTGAACGAATACTTGCAGATAGATAATATTTGTTATCAAAATCATAGTTTACACGACCAAAGAAACTTTCCATACTATGTTCTTGTGTATATGAATTCATATCACTCATAGTTATGGCATTGTTGAACTCAGGATTTCCAATAGTATAAAAATTGTATTTATGAGCATACTGATATTTCAGTGTATATGAATAAGATTCGTGACCAGCCATTATGTCAATATTATGATGACCAAATGCTTTACTATAGGTTAAAAGTTGATTTGCTGTAAACGATTCAATACGTTGATTATATTTATAAGTACGACCATTCACATTAGCAGCATCCCCATATAACTGATTCATGTGATCTGTACGGATTTGATTCATTAAATCATAACCAATGTTAGCAGTCGCTTTTAAACCATCAATAATATTAATGTTAATAGTACCACGGCCATTAAAATTGTCATTCAAAGTCTGATGCACATCCAACCCAGAATTAGCTGCAACATTTTGATTACTGAAACCGCCCATACGTGTACTGTATGTACCATCACCAAAATCATAAACAGTGTTGCCTTCTTCGTCATATATGCGATTTCCGTTTTCGTCATACGCATATACAGGATAAATAGGAGCGATTTGCTGAGTGAACATAAAAGCATTAGAGTAATTAGACAAACTAGCATTTTGTGACTGGCCTGCATTTTTTTCCGCTCTTGCGTAAGCCAAATTACCATTGATATCAATAAACTTATTTACAGTATGATTAATATTGGCACGTGCTGAAATACGTTCAAAGTCAGTATGTCTTAAGATTCCTTCATCTTTCAAATATCCCAATGATAAAAAATGAGTTGTCTTAGCGTTACCACCTTGCAGACTCAAATTATATTCCTGACGCATACCATTATGTAATGCGGCATCAGCCCAATCGTCATTATGGCGTAGAGCCGCAGAACTAACTACGCCATCTGCTGAAACCATGGCATTATTAGCTACGCCGATGAATGGATTGTATCCAATGCTACCTATTAATTCTTCGGAAGCTTCTGCACCTGTAGATTGATTTTTTAAAGTATTCCAGGCTGTTAGTACGTATTCTCTTTGATCTTTCATGATATCATATTCTGGAACACCACGAGTATTTACTCCCCAGCGTGCATCAAGAGTAACTTTGGATTTATCTACCATACCTTTTTTAGTAGTAATCATCACAACACCATTTGCTGCACGTGAGCCATAAAGGGCTGCAGATGCAGCATCTTTTAATATAGACATACTTTCAATATCGGCAGGATTTAATGCATTAACCGACTCTTCGTCATAAGGCATACCATCAACTACGTATAAAGGAGCCGATGATGCGCTAAAAGAGCCAATACCACGGATTCTTATTTTAGCATTTTCTCCAGGCTGCCCACTGGTATTGATTACTTGTACACCTGCTGCTGCACCTTCCAAGGCTTTAGATACTGAAGAAACCTGCATTTTTGCTATTTTTTCTCCACTAACAGCAGTCGCTGATCCTGTAAAAGATGACTTTTTCGCAGTACCATAAGCAACAACCACTACATCGTCAAGCATCTCTGTATCAGATTTTAAAATGATGCTAACATTCTGTTTGATAGAAACCTCTTGACTAGCCATCCCGATAAAGGAAACTACCAAAGTCTTTGCGGAACTAACAAAATATATAAAGTGTTTATAATCAAAAGATTAAAATTTGTCGATTCTATTTATTAACTCTGCGGGAATTACTTTAAACAAAGTTATGATAACCTTTTTTCTACTTTTGTTCTACCTCAGAATTACTTTATACGATAAAAAAGTCTAATTGCGATAAATCTCATTATGATAATTGTATTGTAATAAGATTATAATCTTTTTCTTAAAAAAATGCATGAAATAATGAAAGAGGAGATCCAAATTGGAATTTAGAAATGGGAGAGAGCAAAAAACGTCTGTTACTTTGGACGAAATACTTAGCTATCTAGGAAAAGCAGACAAAATCTGCCTAGTGGCGATTGACTAATTTCAAGTTATTGCTCAAGATCCGATTCGAGAAAGAACGTTAAAGCCATTTTGAGCATCGATATATAACATTGTACAATGCCCATTTTATATATTTAGGTTCACAATGTCATATGACGGGAGAAATTTTTATAAGTCTTCCGGCTTTTTATCAAAGTACTATGATTTTGGATCAACAATCTATCAGACTGAAAGAATATACAAAATTTGTTACACACCATTTCCAGAAAAGCGGGAAGTACATTAATAAAAATGTTATATCTGAAATATATCAACTGTTTGACGGCATAATATGCTATATCCGGTCTATGATCGTTTTTTTGAGTTTTGGCTGGGAAGAACATTAAAAAACTGATGAAAGATTCCGTGTGTAATCAGAATTTGACTTCCCGTCAGGAATTACAATCAGTTCATAAGGATTGATGGTGGTTTGTTGTGTTCCTTCCAAATATGTAACTAAATATTTAACATATATGTCTTTACAGGCACATTTATATAGTAATCGAATTTGAGTTAACAGATGTTTATCGATAATTTCCAAAGACCGATTTACTATATAGATTTACCCAAGTATACATTATTTTTGTATACTTGGGTAATAATCTATTGGATAATTAAGGAGAAAGCTTCATCTTTTCCTCATATCTTAAATCTAAATTATTTAGCAGGTAGGTAAAGTATTTCTTTAAATTCACCAAAACCACCAACATTGGGTACATCATGCGACAGCTTCACAGTAATAACTCCGTCTTCCAAAGCACCTTTGCCTGAAACAAAAACTTCTCCATAGGATGCGTGCTTCCATGCCGGCTGAGATTCTACAGTGACCTCATTGGCTTCATTAACTTTGAAGACAATGTTATATCCTTTTTCATATAAGTTCATAGCTTTATACCATGATATCTGGTCTGCTTTTTGAACTTCTACTTCCCAAGTTGTAAAATCTTCCCCTTCCTCTGCCATAGCCGCAGATTTAAATGTTCCAGTTCCTAATGAAGAAAAAGTATAATCCCTATAAACAGTTATGACTTTATCCGAAGTCTGGTCTATCGTAACCATTTCCTCCGGCAAAGATATCTTGACTTTATAATTCTGTCCAGGAGTTATATCTCCAACTGTAACATGAATATTGGTCTTAAATTCCCCTGCTGCGAATGAAACCGAGGAAGGTACGGTAATGGAGGCAGGGAGTTCCTGCTCTTTATCACCGACAACTAATGTTGCTGATAAATTAATTGTAGTAGCTTCCGAAGATTTCGCGCGTAAGACTTCCACATCAAAACCCTCATATCCTGTGGAAGGAAAGGAAACCGATTGTGTACCTGTGGCGAATGTCACCCCCATTGTTGTGCCATTGTATATATCTCCTTCATTGTCGGTGTTGCACGATACAAAAAGAGTTGCAGTGGCAACAAACATGCCGATTATATATTTATTTACTTTCATAATTTACTTGCTTACAGATTAATACTATTTATGATCACCTATCGGATTCTGATCTTTGCTAGGATCCATGTTCGGATTACCATCAAATTCCGTTTGAGGAATAGTTAATACCCATGCATACGACTCAGGATCTTCCGTATCTGTACCAGCAATTAAAGCACTGGATGGCCAGCCCATGTCTGCAGTACGTCTGAACCCTTGTTTCAGACGACGTATATCATAGATACGTCCAAATTCTCCCCAAAGTTCAATACGGCGTTGAATTATAATTTCTTCAAGTAAAGAACCGGTTTCATCCGAGGTGAGCTTACCTAATGCCGTTCCTGTTTTTTTGCAAGTGTAATCCTCATCACGTTTTTGCATTAAACTGTTCAACATCAGTCGTGCGCCTTTGTCATCATTTAAACGACAAGATGCTTCTGCTGCGGTTAAGAACATTTCCTCAATACGCATAAAAATATAGTCACCTGTCCATTTCGCATAATCTTTAAACTTGAATTTTTCTTGTTGGTAACCATTCTTTTCATTATTCTCGTCTTGTGGATTCCACCATTTTTTGCGGACATCATTTGTGCCTAGCTTTGCATAAAGCAGTTTGTTTATCTGTTTTCGAGCACTAGCTCCATATTTCCCTTGATCCGCATCCATGTGTGTAAAGAAACCTGCATACATTCCGGACTGGTCGGCTATGATTTCGGCCGCCCACATCACATTATTGGCAGTAGCATCATTCATTCCACCGGTTACCGCAGTTCCAGTGCCGACACTACACCCGCTTTTGCTTATTGCGGCATTCGCGGCATCCAAAGCGGTCTGCCAGTCTTCCATCACTAAAGCGACACGAGCCTTTATACCTGAGGCAACAGCCTCATTGATATGGCTGATATGTTTTCTTTTACCTGAGTTGCCTAGCATGGTAATTGCTTTGTCAAGATCCGAAGTGATTTGTTGATATACTTCTTCAATCGTTGCGCGCCCTTTACCTTCTGTTGCAATATCAGTCGGTTCTGTATAGAGTGGTACACAAGGTTCGCTTTCATGTCCTTTATAAGTGCGAGAAAACATTTGCGCCAGCATAAAATAACTGTAAGCACGTACAGCGTAGGCTTGTCCAAGCACATAATTCTTTTCGGTTTCACTTCCAGACATGGTTTCCTCTTCTGCCAAAATGTAATTGACATTAGAAATCCAAGTGTAATAGCCATTCCACATATCATAAGAACGCCATCCGGTAGAGGTATATCTTGATTTTACATTGTAAACGCAATCATACCAAAACCAGCCGCTACCTTGTCCGTTCATAATGCAATCTTCACCCATAACATCTGCCACCAGATTATAAGCTGTGATACCGAAGCATTGATGAGTGTTAGAGCTGTTTGAAACCCCTGCTGTATACATTGCTCGATATACACCATTCAATGATACTAATGCATTAGTTGCTGTTCCTAATAATTCGTTGCCAGAAACAGAAGATGAAGGACTGGTTTCCAAAGCATCCTCACTGCAAGCTACCACAGACATTGCAGCCATCCCGGCAAATATGTATTTAAATATTTTTTTCATACTTTCCTGTATTCTTTTAAATTGTTAGAAATTAATTTCAAAACCTACTGAATAAGTCTTGTTGGGAGCATAAGAATAGTCTGTTTCGCCCTTGAAGTTATACTGTGGGTCCATACCGTCCAAATGAGAAAATAAAGCGAGATTATCTACCGATCCGAATATGCGGACAGACTCTAGCCCGGCCTTCTTTAGCCATTGTTTGGGAATAGTGTAGCCCAAAGTGATATTTTTGATAGCAAAGTATGAAGCATCAACTAAAAAACGGTCTGAAGTTGTGTAGGAACCTCCAATTTGAATACGAGGTACATCTGTGATGTCACCAGGTTGTTGCCAACGTCTCAAAGCATGTTTGTTCCATGTATTGCCTGCATACATAACCTCCATAGAACCAGCGTATAATGAATCATAAACTTTACCTCCTATAGAATATGTACCCAATATTGACAAATCGAAATTCTTGTAAGAGAAATCGGTATTGATACTACCATATAAATCAGGTATACGGCTGCCGGAATAATATTTGCTGTTCGCAGCTTTTTGATAGTCACTGCTGATATATTCGTTAGTGATGTTGCCATTATCATCCTTATCATATACCCAATAGAGCTGCGCTCCTGTTGCAGGATCCACACCGGCAGATTTAGCCATATAATATGTATTAATAGGCATTCCCTCTTTAATACTGAAAACTCCCTTGATAATTTCAGGAGATTCCCCAGTCAGTTTCAGCACTTTATTGGTTACAGTAGAGCCCATCCAAGTTAAGTTCCATATAAAATCAGTGGTTTTGATAAGGGAACCACCTAAGCTAAATTCAAACCCGGTATTACGCATAGAACCGATATTCGCGTTGTATTCAGAGAATCCACTAGAAGTAGCCTTGGGGTATCCCAGCAACATATCCGTTGTTTTGCGGTTATAATATTCAGCACTGACATTCAAGCGTCCGTCAAACATACTTGCCTCAATACCGACATTTAAATTACCGCTTTTTTCCCATGAAAGTTTTTTGTTTTCCAAAGCACCGATCAGGCCTCCTACTTGATTCGCATTCGGATATTCCAATGGATAGAGTCCTTGCCAAGGATAATAATCTGGTACATATCCTCCTTCAAGACTATCATATCTTAACAGATTATCATTACCTTGTTCACCATAACTGATTTTAGCTGATAAATTAGAAATCCAAGTCAAATTCTGCATAAACTTTTCTTGTGAAATTCTCCAGTTGGCACCGACAGACCAGAAAGTACCCCAACGGTTATCTTTTTGGAAGCGTGAAGAACCGTCCGTACGGATAGAGGCTGAAAAATAATATTTTTCATTAAAGTTATAATTGAATCTCCCAAAGAAGGATTCCACACGATAATCTTCCGAATATGAATCCGCATTGTATAGATTTGTACCCGGACGCAATTCAAGAATACCATCTACTAAATTGGTTTTTCCGGCAGACAGAAATTCATATTTATATGCATAAAATTCATGACCAACCAAAAGATCGATGTTATGAAAGTTAAAAGAACGCCCCCATGTCAGTAACTGGTTAAAAGTATAAGATTGGGTTCTTCTGTTATATTTCATCAACAAACCGCCGGCAGCTGCCTGATTACCATGGTGCATATTCATATATGATTTTTGAGATTTGTTCCGGTAGTCCAGACCAAAGTTCAAAGTCAGCTTAATACCTTTAGCCCATCCGGCATCTTCCGAATCTGAGCCGAATGCCAAAAATGTGCGCAAACCAGCTACATCTGTTTTTATATCAGCCTTGTCATCTACCAAACCGCCTACGGGATTGAAATCACTATACTGTGGGCGTTGTACACTACCGTCACCGTAGTCCAGTTGGCGATTTCCATCAGCATCTAATACATCTTTACCATCTTCTCCCTTTATATACACCGGGTAAATCGGAGCCATAAATTGTGCAGAGTACCATACATTTGAATTAGATGAACCTTCGTAATCACTAAAATTTTGTGTGGAATTGGAAAGTGACACATTCAATCCAGTCTTCATCCATTTATTCACTTCAGTGTTTATGTTTGCACGGGCATTATAACGTTGGAAACCGGTATTAATCAAGATGCCATCTTCATTTAAATATCCCAAAGAGAACATATATTTGGTCTTTTCTGTACCTCCATTAACAGACAACTGGTGTTCATGACGAAATGCATTGTCTCTTTGTATTGCATCCATCCAAGATTCATTCCATGCGGATGTAGCATCACCCTGCACTCTACCTGTTGCAGGATCTATAATTGTTCCCCATGTGTAATTTTTAAATGGATTATATTGTTCTCCACCTAAAACGCCACCTAAATCTGCTGATGCTTGTCTACCGGCAGCTTCCCAGTTATATCCATTGTCAAAGATATATCCGTTGCGTAAACCTTCATACGTTAACTGTACAAATTCTTTTTGGTCAACCATGTCATAGGCTTTCAAGGAACGTGAAGACCAACCTGCCGTAGAACGCCAAGATACCTTAGTCTTGCCTTCTTTTCCTTGTTTGGTAGTAATCATAATTACACCATTTGCACCACGGGCTCCATAAAGGGCTCCGGCTGAAGCATCTTTTAAAACTGTCATGCTTTCAATATCGGCAGGATTGATAGAACTCATATCTCCACTAAAAGGTATTCCGTCAACTACATACAAAGGATCTTGTGAGGCATTGATGGAACCGTAACCGCGAATCACGATCTTGGCAGCTTCGCCAGGTTGACCTGAGCCTGAAGTTGTTAACAGACCTGTAGTCTGTCCTTCCAATCCTTTAGTAACATTACTTATAGGACGTAATTCCAGTTTCTTATTATTAATAACGGATGCTGATCCTGTAAAAGATTCCTTTTTTGCAGTGCCATATGCAACAACCATCACTTCTCCAAGCACTTTAGTATCAGATTTTAAAATGATGCTAACATTCTGTTTGATAGAAACCTCTTGACTAGCCATTCCGATAAAGGAAACTACCAAAGTCTTTGCGGAACTAATTATTTATGTAAATAATTGATAACCAGCATATGTATTACTGAATCTCTTATTCGTTTTCCTTGATTTAAGCCGTTTAAAGAGTATGATAATAATAATTTTCTACCTTTCTTCTACTGAAAAAAGAATTGACTTGCAGCATTCCTGTTCGTTGTTACTCTGTTCATAAAATACCTGAAGTACTAAGATTGATATTTCTCAACTTTTTAAATATTTCAAAACTTCCAAAGATTGTTTGCACTTTAGATTACAAAAGAAGATAGTAGGACATGAAGTAAATTAGCAAACTATTATTATCATTTTCTGATATAGAATTTTATATGCGCATATTATATGATACACATATATGAATTTTGCAGAAATTCAATAACCTTGATACCTATTTTCTACCCGGTTAGGCTGAGATGGAAATATTGTCACATTTTATTTCTTTTAGTTTATCGTATTGCAATCACAACAAAAAATTATCATGTTCACAAAACGATAAACTTTATTAAGAAGATAAGGCTATATTCACTTTTGAAAATGATTCTTCTTCATCTTTATAAGAGATAATGTATAGACAATAGAGTTAATTATCTTTTTTGACATTTTTTCAAGTCTCGTATAATTGTACTTCCCATAACTTCTCCATAAATTTGTGTTGTAGCAAGGTTTTTATGTCCTAATAATTTTTGCACGGTTGTTATATTAGCACCTTTATATATCAATAAAGTAGCATTAGTATGCCTTGCAGAATGGAATGAAAAGTGTTTGCTTATTTTTGCTAATTTGCCAATTCGTATCAGCTCTTTATTTACACTTGAGTTATTTTTAATTGAAAAAAACGAACTCCATTTTCCCTGGTATTTTTGTAATAAAGTTAAAGCCTTACCTTCAAACAGCAAGTTTAAAGGCAATTTCACTTCTGTACCTGTTTTGACAGAGTCAAAGATTAGCCATAATTTTCCATCCATTTTTACGATATTTTTCTCATTCAAATTCACAAAATCAGAATACCGCAATCCCGTATAGCAGCAAAATAAAAATGCATCAAGAGTATGTTCCAGACAACTATTTCTTCCTGTCAAAGACACTTCTTCCAATTTTTTCATTTCTTCCGGTAATAAAAAAACATGTTTTCCTTCCTTCATTTTAATTTTATATCTTCTGAAGGCATAGTTATTGGGATCAATGTATCCTTTATTAATTGCAGCATTAACAAAAGATTTCAAATGCTTCATATGCTTGGCTACTGTATTTGTTTGATATCCAGATTCATAAAGAAATTTTTCAAAATCCGTAACGAAATTATAGGTTAAGTCTTCAAACTCAATTGTCGGTTTGAACGATTGTAAAAGGGATATTGTTGTTAAATGGTTGCGCTTAGTGCTATCTTTTAGCTGAGAAGACATTATTTCTTTACGCGCAAACCCTAAGAATGAAGCATCTGTATTCGATTTGAACTCTTCTTTTATGAGGCTTAAGGTTATTGTCTTTCCTTGCCTCCACAAACTTAATTCTTTTTTCTCTAATTCAATAATAAATTCATTAAGCATGCCATTCAGCGCATCTTGGTTAGGATGATCTTTGATGATTTTCCTTTTTACATCCCATTGTTCTGGCCGTAAATAAACATGTGTGGAAAAATACACTTTCTTTTTATTCAAGTAGGCTTCAACTTGGACCAAAGCGGTCCCTCTGTCATTTAAACTTTTTTTTCGATTGTAAACGAAACGATAACTGATTTTCCTCATAATTTAATTCTTTAATTGAAATTCTATAATAAGACGCAATAAAGAAAAGTAGAAAAGCATTATCCTACTATTTTGTTCTCATCTTTATATTTATTAGACGATTCGTTAACATTTATAGGTTAATGTATGTTTACCTGATCACTTATAAATTGAAAGTTTCTCTTTTTAATGACTTAAAAAAAAGAATAAATATGAGGTTTATTTTCGTCTTTTGTGAGTTTTAAATGCCTAAAAGCATAAAAATATAGCAGTTTAGTATGTTTTTTACAATAATTTGTTTGATATTACAATTTTATTCATACCTTTGTCATTTGTTAGAGTGAATGAATTTATATTAATGTAAAGTTAAACTTTAAGAGAGAATTTTATGAAAAGAAAATTAATGCTGTTATTGACCTGCCTTTTTGTAGGTATAGGTTTGGTAACCGCTCAGATCACGAAGGTAACAGGTACTGTTATTTCGGAGGAGGACGGATTACCCGTAGTTGGCGCCTCTATTTTAGTAAAAGGTACTACTGTAGGTACAGTTACTGACATGGATGGTAAATTTACATTATCAAATGTTCCAAGTTCCGCAAAGACTTTGGTAGTTTCCTTTATCGGAATGGCTACACAAGAAGTAGCTATAAAACAGACTGTTAATATCACTTTGAAGTCGGATGCCGAAGTGCTTGAAGAAGTGGTAGTAACAGGATATGGAGTTCAACGCAAAGCTTCATTTACTGGTGCTGCTGCTATTATTGGTGAAGATGTTATAGCCAAAAAATCTGATGCTAATTTTGTGAAAGCACTAGAAGGAGCTGTACCAGGCGTACAAATGAGCAACTCTACCAGTATGCCTGGTGTTTGGAGCGAGATTTATGTTCGTGGACGTGGTTCTTTGAATTCAGGCACTCAGCCATTATATGTAATAGATGGAATGCCTGTCAACTCTGAAACAGATGGTATGAGTACGACTACAAATAATAATTTTGATCCGATGGCCGCAATCAACCCTTCTGATATTGAAAGTGTTACAGTTCTAAAAGATGCTGCGGCTACAGCCATTTATGGTTCACGCGCAGCTAATGGCGTTATTGTAATCACTACTAAAAAAGGAAAAGAGGGAAAAATGAGCATCAACTTAGACATTAAACAAGGATTTGTTTCAATGGGAAATCATAATATGGATTACGCCAATGCTCAAGAATCTATGAATCTATTTGCTCACGGACGTTCTGTTGCTTATGGTAACACCTATGATGAGAGCTATGATTATTTGAAAAAAGTATATCAAGGTTATGGTTGGGATGGTGTTTCATCCTACGATTGGATGGATGCTATCACCCGTAAAGGATACTACCAAGACTACAATGTAAACCTCCAAGGACGTTCTGGTTCTACTGGTTATTATGTTAGTTTAGGTTATTTAGATACTGAAGGATTGATTATTGGTTCTGACATGAAACGTTATTCAGGACGTTTGAACCTAGACTCTAAGTTCAGTTGCTTTACTATCGGTGTCAACGCTTCATACAGTAATTCTACCCAAAACGGCTTTTCACAAGCTACAAGTGGCTCTATGTCCAGCGCTACTGTAGCAGCTATAAGTTCTATGAATCCTATGATGCCTTTCTATAATGAAGATGGAAGTTATGCCAATATCAGTAATTATAATCCTCTAGCTTTATATGATGAAAAAGCTGGTGAAATCAATGAAAACAATAATCAAACATTGAACTTCAACCCATATTTGCAGATTGATCTCGGAAAAGGTATTTATGCAAAAACTACCTTAGGTGTAAATATTGCTGATTTACGTCAATATCAATATTGGAGTGCATTATATAATCCACAAGCTGTTGATTATAATGGATTAGGTCAACAGTACAATTCTCGTTATACAACAATTACGTGGAACAATGTATTAGGTTGGAACTATACTTTTGACAAACACAATATTAACTTGTTATTAGGTCAAGAGATGCAACGAAAGAATTATTTCTATGAATATTATTCAGGCTCTGATTTCCCATTTGCAGCTGATGGAAAAACCGACCTTTCTACTGCTGGAACTCCTCAAGGATCGGAATATTATAAGAAAGAAGCTCGATTGGCATCATATTTTATGGATGCACACTACTCTTACGAGGATAAATATTATGTATCTGGTTCATTCCGCCGTGACGGTTCCTCTGTTTTCGGTTCAAATCATCGTTGGGGTAACTTTTGGTCTGTTGGTGGAAAATGGCGTGTAAGTGGAGAAGAATTTCTTAAAGATAATTCTATTATTACCAATGCCACTCTTCGGGCCTCTTACGGAACCGTAGGTAATCAAGATATCGATTGGTATGCAGCACGTGGTTTCTATTCTTCCGGATACAATTATAACGAAAAGCCTGGTATGACTCCCACTAGCATCTCTAATTCAGATTTGACATGGGAAACTTCAAAAAAATTTGATATAGGTTTTGATTTATCTTTAATTAATCGTATCCATCTTACTTTCGATTATTATAATGAAGAGACGAGTGACGCATTGTTTGAAGTACCATTGTCCATGACTACAGGTATGTCTACAGTATACCAAAATATTGGTGCAATCCGCAACCGTGGTATTGAAGCATCTATCAATGCATCTGTTATCAACAACAATAATCTTACATGGAATATTTATGCAAATATGACATGGAACAAAAATAAGATCATCAAACTATCTACAGATGAACCCATAGAATATACTTATCAAATTATTGAAGAAGGACGCCCCTATCGCCAATTCTATATGAAAGAATATGCAGGCGTTGACCGCGAAAATGGTAAACCATTATGGTATCTGAATGAAGAAGGCAACGAAACGACCTCCGACTATAATGCAGCAGCCAAACGTTATGTAGGCGATGCTGACCCCAAAGTTTTAGGTGGATTCGGTACAAATTTAAGCTGGAAAGGATTTGACTTTAACATGAACTTTACCTATAGATTAGGAGGAAAAGTTTTCGATTCCGGAGCTTCATTCACCGGATTTGGTATGGCCAATCGTACTCCGTTGAAAGACGTTGCATTAAATTCATGGACAGAAGAAAATAAAGATGCCAAATATCCACAATATATTTATGGAGATCCCAATAAAGCAACTCAAACTTCTTCTAGATTCTTATATAGCAGTAATTTCTTACGTATCAGTAACATGACCTTAGGTTACACTGTGCCCGTAAATCTAACAAAGAAAATATTCATTCAAAAATTACGAGCTTATATATCCATTGATAATTTATATACATTTACATCCAATGATTTTGTTGGATATAATCCTGAAACCTATTCCAATGGTGTAATTGCGTGGCAATATCCAGCAACCCGTACATTCATCGGAGGTATTCAATTAAGTTTTTAAATAAGGTAAAATTTAATAAAGGAAAGATATGAAAAAATATATTTTAAATGCAATTGCCATTTTTACATTTGCAACAGGACTTTCCTCATGTGGTGACAGTTTTCTTGAAACTGACAACTATAAAGGAGTGGACCTAGAAGGAGGGCTCAACACTGTAACTAACGTTAGTACAGCATTAAATGGAACTTATTATCAATTATTTTATTATGCATTTGCTGGTAACTATGCTTTAGCTATTGGTGATATTCCTACAGATATTACTTATTGGAATACTAAAACCGGACATTTTGATGGTATTTATACCTATACTTTTACAGATACAGATACTTATTTAAAAAGTATTTGGGAGTATGGTTATAAAACAGCTGATAATGCAGCACGTGTAATTCAAGCTTCTCAAGCACTATATAACAATGCAAGCGATGATGAAAAAACAGAACTTAATATGTATATGGCTGAAGCTTATGCTCTAAGAGGTTACGCACAATTATTGCTTACTAATATTTATGGGCACCAAATAAAAGTGAATGGACAAGATTTTTCTTCCGAACTAGGAATCGTCATAATTGACCAACCCAAAGAAGCATTGACTAAAATCAGCCGTTCTACTGTTGGCGAAAGCTATGAAGCCATCATCAATGACCTAAAAAATGCATTATCCCATTTTGAAGCAGCTGGTAAAGACAGAGGAGAACTCCAATATTTAGGAAAAGCTGCTACTAATGGTTTATTGGCCCGTACCTACCTATATTTAGAAAATTGGGATGAAGCAAGAAACTATGCAGAACAAGCACTAAAAATAGCGGGTATTACTACTTTAACCAACGATGCTAATGCATACAAAGCTCTTTATAATAGTGAAATATCAAATTCCGAAAGTATGTTTGCTTTAGCTATTACTAATACAACAAACTGGTCAGCTAATTCATATGGAACTTTGTGGTCTACATACAACTTTAGTCCTAGTCCTAAACTAATTTCAATGTATGCAACTAACGATTGCCGTAAAATTCTTATTGATGGAAGAGATAAAACTTCTACAGAATCTGAACCTGTTTACACAGGTGGTAAAATTGCTCACTTTTCGTCAGGTAACCCTGCTCGTGGAACTAATTATATTGTAAATGCTCCGGAAATGTATTTAATTAAGGCTGAAGCAAATGTACAATTAAACAAATTGAATGAAGCCAAAGAAGCTTTATTAGTAGTAGCCAAGCGTAATTTAGATATAAAATCAACAAACGATTTACCGAGCGAAAAAGAAAATCTTATGAGTTTTATAAAAGACGAACGTGCTCGTGAGTTATTCCAAGAAGGTATGCGTCTATATGATTTGCGTCGCTGGAATGAAAGAGTCAGTGTATATGCCAACAGTGCTCCAGCCATCAAATTTACTTATACTAATTACGAAATATCAAATTTAGTATTTCCTATTCCTAGTGCAGAAATCAACGCTGGATTCGGAGTAACTCAGAACAATTGGACAAATACTCTTCCAAAATAAATAATCACATTTTTTATTTTGAAAAAAAAATGCTTTTCAAGGGATGCCCCCATACACAGGAGCATCCCTTTAAAACAAATATCGGGCATTCCTTATGCAAATACATTGTTTGTGCCAACAGACTTATCCATCAACATCTTCCATTCAATTTTATAAGAAAGAAGCGATTTCCCGCCAATCCCTCATATCAAAACCAGGTTTAAAAGGCAAGCTCTTCTCACCTTTTATATTATAATAAACATTTCCCATCCCTACGTTTTTCGCACCTTCAACGTCATTCTTCCAATTATCTCCAATCATTAAAGAAGTATGCAGCTCGGACTGCGTAGCCGACATGGCAAAATAAAAAATCTCCGGAAACGGTTTATGTACTCCTATATCCTCTGACAAAACTATTTTCTTAAAATATCCTTCCACACCGGCAGAACGCATCTTCTGCTCTTGCAATTCCCTAAATCCATTGGACAAAATATACAGATTATAAGCGGATGCCAAATATTCCAAAGCCTCTCTTGCATGAGGCATCAGTTTCTTCTTGTAAACTATATCATCAAAAAAATTATCCGAATAGGCTTTCACCAACGCTTTATCTGCAACGCCTACCTGCAACAACGGATAGGCAAATCTTTGCTCATTCAACTCATCTTTTGTAATCCTACCAGCACCATATTCATTCCACAACTCCTCATTCTTCCCGCTATACAAAGTATAAAAATGCGAAAAAGAACGAAAATAACGATCAAAATGATATTTATCATACATGTCTTGGAATGTATCACGAGCGTTTTCAGTAAAAGCCCATACCGTATCATCCAAATCAATAAATATACTTCTATACATACAACATAAAGCAGATTAAAAAAGGGTTGCGTCACTCACGGCACAACCCTTTCACAGAACAATAATTTAAATTCCTTATTTCACCTGAATAACAAGATAGCGTGATACGCTCCAGAATTCAGTAGGATTTGTAATCTTCAAAGTCAGCTGGCCTTTCGCATCTTTCACCAGTTCATATGAACCAGCCGGATGTGTAGTCAGCAATTCGGCGCGTTTAGAATACAACTTGATTTCCTTATCAGTACGAATATCAATCTGAGTAAAATAATCCTTATTAAAATCCGCACTTTTCAGGACATCACCTTTTTCAAGAATTTTCTGGTCCTTCAATTCAGATTTTGTACCAAAAACAAACCAGGCAGCATTCAAAGCTTTATCCTGGCTGGCTACAGTTGCAGCCTTCGCCTCATTTTCAGCGGTCAGTTCACTTACATTCTGGCTTAAACCGGCCACAGCATCGTCCAGCTCAGCGATACGAATATTTTTTGAAGCCAATTCAGCCTGCAAAGTCTCAATCTGCTGCTGTTTAGCTTCCAACTCCTTCGTCAGGTTGGCTACAGCTTTCTTCAACTGAGCGGAATTATACTGACTATTCTTCAATTGCTTCTCCAGTTTCGCAATCTGCTCACGGTTTGACTGTAATTTTTCACTGATGAAGCGAATATCTTCTTTTATCTTATCAGCACTATTCTCACGAATAGAACCACTCTGTAAGTCTACACGATTCTCAGCTTCATTTATCTGACGAAAACCTTCCTGTACTTCATTGAAAGCACCCATGATATCGTCCAATTCAGCATTTCTGTTTGACAGTTCCACCATCAAAGAATCATTTTGAGCCTTCAAGGCATCTTTCTGAGCTCCATTACCGCATGAAGTCAATAAAGCCACAGATAACAACGATAAAAATACTAGTTTTTTCATTTGCTTTACATTTTAAGTTTATTCATTTTTAGTCCTCTTTCCCACCGAGTACGATTACGATTTCACCTCGCGGCTCGTTTTGAGTGAAATGCGCTATAACTTCAGTTAATGTGCCCCGAACACTTTCTTCGTGAATTTTTGAAATCTCACGACATACGGAAACAGGCCTTTCGGCACCGAAAAACTCGGCAAATTGAGTTAAGGTTTTCACCAAACGGTAGGGTGATTCATAAAATATCATCGTCCGTTTTTCTTCTTGCAAAGAGGTCAAACGGGTCACTCTTCCTTTTTTTTGTGGCAGGAATCCTTCAAAGCAGAAACGTTCATCAGGCAATCCCGACGCCACCAGCGCAGGTACAAAAGCAGTAGCTCCAGGCAAACATTGCACCTCAATGCCACTCTTCACACACTCACGCACTATTAAAAATCCGGGATCAGAAATACCAGGAGTTCCGGCATCAGATATTAAAGCAACAGTTTCGCCCGCTTTGATGCGATTCACAATACCTTCCACTGTTTTATGCTCATTAAACTTATGATGAGACTGCATGGCGTTTTTAATTTCAAAATGTTTCAAAAGAATACCCGAAGTACGCGTGTCTTCCGCCAATATCAAATCAGCCTCTTTCAACACACGGATGGCACGGAAAGTCATATCCTCTAAATTTCCTACTGGAGTAGGTACGACATACAGTTTTCCCATAAAACAATTGCATTCTGTTATACTGGAACAAATGTAGAAAGAATTTAAATGCATAAAGTTAATTGTCCCAATTATTTAACAGATGTTGCACTTTTGTTTAACATTATATCTTTTATTAATAAATTTCCAAGTGAAAATAATCCTTTTTCGGGGTACAAGTCGTACATTTGCACTCAGAATTAATCTAATTGTTATAACTAAATTATGGTAGTTTTTTCAGAAGACCACATCCAGGAAACACGTAGAAGAGGAAGAATAGAAGTAATATGCGGCTCAATGTTCTCAGGTAAAACCGAGGAACTAATCCGCCGTTTGAAAAGAGCGAAGTTTGCCCGTCAACGGGTTGAAATATTCAAACCGGCCATAGATACACGCTATTCGGAAGAAGAAGTTGTATCACATGACAGCAACTCTATTGCCTCCACCCCTATTGATTCTTCTGCCAGCATCTTGCTTTTCTCCTCAGACAAGGATGTAGTGGGTATAGACGAAGCGCAATTTTTTGACGAAGGTTTGGTTGATGTCTGCAACAAGCTGGCTGACAACGGGATAAGAGTCATTGTCGCCGGATTGGACATGGATTTCAGGAGAGTTCCTTTCGGACCTATACCTGCCTTGCTGGCTATTGCAGACGAAGTAACCAAAGTTCATGCCATTTGTGTGAAATGTGGGAACTTGGCCTATGCCACCCACCGAATCACCAAAAGCGAAAAACGGGTCCTATTAGGGGAAAAGGCAGACTATGAGCCTCTTTGCCGGACCTGCTATATGGAAGCTTTGAAAGAGGAAACTGAAAATAAATAACACACACTTTATGATACAGAAAAAAATAACATTCGATAGTTTTATCCGCGGAATATTGACAGCGATGGTCATTATCGGCATTCTATATCTGGTCAACCGACTCAGCGGAGTGCTGCTTCCTTTCTTCATAGCATGGCTGATAGCCTATCTTATCTATCCGATGGTCATTTTCTTTCAGAACAAATTGCGTCTGAGGAACCGGGTAATCTCCATATTGGTTGTTTTGCTGGTATTGCTGTCCATTATCACTTTAGCATTTGTAGGACTTGTACCACCAATCATTGAAGAATTCGGCAAACTGAAAGAATTGCTCACCGCCTATTTTATCGAAGGATCCAAGCAAGCAGCCATTCCCGGCACAGTGGCCAATTTCATAAAAGAGCACATAGATATGTTGAAAATACACGAAGCGCTGAACGAAAGCAATTTTGCGAATACCATGCGTAATGTTCTTCCCCAAGTATGGGCATTGCTGACCCAATCTGTCAATATTGTATTCAGTGTATTCACCTCATTCATCATCCTGCTGTACACTTTCTTCATTCTATTAGATTATGAAGCCATTGCACGGGGATGGATAAAACTGATCCCTGCCAGACACCGTGAAATGACAGTACATATTGTCACGGATGTACAGGACGGCATGAACAAATATTTCCGCGGGCAGGCGTTTGTCGCTTTTTGTGTAGGGATTCTGTTCAGCATAGGGTTTCTTATTATTGATTTCCCGTTAGCCATCGGTTTCGGATTGTTTATCGGGCTTCTCAATATGGTTCCCTACCTTCAGCTTATCGCTTTTATTCCCACAGTCTTATTAGCCTTACTGAAGGCTGCGGATACAGGAGAGAATTTCTGGTGGATATTATTTTGCGCCTTCCTTGTGTTCTGCATCGTACAAATTATACAAGACGGTCTGATTGTACCGAAAGTTATGGGAAAAATCACAGGATTGAATCCTGCTATCATTTTATTATCCCTCTCCGTCTGGGGGGCATTAATGGGAATTGTAGGTATGATTATCGCTTTGCCTTGTACCAGCTTGATGCTTTCTTACTATCAAAGATACATACGAATAAAAGAAAAAGAATTTTCCGGAGGGATAGAACACACTGATTTTCAGCACAAAGAGAATTCTAACGAAAAATAATTCAAAAAAATCAAGTAATATATTTGCATATTTCATCTAAAACGTCTACCTTTGCACTCGCAATTCGGAAGAATAGCAATAACAAAGGATTGATTCGCTAGCTCAGCAGGTAGAGCACAACACTTTTAATGTTGGGGTCTTGGGTTCGAGCCCCAAGCGGATCACCAAAGAATCAGAGAGTTACACCAAAGTAACTCTCTTTTTTTATGCCTTAAACGCGCCGGTTTACATGGTTCAGTTAAACCGAGAGTTAAACCAAGAATGGATTTTCCGGATCAGTTTTCCAAAATATTCTTGGCGTATCAGCCTTTCCCTTCAGCTCCCACTAGAAAGTTCGAAGCATTTATGCCCTCATACCCTCACTGCAAACATAACAAGCTAACTATAAACCATTTATGCGCCAATGGTAAAAATACTTGCTCTCACTCATACCCTCATGCCCTCACTACATTTTCAAGGAAAATTTCACATAGCATACTGTTTATCAATCATATACTCTCTTTTTTATAAACTATTCCAGCTTGACACAAAGTAGAGCATTCCAAGTCTTTTTCAATGAAAAAGCACCATAAAAGATTTGTACCTCCAAGGAATGACGGCTTACGATCCATCGGCAGAGATAAAAAACACCCCTGCCCTGATGTGGATTTTCATTCTGAACGTATGGAAGTTCATATACATACATATAAGAATGAATATAATATATGTATAACCCTGTACATACACCGGATTCATCACTAAAAGATTTTACCTGTATCCCCAAACCTTTCCCGCCGTATGATTAAAGGTTTTCTTCCCGTCTGTTTTATCTCCGCAAGCCTTTGGAGTTATCTCCATAAGCTTTGGAGTTATCTCCCAAGGCTATGGAGTTAACTCCAAAGGCTATGGAGATAGAATACATCCGCATAAAAAGGGTTAATCTGGAGATAGAAAAGGCTTATGCAACAGGGCTGGATGCGATATGCATTCTTTTAATCCCGCCGACGGATTATTATTTTTCCGTATCTCCTCCTCTTGAATGTCACAACAGCAGAAAAACCGGACCGACAAGCTTCTTTCACACACACTACAGATGTTTATACCGAGCCTGAAAAAAGATATGAATGGAACAATAAAAACAGCCTTCATTAAATTTCTACCACCTCAATTTACCAACTGTTCAAACAAATGGCCACACTGTTCTATTTCTCCCTTTTAAACATAAATAATACCGATGGCTTGTTCATTCCTAGAATAATAAATACCTTTGCAGCCTTAATAAAAAAAGCAATGAAGTTTGATATAAAAAAACATATTTATTTAATACTTTTATTCATCTTATCTTTCACTGTAGAGACAGCTCAGTCACAAGAAGTTACCAACATCCATATAGCAGCGACAGATACGGTGCCAACCTATACCAGCGACTCTGCCGTTATCAATTTCTTAAAGGATGCCGGCATTCCTATCACCCAAAACAGCAAACTGAAATTATTAAAAAGCGGTCGGGCCAAATTCATCGATCTCTTTGAAGAAATACGGCATGCCAAACATCATATCCACTTAGAATACTTCAATTTTCGTAACGATTCCATAGCGAACGCACTATTTGATTTATTGGGAGAAAAAGTGAAAGAAGGAGTGGAAGTCAGAGCTTTGTTTGATGCCTTCGGCAATTTGTCAAACAACAAGCCATTGAAAAAGAAACACATACAAGCAATCCGTGACAAAGGAATCGAAATTGTCAAGTTCGACCCTTTCAAATTCCCCTATATCAATCATGCCCTGCACAGAGACCATCGCAAGATTGTAGTCATAGACGGAAAAATAGGATATACCGGTGGCATGAACATAGCCAATTACTATATAAAGGGTCTGCCGGAAATAGGCGACTGGCGCGACATGCATATCCGTATAGAGGGAAATGCCGTAAACGAATTGCAGGACATCTTCCTGGCCATGTGGAACAAAAGCACTAAACAACACGTAAGCGGAAGCCAATACTATCCCCTACGAAACGATTCTACTTTCAAGGGAAATAAGAATGTAGCCATTGTAGACCGCATTCCGAAAAAAGAACCCAGACTGATGAGGCAGACTTATATCAAGTCCATTGATGCCGCACAGGATAAAATACAAATAGTGAATCCCTATTTCACTCCCATTCCAAGCATTAAAAAAGCCATAAAACGTGCGTTGAAGCGAGGCGTTGAAGTAGAAATCATGATACCGGGCAAATCGGATATTCCTTTTACCCCCGATGCCGCGTTCTATACAGCAAACAAGCTGCGTAAGAAAGGAGCAAAGATTTATGTGTACAATGGCGGGTTTCACCACTCTAAGATCATGATGGTGGACAGCCTGTTCTGCACTGTGGGAAGTACGAATCTGAACAGCCGCAGCCTACGCTATGACTATGAGGTCAACGCTTTCATTTTTGACAAAGAAACCACACATGAACTGAACACCATGTTCGAGCATGACAAGCTGGACAGTACCCTGTTTACCAAGGAAGAATATAAAAAACGCTCCGGATGGAAACGCTTCGTCGGTTGGTTCGCCAATCTGTTCACTCCGTTCCTATAAACCTCTGCCACTTCCCCAAACAAAGGTTTACAGATTGTTTCATCTCCTGCAAGGACGGGGCTTATCCCATCCGCAAGTATTCTCCATGCAGTAAAGCTTGACAGGTCATCATCAAAGAGAGCAATGCCTGTAAGCAGGAGAAAGGTTACTCCACCATCACGGACGGTATCCCTGACAAGTGTGGAAAACCACGGCTTAGCTGCAAGGAAACGCTTTTCTCTCCGTATGTTTCACTTTATTATAGAACAAAGATAAAATAAATCGCTTTTTCATCCCCATAAACTACGATATTTTTCTTATTTTTGCCCAAATATGTAATTCCGCCCGAGAAGGCATAAGAGAACGAGACAGAACGATGAGAGTAGTTGATTTAATAAAAAGCACGGACAATACGGCTTTTTCTTTTGAAATTCTCCCTCCGCTGAAAGGAACGGGTATTGAAAAACTGTATAAAACGGTTGATACGCTACGCGAATTCGACCCTAAATATATCAATATTACAACCCACCGCAGCGAATATGTGTACAAGGAGCTGGGAAACGGGCTGTACCAACGTACACGCCAGCGCCGCCGTCCCGGAACAGTTGCTGTTGCCGCCGCTTTGCAGAACAAATACAATATAACGACAGTGCCACATATCCTGTGCAGCGGTTTCTCCCGCGAAGATACAGAATATGTATTGTTAGATCTACAATTCCTGGGCATCACCGACTTGTTGGTACTGCGTGGTGACAAGGCAAAGCACGAATCAGCTTTCGTACCCGAAAACAACGGTTACAACCACGCCATAGAACTGGAAGAGCAGATCAATGATTTCAATAAAGGCGTATTTGTAGACGGTTCCCCCATCAAGGTAACAGGAACTCCGTTCAGTTATGGAGTAGCCTGCTATCCTGAAAAACACGAGGAATCACCCAATATGGAACAAGATATTTATTGGCTGAAGAAAAAGATTGAAGCAGGAGCTGAATATGCTGTGACACAGATGTTCTATGACAACCGCAAATATTTCGAATTTGTAGAAAGGGTAAGAAAAGAAGGAATCAATGTACCTATTATTCCGGGTATCAAGCCTTTCCGCAAATTATCCCAGCTGAACATGATACCCAAGACGTTCAAGATAGACTTGCCGCAAGAACTGGCAAGCGAAGCGATGAAATGTCAAACAGATGAAGAAGCGGAAAGTCTTGGCATAGAATGGTGCATACACCAGTGCCGTGAATTAATAGCCTGTGGGGTTCCCAGCATTCATTTCTATACCGTAAGTGCCGTGAACAGTGTAAAGGAAGTTGCAAAAGCAATTTATTAAACAGTAAATAAATGACTATAAAAAGCAATGTTATTTAAAGATGTAATAGGACAAGAGGAAGCAAAACAGCGGCTCATAGCCGAGGTAAAAGAAGGAAGAATCCCTCATGCACAACTGATTTGCGGTCCCGAAGGTACAGGAAAGTTGCCTTTGGCAATAGCTTATGCCCGTTACATCTGCTGTGAAAACCGTGGTGAACAAGATGCCTGCGGAATTTGCCCCACTTGTGTGAAATTCAATAAGCTGATACATCCCGACCTGCATTTCGTTTTTCCTGTTATCAAGAAAAAAGCCGGAAAGGATACCGTATGCGATGATTTCATAGCAGACTGGCGCAACTTTGTCCTGCAGAACCCATATTTTAATCTGAACCATTGGCTGAAAGAGATGGGAGCAGAAAACCAACAGGCGCAAATCTTTGTAAAAGAGAGCGATGAGATTGTACGAAAGCTCAGCTTGAAATCCAGTCAAGGCGGTTACAAAATCATGATTATATGGCTTCCCGAAAAGATGAACGTGGAATGCAGCAACAAACTGCTGAAGTTACTGGAAGAGCCTCCTGCCATGACTGTCTTTTTATTAGTATCCGAAGAGCCTGATGCCATTTTGCAAACGATCCAAAGCCGTACCCAACGATTTAATATTCATGGGATCAAAGAACCTGAGATCTCAAAAGTATTGCAAACCAAATACGGACTACAACCGGAAGATGCTGACGATATAGCACACCGCTCAGAAGGCAATTTTCTGAAAGCACTGGAAACCATACATCTGAGCGAGGAAAACAAACTGTTCTTTGAACTCTTTATAAATTTGATGCGCCTTTCCTATCAACGGAAGATACGCGAAATGAGACAATGGAGCGATGCGGTAGCCTCCATGGGGCGTGAACGTCAGAAGAATTTTCTGGCCTACTGCCAACGTATGATACGAGAAAACTTCATATACAACTTTCATCAACGTGATTTAGTGTATATGAATCCCGAAGAACAAAATTTTTCCACCCGTTTCGCACCGTTTGTCAACGAGCGGAATGTGATGGGCATAATGGACGAACTTAGTGAAGCACAATTACATATAGGACAGAATGTGAATCCCAAAATGGTGTTCTTTGATTTCTCTTTAAAAATGATTGTGCTATTGAAAAATTAAAAGTTGAGAATTGAGCATTAAAAAATAACAGAACCGCATGGCATTTATTTCTTAGTTCTCAATTTTCAATTCTCAATTAAAACAGAATTATGGACAATGAATTCAAATTAAAGAACGGAAGCGGCTGTTTGTGTTGCAAAGGCTGCGGACGACAGGATAAGCAGCTGAACACCTACGACTGGCTGGCTGATATTCCCGGCAACACCGAGGAACAGGAAATGGTTGAAGTTCAATTCAAGAATACCCGCAAAGGGTATTATAAGAACAGCAACAAACTGAAGCTGGAAAAAGGGGATATAGTAGCTGTAGAAGCAAGCCCCGGACACGATATCGGTACAGTAACCCTGACGGGAAGATTGGTACCTTTGCAAATGCGTAAGGCAAACATCAAACCCGATGCCGAAATCAAGCGTATCTACCGCAAGGCAAAACCTGTAGATATGGAAAAATACGAGGAGGCAAAAGCCAAAGAACATGACACAATGATCCGGTCCCGCCAGATAGCCAAGAATCTGAACCTAGACATGAAGATCGGTGATGTGGAATATCAAGGCGATGGCAACAAAGCTATCTTTTATTACATCGCGGACGAACGTGTAGACTTCCGCCAACTGATCAAAGTACTGGCCGAAGCTTTCCGTGTACGTATAGAAATGAAACAAATTGGCGCCCGTCAAGAAGCCGGACGCATTGGCGGTATCGGACCTTGCGGACGTGAATTGTGCTGCGCTACCTGGATGACAAATTTTGTATCTGTATCTACCAGTGCGGCACGTTATCAAGATATTTCTCTGAATCCCCAAAAGTTAGCCGGACAATGTGCCAAGCTGAAATGCTGCCTAAACTATGAGGTAGACGCCTATGTAGAGTCCCAAAAACGCCTTCCAAGCAAAGAAATGACTTTAGAAACGACGGATAGTACATTCTATTTTTTCAAAGCGGATATTTTGAAGGGAACTATCATGTACTCTACTGACAAAAACTTCATAGCTAATGCTGTAACCATCACCGCACGCCGTGCTTTTGAAATTATTAATATGAACCGACGGGGTGAGAAACCGGAAAGCTTAACCGAATCTGTCAAAAAGAACGAACCTCAAAAGCCCGTTGATTTAGTAGAACAAGAAAGCTTAACCCGATTCGACAAACGAAAAGGCAACAACAGCAACCGAAAGAAAAAACGTAAGCCGGAAAATAACGGTAATAACGGAGAAGGTACTCCCAATGAAAACAGACGTCCGCAACAACCTAAAGAGAACCGGTCACAACAACCCAAAGAAAACCGGCCACTTAGAGAAGGACGTCCCAAACAACCTAGAGAGCCTAAAGAAAACAAGGCTCAGCAGCCACGCGAAGAGAACGGAAACCGCCCTAAAGAAGAAAATCGCAACAGGGAAAGTCGCAACCGGGAAGAGCGCAGTCGTGAAAATCGGGAAGACGGAAACCGGAACCGCAATAAACGCCGCCCCAATAATGGTAATAATGAAGGAGGCAGTGAAAACCGGAATAACGGAGGAGGAAAGGAAAATGACAACAAGAACAACGGAAACAATAGCCAAATCCCGAATGAAAAGCCACAAACTCCTGTATCAACTAAAGAATAAACTGACATGGCTGCCAATACTCATATTGGCAGCCTGTCAAAACAATATCATCTATCACTCTTACGCCCCCGTCCCCCTTGACGGATGGGATAAAAGTGATACTCTTGTTTATACCCTGCCCAATTCTATCCCTGCCGGAAATTACGAAGCAGAAATCGGTATCCGTTATCAAGAATCTTATCCTTACAGAGATATTTGGCTAGAAGTCAGCCATAACACAAAGGATACTTTGACTTACGTCACAGACACTTTACAACTTTTTCTGGTTGACGAAGCTGGAAATAAAACAGGAAATGGTCTTTGTGGATTATATCAATGTGACCTGCCTTATAAAGCATCTATTCCTATCCGTACAGAAGGAAGCGCACGTACTTTCCGCATCGTCCATATCATGACGGACAACCCGTTGACGGGAATCAGCGATATAGGTATCCGGTTGCGCAAACCGGAAAACCAATAAGCTCTAACGTTTTCCCCGCCCTGCATCAATACGCAAGAATACAAAAAGCAAGATCGTAAATCCCCACAAAGAAGATCCCCCATAACTGAAAAAAGGCAGTGGTATGCCTATAACGGGGGTCAGTCCTAAAACCATACCTATATTAATAAACAGATGGAATAAGAAAATGCTTAATACCGAATATCCATAAACACGGGCAAAACGAGTATGCTGACGCTCCGCCACCACAATAAGACGCAAAATAAGTCCGGTAAAAAGAAACAATACGGCCGCCGAACCTACAAAGCCTTCTTCTTCCCCTACCGTACAGAAGATAAAGTCTGTATCCTGTTCAGGCACATACTTCAGTTTAGTCTGTGTACCATTCAAAAAGCCTTTCCCCCATAAGCCTCCCGACCCAATAGCAATCTTACTCTGATTCACATTGTATCCTGCCCCCGCCAAATCTTCCTCCATACCAAGCACCACTTTAATACGTATCTGCTGATGTGGCTCCAGCACATTATTGAAAACATAATCGGCAGAAAAAAGAAATCCCACCGAACCTATCGCAAATAGAGCAATATAAAAATAATTACGCATACGTTCATGCATAGAAAGGAAGATCAAATAGAACAATAAAACTACGCACAATCCATATTGGAACCAAGTAATGTCAAAAGGGATAACATAATACGAAAATAATAAAGCCAGCAAGGTACCACCAACACCAATCCCTCCGATATACCACACTACCGATGCTTTTTTGCAATAACTATTAACTAATAAAGCAGAAAGGATGACTATCAGCAGCAACACAGAAAATTCACCGATGGAAGTACAGTCATCCGCCATCAATTCATTGCCAAAACGGATTCCAACTACAAAATAGACCACGGCGCAAATCCCGGCAAACAAAATAGAACCCGGCATCCCCTCCCGGTACAGCATAAAAAAGAAAGCCAGATAAACCAAAGCCGACCCCGTTTCCCGTTGCAAAATAATAAGCAGCATGGGCAGCAACACCATCCCTACCACAGGCAATGAATACTTTAACTTACTCATTGTAAACCCGTAGACATTCATAAATTTAGCCAAAGCCAGCGCCGTGGCAAATTTAGCAAATTCCGCCGGTTGCAAACTTACAGGTCCGAATTTTATCCATGAGTAAGATCCCTTAGTATCCTCTGCCAGAAAAGGTGTTATCAACAACAGCAGCATCATGCCTCCATATAAAATGTAAGCAAACATATCATATAACTTATCCTCCAACATCATCAGGATAAATCCGAGCCCCAAAGAGCAACAGATCCATACAAACTGTTTTCCTGCCCTAGTGTCAAAACTAAAAAAATCAATCTCACCATAATCATAGCTGGCTCCACATACGCTGAACCATCCAAAGATAACCAGCATCAGATAAATGCAGATAGTCATCCAGTCCACTGATTTCCATATACTATCGTTCGTGTATGCCATAATCTATTCGTCTGTTTTGTATTTCCGCCGCTTTCGCCTCACTTTCCGGTGAAAGTTCGCCTTTTAAATATTTCTCCATCATCAATGCACCGATAGGTACACCATAGGTTGCTCCCCAACCTCCATTCTCTACATAGACTACCACGGCAATCTTAGGATCATTCATTGGTGCAAACCCCATAAAAGCAGAATGGTCCTTTCCACGGTTTTGCGCCGTACCTGTCTTGCCACACACTTCAATTCCCGGAATATTCGCATTACGGCAAGTTCCTCCCAATACTGCCGAACGCATACCTTCGACTACCGTCTGATAATGTTCACGGCTTACTTTAGTATAACGTTTGGTCGTATACAGGGTATCCAACGGCTCGTCTTCCACTTCTTTCACTACATGCGGAGTAATATAATAGCCCCGGTTAGCAATAGTAGCCCCAAGGTTAGCAATCTGCAACGGAGTAGCCGTCACTTCCCCCTGGCCGATGGAAATAGAAATAATCGTCAGTCCGTTCCATGATCCCCGATAGTTCTTATCATAATAAGCAGCATTCGGGATCATCCCACGCTTCTCACCCGGAAGGTCTACTCCCAAAGGATAACCAAATCCCATAGAAACCATATAATCACGCCATGTATTCATGGCAGTCTGTACAGAACCATACTTCTTCTTCGCCCCTATCATGTGAAACAACCCCCAACAGAAATAACCGTTACAGGAAGTTGCAATGGCAGGCACCAAAGGCAGGGGCGACCCATGAGAGTGGCAGCCCACCCTAAGACCGGCATACACAAAGCCATGATAGCAAGAATAGGCTGTCTGAGGAGTAATAATCCCCTCTTGCAGGAAAGTCAACGCCTGAGTAGTCTTGAAAGTAGATCCCGGTGGGAATTGCCCCATAATAGAACGGTTCAGCAATGGTTTCCAACTGTCACGCGCCAGTTCCAGATGATTTTTACCCCGTTGGCGCCCCACCATCAATCTTGGGTCAAAAGTGGGAGCAGATACCATACAAAGTATTTCTCCTGTGGATGGCTCGATAGCCACTATACTGCCTATCTTCCCTTCCAACAGACGCTCTCCCAACATCTGAAGCTCTATGTCTATACCTAGTTTCAGATTCTTCCCCGGAACGGGAGTCTTGTCATATTTCCCGTCCATATACCGTCCCTGAATACGTCCACGGGCATCGCGCAGTAATATCTCCACTCCTTTCTCGCCCCTCAACTGTTTTTCGTATGAGCGTTCCACCCCCTGTTTCCCTATGAAGTCACCGCGTACATAGTAATCATCGGCTTCAATATCCCCCTTGGACACTTCTGCAATATCTCCCAGAACATGAGCAGCCGCATTGTAATTATACTGGCGGATAGTACGCCGCTGAATATAGAAACCGGGAAACTTGAACAGTTTTTCTTGGAAGACTCCGCACTCTTCTGCCGAAAGCTGGGTCATAAATACCTGATGAGTATATGGAGAGTAGCCCGGATTGGAACGTCTGTCCTTTATCTCGCGGATACGCTTTTTAAAATAGTCGGGGGTAATATTCAATGTTTTACATAAATCAAGCGTATCAAGGTTGTGCACCTCTTTCATCACCATCGTAACGTCATAGGCAGGTTGGTTATACACCAGCAGATTACCGTTCCGATCGTACATCACCCCACGGCTAGGGTATTGTGTCTTGTTCAGAAAAGCGTTGCTATCGGCGTTCTTTTTATAATCCTCACTCATAATCTGCAAGGTAAAAAGACGTATCAGGTAAATCAGCACAATAACGATCACCGATGCACCGATTACATATTTCCGCTTCTCCAGATTATAATCTCTTTCCACTATTTTTTCCTCCTGATTGCCTCAGCACACAATATACAAATGATGGTTATTGAGGCATCTGTCAATATTTTCAACAATAAGACAGGCAGGTTGAAGAATGAAAAAGTATCTATGACAAGTAAAATGGTACAAAATAAGAAAGTACACAATAAGATATACCGGAAGAAAGGCGAGAATCCCATACTCTTGATACCCGGTTCAAAATCCTCGACGCTATCGCGGAGCGTGACTAATCGTAATACAGGTTCACGCATAAAAGCCAGTACAGTGGCCGCAGCCGCATTCATCCCCGGAGTGTTGCCTAATATATCGACTGTCAATCCCAACAGGAATGCCCATATCATAAGGACATTACGGCTAACTCCCGAATTGTACTTCAAAATAAAATAGATAAAAAAGAAAGGAGTGGCATACCCGTTGATATGCATATGATTCAGCACCAGCACTTGCAACAGTACCAGTCCGATAAACCACTCTATTCTTTGTAGATAAGTCAACATCAACCTTCTTACTTAGTCGTTTTTACCTGCTTTTCCAACTCCAATTGTTCCTCCTGCCCTTTTTGGGCAATTACGCGCACATCATTCAAACGGGCGAAGTCCGTAAATAGTTTCACCCGCAGCAAATAAGACAAGCCATCGTGACTATCGGCGATATCATCTACCGTACCCACCGGAATGCCGGAAGGGAAAACAGCACTGTGTCCACTGGTTACAATGGTGTCACCTAAAGAAAATAATGAATGACGGGGCATATCCTTTATAAAAGCAAATTCGGATGAACCGCCATCCCATTTCAAGAAGCCGAAATAATCACTCCGTTTTATCTTACAGCTAATACTGCTTTTGGAATTCAATACCGGAATGACAATGGAGTAATGTGGAGAGGTGAGATAAACAATACCAACCACACCGCTTCCATTTACCACTCCCATCTCACTACGAATGCCATCCGCTTCTCCTTTGTCAAGTGTAATATAGTTATCAGCATGAGTCACACTGTTATTTATCACGCTAGCCTTGAATATATCATATCCTGCCAGTGCTTCCTGCTTAAGCTGTTCTACACCACTGCTGTCTTCCGTCGCTTCAATCAAAGCTTTACGGATACTCTCCAACTGCAATTCCAGTTCCACATTTTTCTGTACCAACTCATCGTTGATCGTTTTCAGATGAAAATATCCGGTAACATTATTGGCTGCATCATACATAGCTCCCGAAACAAAATTAGCAGATGTAAAGAACGCACTCCCCTGATAACTGTTGAAGCGGAATAATAAAGCAAAACTGATTATCTCCAAAAGAACAAAGAGAAACCAGTAGTTATACTTTAAAAAGAAATTCAGCAGATTTTTCATTAATACCAATTGTTCAATGTGCTAATTTGCCAATGTGCCAATGTACTGCGCTATCCATACCGCATGGCATTAGCAAATTAGCAAACTGCCTCATTAGCAAATCATTTACCGCATCAAAAAAGAGAAACGATCTACATTCTTCAGTGCAATACCGGTACCTTTCGCCACACTCAGCAAAGGATCTTCGGCTATATGGAACGGAATATTGATTTTGTCTGTCAGACGCTTGTCCAAACCGCGCAGCAAAGCACCACCACCAGCCAAATAAATACCGTTCAAAACAATATCAGCATAAAGTTCAGGCGGAGTCTGTTCCAATGCACTAAGGATAGCTGTTTCAATTTTTGCAATACTCTTTTCCAAACAATGCGCCACCTCCTGATAACACACCGGAACTTCCATGGGAAGAGCAGTGATACGGTTAGGCCCGCGTACAATGTAATCTTCGGGAGCATCATCTCCCAAATCAGTCAAGGCAGCGCCTACATGTATCTTGATACGTTCGGCCATACGTTCACTCACCTTCACATTGTGCTGGCGGCTCATATATTCCTGAATATCGGCTGTAAGATCGTCACCGGCAATACGTATCGAATTGTTGGAAACAATACCACCCAATGAAATCACGGCAATTTCTGTAGAACCACCACCTATATCAACAATCATATTACCTTCAGGAGCCTCTACATCAATACCGATACCAATAGCCGCGGCCATAGGTTCAAAAATCAAATAAACATCCCGTCCTCCCGCATGCTCAGCACTGTCACGTACCGCACGAAGCTCTACTTCAGTGCTACCTGAGGGAACTCCGATCACCATACGCAAAGAAGGAGAAAAGAAACGATTACCCATGTTCACTTTCTTTATTAAACCGCGCATCATCTGTTCACAGGCATTAAAGTCGGCAATAACCCCGTCGCGTAGCGGACGTACAGTACGAATATTCGGATTTTCCTTCTCGTACATCATTTTAGCCCGTTCGCCTACGGCAATCATCTTGTCGGTACGGCGATCAAGCGCAACGACCGAAGGTTCGTCCACTACAATCTTCCCGTTATTTAAAATGATGGTATTGGCAGTGCCAAGGTCCATCGCAATCTCTTGTGTAAAGGAGAATAATCCCATAAATTCATTTACAATTTAGCAATTTACAATTGACATTTGCAATTTACCATTTACCTGAACAATGCTGTATAAACAGTCCGATTGTAGCCGCAAATGGTAAATTGCAATGATCTTAGTGTTTAAAGTGACGAATCCCTGTAATGACCATAGCTACGCCATGTTCATTGCAGTATTGGAAAGTCAACTCGTCTTTTACAGAGCCTCCCGGCTGGATAACAGCTTTCACACCCTCCTTATCCGCTATCTCTACACAATCGGGGAAAGGGAAGAAAGCATCACTGGCCATCACTGCGCCATTCAAATCAAACTCAAATGATTTTGCTTTTTCAATGGCTTGTTTCAATGCATCCACACGTGAAGTCTGACCTACACCGCTAGCCAGCAGTTGTTTGTTCTTGGCCAGTACAATAGCATTACTTTTACTATTCTTCACAATCTTATTTGCAAATAACATATCTTCTATTTCAGTCGCCGTAGGAGCTTTTTCAGTAACCTGCTTCAAGTCGGCAGGAGTTTCCACATCCAGGTCTCTTTCCTGAACCAAAACCCCATTCAATAAAGAACGGAATTGTTTCTTCGGCAATTTAGCTTCCTTACGAACCAAAATAATACGGTTCTTCTTCTGTCCCAGAATCTCTAATGCATCTACATCATAATCCGGAGCAATAATTACCTCAAAGAACAGTTTATTGATTTCTTCCGCTGTTTCTTTATCAATCACGGCATTAGTAACCAACACACCTCCGAAAGCCGACACCGGATCGCCTGCCAACGCATCTTTCCATGCTTCCAGCACAGTAGGGCGCGAAGCTAATCCACAGGCATTATTATGCTTCAGAATGGCAAATGTCACCTCATCAAATTCATCAATCAAATCTACGGCCGCATTGATATCCAACAAATTGTTATAGGAAATTTCTTTTCCATGAATCTGGTCGAACATCGCATCCAGATTTCCATAGAAATAACCTTTCTGATGAGGATTTTCACCATAACGAAGTTGTTTTTGTTCTTCCACCGCGCAACGGAAAGCCGAACCTTCACCACCATCAAAATAGTTAAAGATAGCAGAATCATAATGAGAAGAAACAGCAAACGCTTCTTTTGCGAACCAACGGCGTTCCTCGCGTGAAGTAGTAGCGCCATGTTCCAGCAACATATCACGGAACGGCTTATATTGTGCCTGACTAGCGATAATCACCACATCATTAAAGTTCTTAGCAGCAGCACGAATCAAAGAAATACCACCTATATCAATTTTTTCGATGATAGCTTGTTCTTCGGCCCCCGAAGCCACAGTTGCCTCAAACGGATACAGGTCAACGATGACCAAATCTATTTCGGGTATTTCATATTTTTCTATCTGTTGCATATCTTGTTCCAAACCACGACGGCATAAAATACCTCCAAAGACTTTAGGATGCAGTGTCTTCACACGTCCGCCCAAAATAGAGGGATAAGTAGTAAGATCCTCCACCGCTTTGCAAGGGAAACCTAAAGATTCGATAAACTGTCTTGTACCTCCTGTTGACAGGAACTCTACTCCTTCTTCGTGTAGTTTGGTTATAATCTCGTCCAAACCTTCTTTGTGATAAACCGACACCAATGCGGTTTTAATTCTCTTAGCCTCTGACATTTTTTATAGATTAAGTATTTGGGCTACAAAGGTATAAATTTTCACTCTATAAATTCCACACATAAACGTGAAATATTATTTATCCACTCATATTTGTTTCAAAAAAGAAGAGATCCGCCACTAAATATGGATAATAATAAATTAAAAATCAAGTTGTGTGAATCCGTGCAATCCGTGGCGAACAAAAAAACGCCTGTAACACAAATGTAACATATATGACATTTTATCATAATATACCTCCCGTACCTTTGCGCCCAATAAAATAGAGAGACAAAATTATATGGAAACAATGTTTTTGGGAATCGTCGTATTCCTTTTTCTGCTAGCCATATTCGATTTGGTAGTAGGCGTCAGCAACGACGCAGTGAACTTTATGAATTCCGCCATCGGTGCTAAAGCCGCGTCATTCAAGACCATCATCGCCATTGCCGCTTTCGGTATCTTCATCGGCGCCACACTGAGCAACGGTATGATGGAAATCGCACGGCACGGTATTTTCAGGCCTGAACAATTTTATTTTCAGGAGTTAATGTGTATCTTTCTAGCAGTTATGGTAACAGACGTAGTCCTATTGGATATTTTCAATTCCTTAGGAATGCCTACCTCCACTACCGTATCCATGGTATTCGAACTATTGGGAGGTACTTTCGTTCTAGCTCTTATCAAAATAGCAGGAGACGAAACCGGAATGCTAGGATTTGCTGATCTGCTGAATACGGAAAAGGCATTGTCCGTCATTTTAGGTATCTTCCTCTCAGTAGCAGTAGCTTTCTTCTTCGGCACATTAGTACAATATCTCTCCCGTCTTCTCTTCACATTTAATTATACAAAGAAACTGAAATACACTATCGGACTGTTCGGCGGTATTGCTGTTACGGCCATTATCTACTTCATGTTGATAAAAGGTCTGAAAGATTCCGCCTTCATGACCACCGAAAACAAACATTGGATTCAGGAAAACACCTTGATGTTAGTAAGTTGCAGTTTTGTGTTCTTCACCATTCTGATGCAAATATTGCATTGGTGCAAGATAAATATATTCAAGGTGGTGGTAATGTTAGGTACTTTTGCCTTAGCTATGGCTTTTGCAGGCAATGACTTAGTAAACTTCATCGGTGTGCCCTTGGCAGGCTTCTCAGCTTATACAGACTTCATGGCTAATGGAAACGGTGAACCAATGGGATACTTGATGAACTCACTGAATGGTCCGGCTAAAACCCCATTTCTTTTTTTATTTTTAGCAGGCGTCATTATGGTATATGCGCTGATTACTTCAAAAAAAGCGCAAAATGTAGTGAAGACTTCGGTAGATCTCTCGCGTCAGGATGAAGGTGACGAAATGTTTGGTTCTTCCGCTGTAGCACGCAGTATTGTCCGTTCTACCATGAGCGCTTCGGAAAGTATAGCCAAAATATTGCCCGACAATCTGAAACGATGGGCCGACAGCCGTTTTAACAAAGATGTGATGATTATGGAGAACGGGGCAGCATTTGATTTGATACGCGCTTCTGTCAATTTGGTACTGGCCGGTCTGCTCATAGCTTTGGGAACCTCTTTGAAACTCCCTCTTTCTACCACTTACGTAACTTTCATGGTAGCTATGGGTAGTTCATTAGCCGACCGTGCCTGGAGCCGTGACAGTGCCGTATACCGTATCACCGGTGTGCTTTCTGTTATCGGTGGATGGTTCATCACTGCCGGAGCCGCTTTCACTATCTGTTTTGTGGTTACGCTCATCATGTATTATGGAGGCACATTCGCCATGTTGGCCCTTATTGCACTTGCCATCTTCTTATTGGTTCGCAGCAACATACACTACAGCAAGAAACAGAAGGATAAAGGCAAAGACGACATATTCTCCCGCCTCATTGCCAGTAAAGACAAAGAAGAGCGTTGGAGATTACTCCGCCAGCATGTAAATAACACATTGGTAGCCGAAATGGCATTCACCAATGAAACCTATCGGCAGATAACCGACGGTTTCATCAACGAAAATCTGAAAGCTCTGCGCAAGGCCGTGAACAATACCGACAATCAGAAAGAAATGTTAAAAAAGATACGCCGTAAAGAAATACTAGGTCTGCGCCGTATAGACAACTTTACTGCTATCGAGAAAAACACTTGGTTCCACTTGGGAAGCAACAGTTGTGAACAAATGCTTTACTGTCTGAAACGTATCTGCGATCCTTGTAAAGAACATGTGGACAATAAGTTCACCCCATTATCGGAACGTGCCACTAACGAGTTCATCCCTATCCGCGATGAGATGACCGCATTAATGACCAAGGCTACTGAAGTACTTGCCAACAAGGCCTACGATCAGACTGATGCCTTGCTACGTGAAGGCGCCCTTCTGAAAGGCAAGATCTCTACCTTGCGCAAAGAACAGATGGACCGCATACAAGAACGGGATGTCAATGTAAAAGCTTCCATGGTGTACCTCAATGTATTGCAGGAATCACAAGAATTGGTTTCCTACTGGCGTCATCTGTTACGCGCCGACCGTATGTTCCAGACTGATTTGAAAAAATAAAAAGATTTATATTCCTATTATATGTTTTTTAAGATAACTTCTTTCCTCCAATTGAAGGAAAGAAGTTATCTTTGTTTCGTATATATAGACATTATTCAAACAAACCTATGGAAAACCTCAAAAAAATTATCAAACAGTTCCCCAAAGTGGGTGAAGTGAAAGAAATCAAAGCTTTGACATCCGGCCTCATCAATCAGACTTATCTGGTAAAATCGGTATCTCCTGAAGAGCCTGACTATGTATTGCAACGAATCAACCATTTAATATTTACCAATATTGAAATGCTGCAACACAATATAGAAGTAGTGACCAGACACATCCGCCAAAAGCTGGAAGCCAGACACGAAGAGGACATTGAACGTAAGGTACTCCATTTTCTACCTTCCACCAATGGCAAGACCTATTTCTATGATGGAGAAGGTTATTGGCGAATTTCAATATTTATTCCGCGTTCACAAACATTGGAAACAGTTACACCGGAATCTTCCCATCTGGCAGGACTGAAGTTTGGTGAATTCCAGGCCATGCTGGCTGATGTGCCCGAACAACTCGGAGAAATCATCCCCGATTTCCACAATATGGAATTCCGCTTAAAACAATTACGTGAAGCCGTATCCGCCAACATATCCGGCCGTTTGGCAGAAGTACAGGACATAGTGGACGCTATAGAAAAAGATGCTGATACGATGTGCAGCGCTGAACGTTTTTACCGTGAAGGCAAATTGCCCAAACGCATCTGCCACTGTGACACAAAAGTAAGCAACATGTTATTTGATGAAAACGGAAAAGTGTTGTGTGTCATTGACCTGGACACGGTAATGCCCAGTTTCATTTTCTCCGATTTCGGTGATTTCCTCCGTTCGGCAGCCAATACCGGCAAGGAGGATGAGGCTGATTTAAATAAGGTGAAGTTCAACATGGAAATCTTCAAAGCATTTACCAAAGGTTATATTGAATCGGCCCGGACTTTCCTGACTCCTCTCGAAATAGAAATGCTACCTTACGCTGCCACCCTGTTCCCCTATATGCAAGCTGTACGCTTTTTAGCAGATTATATAAACGGAGACACGTATTATCAAACCCGGTATAAAGACCATAATCTGGTACGCACCAAAGCGCAGTATAAACTGTATCTGGAAGCAAAATCCGCTACACCGGACATGAAGGCTTATATCAACAGTCTGCTATAATATAAAAACAACAAGGAGCACAAAGGTATCTTAATGACACGAACCTCTGTGCTCCTTTCATATTCGTCCGGCAATGATCCTAAATCTACCGTTTCGGTATATCTACCGATTTTTCACTTTTCCCTTTCAGATGTTCGGAAAAGTAATCAACCAGTTTCCAGTAGAAATATTCATTCATATCACCGAATCCATGACGCTGTTGAGGAAGAATCAGCATATCAAAACGCTTCCCGGCACGAATCAAGGCGTCAACTACCCGTAAGGTATTGCCCGGATGCACATTATTATCAATATCACCATGAATCAGTAACAAATTTCCTTTCAATTGCTTCGCTATTTCAGGATTAGTAGCAATCTTATAAACGAAAGTTGTATCCCCTTTCTCACTCACCACCTCTTTTACGCCGTGATGCGTTTCACTCCACCAACGGTTATAGATATTGTTATCATGATTTCCGGCACAAGAAACAGCCACTTTGAAGAAATCCGGGTATTGGCACATAGCCGCCGTACTCATAAATCCACCTCCCGAATGTCCATGAATACCAACCTTATCTATATCTATAAAATGATGACGCTGCGCCAATTGCTCGATAGCATATTTATGATCGGCCAGCGGATAATCACGCATATTTCCATATCCATAATTATGATACCATTTAGAGCGGCTAGGATGCCCGCCGCGTTGTCCCACAGAAATAACAATAAATCCGGCCTGTGCCAAACGGTCGGTACGGGGGCTCATACGGGTAAACGGATAATAAACACCTTCCACCTGTGGCCCAGGATAAACATAATCCACAATAGGATAAACCTTAGTTGAGTCAAAATTAAAAGGTTTATACATCACACCATACAGATCTGTCACGCCATCAGCCGCCTTTACCTTAAATATTTCCGGAAATTTATAACCGGCAGCAAAAAGCTGTGAAAAATCACTCTCCTGAATATCCATTACCTTATTGCCATTAGTATCCAGCAGGATGGCGCAGGGCACCGTATTTACACGCGAATAGTTATCCACCACAAAACGAGCATCATCATCCACTTCCACACGATGGAAATAATCCCCTTTGGTCAGTAATTTCAAACCGCTGCCATCCAGATTCACACGATACAAATGTTCATAATAAGGATGTTCTTTCGCATTCATTCCATTGGCAGTAAAATAAATCACACGCGCCTTGTCATCTACTTTCAAGATTTCCTCCACGTGCCAGGGACCTTTTGTGATACGATTTTTCAAATTACCCTGATCATCATATAAATAAAGGTGTGCCCAACCATCACGCTCACTCCATTGAATAATTTCCTTTCCACCATTCAAGACTCTTAAAGGACGAGTTTCCTGATAGGTATTCATCCGTTCCTTTATTACTGGTACAACAGAATCCTGTCCTATCGTATAGGAACAAACATCAATCCGATGTAAATCACGGCTGCTGCGGGTCAGGAAGAAACGGTTGTTATCACCCTGCCAAACGGCAGCCTGATCTTCCATACCACGCTGTTTTTGCATCATTGGTTTGTATTCCAGGCCAATGCTTTGATCTTTATAAGCTGCTACTTTAATTTCCTTACGTTTATTATCAACCAAGTCAAACAAGTACAGGTGTTCTATGGGAGCTTCCTTTTCTCCCGGCATCTGGTATTTATAAGTTTCCAATGTGGGACGTGGACGGGCCATCGAATTTATTACCCATAACTCTTTCACAGCGCGATCGTCAGAAACTGTCATAGCAAAATAACGTGAATCCGGAGACCACACTCCACCTACACGACGACGCTTGCCATTACATAAAGTATCTGTATTCAACATACTATAGGGAATACCATAGCCAAAATCCTTCATGCCATCTGTAGTAAGCTGGATTTCCACGATCGTACTATCCTTTTCATTTTTTTTCGCCTTTTCATAATCTTCACGACTCATGCGATACAAATTCAAATCCTTGGCATAAATCACCGTTTTACCATCAGGAGAGACCGATCCCCAATAGATTTTCTTCAGGTCGTCTTCTTTATCTTTCAGATGGGTCAATTTACGGGTAGGATAGTCATAAGAAAAATAAAAGATTTCCTTCTCATTCTTCTTGTCCTTCTTATCCTTGCCATCTTTCTTTGGTGTCGCATCTTTTGTTGACTTTACTTCAAAAGTAAAGGTACGCCCATCTTCTTCCGCTTTCAGATTTGTGATTGGCAAATGGCGTGCCTCAAAGGGATCTTTTACAATTTCGGTAAGCTGGGAAGCTAATTCATCCCTATCAAACAAAAGCTTCTTTGTCCGGGCAGCCGGATCAACCACATACCAAAAGGTTCCTTCACTTGTTTTGTACTCGAACCAGAAATTATTACCTTTCTGGAACCAATGCGGATCCACCACAGTAGAAAACAACATGGTGTTCAATTTTTCTTGTGTGTATTTCTCTGCCTGCAGATATTCCGGCAAGCGTTCCTGCGCTTTTGCAACAGAAACTGTCGTACACAAACCGCCCATTAAAAGGGTAATGAATAGCATTTTCCTCATAGATTGAACTTTTATCGTGTTTATAAAAAACAAACATACACAAAATTCTTCATTTAACAATCTTAAACAAAGAATTTTGTGTATGTTTGTTTCATTTATCCTTTTCTTATCAGAAACTATACCCTGAAGTAAAACTAACCATATGATTCCGTATCCTTAAATCATTCTGCTCCTTATTATATTTTCCCCAAGCCAAATCATACCCGACAGTAAATGAAATCCGTTTAACAGCAATCCCGACAGAAGCCGTTCCTCCCCAATCCAAACGAGGGGACGCTTCAAAACCAAATTCCTCATTTACTGTTTTTCCTTTAAATGTGCCAAACCGGTAATAATCATTCCGGTATTCGTACTGTCCAACACCTGTTTCTTCATCTATATTATATTTTGAGGAAGAAACATAAGCATTAGTACGTCCACCAATTCCTACAGCTACATAAGGTCCTACTGCTAATTTAAGACGCACATCATCACAAAGTTTAAAACCCCAATGAGCCATAACAGGCAATTGCAAATAATAACGCGTGGACTCAACATTCGTTTTTTCATAATCCATGCTAAATCCTCCCCCTGTTGATATGTTTCCCCAGCTCATAGGATGATACCCACCTTTCTGCATTAAGATATAAACCCCGGACTTCAAGCCAAAAGAAGGCTTCTTTCCCACCCCTTCCTTTAACTGATACAACACACCGGCACCGGCTTTAAAACCTAATGTAACTGATGTCCCTTCATTTTCCTTATTCACTACCAAGCCGGCTTCCGGCGTAACACTCCAACGAGACTGAGCGTTCAACATCATACTCGCCAAAATACCTGCCATAAATAAAATTACTTTTTTCATCTTTTTCTTCTTTTTAGTTCATTATCTATGTAAAAGACTAAAAATTCAGAAAAACCCCCATTGCATATCCGGAAAAATAATAAAATAACATGAGCAACTCACTCACATAACAAAAGAAACACCCTACATTTAAACATATCGTTCAAGAAATCAAAAAAAACAAACGCTGCAAAAACCAACCAATAGCAGCAAAAGTTATCGCTTATTTTTCGCATTCTCTTTATATTCGGTAGGTGTCATACCAAAACGTTGTTTAAAACATTTGCTGAAATAACGAGGATCATTAATACCTACCATATAAGCAATCTGCGTCATATTATAATCACCACTCTCTATCAATTGTGCGGCACGTTTCACACGCATCTCTTTAATAAACTCAATGGGGGCAAGTCCTGTCAGGGTCTTCAGTTTCTTGAAAAAGACAGAACGGCTCACCGCAAGCTCCTGTACCAAATCATCCACGATCAAATCGCCATTATCCATATTCTTCTCCATTAATTCCGTCAGTTTTTCCATAAACTTACGGTCATGGGAAGACATCTCAGGCTGTGTTTGCTGTTCTTCCTCCGCAACAGGCTGAATATTCATCAGATTCGCACAATACAACTGTTGCAACTTGACACGTTGTGTCAGAATATTCTCCACCCTGGCCTTCAGGTAAGTAGCACTGAACGGTTTCGTTATATAATCCTCAACTCCCAGTTCCATACCTTCCAACTTACTGTCCATATCCGTTTTAGCCGTCAGTAAAACGACTGGAATGTGACTGGTCGCCATATTAGCACGCAAATCTTCTGTCATGGTAATACCATCCTTTTCCGGCATCATGATATCACTAATAATAATATCCGGAACAAACTTCAAAGCCTTATCCAAACCTTCAGCCCCATTGACAGCCTCTATGACGTTGAAATTTGAGATGAAGATACTACGCAAAAAGAAACGAAGTTCCAAATTATCTTCAACCAGCAACATCGTTTTGCTTTCATTCCTCTTCTCTTCATGTCCCTGAACAGATTCTTCCACCTCTTCCGGCCTCATTTCGACAGAATCAGAGAGAATGAACTCTACATTCTCCGTATAGTGCTCCTTGCCTTTCAAAAACTCAACCGTGAAACAACTGCCCTCCCCCTCTTTACTATCCACACGGATAGTCGCTTTGTGCAGTTCCACCAATTCCTTAACCAAAGAAAGACCGATACCAGAACTTTGCTGATTAAACAAATTCTTGTCCAACAGATTTTCAAAACGGACAAAAAGGGAAGCTTTCTTGCTTTCAGAAATTCCTATACCTTGATCCTGCACACCAATCGCCACATTATGTTCATTTTCATGAATGAAAAGCGTAATCATCTTACCCTGTGGAGTATACTTGAAAGCATTGGAAAGCAGATTGAAGACAATCTTTTCCAACTTATCCGCATCTACCCACAGTTTTAAGGAAGGCATTTCACTTTCGAATACAAAATCAATATGATGCTCTTCGGCCAGCGATTCAAAATTATCCATGATATGGCGTACAAAAGGAACAATATCTATCTGCTCTATACGCAACTTCATCTTATTTTTCTGTATTTTGCGGAAATCAAGAATTTGGTTCACCAAGCGAAGCATACGGTCGGTATTACGTTCTACTACATGCAATTGCTCACGTACATCATCCGGCAAAGTCTTGTTTTTCAGAACATATTCCACAGGACCTGCAATCAATGTCAGCGGAGTGCGAAGTTCGTGAGAAATATTTGTAAAAAAGCGAAGCTTTATATCAGAAACCTGCTGTTCCACAGACACTTCATGTTTCAGACGATAAATAGTAAACAATATATATACTCCTGAAAACAGAATCAACAGAAAAGCAAGAATATAAATTGCCATAGCCCAAGCCGTTTCCCAAAACGAAGGCTGAATGGTGATTCTCAAACTACGCTCATTCTCTACCCAAACCCCATCACTATTGGTCGATTTAACCTGAAAGACATACTCTCCTTTCGGAAGATTAGTATATGTAGCGGTACGCTGTCTGTCTACATAATTCCATTCTTTATCAAATCCGCGTAAACGATAAGCATAACGGATATTTTCAGGATAAATCATATCCAACGCAGCAAACGATAAGGTTACAATATTCTCCTTATGTGAAAGCACCAGATGTTCTGTATTATTGAGTGACTGCCGCAACAAGCTTCCCGGTACGCCTGGAACTACCTCCTGATTGGATATCTTCAAAGTACCTAAAATAATGGATGGAACATAATTACTCTTCTTAATGTGCTCCGGTTCAAAATAAAGCACGCCACGACTGGTGCCAAACAAAATAGTGTCGGGACCAAGCTTCAACGATGTTCCTTCCTCAAAACGTATCTTACCACCAAAATCCCTTTCATTATAATTCTCAAAACGTTGTTCGGACGGAATAAATTTACTCAATCCGTTTTCCGTACTTATCCACAAGTTTCCTGCGCCATCCTCTTCTACAGACAACAGGATATCTGAAGGCAGGCCATTCTTCACTGTATAAGATTTAAATATAGCTCCCCCTTCTCCGTTCATGGAAACAAGCCGGTTAAGACCACCCCCAAATGTAGCCAAATAAACTTCTCCTTGAGAAGTGGTTACAATCCGATATACGTTATTGTTGCTCAGACAATTCATATCATCGGGGATACGTGCATAAAGATGGAACACAATCGACTCCGGATCTTTAAAATCCTCTTTAAAACTAAGCGCGCCATCACTGCTCCCCACCCATATATTCCCCTTCTTGTCAGAAGTGATATGGCGTACACGGTAACAACGGTCATACGGAAAACCTTTCAGGTTATTTCTAGAACTAATAAACACATATTTCCCTTCAGGAGTTTTCTGAATATAATTCAACCCTCCACCGAAAGTTGCCACCCAAATGCGTCCATACTTGTCTTCATGTAACCAGTAAACACTATTATGACTCAGGCTATAAATATCATCTTCATCATATTTGAATCGAGTAAACTTAAAATGGGTCCCCTCCTTTTCTGCCAGAATAATACCATCCCCTTTGGTCGCAATCCAAATGTTTCCGTGAGAATCTTGCATGATATGATAAGGAACTCCCCGTAACGGCCTGCCAGATTTGGCTATATCCCCCTCTTCAGTCAGAATACCCTGAAAATCTAAATCAGAAGAATAAATTTCAATCTGACCATCCCGTTTTCCCATCCAGATGCGATGTTCGCTATCTTCAAACAACGCACGTACCGTATTGGAATTCAAGTCATAACTGTGACCCATGCGGGGATAAATATGGAACTGGCTTCCTAAAAAAGTAATCTTCTCCAACCCCTTAGAATGAGTACATAACCAAAGATTGCCTTGCTTATCGGATAACATGGAATGTAATTTATTGGAAAAGTGCCAATCGGGTGAATCGGGGTCATTATAGAAAGGTAACAGCCGATTTGCCTCTCTGTCATACCAAGAAAGCCCTCCTCCTTGCGGATGTACCCACAAATTACCGTTCAAGTCTTCACAAATATGAAAACTGGGATAGGAACGATCGGCACCACGAGGCTCCACTTGCATCTTTTCTTGCTTAAATACTTCTGTCAAAGGATTGAAATGACAAACCTTTCCCCATTCGGTCATCTCAAACCATGCTTCCTGCTTACTGTCAACATAAACAGAACGGAAAGCGTCTGCCGGGAATTCGGGACAATTGGACTTATTATAGACTTTACACTCTTTTGTATCCGAATGGTACAATATCAATCCTTCATGGGCAGTTGTTATCAACAGCCCCGTACCTTTTATTTCATTTATAGCAATCACTTTATCCTTTACCGGCAATTCCCAAAGACGAAAGATTTCATTCTGCAAAGAATAGCACCATATCCGTCCTCTGTCTGATCCAAAATAAAGTTCGTCACCATAACTGCAAAAAGAGTAGAAGGCCTGTACGGGTTCATCTTTGCCTGACTGGATATTCACAAAATAAGAGACAGGCTCTTCTTTATCATTCGTAATCTTCAGCAGACCGTTATCAGTAAGCAACCACTCTTGATTGTAAGCATCGCTAAAAACCTGATTAATATGAACGGCATTTCCTCCACGACTATGAGTAGCATATACTTGGGTAGTTATACTGTAATCTTTAGGGTTTGTTTTCACACGGACAGCCCCCTCATTTTCAGAAAGTAGCCAAATGACACTGTCGGGCAATATTTTAATAGAAGAGAAACGCATGCCCTCCTCTTCACCTTCGGCAGGAATTTGTTCGAACTTCTCTGTTCTTTGGTCAAAACGATACACACGATAATCATACGTTTGCAGCCAAATATAATTATAAGGGTCTACTTCCAATAAGTCTACCCGGTTGTTAGTCATAGTAATTTTATTCCCTTGTCTGGCTTTATAAACTTTGAAGTCATAACCGTTGAACCGGTTGATTCCATCCCAAGTAGAGAACCATAAAACTCCATTATGGTCTTGTACCATGCTCATGATGGAGTTCTGAGACAAGCCGTTTTCCGAAGAATAATGAGTAAAGATACAATTAGGCTGACTTTTTGCATGAAAAAAGAGCAGCAAAGTAAGTATAAACAGAATGTGTCTTTTCATTTCGTAGATTTTCATATATAATAGGCAAAAATACATAAAAAACGAGAGATACTGATATACAAGCTCCTAAAAAAACAAAAGGGGAAAAGTTAAATCCCCCCTTTATCATTCTACTCTTCCCTGACACTTTCCATAGGAACAAATAGAATTCCTCCCTACAGTGACAAAGTATTATTACTGGTAGAAAGAACAGCTTATCTCTTTAAATTCTGCAACAACACATTTCCATTTTCCACCGGATTCCATCCGTCATCACCTGCCAAAATCTGTGCTTCATTATAATTACTGATATCGTTCAGCTGCTTTCCAAACGAAGCACGCGAAGCGGTAGCCGCCCCTTCTCCCGTATTCCGGTATTCAGCATAGAATACGGTTTCCTCATTTTCTTTTTTGCCCCAGTTGTTCCAACCCACCGGAAGAATATGCTTTCCCAAATCACAATGAATATAAACAGCCTGTGCATAAGGACGCCAAGGACGGGACAAATACACCTTCTGAGCCTCAGCCACACCCGTCAATTTACAGCCTATAAAAACATAGCCATATTTTTTGCCTTGATCTGTAGAAGGAGCGGTAACATACCCATCACCCAAACTATGGATGGTGCAATCCTTAAACAATGCCGTAGACCAGCCAAAAATAAAATCCACCGTACCCTCTATATAACAATGGTCATAAAACTGACGACTGTCTTTGCCATAAGTGTACAAAGTATCCTGATTTCCCCAAAAACGACAGTTTTTGAAATAAGCGCGATCTCCACTAACAAAACAGGCCACTGCCTGCCCCACTCTGCCGGCACTATTCTCGAAAGTGATATTCTCAGCATAGAAATCGGGAGCATAGATATAACAGGTTGATGAACCGGAGGTAGACATTTCTTCTCCGAAATAGTTCTTTTTAGAAGCAAAATCATCATTTGTCAGAATTGCTCCGTCCTCACCTATCAAAGAAACACTAATCTTGCTTTCAGGAATAACCACTTTTTCTTTATATACCCCTTTACGGACTAGAATAGTAGTGCGTCCTGCTTTACGAAAATCGGGGACAGCATGAATCGCTTCCTGAATGGTAAAGAAATCACCACTGCCATCTTTTGCCACTACAAAATCATAATGACGTACAAAAGGTGCCAATGCAGGAACCTCTTTAGCTATAGCATCCACCGTCAAACCAGCAATAGTACGCGCCCCATATACATTCAGGTGCGTATTATCCTCACGCCCTTTCGGACAAGCTGCACACACACCTTCAGGAATCCACATGAACAATTTTTTTGAAGCCTCCGGCCCCATCTCCTGCACCAAATCATGCGTTATCTTGTTCATATCCACAAAAGGCACATCCAACTCTTTTGCCACGTTACGCGGAGACTCCAAATATTTTCCATGAGTATCAATCAACACTTCTCCATCTTGAGAAACACTCCCCTTTGACAAATCCTTGCGCACATCATCTTCGGCTACCGCATTTTTATTATTCCGGAAATTACGACGGACAATGGCATTGAACAACACGGGAATTCCCCCTTTAGCACGTGTTTCTTTTACAAAACGGCGTAGATTGGCATCAAAAGTAGATCCGGGATCAGTATGACGTTTCTCATCGGCCTTCTCATCATTATGCCCAAACTGAATAAAAACATAATCACCCGGCTTTACTTTATTAATTACTACCTCCCACAATCCTTCATCAATAAAACTTTTAGAACTCCGACCATTTCTAGCATGGTTTTCCACACGAATATTCTCACTGAAATATCCTCCCAGCACATGGCCCCATCCACGTTCCTGATTACCTCCCTCTAAGGGTTTGTTGGCCATAGTCGAGTCACCTATCATAAAGATAGTAATTGTGCGGTCTGCCGTAAAAGCAGAAAACAACAACAAGGCAACAAATGCCATCAACATCTTAATTTTCATCGCTTTCTATTTTAAATTTTGATTAAAGAACTCAAGTATATCATCCTGTATCTCCTTACTGCAAAAATGGGGCAAATCATAGAACTTGGTGGTCAACAGATTTTCTACCGATTGACTCTTCCATACATCCTGCATGGTAGAGAAAGCGCTTTCAACGCCCTTTACAGGAAAAAGTTTGTCCCGCAAGCCATTGATGAACAACATCGGTTTGGGACAGGCGATAGATGCCACATGAGGATAATCCATCCAATTCCGTATTCCGGGAATAATCATGGAATAAGCAGACCCACCTTTGTTCTGATTATTGGTAAGTGTCATTAAGCTATCTGTAGTATTCATCCAGCACACAGCAGCGCCTGCCTTCACCACATCTGTAGCGGCACTGACCATCCAGGCACGATGTGCTCCCATGGAAAAACCCATCGTTCCTATCTTGTCCTTATGAACCATTGGCAATGAGGCCAGAAATTCCGCGCTACGAATATCATCCCAGGCTATCAAGGCTCCCCAAGACATTCCCATCTGTAACATATTGGCCGCCAACGCTTGCTGTGAGTCATAGCGTACTCCTTCCTTACGTCCCCGTTCCCCCCAAAACAAGGCATCCACAGCAAGCACTACATATCCGTGACTTGCCAGATAATCACCTACATACTGTTTGTCATAACATTTTTCCGCCCAATCGTCCGCATCGGCCAGTACAGATGCTTCCACACCGAACGGACGTACCATCTTCTCTTTCCCTATCGAAAAATGTGCACCGTGATCGTGAAGCAGCAATACTGCCGGGAACGGGCCATTCCCGGCAGGAACCAACAGATAAGCAGGAACACGAGAATATTCCGAAACACTGAACAAAATCTTCTCCGCCCTATATCCATTCCGTTGCTCGGTATCTATCACTTCCTTATCAAAAGCCGTAGCAGGAGGAGCAGGCAACATACAATCCAATAACGTTTTTCGAGCTTCCTCACGCCACTTTTCGAAATTTCGGATGGAAGAATTTCCCCATGCCATAGGATAAGTCAGGTTTTCTTTCATCTTCTGATAGAACAGCGGCATATCATTCTGCGTTTCATAACGCATAGAGACTGTTTCCACCTTTTCCTGAGCAGAAGCCGTCAGACTTATCCCGAACAACAATAAACAAATTACAGTATTCTTCATAAACCTATACCTAACAAACTTTACTTTTCAAGGTAACTAATTAATTTTATCATATTATCAATATAATCCCCAACAGAGATGCACAATTCTCCGGTGGTACACGGATAAGGTGATGTATCGTGCTCGTCCCCTACAAAGGTAGCTATATATTTCGTTTCCTCACTAGGTCCTGAAACAGTATATGGCTTATACGGGTTCGAGGTTGACTTTAAAGGAGAGAGCCAGCAACCGTCCTTAGTCAGTGATTTCACCAATTTCCGGGCAACTTCTTCCGTAGCTTTTCCACGTAAACGAGTATAATATTTAGGTAAAGGAACCAAATGATCCTGCAGCAAAGGTGAATTCTTCGCCAATTCGGATACAGGAAGTTTTTTCACTTCCTCATAACGACGACGCAGTTCACCAGGATTCACAAAAGTTGCCGAATTATAATGAGCTATTGTATTTTCTATATTCTGATCTATATAATAAGTACCGTTTTTCACATTACTTCCCTTACGATGGACATACAGTGGTTTACCAGTATCAGGATCTACAAAACGAGGAACCAAAATAGCTTCCGGATTAGTCGACTGACTCTTCCATTTCTTCACATCCGATTCCGGTAATTTCATTGATTCCAAAAAACGAATTGCAGCAGGAATCCCCGACAGGAAACGAGTATCAGCTGTAAGTTTATAGTAATCCATCATTAAATTAACAAGACGGACGGTAGTACCGGTGTTCACACTGCGCGGTTCATAAGAACGGGCATGAGCCGGTTTCAAATCATCTACTGTATATTGGTCCGCCCAGCCTGCATAAGGTTCCCCTTGTTGAAGGGAAATCATCAAGTACATAGCACGCATAATAGGCTCCTTTACCCCTTGCAACCCCATTGCCTGATAGCATTGAATCAAAAACTCGGTCGCATCAGGAATCACATCATCATTCAGAGTAATAAAAGACGAATAATCTTTCTTACCTTGAAAAGGGTGATCATACATCAAAGGATACCGTTGAGGCCATCCACCCACCGGATATTGACTTTTCAAGACAAAATCAATGGTTTTCTCCAAAGCCGGACGGAAAGCAGGATCATTTTTTTCCACATACATACGAAGTAGAAATTTGGCAGCCTCCATAGTACCCGCATCATCGTAAGTCGCATTTCCATAATAATGTTGAAATTCTTCCAGACGCCAGCCATTTTTACCAACGGTATCATACCAGGACTTTAAGGAGTTCTCTCCTGCAAAATCGAACACATAATTCCATCCGCCACATTCAAGCTGTCCCCAAATCAAGGTGTTAGCCACTTTTTTCGCAGCTTCATAATAATACTCATCTCCTGTAGCATGATAAGCGTCAAGCAACAAATGACCGACAGAAGGAGTTCCCGGCGGCTGAATCCATACCATTGTCCTCTTGGCTTCCATTTCTCCCCATGAGCGGGACATATCCGGCAAATAATTCCATACGAAGCCACCATTATAACTCACTTTGTCCATCATAAACCGAGTGGCGGTTTTCATCGTATTTATAACTTGGTCATCTAATTTTTTATTAGTTTGGGCTATACCTACACAAGCAAAATTTGCCATGCACAGGCAAAGGACAATTCTTTCCCAGTTTTTCTTTAATGTGCTTTTCATTGTTGTTTTAGTGTTTTGATTCAAGTTTAAATATCATTATGAAGCAAAATAAGCCATTTTCCGGAGCTTGGATTTGTAATATTTGGTCTTTTCCTCGTATATTTTAATCACGACGAACTACCCTCCCCATATTATAAGTATATTTGAAGAAAAGTTTTAGTTATTCATTTTATATTAAATGCAAGATCATGAATCGTAAGGTAAGAACCGCATTGTATGCTTGCGCCTTGATGGCACCACTAATATTGCAGAGCTGCAATGCACAAAGTGAAAAAAAAGAGAGCAACAAAGAGTGTACTGAAGAAACAAACAAAAACACTGAAAAAAAGGTTATGAAAACAGGTAGTGAAAACTTCATTTTTGCAGAAGGCAAAGAATGGGAACCTGCAGGCGAAGGTGTAGTGCGCCAGATCATGGGTTACAATGATGACATCATGGTTGTTAAAGTAAAATTTGAAAAGGGAGCTGTAGGAGCTGTCCACCATCATATCCATTCACAAGTGACTTATGTGGAAAGTGGAAAATTTGAGTTTATCATCAATGGTGTGAAAAAAATTGTATCGGCCGGCGACTGTCTGTATAAGGAACCGGATGCTGTGCATGGTTGTGTATGTCTGGAACCGGGTATGCTGATAGATTGTTTCAGTCCGATGCGTGCTGATTTCCTGGAAAAGAAATAGACAAGCCATATATTCCATCCACTGCAGGAGCAGATTACTGTGCCCTCCTTTGGGCATTTAATATGCTCCTACAGTGGAAATGAATTCTATTTTTTAATCTGCAAAACAAATGGGACAATTGCTTAACCTTATCAAATCCGGTAAATCATAATATTTCAAAGCACCATACAACACATTAGAATACATATCCCACTGCATAGGCCTCTCAATGTATTCCTTCCAAGTCTTCACGCTATGTTTTATCTCCACACTGTTGATTCTTTCATCCAAATAAGCAGCATGAATTGCAACCGGACCATAAATACCATTGGCAAATACCTTGACGGGGTGTCCTTTCAGAAATTCGTGTTCTGAACAAAAATCAAGCAAAGTCAAAATATCGACAACACGTTGTCCCATAATAGGACGCCCTATATGCATACTGACCATTGCATTGCGATACTCACGGTTCCAATATTTAGCATCCGTATAGAATGCAGGATCCGTTGTTTCCCCAAATCCGCGCAAATCTGCCAACAACAAGATTTTTCCTTCCGTCAAGGCAGCAGCAAAATTCGCATATTCACTCAAATAAGTTCCTTTTCCCTCTTCCTGTAACCTTAACTCAACAGGAGAATCAGCATTCGCTCTGGACGGCATGATAAGAATACAAGGAACAGGCATCTCCCCTTCCCTTATAAGCTGAAACTTATATTGTTCATATTCACGCATTGAATCATGTCCGGTTGCCTCAATTCTTATTTTATGGTCAGGAAGACCTTTAAGACCTAACAAATCCAGCATCTTTGCTTGGACAGTTTTCTTTCCTTTCGAAAGAAACGCCTCACGCTTGGAAGCCCACTCATCCAGCTGATTCACATTTTCCTGCATAATACTGAGTGCTCCAGGCATAGATACATTCACCTGTCCTTTAGTCGTACAAAGCATATCAGACAACCGGAAACGGTCTTGTGCCGATTTCTTCACCGGAGATTGATCATCTTTCAGCCAACGCTTGAACCAACTGACCAACTTTTGCCTTTTTTCAGTTCCAAGTCCATGCCCTGTTTCTACTGTCAGCATATCCACCTTTTCGGGAACTCCCAATACTTTATAGCACTGTTGTAATTCAGCAAACCCTTGTTGTGCACCCCATAAATCGACAAAATCATATTTACCGCTTAAAATCAATAAAGGCCGTGGAGCCATCATTAAAGCAAAATCAGGTACCTCCAGTTGTTCACGCCCTTCGTATGGTATATGTTGGCAACCATCGGAAGGACCTTGCAACTCCATAGTACGTTCTCGGGTAGAAAAGAAACTACAAATGGCCGCTACCTTTACACGGGGATCCAAACCTATATAATAAGCGGTCTGAGTACCACCACCAGAAGATCCATATACTCCGATACGCTCCGGATCAATATCCTTACGAGTCAATAAATAGTCCAAAGCCCGATGATTATCCCAATATTCCTGTGCCGCCAAACTAGTACCAAGCAAGTTAAAGCCCGCATTCAGTAAGGTATGTTCCGTGGTAGCCCCCCGTGTCAGTGGTTTTCCTTCCCTATCAATAAGTTGCAACCGTTCTCCCTGGCCTATGGGATCTACCACTAGTACAGCAATACCATTGGATGCCATCAGCATAGCGGCATGAGACGAAGAACCTTTACCATTCAATCCATGTCCGCAAAGTTCCAATGTTGCCGGAACAGGAACAGTCATGTTCTCCGGCATATAAAGATGTGCTGTGACATAGCGGCCAGGCTTGCTTTCAAAAATTATTTTCTCTATATGATAGCCGGTACCTTGTATCTTCCCCACCACCTGAACATTTAAATTCTCTTTTTCAGGAAAAGTACCTACTATTTGTTTATATCGTTCACGGCAACCCTCCAGGTACTCCTGCATCCCGGCAGGAGAAGTAAATGCTTGCTGAATGGCTAACTGCCGGGATGCAAACTGCCGATGTACATCACGCATCAGATAAGAATTATAAGCAGTACTTTGACTCCAAGGTAATGCCTTGAACTCCCCCTGAGCAGAAACCACAACAGTCCCCACCCATATTCCCAAACCTACACATAAAGTGCGAAAACCGATAATTTTTCTCATAGAATCATCCCTTTAAGTTATTGTACCACAATTTCAATTTTCTGACGGTTATCTCCGGCTGTCTTCACATACAAACGTTTATGCTCTATATCATAAAACCAGCCTGTATTCCGCTCTGCATCTGTAACTGATGAAAGAACGGGCAACGATTTACCATTTTCTATCACAGATTGCGGAACGTTCTGCAAATAAGCCTTTACTAGATAAGTGTGCTTGGCAGGTTTGTACTTCCCTACCGGTTTATCTGCAGTAAACGTCCAACTATCATCAGCAAGCCTGCTGGTAAAGCGGGTCAATGAACCAATCCCTTTTTGATAATCCATTGATATACCATCATCTTCATACATCTCATAAGAAGAAATACCTGACGGATAGACATCCAATGTTATCACATCTACAGGATGCTGATCTACCCACTGCATAGCAGGTTGCATGGGAATAATAGCTCCGGCTTTTATATAGACAGGCAACACATCCAACGGAGTAAGAAAAGACTTATATTGGCGGCCCTCGTAACGCTCACCGGTTTCATAATCAAACCACCCGCCACCGGGGAAATAGACATGTTGGCTCAGTGCACCTTTGGTAGTGACAGGACAAACCATCATCCATGGCCCGAACATATATTGACGCGCCAGCTGATAGGTATTCTCATCCTGAGGATAATCCATCACTAAAGGGGTCATCATGGGACGTGCCGTTTTATAAAGCTGATAAGCATTACTATAAATATAAGGAATCAATGTATAACGCAAACTATCGTACTTGATAAAATTGGCCAAAGCCTCCGGACCATAAGTCCAAGGTTCATGATAACGGGGGTGATCCATACCGAACACCATGGCGATAGGTGAAAACATACCGAACTGTACCCAACGAGTATATAATTCCGTATCGTAAGGAGAATACTGTTCAAATCCTCCCATGCAATGAGTCCAGTTACCTACACCACTCATACCGATATTAAGTCCGGCACGTATCACCGGTTCAAACCACTGCCATTCACTCCCCCAATCTCCGGCCCAGATATAAGGATAACGCTGAATTCCCGCATAACCTTCACGGGTATGTGTCAATCCTCTCATATTATTATATTCCTGGAACTTGCGATAGGGAGCTTCCGCATAAGCTAAAGGAAAAATATTATGAAGTCCTTTTAGGTCCATCGTCCCTCCGACATCCGTCTTCACAAACTTAGCCCCGATAGAAGCCACTTTCATTACTCCGTTCTCCCACCACCAATCTACCGCTTTCGGGTCAAAGAAATTCACCACTCCTTCTATCTTTGCTCCGGGATACAGCACGTTTCCCTGTTCACGCGCCTTATCCAACAGATGATATTCAGGGCCATTATCTAATATGGAACGGATATGAAGCCCCACCATTTTTACATTTTGCGCATAGCAACTATCAAACATGGCTTTCGGATCTTTGAACGTATTGCGCCATTCAAAACAGCAACCACCATTTCCGTAAGTGGTATTAAACAGCCTCCAAGTAGAATCCAGCCAAAGCAAATCAAAAGGCACTCCTTCCTCACGCAAACGTTTACATAAAGCAGGCGGGTATTTATCGGAAGTCATCTCTTCATTCTTCCAGGTTCCACCGGAATAAGTACCGACATGCAACCCCATTGCAAAACGAGGAAGCATAGGGGATTTTCCAGTCAATTCCGTATATCGGTCAATCATGGTATAAAAATCGGGACCATACATAAAATAATAGTCCAAATCACCGCCAAAAGCTTTGAACGAATAATAATCACTACTATCCCACCCCATATTCCACTCGGTAGCAAACGGAGTATGAAAGAACAAACCATATCCTTTGGTACTCATCATAAAAGGTACGGGACAATAATTGGCACGTAAAATATCTTTTCCTCCTACAGCCGGTTTTATCCCTCTTCCCAACTCTACATTCAGATAGACCTTACGCCCTCGCTGATCCATGAAATCCATACGTTCCCCAAAACCAAAGAAATGCTCATCCGGTTGTAGAACAGCTTTCGTCTTGACAGAATCCTTATAAAAACGTTGTTCCGCAAGTTCCGTATAAAGCAGTTTGCCGTTTTTATCAGAAACAGACAGACAGAACGGATTCTTGGTAGCCTCTATAATCAGTTTTCCGGTCGTAATCAACCATGCAGCACCTTTATCTTCCACTGTATAGTGTACAGGAGTAAAATCATATTTCCGAACCATCCACTGCTCATTTTCAGCGAACACGGTACCTTGAGAATGACGTACACGGAACATATCATCTGTACAAAATTCCAATTTCACATTTCCCTGAGGCAGAAGAAACAACAAATCATTTCCTGTCTTCTTAAAAGAAGCATTGGCCGCCCATAGCCCTATACAATACAGGCATAAACAAAAGCATAGGATTCGTTTTTTCATGGTATCTGTTATTTTATTTAAAATCAATCATATTGAAAATCAGCTTTTTGGCTACGAGTCCGGCAGCCGAATCATTAATAATGTTCCCATAGATATCCAATGTAGAGAACAAAACACTACCCTTACCCATAGGTACAATCCCCATAGCAGTTCCGATAGCCATAGGATAAGTATGATAGGCTCCGACCAGCAATTCTTCACCTTCCATCACTAATCCCATACGCTCCACCCCTGTATGTATCAATGCCTGATAAGGCCAGTTGAGAGCATTTCCGACAGGAAGTTCCTTGAAAATATCATGTGGCTTATTAAACATCACCCCGCCCAGCCAGTTGGTTCCAACAAAGAATTTGTCCTTAAACACCGCTTTACTATTAGCCGCTATAAATTCCGACCATTCATCAGCACTCTGAATAATAAAGATTTTGGTTCCATCATTTACGGCACGTTCCATTAAACGCTGTGCATCCGGCATCTTATCATTAGGAACAGCCCAATCCAAACGACAACGCGCGTTACTGCGAGGATGCCTGAAACGGATCTCTATATCGGCAGACTTGCCTCCTTCCAAATAGACTTTTCCATCGCCCAAATGCTCTTTCTTCCTGGTTATTTCATATATTTTCTTACCATTGACAAAGACTTCAATCATACTACGATCATTACTCTGAGGAATAATCGTATATTCACCACTGACAGAAGGAAGTACTTTACCACTCCATTTAATACCATAACCATCAAGCATATACACAAAAGGACTTGGTGTAGCTCCCTCAATAGCACTCAGATTAACCACCTTGGCCACTTCATGATAAACTTCCTTCTGAAATTCCATATCCTCATAATAGACCACATCCAATCCCGGTTTGCCATCGGCAGAGCGTAACGCTTCCATCGGCACCATTGTCAACTGATCTTTCCTAGGAGGACGGGCCACCATAATCCAATCCAACTTTCCTAAATTATCCTCGTAAGCTGCAACCGCTTCTTTCGTTTTTCCCTTCAAGAAATTCTGTAAAGCACTCCCATCTTCCCAAACGGCCCCTTTACCATCCAACATATTGGATGCCAGATTTACAGACAATATATCATCATACCCAGTTGTAACAACAGAATTTTCCTTACACAGTTTTGCTTCAATCCTACAAAGTCCTCCAGCTGTAGGAACAGGTATTTTTACATCTTTCACCAACAACTGACCATAAACCTCACCTCCGGCAGCTTCCGTTTCATAAGTCCCTACCTCCATCACTTTTCCTTGAGAGTCTGTCACCGAGATTTTCAATTGATGGTTTCCCCGGACATTCTTCTCATTAATCAGATAAAAATCAACGGTCACCTTTCCCCCTGCGGCTGCAACCTGTTGCCTGGTCTTTACCGCTACATACAAAGGCTGATTATAACGAGCTATGATAGCCGGATCTGATTTGGGATAACGAAAACAATCGACAATTCCCGAATAATTCTCCGTCAATTCCGATTCCCATCCATTAACAACGTATGCATCCGTCAAATTATTCATTCTGGCCGATTCTATTTTACGTCCCTGATGTTCATAGGATACAGTTCCCATAGCCACACACAAATCATCCACGGTAGGATAAACAGTCCTTAACTGTTTAGCATCCAGAAATTTATTGAATTCATCATACCAACGTAGAAACTCTCTACCATCCCATCCTTTATAGCTATATTTTTCCAAATCTTCTTTATTCTTTTCCAAACGAGGAGGTGATGATAAAGCCCCTTCCTCACCAAAGAATACAATTTCACGCTTATTCTTTGTATCATTATAATAATCTTCAGGGCCTTTGTACAAACCTTCATTCCAAACAGCAGGTCCTCCGGCACGATGATAATCATACCAGCCACTCCAATACACTTTTTCATCGTAAGGACGAATATGAATTTTAGCCTGATCTTCTATATCATCTCCCTTAGCCCAAGCCGAGGTACGAAGAATCAACCGGGAAGGATCCAATACACGCATATCCTTCATCGCTTGAATTTCCAATTCTAACTTTTCAGGAGCAGCATTTCCCGATTCATTCATCATATTATAGATAACCAGACAGGGATGACTGCGATCCCTCTTTACCATACGGATGACCTTTTCATGCAAAACAGCATTCATAAACGGCTGTCTTACGTCCAGACGAAAACCGCCAGGCTCTTCAAAATAGAGCAGTCCCAACTCATCAGCATAATTCATTACGTCAGTATTACCGATAAAACGATGAAAATTCAGCATATTCAATCCTAACTCCTTAGCTATGCGAATTTGCCTTTCAGCCAATTCTTCCGACGGAAAAATACCATTGACTGGCCAAAAACTCCAACTGATGGCCGAGCGAAGCATGATACGTTTTCCATTTAAACGAAAAACAGCATCATCACCTATACCGGAAGCCTCGAACCAACGGAATCCAAAACGGCGGGAATCTTTATCCACCCAGTTCTGTCCTTCGGACAACTCCACCTCACATACATACAGATTAGGATCATCCACACTCCATAATTTCGCATCCGGAGCTGATACAGGAATCTTCAGTTCATTCATACCTTTATTTAATGAGATACCCTTTATCTCTTTAGAATAAACTATTTTTTCTTTATTTTTCCACTCGTACACCGTTATACGAAGATCCTGCTTCGCAGTCTTTCCTTTTTCATTCTGTAATGTCAGAATAGCGTTGGCGGTAGTTATCTGAGGAGTATTCTGCATATAAATATCTGCCACATAAACAGAATTACATACCTTCATACTAACTTTTCCTGTTATTCCTCCAAAGCCATGACCGGGAGGCAACATTTTATCTCCCCACGGAATAGTTCTGTAGTCACGCCAATCATGGTTACCACCCGCATCCGTTATACGTACAGCCAATTGTACCTGTTCTCCTGATTTTATATAAGGAGTAATATCCGTTTCAAAAGGAACATTGTCCACAATCTGATAATCCACTAATCTCTGATTAATAAAAATTTCCGCCCGTGAACGTATAGAGCCAAAATTCAAAAAGACTTTTTGTCCTTTCTTCAATACCGGAATATCCATTGTACGACTCCACCATGTAACTCCTGTAATATCTCCTTCGGGTCCGGACTGAGTTTGAAGATATTCTTCAGCTGTTCCAGGAACCTGTACCGAAAGAGTCTGGGCAGAAGTCAATATATCCCATCCCGCTGTAGGAACAATTACAGGACTTTTCCGTGCCTCTTCCAATGTCAAATAAATATCCTCTGTCTGCCAAGCTGCATTTTTATCCTGCCATAAATGCCATCCTTTTCCTGACAAATCAAAAAATGGTCTCTCCTGTGCTCTCACCCCATAAAATGGACATAACAACAAAAATGCTATGGCAATAATACTCTTCTTCATAATTATCTATTACTTTCTTTTATTAAATTCAATAATCATTCTATTCCCATTCCACCTTCATATAGTGCAGCATCGTTGTACTTTCACCACAGCTGCCCGTATGCTGGATTCCGGTGCCCCCAAAAGTATTCGAAGCTATATCCGCCTCCAAATCTACCGAAAGTTTCAAGTTCGGATCAGTTACAGGCGCCGGAAGCGGAGTTGTTGTTGAAGCATGTGCTGTCAATTTTCCTTCTTTAACAGTCAATGTTATGGTACAATCTGTACGATAGCAGGTAGAAGATACCGGTTGACTGATAGCCTCAGCCACCCCGTTCTCATATTTCATCAAGATAAAATCAACTGCATTACTATACTTGGTCGTACGAATGATACGTAATGCATATCCTGTTAAAGTACGGGTATCAAACTTGATATACAAATCCAAATACTGTCCTGTAGCACTACCAAAACCTTGTCCTGCTGTTTTACTGGCATCCACATTCAATGTTATTGCCATATCTCCATAACTGCCATCCAATGGAGTATAAAGCAAACGAGCTCCTTTCTGATCTTGTAACAAACCGGTTCCATGGGAACCATTCATTCCCGGCCCATAAATCCAATAATCTTTATCCGGAACTACCTGCCAATCATATTCTGCCGTATCCAAAGGCTTATATCCACCAATCGTCCAGAATCCCGGTAAAAGTTGTGGTTGATTCTTACATGGAAAGTTCTGAAAATCCGTTTCAAATATATGAGTGATGTTCACTTGCCCTTTTTTTATCGGAGAGTTGGAAACAACAATTCGTTCTTCCCCCGGCAAACAACGCAGATGCTTGGGAGCGATAACTGCCATCAGATAATAACCAACATCTTCTTTTACCAACGTATAGGAATATTCCGGTTCATTCAAGCGGGATACAGAAACCGGAAGTCTATCAGTCCCGTTCCTGTCCGTACATCTATACCAGGTTATCAATGATTCATCCTTGCGCCCATTCAAATTTAAAGCATAACTGACAGTAGCTACTCCTTTAGCAATATTCAATTCCGGCTCTTCCGTAAACGAGGGAGCCGGTACATAATCGGGAGCAACCGTAAGTTCCGTCGCACATTCCAAGCCATCCTCTGTATAGGCTATCACAGTGAAATGTTTTGTTTCATCCTCCGTATTAGTTGCCTCGACAACACATTCATAACCCTCGGAAGTAGATAATTTCACATCCTTTTCATAACCTTGTTGTACTTTCCACTTCACGGGAACATTATTCAGTACATAGTTGCAATGCCTTTTTACTGTTGCAGTCAATTTGACCGTCCGGCCACCAGTCTGGATGGAAGCCGTTAAAGGCTCTACAGAAAGACAGGAGGGCATCCGGGTATAATCCCTTCCATCCCGCTTACCTATAGCAATGACACGGTCTTTCACCTGAAGAGGATCCCAATCATCCTCTCCTCTCAATAAATTGTAAGTATTATAAACTACCTCTTCATTCTCTTCCAGCCGGAAAGCTTTCAGTTGCTTCAGCTGATCCATGCAAACCGTATTATAAGGCTTGTCAGCCCCTATTACATAAGGTTGCCCGTTCAGTTTCACATTGTATTGGTAACAACGCAACCAATCTGTAGGATCATGTGTCCAGCCCGCATAAACCGGCTTCTTCGAATGATAACGGCAATCGACAATACTTAACGGCCCGACCGACTTACAAAAATATTGCCGGTCTTCCTCATGACATACATAAAAGTCACAGTTCAAAAATACAGCTCCGCCCATATCACTTCTCCAAAAAGGTTTCTGACCATAAAAATGAAGTGTACAATCCAGATAAACCCCTGTTCCGGTCAATGCGTCATCCGTACTTTCCATGTGGCATTTATTAAAAAGTATCCGCTTGGCGCCATTCAACGGATTCATGTTCAAGCGGCTGATGAAATGTACATTATCCGCCACAATCTTGTCGCCATGACAATAAGCGACATGTGCCTGAGTGATGGCAGACATTCTTTTCTTCCTGCTTAATTCCTTCTTCAGAGGGTATTCCAAATCGACATTACAGAAATTCCCCATGGTCAAGTCCTTTACTAACAGACCGTCTCCCCAAAAATCAAACATGGTGAAATTACCGACAGCCCCCTGTGTCTGTCCACGACTGGATGCCAGGACTGTATTTTCAGGATGAGTATTCAATCCGATAATATGGAGATAAGGGCATTTAACAACCAAGCCGAACGGTTCACGGCCGTCTTTACCAACACGAATAGCAGGGTCATCTGGATCATCAATCCAATAGACATAAGGAGCCAAATAAACTTTCATAGGTTCCGCTTCCGTACCAGCTGAGAAATTAGCGGCAGCTTTATTGAAACTATTAAAAACATAAGGATTACCCGCCACTTCCCTATCGGACAACTGCCCATCAACAAAAAATGTTTTCGGACCTAAAATAATTTCTTTATCTGCATAACGAAGGCAGTTTCCTTTAAATTCTATAGGTTGCGAAGGATCTAACGAACTATAATGATCAATACTTTGTGCTTTTAACAGATGTCCCCATACAAGCCAGCACAAGGCAAAAGCAAGAAAATGTAAATGTTTCATTTTGTATAGATTAAGATTTGTTCTAATACAAAAGTAAACAGGAGACAGGGAACAAAAAGGTAAAAATTGGTCTATTATGTGCAAATTTTGAATAATGTGCTAATTTGCCAATTTGCTAATAGGCCAATTGACATGCGAACATAGCAGAACCATACGGCAAATTAGCATATTAAGTGATCCGGTACAGGTAAAGAAATAACTCCTTCTTTCAAATGTAACCATTCTCCTTCTGAACCAATTCACATAAAAGGATCCTGACAACCCAATGTTTGAAATCCGTTCTCATAAGCATAGATTGACCAAGTCATCCGACGTGTAAACTACCAGTCCCGGAATATAAACAAAAGAAGAATGGACCAGATAATAAGACTTTCCATAACGGACAATAGAAGGATCCTAATTATCACCTTCCCAAATACGTACAATAGTTTGATCTTCATTTAAAGAATCTTGGAACTGCCCCATAAAGGGAGCATCCCAAAGACTAGCAAAAATGCGCAAACAGATAAAATGTTTTTCATATATACTCTTTACCTTATTATACTAGTTTTCTTTCAACCAAGCTAAATTAAACTTATAATAAAAGCGGCTCGTTATCAAATGAATCATATTATCAGGTGTTTGTGTTCCGGCCAGGTAGCCACGAGGTTCAGCATGATTCTCATCCATTTCAAAAAACTGAGTCCAAGCCCCACCATTAAGGAAACGATAAGTGCCATCAGTCAACAAACGTTTTACAGGCCAGGTCTTACCTTCATCGTATGACAAAGCAGCGTACATGCCATATCCTTTAAAAGGCTTTCCTGATTTTTCAGTAAACATCATACCACGCTCCTCTTTCGGAGTACGATAAGGATGTTCAGTAAAAGATATCAGCAAAATAGGACCTTCATTCAAACGCATCAATACCAGCCGTTGTCCTCCATCAATGGGTGGAAATTCCGAAGCGGAATAATGCCAAGTCTTTCCCATATCATCAGATACACTCATAGGCATACGTAGACGTCCTTCTTTATCACGAATACTATTGTTACGTCCCAATGCCATCAATCTGCCATCCTTCAATTGCACCACTCCGGCATGGATTCCGGCGATAGTGGTACCTGTCCCTCCCTCTTTAAAATCGGGCAAGGGCGCTCCATTCCACGGGTCTGTCCAAGTTTTTCCCTTATCCTTACTGATATGAACAGCAGCCCCGTCTCTTCCACCGGGTCCGGCATCACAAGCCTGAACAAACCAGCCTTCCTTTGTAATAGAGGTTCCGGCTATCACTTGATGGCGTCTCGTATGCTCTGGAGCAATCATACGAGGTTTACTCCAAGTTTGTCCATTATCTGTACTTGTACGCAAAGTCATCATCAAATTCTGCCAATGTCCGGCCGCTTCCACTCCATTGATATGGTAAAGAGTCCCTTGGCGGTCGTTCAACAATGCAGTTCCGGTCAAATTACGATCAGCTATCTGATAAAACATACGAGGCTTTTCCCATTCACGGCTTCCGGCACGCAAGCGCGAAGAGAGTACCACCATCTCACGGCCTTTTTCTTCATTGGTAGAAAACCACACAGCCAACAAGTCTCCATTATCACACCAAGTCAATGCCGGCTGATGATTATGCTTGAAAAAAGGCGTTCCACTATGCGCATCCGGTTCATGCACATAAACCAAAGGAGCAGTGAAGACAGGTTCCGTGATACACTGAGAAGTCCAATCCCATTTTATCTGAGACACGGCATACTCATCTTTTGGCTGAGAAAGCGGAGCGGTCTGCGGATACTCTGCCTGTACCACCCGAAAGCCTGTCATTGCATGTTTGTCCTCCGGCAACATAGCCATACGGTTTGCCGAACGGAGATATTTCATCGGTGTATTATGACTACCTCCTCTAGTCACCCGTGCTATACCGTCCGAATAGCCGACAGGATCAGTCTGTTCCTTGTCTATATAGGGCCCATACCAGTCCAAACACCATTCCTCCACATTTCCACACATATCATGTAGCCCCCATTCGTTAGGAGGAGTTTGTGCCACTTTCAAAGACAAGGGTTTGGGAGTAGCCGCTATCACTTGATTCTTTTGCCAGGCGGCAGGAAGCTTGTCATCCATATAGAAATTCCAGTAACGGCCTGCCTTACATGCATATTCCCATTCAGCTTCGGTAGGCAGACGATAAGTTTTTCCTTCTTTCTGGGTCAACCAGTCACAAAAGGCAACGGCATCTTGATAAGTTACGAACACCACCGCTTCGTCATCTTCACTTGAAAAACCATTTTTACCACGCAGCAACTTGTGTTTAGGGCAGAACAATTCATATTGCGCATTAGTCACTTCGGTCAGCCCCATTTTAAATGGTTTGGATATATACACCTTATGCATAGGTGCTTCATCATAATTCTCATCTTCACCCAAAGTTCCCATATAGAAATTTCCTGCGGGTATTTCTATCATTGGAATCAATTCACTTTGTGCCGTAATACTTGCCGGCCATATAATAATGCTCACTATTGCACTTACTAAAATTTTTAATTTCATTTCGTATCAGATAAAAATATATCTTGATACAAAAGTAAAAAGCAATCAAAGAAAAATAAGGTAAAAATTGGTCTTTTATGTGCATAATTTAGCAACACACGAACTAACCTATCAAGAAAAAGATTGATTTTTTATTGTAACTTCCTATAACAAAGGTTTATTACTTTGCTGCCACTACTTCCACCATTTTGCCGAATCATCTATAGATAGGGAAGTATAGAAGTGATAGCAGAAATTACAAACGTCAAGAGAGTAAACCTTGAGTTCAAATTATTAATGCTATAATGACGGGAATACTTGTTTAGAAATACATTCTTAATAAAACAAAAAAGAGGATGTGTCGTTTTGACACATCCTCTTTTCATTTACTTACGATCTCTTATTCTTGACCAAAACCATATCCATTAGTTAAAACACCGTTTGAATTCTTGATAACATCAGGATGATAAGGAATTAAGTAAATAGGAGCCTCACCTGCAATGTATCCATTAAATACATACGAATTATATTCATTTTCCAATTCTACGATTTTTGCTCCCCATGGTTGTTTAGTATATCCATCAGCTTCTAAAGCTTTAGCCTCACTTCCATTCGGATCGATATATTCAAACAATCCTTTAATAGCAAGATTAGTAACATTCCCAGCTGTAAGATTCTTCGTTGAAGTCCCATTAGAAGCAGCTACAGATGCCCAATCATCGTTCTGACCTCTCCAACCTGGAAAGAGTACCGGATTCGTTTTATCAGTACAGGTCGTAGTCAGTCTATAATTTACTCCAAAATCTGCAGGATTTACTTTTTTAACCCAAATATAGGATGAAATAGTATTACCATTATCAAAAGTATGATAACCTTTAGATTTTAAATCACTAATCATTGCACTAGTACGCTTATGGAAGTTATCAATAGCCATTCCCAATTTATTATTACGGATCAAATCATAACGACGGATACCTTCACCACCAAACTCCAACTTACGTTCTTCAAGGACAGCATCCAATACAGAACCACATTTACTGATAAAGCCATCTACATTAGCTTCTGATGTAGAAGCAAAAGCACGATTACGAACCATAGACAAATATTGCTTGGCAGAAGCGTCATCACCCAATGCTGCTTTTACTTCAGCCAACATCAAAATGATATCCGAAAAACGCATATAAGGAGTATTGATACCAGCCTGACGGCTCTTAATAACCCAAGGATTAGCTTGACGATTCTCGTCCCATTTATTCAAAGCAATACCACCATTATTAGCTACAGAGCCCATAGTAAAAGGAATAATCTTCTCAGAGCCATCACCAGTCGAACCGGTCACCGTACATGTAACGTCACGGCGCATATCATTCGGATCAAAATCACCATAATAATAAACTGCATGGAAACGGCTCTGACCATAGTTCTTACAAGGATAAGCAGCAGAACCGCCACCAGACGACGGACGTCCGAATGCATAAGGACGTTCACCCTGCTTACCACGAGTTTCAGGAATTTCATATACATTTTCATCTGCAATCGTTTCATCCATCATTTGTTGGAATACATACTGATAAGGATTACCAAATGTCTTCTTATCACTGCTTCTAGGGTCATTAACCTGCAAAGCTGTAGTACCAGAATTATTTACAGCAGAAGTAAGATAAGTTTCTGCAATCTTATAAAACTTCTCCCAATCTGTACGGCGACCATAAAAACACTGAGTAGCTGATGTTTCGCCTGCTTTCTCAAAAGACAATACATTACCGTCAAGATCCTTATAATAATCATTTCCAAAATCAGAACGACGAGTCTGATATCCACCTTCCATCAAAGCCATGCGAGCAATCAAGCCTTGTACATAAGTTCTAGTCATGAAAGTCTTATCAATCCCCGAAGATTCTCCCGCTCTAAACATTAAAGGCTCAACCTCTTTCAATTTATTAATATGATATTCCGCAATCACATCACGGGGAGTTATCTCACTGGCCTCTTCACCAGCCTGAAGCTGATGAGGAATATCTCCATAAAAACGAATCAGTTCATGATAACAAGTAGCACGCAAAGCGACAGCCTCACCATAAATCTGACTCAATTCAGATGGTCCGTCCTGAGTCGCAAATCCAGCAAAAGCAGAAGACCCTTCCACAGCAGAAATCAATGTATTTGTTGTAGCAATAATAGCATACAGTGATTCCCAAGTTCCTTTTGCATTACCATATTGAGAAATAGTATAGTTAGAAGGTCCCTTCTTTGTAAAAGTAGCATCTGAATAACCATATAAATTTTCAGGAACATGACGAGCTATTTGTGATGCATAAGCCTCAGGATGACGCTCTGCATCAGAACCACAAACCACCAAGTCATAAAATACGCCATTAGAATGTACCCCTGCATTTCCACGCCACTTTTCATAAGCATTATAAAGTGCGGCACGGGCAGTAGACGCTTCAGAAAATACAAAATCCACATCAGCCTCTGAAGGTGAAGAAGTATCCAAGAAGTCTTCACAAGATGTAGCAGCAAACAGCATTCCTACACCCATCATTGTATATAATATTTTTTTCATCGTTACGTGTTTTTTAATTATTAGACTTCAAATTAAAATTCAACATTCAAACCCACCGTAAATGTACGAGCACGCATGTATGCCCCCCAGTCAAGTCCAAGAGTAGGATAAGACTTGGCTTTATCCGGATCTGAGTTTACTTCAGGATCAAGACCTGAATAACCTGTAATGCAGAATAAATTACCTCCCGTGACATATATACGTACTTTCTGCATGTATGCTTTTGTTGTCCATGCTTTTGGCAAAGTATAACCGACAGTCAATGTATTCAAACGCAAATATGAAGCATCCTCTACATAATCAGATAATATAGGGGCATCTTCATAATAAGGAAGAGCATATTTAGCATTAGCATTTAATTGTTTCAAAGCTGTCGGCTCTATTACCGGTACCAAATTTCCATTCTGTATATCATACAATTGAAAAGCACCTGCCAAATCTTTATACTTATTAAGTCCCAAACCAGTTTCTTTACCACCACTAAGCTGACTCATTGTAGCAACATTATATACTTTTCCTCCAATCTGATAAGTGAAATTAGCTCCAAAATCAATATTTTTATAATTACCATTTAAAGAAAAACCACCTGTATGTTTTGCTTGGACTTCACCCAAATCAACAACATCATCCAAGTCAACAATACCACTTTTATCAACATCCTGTAATTTCAAAGCGCCAGGAAAGGCAATCTGACCATCTGCCACTTGCAGTTCTGATGGTCTACGATAAGTACCAGTAGCTGCAGTTGAGATATCAGGTATACCTGCTTTTAATTTATAAACGCCATCCACATAATCAAAATCATCTACCGTATAGAAACCGGCACTTTTGAAACCTCGAATAACACCTACAGGTTTGCCCTCTGACAGAACATAGTCATATGAAGGATGTTGTGCTGAAGACCCCCATCCACTATTATAGTAAATATCTTTACCACCATCTAACTCATCAATATTATTCTTATTGAAGTTATAAGTCGCCGATACGTTCAAATTAAAATCCTTAGTACGAATCAAATGATAATTCAAAGCCAATTCAACACCTTTGTTAGAAGTCTGACCAATATTTCGATACTGATAGCTATAACCTGTAGAAGAATCAATTTCTTGACGCATCAACAAATCACTTGTTGTATTCCAATACAAATCCAAAGTACCAGACAAACGGCTTCCCCACAATCCAAAATCAAAACCAATATTACGTGAAGTAGTAGTTTCCCATTTCAAGTCTGGATTAGCTTTCATTCCGTTCGGTTCATAAGTGGAGACCACATTACCATTATAAGTAGTAGTTCCTGTTTTCCAAGTTTCACGCCATAAACTAGCATCAATATTATCAGCACCCGCAAGTCCATAAGAAAGACGCAATTTCAAATTATCAACAACTCTTGCCAATGGCTGAAAGAATGGTTCATCAGAAATACGCCATGCAAAAGCACCAGCAGGAAAATATCCCCAACGATGATTGGGACCAAACTTAGAAGAGCCATCAGCACGTAATGTAGCAGTCAATAAATAACGTCCCTTCAACGAATAGTTACCACGTCCAAAGAAAGAAACCGTAGTAGAAGGAGTATTAATTTTATTTGAATAAGAATTATCGGCATGACCAGCTTGATACATATTGAACATACCAAAGACACGATCCATGTCCCAGCTTTCAGCCATCGAATATCCGGCACCAATCATTTCACTTGAAGCACCCGTATTTTTAATGACTTCGTTACCCAACAAGAAAGAAAGATTATGATTATCTCCCAAACCTTGTACTTCATAATTCACTGTAGTAACAGAACGCCAATTTTCAGTATTGCCTTTTGTCAACTTAGCATATTTATATCCTCTAGTAAAATTATCAGCAGAAGAAGCAGAACCATCATCGTAATATTTACCCTCACTCCATCCGTGACCAATCGCAAATTCTGTACGAGCTTTCAAACCTTTAATAATCTCCCAGTTCAAAGCAGCATTTGCACGGATATTTTGGCGATTTGTCAAATCAGTGATAGCATTAGTAAGACCAACAGGATTGGCACCCACCTCAATATTCTTAGATCCCATCTGGAACAAAGCATCGTCACCGTTTCCTAAAGGAGTATCAATCGGACGATACTGATAAGCAGAAGATAAAAGAGAACCACGTCCACTTCTAGCCTCATCTTTACCTTCAACATTAGTGCTGACGTAACGTGCATCCAATTCAAAACTCAGTCCTTTTGCCAACTCTTGTTTCAATTTCAAGTTAGTAGAGAAACGTTCATAGCCTGATTTTATTTTAATACCATCATCATTCAGATAGTTAACAGAAAATGATATTTTCGTTTTTTCACTGCCACCATTTATGGTCACATTGTGATTTTGAGCACTAGCTGTACGAAGCATATCATCAGTCCAATTATGGGAATCCATATTCGCATATTCACTATAATGATTACCATATTTTTCTCCTAAACCAAAATAACTAGCCATCTGATCTCCCATTCCCAATGCAGTTCCATATCCCCAAGTATGTTTTACATAATCCTGAGCAGACATAGGTTCTGGAGTCTTTGCAGCCCATTTACTTTGATAATATCCACTATATGATACAGAAACCCTATCTTTATCCGCACCTTTAGTCGTAACCAAAATCACACCATTTGCACCACGAGCACCATAAATAGCTGTTGAAGAAGCATCTTTCAAGACATCAATTGACACAATCTGATCTGCAGGAATATCAGAAATAGAACTAACCGGGAAACCATCCACTATAAAAAGAGGATCATTGCTTTGTGAAATAGAGCCTCCTCCACGTACACGAATAGAAACGGAAGCTCCAGGACGACCATCTTGAGAAACGACAGAAACACCTGCCAATTTACCTTGTAAAGCCTGAGAAACATCGGCAACCGGGTTGGCAACTAAAGCTTCATTACTTACCGAAGCTACTGAACCTGTCAAGTCACGTTTCTTCACAGTACCGTAACCAATAACCACAACTTCGTCCAAAGTTTCGGTATCTTCTTTCAGTACGACATTAATTGTTTTTTGATTACCCACTTTCACTTCTTGAGTAATATAACCTATATAAGTTACAGACAAAACATCATTGTCTTTAACCCCAGAAAGCGAAAAATTACCATCGAAGTCCGTAATGGTACCATTAGTCGTTCCTTTTACCAAGACGTTTACACCAATCATCGGTTCACCTGCTGCATCTTTAACAGTACCGTTCACCTGACGACCTTGAGCAAAAGCAACCAAACAAAGCATACTCAAAAAAAGAGTTGAGATAGCTTTTCTAGCTAATTCTTTTAGATTCATAAGATGTGTTTTTATAGTTATTAAAATGTTTTTTTAAGGTTTTGACCTTAGCTTCACTGTTGCAAAATTATGAATATAACATTACCTTGATGTGTAGTTTTTATCTTTTTATGTGGATTTATTAGGTATTTTTTACGGGATCCAATTATTCAACACAACAAAAAAAGGAAACCTCCACCAACGTAGAAGTCTCATTTTCAAGCAATTACAAAATCAATCTAGTCTATTGGGTCCCAATCACTTTGAGTACGAAAAATAGCATCGACCGTCACCGCCTCAGCTTCTTTCTTTGTTAACTGTTTGCTCCACGCCACCCTTTCCGAAGCATTTGCACCCTCACCGGTATTTTTATATTCCATATAACGGGCGGTTTCTTCATTAGACTGCTTACCCCAATTGTGCCATCCGGCAAGAACAATATGTTTCCCCAATTCACATTCTATAAATAAAGTATAAGCATATGGACGCCAAGGACGACCTAAATACACTTTATCCACTCCCGGTTCTGCCGTCAGCTTACAGTGCTTAAAGACATATCCATATTTAGCCTCTTTCGGAGTGGAAGCAGCCGTTACATACGAATTGCGTTTACTGTGAATAATACAATCTTCAAATAAAGCGGTGGAAGGACCGAAAATAAAGTCGGTAGTACCATCAATATAACAATCCTTGAAATAAAGACGGGTAAATTTAGCACCGGTATAAATAGTGTCCTGATTGCCCAAGATACGACAATTGATAAATTTCAAACGGTCACCTTCCGTATGTAAAGCTACCGCCTGTCCCAACTGAGCCGCATTGTTCTCAATAGTCAAATTTTTAAAAGTGATATCACTGCCCTCTACCTTCACCGTATAAGTGCGGAAAGTACCCATTTTATTTATATTCGCATGATCATCATAAGTAATAATCGTCTTATCACGATCTTCACCTATAATATCTATATTTTCCACCCATGAAGGAACAATCACTTTCTCCTTGTATACTCCGTTCTTCACATAGATCGTAACAGTATAATCCATGAAAGCCCGCGCACTCTCTATAGCCTCCTGCAAAGTACGAAAATTCCCCGTTCCATCACGTGAGACTACAATTGTATCCTGACGTTCCTGAGCCCATGCTGCGCTTACAACAGACAATAGCAACAATAATCCTAAAACTTTCCTCATCGTATCACCTCCTATTATTCACATGCAGTTCCACAACTGTTTTTCTGAAACAAACGTTCCCATTCCAGACTGGCCATAATAAACGGACCTACTGCCTTCGCATCATTAGAACGTATTTTTTCAGTTATATAATAATTATAATCTCCGGTACGATACACCGGCTTGCCTCCCAAACCTGCAACAGCACAACCTTTAGTAATAGAAACCACACCTTTATCATCCACTTCTATAAATTGGGTCAAAAGCCCTTCATATCCCTTTTTAGCCACTTCCATGTACGAAGGACAAATATATCCCTTACGTAACGCTTTCAACAGAGTATATACAAACATGGTAGAACAAGAGGATTCCAGATAATTCCCCTCATCCCCGCTTCTGTCAATTACCTGATACCATACCCCTGTTGCTGGATCTTGAGTACGTTTAATCTGGGCAGCCAGTTTATTCAATATTTCGATAACAGATTCACGTCCGGCTTCGTGTTCCGGTATAAAATCGAGTACATCCACACAAGCCATTGCATACCATCCCATGGCGCGTCCCCAACAGTGTTGCGACCACCCGGTAGTTTTATCCGCCCACTTTTCACGCTTGCTCACATCACATGCATGACGGTATAGATCAGTCTTCGGATCATAATTATGGCGGGCCACTGTGACAAACTGATTGATAATATCAGCATAATCATTCACACGGTTGTTACGGTAAGCATACTCCGCATAAAATGGTTGCCCCATATAAAGCCCATCCAGCCACATCTGATTCTCATAAATCTTCTTGTGCCAGAAACCGCCATCGGCATTACGAGGATGCGTATCCAACTGACTGCGCAACAAATCCAATGCTTTCTTGTATTTCTCGTCCTTAGTCTGCTCATAAATACGGAAAAGCATCTTGCCGGAATTCAGACGGTCAATATTATATTCCTCCAGTTTATAAGTTTCGATAGAGCCATCCTGATGAATCATTGTATCAGCATAAGCCACAGCATAATCAAAAAACTTTTTATCACCGTATGCATCATATACATCCAGCATAGCTTGAAGTTCCAGGCCATGACAGTAATCCCACTTCAAACGGGTCTGAAAATCCAATTGCCAAGATTCGGGACAACGCACCATTTCTGATTCCGCCATACGTACAGACCAAGGCTTATTACCACAAACCTGCTGAGCCATGCCAATCAAAGGAACAGCCGCAAGCAAACCGGACACAATAATTTTACAAATAGAATTCTTTTTCATGAAGACACTTATTTTTAGTATTAGACCTATTTATTTTATGAAACAAAAGTAGTATTTTCCTCGAAAAGCAGTGTGCACTTTTCAACCTACTAAGTGTATTATTTGGTATTCGTGTGCGAAAACGGTTATTTTTGTGCACGATAACGATAAAAATCGTTCAAAAATTGTCTTTTTACTAATTATTATGTCTTTCAGGTTTGATAAGTTGAGAAAAGGTTTTATTTTTGGGGCAGTTTTTAATTTATACTATTGTAGAAAACACAGTCATTTACTATTAATTCACAAGAGAATGGAACAAGTTTTTAGTTATATCATCGGTTTAGGAGCAGCGGTGATGATGCCTATAATTTTTACAATCTTAGGCGTTTGTATCGGAATCAAATTCAGCAAAGCATTAAAAAGCGGTTTGTTGGTAGGTGTTGGTTTCGTTGGTCTATCAGTGGTTACCGCACTTCTGACCAGCAGTCTGGGTCCGGCCTTAAGCAAAGTGGTCGAAATATATGGCCTGCAACTGAAAGTATTCGATATGGGATGGCCTGCTGCTGCAGCCGTAGCTTATAACACTTCCGTAGGGGCATTCATCATTCCGGTATGTCTGGCCGTTAACATCTTAATGTTATTGACTAAAACCACCCGTACGGTTAATATTGATTTATGGAACTATTGGCATTTCGCTTTTATCGGAGCCGTAGTTTATTTTGCAACAGATAGTATTTTGTGGGGATTCTTCGCTGCTGTTATCTGTTATATCATCACATTAATCTTAGCAGATTACACAGCAGACAAATTTCAAGGTTTCTATGATAAAATGGAAGGTATTTCTATTCCGCAGCCCTTCTGTGCAGGTTTCGTACCATTCGCTCTCATTATAAATAAGGTATTGGACAAAATTCCCGGATTTGAAAAGCTGAACATTGATGCGGAAGGTATGAAAAAGAAATTCGGTTTATTAGGCGAACCTCTCTTCTTGGGTATCCTGGTAGGATGTGGCATCGGTGCATTATCTTGCAAGAACGGACAAGAAATAGTAGACAAGATTCCTTATATTCTAGGTTTAGGTATCAAGATGGGAGCGGTAATGGAGTTGATTCCCCGTATTACCAGCCTGTTCATCGAAGGGTTGAAACCCATTTCGGACGCTACCCGCGAACTGATCGCCAAGAAGTTTAAGGGTGCTGTAGGCTTAAATATCGGTATGAGTCCTGCCTTGGTGATCGGACATCCGGCCACGTTGGTTGTATCATTACTATTAATCCCTGTTACTATCTTATTGGCAGTGGTGCTTCCGGGCAATGAATTCTTGCCATTGGCTTCATTAGCTGGCATGTTCTATGTATTCCCATTGATATTACCTATCACAAAAGGAAATGTAGTAAAGACTTTCATCATTGGTTTTGTTGTGCTGGCCATCGGTCTGTATTTTGTAACAGATCTGGCTCCTTATTTCACCAAAGCAGCACATGATGTATACGCCAAGACACAAGATGCTGCCGTAAACATCCCGTCTGGTTTTGAAGGTGGTGCGTTGGATTTTGCTTCAAGTCCTTTCTCATGGGCTATTTTCCATTTGACTTATTCATTCAAATGGATTGGTTCCGGAATTTTAGTACTGATAACACTATTCTTAATGGTGCTGAACCGTCGTTCTATCATTAAATACCAGAAAACAATGAAAAATTAAAATTTAAAGATAATGATTATGAAAAAATTAGCGATTGCAATGATGCTGAGTGTTTCTGCCTTGGCAGCTTCAGCTCAAGTAAATTACAAAGTACAGACCGCTTGCCATCCGCAAGATGTGAAACACTATGATACAGAACGTCTGCGTAGTTCATTTATGATGGAAAAGGTGATGGCGCCGGATGAGATCAATGTTACATACACCCTTTACGACCGTCTTATTTACGGAGGAGCTATGCCGGTAAACAAAATTTTGAAGCTGGAAACTTTCCGTGAACTGGGTCCGGAAATCACTTACTTCCTTGAACGGCGTGAACTAGGAGTCATCAATGTAGGCGGTGATGGCGTAGTTACTGTAGACGGTAAAGAATATCCTATGAAATACAAGGAAGCCCTCTATGTAGGTTGCGGGAATAAAGAAGTTACTTTTAAAAGTAATGACGCTGCCAAACCGGCTAAATTCTATATCAATTCGGCACCGGCTTACAAGCCATACGTTACTCAATTGATCACTACCGACGCCAAGCTTCAAAAAGCAAATCCTAAACAGTATGCTTTAGCTATCTCAGATCATTATGGAAAAATGGAAGATAGCAACGACCGTATTGTAAACCAGTTAATTGTAAAAGATGTATTGGAAAGAGTGAAAAACGGTGGTACAAACCAATTACAGATGGGACTTACTGAACTGGCTCCGGGTTCTGTATGGAACACCATGCCGGCCCATACACATACCCGTCGTATGGAAGCCTACTTCTATTTCAACCTGCCTGAAGGAAATGCCATTTGCCACCTGATGGGCGAACCGCAAGAAGAGCGTCTGGTATGGTTACACAATGAACAAGCTATCACTTCTCCCGAATGGTCTATCCATGCCGCTGCAGGTACCAGCAACTATACCTTTATTTGGGGTATGGGAGGTGAAAACCTGAAATACAGTGACAAGGATGAAATAAAATACACAGATATGAGATAAGTAGAATGGTACACACCATTACTCATTAACTCTTGTCATTCTGAATGTTGCAAGAAATCAACTCGTTTTCAGTTTTTTTGCGACATTCAGAATGATTTTTTTTAGAAATCTTACCATTGTACCGATTTATACAGGCTTTCCACCAATTTTTGCATAGAGAATAGGTACAGAATGGTTATTTTTGCGTCTAATAAGAAAAACATAATTAAATCTATTATCATGAGTACATTTCAAAAAGTAGGTGAGAAGATGACAAACTTCAGATGGATAATCTGTGGTCTGCTATTCTTTGCCACTACAGTCAATTACCTCGACCGTCAGGTGCTTTCACTAACCTGGAAAGACTTCATTGCTCCGGAATTTCACTGGACGGATTCGAATTACGGAGATATCACAGCTATTTTCTCTATAGTGTATGCCATTGCCAACCTGTTCGCCGGTCGTTTCATTGACTGGATGGGAACTAAAAAAGGTTATCTCTGGGCTATCTTTGTCTGGTCCTTAGGAGCTTGTCTTCATGCATTGTGCGGTTGGGCAACCGAAGAAACATTAGGTATTCATAACGCAGAAGAGATGCTTTCTGCAACAGGAGCCGTCGCTTCAACTATCGCTATTACCAGCGTTTATTACTTTATCGCTGCCCGAATCGTATTAGGTGTAGGTGAGGCAGGAAACTTCCCAGCAGCTATTAAGGTAACAGCCGAATATTTTCCGAAAAAGGACCGTGCATATTCCACTTCCATCTTTAATGCAGGTTCTACAGTAGGTGCTTTAGCCGCTCCGATCACTATTCCTCCTTTGGCACGTTATTTCCAAAGTATTGGTGTGGGCAACGGATGGGAAATGGCTTTCATCGTTATCGGTGGTTTAGGATTCATTTGGATGGGACTTTGGATGTTCCTCTATAAGAAACCCAATGTCAACCCTCGCGTGAATGCTGCCGAACTGGAATATATCGAACAAGACAACAACAATCCTGAAGAATCAGCAGAACAACAAGCTGCTGCCAACGACTTCGACAACAAGAAGATTTCATTCTTGCAATGTTTCAAATTTCCCCAAACATGGGCTGTATTTGTCGGTAAGTTCATGACTGATGGCGTATGGTGGTTCTTCCTGTTCTGGACTCCGGCATATATTTCGGATGTATACGGTTTCGCTTCAGATACGGGTACCGCACAAATGTTGATTTTCGTATTATATGCTATTACCATGTTATCTATTTATGGTGGTAAGTTACCTACTATTATCATTAATAAAACAGGTAAGAATCCATATGCAGCCCGTATGCAGGCTATGCTTATCTTTGCCTTGTTCCCACTGCTGGCATTGTTTGCCCAACCTTTAGGCAATTATTCATATTGGTATCCTATCATTATTATCGGTATTGCAGGTGCTGCACACCAATCATGGTCTGCCAATATTTATTCTGTAGTAGGTGATATGTTCCCCAAAAGCACCATCGCTACTATCGTAGGTATTGGTGGTATGGCAGGTGGTATAGGTTCATTCTGTATTAATATGGGATCTGGCAGACTGTTTGACTATGCAGCAGAAACGAATATGACTTTTATGGGATTCGAAGGAAAACCTGCCGGCTACTTCATCATATTCTGTGTATGTGCCGTAGCTTATTTGGTTGGTTGGATTATCATGAAAGCATTGGTCCCCAAATACAAACCGGTTGATGCCTAATTAAAGAATTCACCACAGACTACACACCTAAGTAGCCTGTGGTATTTTTTTCCCTAATAAATAGTTTTCAGAAGATATTGATAGATAGAATTATGACTTAATATTTCAGGGACTCCTGTGATAAAAAGCTGCTTGCGTGCACGCGTTAAAGCGACATTCAGCTTACGGTCAATCTGTACACCGTCCTCTTCTGTCAGGTTGGGCAGAAACCTTAATTGATAGAGGTGATTCACACAAAAAGAATAAATAATGACATCACGTTCGCTGCCCTGATACCGTTCCACAGTGTCAATGGAAATCCTACTCAAAGCAGGAATAGCCAATGCCTGAAGCTCTTTACGTATCAAAGCAATCTGACTTCGATAAGGAGTAATGACCCCTAACGTTCGATTCGGATCAAATTCCTCTTCATGAGCCAGATACACCTCTTTGGCTAAACCGGCGACAATCTGTGCCTCATATCTGTTTGTTTTTCCGGAAACGCTCTCCAAATCTTGCTTCGAAGGGATAAAACGTACCGGAGCCTCTATGTGCTCCAACTGATGAGGTAATCCCAAAGCCTCCAATTTTCCGGCATAAAATGCTTTATTGGGAAAAAAAGCCACTCCCGGATGCATACGCCCCTGACGGCAAAGCATATCTATCGCTTTAGGAGATTCTTCTTTTAAATGAAAACGATAAAGCCGCTCAAACAGAGAATCTTTTAAATTAAAAAGTCCGGCTTCCCTAAGTCCCTCATCATGCACTTCAGAATGTCCGCTATTCTGCAAAATAACGGCAGGCAACTGTTTATGATCACCTATCAGGATAAATTTACCCACTGCATTTCTTTCATCGGCAAACTTGGCACACAGAATACCCAACAATTGGGGTTCTAATATTTGGGTGGCTTCATCCACTATGGCTACATCAAAACGTTTTAATTTAAAAAGTTCAGCTTTAGCCGCAATAGAGGCCACGGTTCCAACATATACTCTGCAATCTGCCATACGGATATTCACCTCTCTCCTACTGTTACATTCCGCCAATATATTCTCCAACAGATGTCCTCTAAAACGTACATCACAGGAAAGCTCACTTCCCACCCGTATATAATCTATACAGGGGGTGATAGAGGACAGTGACTGACAAATTTCATCAACAGCCCGGTTGGTATAAGCCAGTAACAATATCTGCATAGATGATGCTGCATAGAAATGTTCCACCATTCTACGCAACGCCCTCGAAGTCTTTCCTGTTCCGGGAGGTCCCACCAGAAGAAAATAATCACGGGCCGACTCAGCTTTCAACGCCACCCTCTCAAAATCATCACCGGTCAGCGCTATAGCTTCATCAAAAGACGAATCAAAGCGGGGAGGCCGTTGTCCCAGCAATAATTCCCGTCTTTCCGTATTCGCATCCAGAAAAGCGGAGAGTCCCAAATACATACTGCGAAATGTAGTATCCATCGTATCATGTTCTACAGCATAACGACTGTCCGGAGAAAAAACGGAAGCATTACGTTGGGTAGCACGTAAACGAATACGCAATTCTGTATCTGTAATCTGCTCAATATTACCCTTAAAAACCATTTTATTGGTCGCATTATCCAAGTCATTATTACGCTCATACAACACAACCACATCTCCTGTACGGAAATTGGGAAGAAACATTTCATCATATTGCGGAATAGACAAAAGTATATAAGCCTTATGAGCCTGTGATGCCCTATTTTCCATTATCTGCAAATCATATAATATCTCTCCCGCCTCACGTTTCTCATCCAGTGTACTCAGCCAAAGAGCTGAAGCCCCTGCACGTCCTTCATAATCCACATCTCCCGATTTGGAGGTATAAAGTTCTTTTGTAATGAAATTATAAAGCGTATAAAAATAGGCCTGCTCCAAAGGTTCCAACGCCGACAGCTTCTCCCGGAAACGCGAGATAGAGGGCTTCAAATACTGTTCCCAGAATCTGCCGCTCAGTTTTCTTTCATTCACCACCTCCGGATTGATTTGTGCCAACAAGTTGCGTGTAAAATCAGGATGATTATGGAATTGTACCCCATACTCGGCAGCAACAATACGGTTACGCAAATTGATAACCCGCCTTACCTGAGCCCACGATGCTCTGGCCGGATACAATAAAGGATAACGGGTATAAAGCAAATAGGGATGCATACGCCGCCGGTCCTGTCCCATGCTATATTCCAACACTGCCATATATAGCAGCATCTGAACCTTATTATTTTCCTTGGGTTCCACTTTTCCCTGCATGGAGAATTCATCCGCTTTGCCCGATTTCATTTCTATAAAGCTGCTCATATCCCGCTGCATATAGTCCAGACGTCCCTGAATGCCCAACGCCTCGCAAATATAGGACGGTTCCAGCACAGCCTCCTTTTTATCCAGATTATACCCTGGCTCCAAAAAAGTGTGTTGTACAACGTCCCGTATATGCTCAAAATGCATCCGGCAATCCTTGGCAAACTCTTTCTCTTTGGACGGATCACGAAGTTCGGCACAAGCAGCCAGTTCAATGGGATACTGCCGGAATGCCTTCTTCATACAGTCTATATAGTCCGGCTCCTCCTCACCTGCATGTATCCATTCATCCAGGAACAGATTGGCTATATTTCCCAACAGCAAAGGGCGGGCATTATCAATCGGCACCAGCCGGCTCAAAAAATAGTTTGCCGGATGGCTGCCATAATCCTTGTAACATTCCGCCAGTGAGCTGATATCTATCAAATAATCCGGTTCCAATACGATAAAAGAAGGGGTATAAATTCCATCCCTATCTACAGAAACATCCAGCAGATTAAGCTGGGCATATCGCCAAAGTTCCTTTATGGTTTCTTCAAATTCATGATTTATACCGGGTTTATTATAAACCACCCGTATAGGTTCATCGGCTGTTACATCTACAGGATGTACATACAAATAGGTATCATCGGCATAATCAAAGCATACACGGATGCGGCGGATGTATTCCATCTTTTCTTTTTTCCCTGAAGATGCTATTTCCTGCTTGGGAAGAACTGAGAACAACTTCAATGGAATATCCTGTGCAAACATCTTCCTATATGCGTATGCCACTGCACGCAAATCACACAGGAACTCTTCTTTTACAGGAGACTTACGATGGTTCAAAATATCATTGGAAGTCAGACGAAAGGTATGTAACTGATTCTGTTCTTTCAGATCCAGCCCATATTGAGTGGCTACATAATTAATACGGGCGGCCAAATCAGTGGTCTGCAAACTATTCCCTTGTATCTTTTCACGCACCACACGCTCCAATGATTCACGCAATTGCCTGTAACGGCGTTCCAATGGCTGGTTTTCATCTATATAAAGCCTGTATAACTCTTCGTAATACTCTTCTATCTCTTCATTCATGCCGTAAAGATACACAAATTATTATTTATAGAATACCGGCATAATAATAGGATGGGTTTCCCATTTACGGGTCATCGGATTAAATTCCCTCTCTGCTCCCGCTTCAATTCCGAAACTATCCGATATTTTAAATTCCAAAGTGCCTCCGTATGAATTCTGGTTCATAAAAAGCTGTGAAGCGGGAGTCATACCATATCCGTTATACACCGAGTATGTGCCGAACATATTGATCTTCATTCTGTCATTAATGCGAAAAGACAACTTTCCCTTAGCACCTAAATCATTAAAGCGGACTCCATATACATTGTATTTAGCAGCATATACTCCTCCCGTCACGGTTATAAAATCATTGAGACGCTGTGTGTACATCACTCCGGCATTACGTGCCTCACCTATAGAAGGCAACCCTTGAAAGGAATGATAACCACTCAGAATCCCTGTACTATTAATCTGATAAGCACGTCCATCTATATAATCATGTCCGAAAGGATTTCCGGAAAAAGTATAAGGGGATATCTTAGGCATTTCTTCACGGGAAGTAAAATCAAATTTTGGCATCCGCAATGTATCAGATAAAACGGGAGGTGTCAACGTAGGAGGTTCGTTTATAAAATCCATACTTTTATCAGCCTCATTCATCTCATTGATAAACTCATTGATTTTATCTTGCCGGATGATGAGCGTATCCTTGTCATTTTCAACCTGAGCTATGCCATGCAAGGAAAGAATACAAAAGAATAAGAACAAGCCAATGCGTTTCATTTGTAAATGTGTTTTTTCAAAATTACAATTTCCGCATTGACTTTTCCCGTTTCATTAAGACTTAATAAGACTTTTTGGCTGTATTCCTTAAAAATGCTATTGATTTACCATAGGAAGTTCCAGCCATTCGGTAGAAATATAATTCTTGCTTGAATCTATAGCAATTAATACCTGGTCATTATCCCGATTATAACTGCCGTCATAGGTAAAGGGAGTAATTTTACTATCAAATTCTCCTATAAAAGAAAGTTTTCCATCTTTAGGACTATACCACCATACTTTCTTTTTTGCGCCACTGATTTTAGTCAAGTCAACAGACATCGGATTTCCGGAGTAATTGTATACTAACAAATAATCCTTTCCGCGAGTCGCAATGGCTCTGTCATAACGATTCCCATTCGTACCGGCAATTACACTTTGATCCGGTACACGTTCAAAATAAGGGAAAGTTAACATCAGATTCTTCAGATATTTCATCTGATTGAAGCCGGGATCCTGCATTGCTTTATACCAAGGTTTCTCTATTCCATCAGCTCCATACCCACCAGGTGTACCCGGTTTCAAGAACTGCATGATATTATTATGTCCGTATGTATGTCCGCAAGAGCCCGCAAAAACAGACCAATATCCATAGCGTCTCACATCACAGTCACGCCAGCGTGGCTGGGCAGGATCATGCAATCCCTGAGGAATACCTTCATAACTGGGTTCTGCATCCAGAACAGGCTTCAGTGGAGTCATGGACAAAGCCTCTTCTACATAACGCCAATTGTCTTCCTCCAATCCCGTAACAGAAGTATCACCATCTCCTTTTTTCTGGCCATAACGCCTGTGTCCACTTTGGAACATATTCATATCCATCCACTCCTTATTATTCAGATGGGTAGCACTGGATGTACGACCAAACGGATGAAAGGTCATTATATGATTCTCGTCCACAGCAAGAATACTATTCGCCAACGCCTCCCAAATCTCAGTATTTCGGTCAGCATAAGTATCTCCACCGATTACCCAAATAATATTAGGGGCATCTTTATATCGTTCACCTAAAAATCTACCATACGCTTTGGCCTCTTCAACATTCATCTTTCCGGAGCGCACAAGCCCTCCCCAGATACATACCATCGCTATGTAAATGCCGTTCTGCTCAGCTTTCTGAATAATATAATCCATGTGATCCCAATACCCGTAAACTCCTTTTCTGTCTATATTCTTAAAATTGAAACCATCTATCATGGAATACTGGCCATAGAAATTCATGGCAGGAACTCCATTTATAGTCTGTACCTGCACCACATTGAAACCTGCCTGACGACAATGTTCCAGATAATAAGCAGCCTCATCTCTATTCAGTTTCTCGGGCAACAGCCATCCCGTATCTCCCAACCAGAAAAAGGGAGTTCCGTCCGCATTCATCAGATAACGGTTCTCTTTACTTACTTTCAGTTGTCCATGACTCCAAGGCTTATAAACCGACGATTTGCTCTGTGCTGCTGCCGAAAGCAGCCCTCCTTCCACCATCAGAAGAAGGAATAATAATACTAGATTCTTGTTTTTCATTTGTGCATTCATCTTATAAATTTCAAAAGCCCAAAGTAACTTATTCAAGCAGACAATTCTGGGTAATAACTAGTCTTTTTGAGGGAATCTTTTAGCTTCCTCCGCTTTCAGGTTGAGTAAAACTGATTCGGGAACTTTTATGATAGTACCATGCTTATGTCCTTGTGGAATAGAAATCTGATCGTCAATGGGAGTAAAGTTCTTGAAGTCTTTTGTAGACACGGCTCCAAACCGTCCTTCCCGATAAACATCAAAATAAATCAACCATTCATCACCTACTTTCACGGCACACGGACCTTCAGAGTAAGTCGGTGCAAATTTTACTGACGGATCAGCATAAGGTCCTTCTGCCGATGGCCCGGATACACAGAACAAATCACTGTAACCAGGCTTGCGATTGTCTTTTATAATTAATACATAGTCGTTTTTATCACGCTTTACTATAAATCCGTCAATAGAATTAAATCCCGGATCATAAAACGCCTTTGCAGGAGTAAACGTTTGGAAATCCTTGGTCGTGGTATAATAGGCACGGTGACTTTTATTAGCTCCCAAACTATCGGCTGCCGTATATCTTTCTACAGGAATGGCAGAAGACCAGGCAACGATGAACTGTTCCTTTTCATCATCATAGAAAACTTCCGGTGCCCACACATTGTTAGTCAAAGAGTCTTTCATCACTTTAATTTCGCGTTGTTCACTCCAATGAATCAAGTCTTTAGAACTGGCATAACCAAATCCCTGTTCTCCATTCCAACTGATTGTCCACACTAAATGGAAAGTTCCATCCGGGCCTTGGGTCATGGACGGATCACGCATCATCGAATTGGGAGCATATTTCTGTTCTTCGGTCTGTTTAGTGAAATAATTATAATAAGGAGTCTTATTTCCTATTTCCGGTTTCAACCATGAACCTGCGATACTATCCCAATGATAGCCGTCATAGCTGTAAAGATAATGTAACCCGTCCAATGCCGGCTCACGATGAGAAGTGAAGATATAGACTTCCTTTTCGGGTTTTGTACAAGCTGTAAAAGCCAATAAGGCAAAAACGAAGGAAAAAAACAATTTCATAGCATGCTGTTTTATGATGAATAAACCTTTTCCAACAGGACGAAACAACAAGTATTTTGTACTCTATACTTCTTAAAGTATCAATCCAAATCAATAATAAATATCCATCATATAACAAGATGTATCTCGAGACATAAAATACGAATTATATCCCGAGACAATCCTACATAGAATAATGATGAGAATCAGCCTTTAGTTTCCAAATAAACCAGCTGCGTCTGTAAATACTCTTCCAGCCCATGTTTACCATCCGCGCCACCGATACCAGATTTACGCCATCCGGCATGGAATCCCTGCATCGCCTCAAAATTCTCACGATTCACATAAGTTTCACCAAATTTCAACGCACGAATCAATTTGAATGTCATATCCAGGTTCTGGGTATAAATAGAAGAAGTCAGCCCATATTCACAATCATTAGCCCAGGCAATGGCGTCTTCCACCTCTGTAAACTCAACAACCGGAAGTACCGGTCCAAAAGTTTCTTCCTGAATAATATCCATCTTTTGGGTACAATTAATCAAAATCGTCGGTTCAAAGAAATATCCTTTAGTACCGATACGATGACCACCGCATAGCAACTCAGCTCCCTGCTCAATAGCTTTTTTCACTTTCTCTTCTACTGATTTCAGTGCATTGGCATCAATCAACGGACCCATATTGAGGTCTGTATACTGATTCGGATCACCCACTTTCACCTGCTTGAATCCTGCCAACAGTTTCTCAAGGAAAGCCTCTTTTATACTAGAATGTACATACACGCGCTCACAGCAATTACATACCTGTCCTGTATTAATAACACGCGAAGCAATAATGGATTTTACAGCTAAATCCAAATCTGCATCCGGCATTACAATACCGGGAGCCTTCCCTCCCAATTCCAAAGAAACCTTCGTCACATTGGCAGAAGCGGCTGCCATGGTCTGTATTCCAGCCTCCACACTTCCGGTCAGACTAACCATACCTACTTTAGGGTTAGCAGCCAGTTCATGTCCAATCACCGAACCACGACCGTTCACCAGATTGAATACACCTTTAGGCAACCCAACTTCATCTACAATCTGTGCGAAAACATACGCGTTTTCCGGTGTCAGCTGACTCGGCTTTACCACAATTGTATTCCCCGTCAACAGAGCAGGAGCGGCCTTACGGGCAATCAAGAAAAAAGGAAAATTCCAAGGCAGGATGCCTGTTGTCACCCCAATAGGTTTCTTAAAGACAAATATATTTTCGTGAGGACGGTCACTAGGAATGATTTCCCCTTCATAGCGACGGGCCCATCCAGCCATATAATCAAGGTAATCAGCCGTAAATAACACCTCTACATTAGCTAATCCTCTTGTTTTTCCACCCTCCCGGATAATAATATCAGTCAATTCCTGTTCCCGCTTGCGGATACCTTGTGCAATCCGAGTTAAATAGCCGGCACGTTCAATAGAGGTAAGACTCTCCCAAGAAAGCTGTGCCTTCACGGCAGCATTTATAGCAGCACGTGCATCTTCCGGTGTGCCATCAGGCATTTTAGATATCACTTCTTCCGTAGAAGGGTTCAATACATCAATCCACTTATCGGATTGGTTTTCGATGAATCGCCCATCGATGTACATCTTTAGTTCTTTCATGGTCTTAAATGTAAAATGAGTACCTTATTTCTTTCAATCTGAAATATCCAAGCAGCATTTTACAAATATATCATTATTTATAAAGCCCAAAAATGTATTTTTGTTCATTAACATGGAAATTTATACACTTTAATTGAACTTTATGAATCATATTTATAATTATTCCTCTATCAACTGCCACAAAAGCCATCTCCTTCTTATCACTAAAACATCACTTATTATATTGTGTAGGCAACACCCCAAACAGTTTCTTGAATGATTTTGTGAAATAACTAGGCGTATTAAAACCAACCTGATCAGCTATCTCAGCAATGGAAAGCCCTCCTTCTTTCAATAATTCGGCAGCTTTACGAAGACGTACATTCTTCACGAAATCAGAAGGCGAACTTCCGGTGATAGATGTAATCTTCCGGTAAAGAGTAGCACGACTCATGCACATATCCCTACTTAAATCTTCTATGGAATATTCAGGATTACTAAGGTTCTTCTCAACCATATCCAATGCCTTCCTTATTAATTGCTCATCAGATGCTGAAATAGAATTCGCTTCTACTTTTCCTTCTTCCGGCAATGGATCTATCTCTTGCCTTTGCTCCGGATTTTGTTCCAATGGCAGAACAGTCTGTGCAACAATGGACTCCCGTAATTTCATATACATCCGGCCCAATCCCCAAACAACCGATAAAACAACAAGCACATAAAACAAATACGCCCAGCCTGTTTCATACCAAGCAGGCAAACATTGGATCATGACCGTCAATGTACTCTTACTCCACAGCCCATTCTCATCTGTAGCACGGACTTCCAGTTCAAATTCCCCCTTTGACAAATCAGACAAGCCGATACTATTTTCCCCTGCCGGAAAGGCCACCCAATTATCGTTTCTTTGTTTATAACGATAAGCATATCTTACCTTATTCGTATTCAAATGGTCAAAAGTAGAAAAAAACAATTTCACATTTCTCTCATGAGGAGACAGGCTTATTTTCTTTTGATTATCCACCCCGATTTCAGAGGTGTTATTCATTTCGACGGATGTCAAACACACCGTTGGCTCAGGTATCCTCCTCTTTTTTTCATTATAGTGAGGAAAAGTCACAATTCCACCTCGTCCACCCACACTCATTTCTCCCCGAGGACCTTTATACAATGACTGGAAATCTTCCAGATTTATCCAAGAATCAGTACAAGACATCATAGTAAAGATATGTGTTCCGGGATGATAGACCATCACCCGCTGTGATGTAAGAATCCAAAGATTCCCATCGTCATCCGACTTTATATCCAACACAGCATCCCCTGTCAATCCACAATCTTTTGTCCGGGAAATAAAATCATTCGTATCCGGAGAATAACTATACACATTGCCCTGTTTAGTACCCACCCAAAGATTGTTGTCCGGTGCGACAGTCAATACCGAATAATTTTCTCCTGTATCCTTTATTTGCAACCGGCTTTCTCCGGAAATTCTCCACAACCCTCTACTTTCAGTTGCAAAATAAACAACTCCTTCATTAGACGAAACGATAGCATTTATAAAACCAACATCATCACAAACTGTAGTCAATCGGCCTTCCTCCAAGCTATACCGGAATAAATGGTAAGTGGTACCTATCCAAAGATTCCCACGACGGTCATCATGCAAAGCACGGATACGCTCACCTTGTTTAATGGGTATGGCACATACGATGGATTCAAAAAGCCGGTCCTCCTTATACCGAATTAATATTACCGAATGATCCCTTACCATATAGATTCCCTCTCTATCCGATGGCCTCTCAAAGAAAAAAGAAAGCTCCCTGTCATTCTTAACAACAGACATACGATCTCTTTGGGGATCATAAGCATACAGCCCCAATTTCTTTTGCCTGATCCAATAATAATTTTTCTCTTGAGAAAACTGCATAGGAGATGCGATTACCCCCAGATTTTGCTTTACCCCTTCCATAGACAAAGGAAGCACTTCATTGGGTAGAAAAGAAATAATGAAAGAAGAAGGATAATAACCTGTCACCCATAAATTTCCGGATTGATCGGAAAGAATCTTTGTGAGGATTTTCCTGTCAGCTGATAATAAACGGGAGAGATCCACCTTATCCAAGGATGCATCGGCCGTTATTTTATAGGCATATAAGTAATCTGCCGCAGTCACCCACAAATATCCCTTAACAGAATCTTGTATAATATGATGAAGCTTTCGGGTATCGGAGTTAGAAGACGCATTATCCACTGTTTGCAATCCAAACATTTTGTCCGTATCCTGTGCCTTGGGATCAAAACGTACAATACCTTTTCCCCAAGTAGTAACCCAATAATACGGGGTGTTACGATCTTCCGTCATGCTTGTGGGATACTCATCATAGGGCCAAGGATATGAAATAAAAGAGTCCTTTACCTTATCATAGCAAAAAAGCCCGCCTTTTGCTTGAGTTACCCAAACAGTCTGTTTCTTATCCTCATAAATAGAATTGACGGTATTCTCTTGTCCTTTCCATTTAAGAATGTATTTTCCAGTTCTTTCCCCTGACGCATTGTATCGAAACAGGTGCCTGTTAGTCGAAATCCAGACCGTACCATCAGACGTCGCTGTCATTGTAGTTATAGTCCAACCCTTTATCGTTTCATCAGCAAGCGCCCTTATCTCATAATCTGTTTTTGACAAAATATAGGCGCCACGCTTCGTTCCAAACCATATTTTCCCTTCACCGTCTTCAGTAATACACGTCACACTGTTGTTTTCCAAGATTCCCGGATTTTTGAAATCAGAACGGAATACTTTCACCGTATATCCATCATCACGACACAAGCCTCCCCCCTCAGTGCCATACCACATATATCCTTCCGAATCCTGGAAGATACAAAGCAATTCTTTGGTCGGCAACTGTTCCGAATTAGGAAGGTTTCTTACTATCATATCAAATGCTTTGACCGGAACGGCATTTATCCGCACAGTCAATAGCAAAATAATGATTGGTAATACTATCCTTCCTATGTTTTTCATATCCTTCACGCAAGTACTCCTGTTAAAAAACAAACGAATACAAAGCTAGGAAGAAATTCAAGAACTTGCAACTTGTCGGTTTAATCAAAAAGAAAATGGTTACAATACTTCGGCATCTTTTTACCAAAATTTTAAAATTAAACACTAGGACCGACTAAAGCTGGTTCAATAATACTAAAAAGGTTATTGACTACCCTAAAAGAAAATGAAGAAAAAGTTAGCAATAACCTTCGATAAAAACAAAATTATCCTGTTAATTCTTTCTCTTATATGCTATGAGCTTGCCTTATATGCAATCGCCCTCCACCGTCAGACCAAGTGGCAAAAAGGGAAAGTTGCCATAGATATGAAATTCATGGACAAACACCCCTATGCTGTCCGACCGGAAGGAAACTTTCAACTGCAAAGTATCTCCCGGAGCAGCATGAAACTTGGAGCATCTCGTTTCCGGACAATCCCAAGAAGAAACAATGCAATAAATATGTAAACTGTCACTTCCATGTTTTTATAGATAAAAACGCCACCACTAAAAAAGTCGAACAAACAAATCGCCAAGCAATCTTTTTCATTTATTTCCCCTTATACGATTCCCCCTGAAAAATCCTTCAAAAGCTTCAGTCCTCCCGCAAACCCTTTGCAGGAGGGCGTTCCGGCTGAAGGATCACACCGGGAAAAAGTATCAGGCCGCGGAAGAATCCTTCAGCTTCACCAGCCGGTACACATTGCCATACTCGGTATGGACACGCTGTATCCCTAATGCAACCATCATCCTGCCCAACCGGTTCGGAGTCACCCCGCGCATGGCAGCCGGATAATGTTTCTGCAAATAATTGAACAAATCCGTCGTGGTATAGGGCTTGGACAACTCCCCTTCCTGCGGCATCCGGAAACAACGCAAAAACAATTCCTGTTCGGCAGGCATTTTATAAAAATTCCGGTTGCTGTGCTGTATCTCCTTTTCTTCCTCTTCCGAGAACCAGTAACGCTCTCCTCCGGCCAGCTCCGCTTTCAGCTGGGCGAACAGCTGCGCATGATCGGGCGGTGTACAATCAATCTTATCATCCACTTCCGCACAGAGGAAACGGCGGCTTCCTGTGGGATCAGTCAGCAGATCCGTCATATTGGACGTACCGATGAAAGAGGCGATACGAGGCAGATGACTGAATGCCGGACGATGTGCCCTGCGGAAAGTCAGTGTGGTCATCTGCATCAGATTCTTTAAGGCAGGCATCTGTCCGGCACGGTACTTGTCGAACTCATCCATATTGATCAATCCGAAAAGCGAAAGTTTCTGTTCACATCCACTCTCGCTCGTCAGGTCGAACTTGTCTATATAATAAGGTGTAAGTTCCTTAGGCATCAAAATCTTGCAAAAAGAAGACTTGCGCTTCCCCTGCTCACGGCTCACCAACATAGGCGCCACCGCATTGGCGCAATCCTGCGCCTGCCCCAGCCATTGGGCGGCAACACCCAGCATCCAACGGTGAAACCCTTTCACCCACATCGGCTTACGCGATATACGCACGGCCAGCGGAGTTACACGATCCACTCCGTCCCACTGAGGCAAGTGGCTCATATAATGTAGAAAAGGATGATAGTTTTCCACCTTTCTGGAATGGAGCAGACGGCTCACATCCTTATCCCAGCAGTTGATGCCACCGGAACGCGCCTCCAGACAGAATGTATTCAAATCGCGTTGAGCCACTATACCATACTCTTCATCCGGCATCTCTTTCCCACGATACTCCGTCTGTTCGGTGAGAAGGTTATAACGGAAATTATACCGTGCAGTCAAAAAGCACTGCAAGGCCTCCAGCATATTCTCCGGTTTCTTGCGCCCCGATTTGCCAAAAGTCGCCTTTTCATCGATAGTTTCTGCCATGCCAGCTGTTTCGACAGCCGCTGGGAGAACAATTTCATCCACCGTTTCCGTAGCCGTTGAAGGCAACACCCCTTCCGCATTTCCGGTTTGCCCCACCGACTGCCCGGTAACCGGAGCCGTGCTTTTTCCCACGCATCTCCTCATTTTCATACTCTTTTTGCACCAACTCAGTAATTTTTCCACTAATTTTTTCATCCTTTTTCATTATTTGGGGTTGTGTAATATCACAAAGATAACACTCAAAACACCCTTTTACAAGCATTTACCCCACACTACCGCAAAAAAGTGACTAAGCGAAAATAACTGGGAAATTATTCGTTTTTATCAAGACTATTTCATACTTTTGCACCGTCAAGTTAATCGTTTCACTTTAGTGATGAAATTTCATCACCTAAGTGATACAACTTCATCACTAGAGTGATATGATTTCATCACTAAAGTGAAACGATTAACTTGAAAGGAAGTTGCAGCAAACTCTTCCGTACAAGAAAGCATAAACAACCGGATAAAAACAAATAAGCGAATGGCTATCAAATTTGAATTTTATGAATCACCCAATACGATAGGTACGCGCAAGAAGCGCTATCACGCCCGTGTAGTAAACTGGCAGCGCATCAACACCGACTATCTGGCACGGGAAATACAGTACGGCTCCTCGCTCACCGTGGCGGACATCAAGGCAACCATTATCTCGCTCAGCGAGAAACTGGCCTACTACTTGAAGGACGGTGCCCGGGTACATATCGAAGGGATAGGATATTTCCATATATCGCTTACCTGCCCCGAGACACGGACACCAAGCTCCACACGTGCCAACAAGGTGAAATTCAAATCGGTGACATTCCGTGCGGACAAATACCTGAAGCATCAGTTGAGCGACGTCAAGACCGAGCGTTCGAAATACAAGCCGCACTCCATGCCGGTAACCAAAGAGAGTATAGACGAAGCACTGACGGAATACTTCTTGACAAACAGCGTGCTGACACGCCGGAAGTTTGAATCGTTATGCGGACTGACACGAGCTACCGCGGGACGTTATATCGCTCAGTTGGCGAAAGATAAAAAACTGCGCAATATCTCCATTCCGCGCAACCCCATCTATGAACCGATGCCGGGATTCTACGGAAAAGAGAAATTGCCCGAACCGGAGAACGAAACGGAAAACGTATCGGCAACAAACGACACGGACCTGACAATAAAGTAAATATACAACGAAACAATATAATAGAAAACTTCTACAAACGAAGCTCAAACCATAAAGAGCTGAAACTTCTACACTAGGCTGAAGGAATTCCGGGAGGAAATCCTTCAGCCGCTTTTCTTTATTGACGGGCGTTTGCGAAGGGGCTGAAGGATTTGAAGGAAAAAACAAGGGAAACTCAGGGAGAGGTACTTTTCAGCCCACCAGCCATACCAGCATGGGCAAGTAATCCTTTAAGGAAACACGAAGCAGCTTCAATGCCTGCTGGATGCGGTAAGCCACCGTCTGTGGCGACACATCCAGCACTTCAGCAATTTCTTTATAACTCAGTTCCTTAAAGCGATGCATCACAAAGGCTTCCCGATAACTGTCGGGAAGAGCAGCCATCGCCTCCTTTATTTTCCGGTCCAATTCCTCAAAACGACCATAGTCCACTTCACACAATGCCGCCTGTGTCCGCTCATAAAAGGCAGCTTCCGCCTTGGTTTTCACCTGTTCCCGCGTCAAGTGGTTCAAGACCCTCCGATAAGTCATTTTGAACAAATACTGATTCAATGAAGACTCGATTATCAAATCCCCACGATTCTCCCACAGCCATAACATCACCTCCTGAACAATCTCTTCGGCATCTTCCAGCGACACCAAGCGGTGAGCATAGGCACACAGCAGAGGATAGTACCTTCTGAATAAATGGTCAAAAGAATTACCATCCCCCTGTCGGAGAGCATTAAACAAAGACAAGTCTTCCACGGTATGATTCATAGTATAATAACTGTTTTCCTTGTGTACAAAGATAGTTGTTTTTATCGGAAAAAACTTTTTTTTAAAAAAAAGCATTTTTCGTTTAGATACCTTTCATTCTCGCTTGTCTTAATAATATAAAGGAAAACATTAAAGTATAATTCATGGAAAACCATACCGATATAGAAACTTTGTTGACCAAGTATTTCGAAGGAAACACCACTCCGCCGGAGAACGAACAGATAGAAGCTTGGCTGAATGCCGATAAGGAGCATTTGCGTATAGCCAAGCAGCTGAATACGCTCTATCTGGCTGTAGACACACAGCACATCACAAAGAAGATAGATACGGAAAAGGCATTAGACAAGGTAAAAAGCAGAACAAAAGTTAGAAACCTGTCCTGGTGGGGATGGACACAACGCATTGCGGCCATCCTGTCCGTTCCCCTCCTGATAGGTGTATTGGCTCTGTATCCGGACAGACAGCAGCCGGTAGTCACCGCTCAGATGGTGGAAATAAAAACCAATGCAGGCATGACTACCTCCGTCCTGTTACCGGACAGCACGGTAGTTCACCTCAATTCGGAATCCTCCCTCCGCTATCCCACCTTTTTTGCCGGCGATGTACGCCAAGTGGAATTAAACGGTGAAGCTTATTTCGATGTGACCCAACATCCCCGGAAACGATTCATCGTTTCCACCCCTCACCATTCGCAGGTGGAAGTGTACGGAACAAGTTTTAATGTGGAAGCATACGGTAATGAAACTCCCATTTCCACCACGCTTATCGAAGGCAGCGTAGGGTTTATTTATAAGAATAGCAAAGGAAAATTTCAAAAGAGTATGCTCTCCCCCAGACAGAAGCTGGTTTATTCCCCACAAACCGGAGATATCAAGTGCTACGCTACCTCGGGCGAATCGGAGATTTCATGGAAAGACGGCAAGCTTATCTTTAATGACACTCCGCTGGATGAAGTGCTGCACATGCTTGGAAAGCGGTTCAATGTGGAATTCGTATTGTCCAACAAGGGGCTGAAAGGCTGTTCGTTCACAGGAACATTCACCCATCAGCGTCTAGAGCGTATTATGGAATATTTCCGGATTTCTTCCCACATACGCTGGCGTTACATTGACAGTGCAGATATAAAGACGGAAAAGCTGAAAATAGAAGTGTACTAATATACGTTTAACCCTTAATTTAAATACTAGAAAAATGAACAGACAACAGGCTCCCTAAACAAAAACATACGGGAGGATATTGGCGTATCACCCCGTATGAAAAAATCATCTTTCCATGCTTGTTTGGCGACAAGCAAAGACAACATTTTATTCACTTTATCTCAATTACAAAATTATGAAAATTTATTTTAGCGTCCAATTATTATGGATGATAAAGTCGTGTAGGTTAATCTTAAATAAAACTCCATTACCTATGAAACTGAGTGTACTCTTTTTAATCTGTTCGCTAAGCATGACTTATGCGGCAGAGTCGTATGCGCAAAAGACCATGATCAGTCTTGAAGTGCGTAATGAAACAGTTGGTACTGTGTTGGAAAAGCTGAAAAAAGAATCGGGGTTTGATTTCTTCTTCAACAATAAACACGTAGATCTGAAACGTATTGTATCAGTCTCGGCAAACAACAATAATATATTCAAGATACTAGACCAGATTTTCGCAGGAACGAATGTGAAGTATTCGGTGCTTGAAAAGAAAATCATTCTTTCTACTGAGATTGTGCAAGGAATACAGCAAGAACAAAATAAGGTGACAGGTATTGTGAAAGATAATGCGGGTATTCCCATCGTCGGTGCAACGATTATGGAAAAAGGAAGTACAAACGGCACAGTTTCTGATCTTGACGGAAACTTTAGTCTTCAAATGAACAGTCAAGGAACAATACTCATTTCTTACATCGGTTATATTACACAAGAAATTAAAGTCGATAAAAATGATAAGCTTATTATAACATTAGAAGAAGATACAGAAACATTGGACGAAGTAGTGGTGGTAGGCTATGGTGCCATACAAAAACGTTCGGTATCCACCGCCATCTCAACTGTAAAGGGAGGAAAAATCTCAGAGATGCCGACATCAAATATATCACAAAGCCTTGTGGGTATGTCGTCAGGTATCACCTTACAACAAATCAGTGGAGAGCCGGGAGCCGCTCCGGCAATCCGGGTCCGAGGAGCAGGCTCCATCAATAGCGGAAATGACCCCTTATTTGTAATCGACGGTTACCCCACAACAGACGCAGAACTTTTTAATAATATCAACCCTGCAGACATTGCTGACATTCAAATACTAAAAGATGCAGCCTCCTCTGCCATTTATGGTTCCAAAGCAGGAAACGGTGTAATTATTGTCACTACTAAACAAGGACAAACAGGAAAACCTAAAGTTAGTTTTTCCACACAAGTAGGATGGAGTGAAGCCCAAAATTATGTGGACGTACTAGAAGCTGATGATTATATGGACATGATCATTGAAGCACGTACAAACAACGGAAGTATTCAAAATTTTCCCAAGTTGATTCAGATGAGAGAGAGTGGGAATTACGAAAACACGAACTGGCAAGATGCCATATTCCGTAATGCACTGAATTATAGAGGAACAGCAACCATTACAGGAGGTACAGAAGTTTTAAAATACAACTTCTCTGCCAACTATCAAAACGAGGATGGCATCCTGTTAAACTCTTTTTACAAAAGAGTCGGAATCAAAGGAGGATTTGAAGCAAATTTATCAAAGAAAATAAAACTAGGAGTCAATTTCAGTACAACCTATAGCAAAAGACGCCTCCAACAACCAACCGGTGGAAATACTGAAGACGTAACAGGCGTAATTGCCCAGGCATTGTCTATGCCACCTATACTTCCTGTTTACCAGAATAACGGAGATTATACTCAAATAGCTCAACATTATGCAGACTTAGGACTTAATAACCAACTTCGCAATCCTGTTTCGAATTTACTAGAAAATCGAAATGACAAATGGTCTATCCGCACAATGTCCAATGCCTATTTTGAAGTAAAACCCATTAAAGGACTGACATTACGCACATCGGTAAACTTTACGACTAATGCAGCAAAACAAGATTATTACCAATCTGCCTTTTTACTAGGTAAAAGTTATACAGGTAACAAATCCACACCGGATTTGACTAGCATAGACGGTTACCGTCTGTCTGGATTTGGTTATAATGCCTATTGGTCCACTACAGCAACTTATGATGTTACATTTAATGAAAAACATCATTTGAACACCATGATCGGATATGACTTCGAATACAATAGTGATTTTGAAGTACAACAAGACGATCGGACTGATTCTGATAATCCCATTGCCTATAACAATACATCTATTACCAACGTAAATGGAGCGAAACTGTGGACAGGTTCTTCCGAATACTCCAACTATGTATTTGACGCCATGTTTGCCCGTCTAGTGTATGATTATAATTATAAATATGTCCTTTCAGGTTCTGTCCGTCGCGACCGTTCCAGCAAATTCGGACCGGACAAACGCGCAGGATGGTTTTATTCGGGTTCATTGGCATGGAATATAACCGAAGAAGACTTTATGAAAGATATACACTGGCTCGACATCGCTAAATTACGTGCCAGTTATGGAATAACAGGTAATGATCAGATAGGAAATGATTATGCATGGATATCTACTATCAGTTCAGACCAAAATGTGGTGTTTGGTACAACAGCCATACCTACTTATTATCCTAGCGGTTATTCAAACCGACAATTAGGATGGGAGAAAAACAAACAAATGGACTTAGGGTTTGATATTGGCGTATTCAATGCCTTGAATATAGTAGTAGATCTCTACAAGAGGACTAGTGACATTGTGATGCCAGCCAATATTCCTAATTTCAATGGTATAGCAGGCAGCGTTTATATGAATGCCGGACAAATTGAAAATAAAGGTATAGAAATCCAAGTTTCCGCCACTCCGTTTAAAGGAGATTTTTCCTGGGAAACGACTCTTAGTTGGTCCAAAAACAATAATAAAATTCTTTCACTTGCCAACAATCAAAATCAACTTGCCAATGCAAGTGCAGGAACCAAATGGGGAAATGTAATGAGAAACTATGTAGGACGTCCGATGGGTGACATGTATATGCTAAAAGTTATAGGCACATTTAATACAGAAAAAGATTTAGCCCAATATGCTAAAAACGGAACTCAGGATATTGGAGATTTAATATTTGAAGATTATAATAAAGACGGCACTATTGACGTCAACGATTATCAATTGGTAGGGAACTATCAACCGGATTTTACTTTTGGATGGAATAATACTTTTATTTATAAAGATTTCGATTTGGCGGTCACTATTGACGGACAATGCGGAGGTAATGTAATTTATGCAGCCGCACGTGCTTTTTCTTTAAACCGATACGATGACAATGTACTAGCTGAATCCGGATTAGGACGCTGGAAGTCATCAACCGATCCCGGAAACGGAAGGTCACACAAAGCTGGGACAAATAACCTAGGCAGCAATATTGGCCCCTCCACAAGATATCTTTATGATGCAGACTTTCTACGTATCCGTAACGTATCCCTTGGATATACATTACCGAAAAAATTCTGTAAAATAATAGGCATAGAAAATATGCGCATCAGTGCTAATGTACAAAACCTATGGACTTTTGACAAATATCCAGGTTATTCCGTTGAAGCAAATTATGAAGGGAACTCCGCCACAAACAACGGGGTGGACTTTGGTGGATATCCCATCTCCCGCACATTTACTTTCGGTCTTAATTTTAACTTTTAACAACGATACAATATGAAAACTTTCAATAAATTAATTTCATTTGCGATCATTTCCATGACAAGCCTTACCTATACCGCTTGTAGCGACGGATTTTTTGACCGTTACCCTACCGATTCCATGCAAATGGAAACCTATCTGAAAAATGATGCAGAACTGCAAAACATACTTCTCAATGGTTATTATCACCTACAGGACATCACACTAAATGTGAATTATGTTAATAGTTTGGCTACAGATGAAGGATACGACTATAAAAAAAATAACTCCCTTGATCACATCAGTCTGAACGAAAGTACATGGGATGCGACTTTAGGAATCACTAGTGAAATATGGGAACATTGTTTCAATATGATAAACCGCTGCAACAATGTTCTTCAAAAACTAGATAATGCCTCGGAAACGAACAGAACACAATATGAAGGTGAAGCTAAGTTTCTCAGGGCGTATGCCTATTTCACGCTTGTAAGACTTTTTGGAGCAGTACCTATCACTACAGATCCAATAGATGATTACTCAACCCTTTATGATTATGGACGGAGCAGTGTGAACGAAGTCTACAGCTTGATAAAAGACGACTTGAAAACAGCCATAGCCAATCTGCCAAACTACTATTCCGCCAATAACATGCAAGGACGAGCGACAAAAATAGCAGCTTATACCATGCAAGCAGACGTTTTTATGACATTGCAGGATTTTAATTCAGCTAAAAATTCTTTAGAAAACATTCTGGATTATGCCAATCAAAATAAGGAAAAATTAGATTTAGAAAATGATGTCTTACAGATTTATGCTTCAGACAACCCAATGGGAAAAGAAATCATTTTTGCTGCTCAATACAACAACGGTGCAACAGTAGTGGCTAACCCACTTATGGGACGTTGCATACCAGCAGCTCGACCATCTACTCAGCCCGCTTACATTTATCCAGACGGAACCAGTTCTACCATCACTGTTTCACAAGGCACCAGTTGTCTGTTAATGACATGGGAACTTTACAATACATTCAAAGCCAACAGTAATGACCAACGCTTTCAAAAATTAATATACAATGGAATTTATACAGATGACATATCAGTAGCCAGCAACGAGGTAGACATCACAGAAGAAGGATACACTTACCTTCCTGTCACATTAAAATATTTCGACTTTGGTAATGAGGGTATGACAACTTGTGCTTGTGGTAACGACAATATCATTTATCGATATGCAGATGTATTGTTAATGTATGCCGAATGTTTAAACGAAACCGGCAATACCCCATCTGCCGCCAACTATCTAAATATGGTAAGGACTCGTGCCGGACTATCAAATACAACTGCTACAACACAAAAGGAAATGAGTATAGCCATCGAAAATGAAAGAATGTTGGAACTATGTTTTGAAGGACATAGATGGTATGACTTAATCCGTCGGGGAAGAATTACAGAAGTAATGGAAAAACATTTTAGCCACCGTACACAAGGACTCAACCCTACATTTCAGTCCAGTAATAATGGAATGAATGTAAGTAGTCCATCCGACATCACCGGCACACCTACAACATGGAAGTGGACGGGAACATCCGCTGCTGTTCTGTTTGGAATCCCTTACGACCAAATTCAGCTTTCAAACAATTGGGAGCAAAATGAGTTATATTAATCCTTTATCCATAAAATATGAAAAATAATATCTTAACCGGCAGTTTATATACTGCCGGTATCCTTCTACCCCAAATTACCTTTGCAGAGATTCAAAATGACAAAGTAAGTCCAGACAGACCGAACATCATCTTTATTTTAGCAGACGATATGGGGTATGGAGATTTATCCTGTTACGGCAATCAATATGTAAAAACACCTAATATTGACCAACTAGCCGAAACCGGTACCCGGTTCAATCAATGTTATGCAGGAAGCGGTATTAGTTCACCATCCAGATGTGCATTGCTAACTGGTAAAAATACAGGAAATACCCGTATACGGGATAACATGTGTACAGCCGGAGGTATTGCCGGAATCAAAATAAATCCCAATGGTGATTCCACCATTGTCAGGAGAGCTAATCTATTACCACAAGATACAACCATTGCCACCGTATTAAGCGCAGCGGGTTACCGAACTTGCTTAGTAAACAAATGGCATTTAGATGGCTACGATAAAGGAGCCTCTCCTAATCATCGCGGATTTGACGAATTTTATGGATGGACTATCTCTACGGTACACAGTAACTCTCCTTATTATTATCCCTATTATCGTTTCCACGGTGACTCACTCATCCACATCCCAGAAAATGCAAATGGAAAACATGGTATTCATAACAACGACTTGAGCACAAACGATGCCATCGCTTTTATAAAAAGGAATAAAGACAATCCTTTTTTTCTTTATTTAGCTTTTGACGCCCCTCATGAACCCTATAATATAGATCAAACAGCATGGTATGAAGGACAAGAAACATGGGAGCCTAATACCAAACGCTATGCTTCATTGATTACTCACATGGATGCTGCTATCGGACGTTTATTAAACGAACTAGAACAACTTAATTTACGAAAGAATACATTAATTATTTTTGCCTCAGACAATGGGGCCGCTATCCAAGCTCCTATTAAAATATTAAATTGCAATGCTGGATTCAAAGGTCGAAAAGGAACGCTTTACGAAGGTGGGATCCGAGTACCTTTCATTGTCAATCAACCAGGAATGGTACCTATACAAACACTAGACAATCTTATCTACTTTCCAGATATGATGCCCACATTAGCAGCATTGGCTAAAGGAACGAAGCATTTGCCAAAACAAATTAACGGTATAAACATCTTACCGCTTTTCTATGGAAAGCAAGTTGATACAGACAACCGCTTATTATATTGGGAATTTCCAGGGAAACAACGTGCAGCCAGAAAAGGAGATTGGAAATGTGTAACCATCCATCCTAATCAACCTCTAGAATTGTATAACTTGAAAGAAGATCCAGAAGAGACGAATAATCTCGCAAAAAAATACCCTAGACGAGTAAAGGAGTTCGATGAAGAAATGCAAAGAATGCATATTCCTACCCCCAATTGGCCTCAACCAGGAGAACAATTCTGAAGTCTATATGTAGAACGAGGGCTAATGCAGTCCTCGTTCTACATATAACTACAAATAATTTTATTAGCAATAACCATAGGGATACGTTTGAAATGAAAATAAAATCCAATTAAGTATAGACAAAACGGCTTTATATCAACATTTTAATCCTATAATTTTTCTTTCAGTTGTTTTCATCTGTTTCTGTCTTTTGGCTCTTTTTCGGTACATTTTTGTTCCTTATTTGTTTCTCAATTCCGATTTTTATTCGTACATTTGCATTAGAAAACAACGAGTGAAAAGAATGCAATTATGCCACGAATAAAGAAGCCTAAAAAAGTAAAGGAACCCATACGTCTCCGGACGAAGGATTTGGCCGATGGCAGTAAAAGTTTGTATCTGGACGTTTACCGTAACGGTAAGCGGACATACGAATACCTGAAGATGTATCTCATTCCGGAAACGGACCGCAATGCCCGTCGGCAGAATGAAATCACGATGGCTGCCGCCAATGCCATCAAGTCGAAACGCATCATCGAACTGACCAGCGGAGAAGCCGGCATAGTGAATCACGTGGATAAGGTCTATCTGCTGGATTGGATGAAAACCTATAAGGAGTATCAGGAAAAACGGGACAAGAAAGGCATAGGTCAAATCGTGGCCGTTACCCATATCCTGAAGGACTACGCGGGAGAACGGTTCACGCTGGACCGGATTGACCTTGATTTTTGCCAGGGCTACATCGACTACATGCTGACAACCTATCGTCCCCAAGGGAAACCGATAGCAGCTTCTACACGCAATACCTATTACCAGATCTTCAACGGCGCACTGAACGCTGCTGTCCGTGCCAAACGGCTGTTAAGAAATCCGTTCAACGAAATGGAGAAATCGGAGAAGCCCAAGATGCCGGAAAGCGTGCGCAGCTACATGACCATCGAAGAGGTACGGTCATTGATTGCCACCCCGATGGATAACGAGAGGGTGAAGAGTGCCTACCTGTTTTCCTGCTTCTGCGGGTTGCGCATCAGCGACGTGAAGAAACTGAAATGGAAAGACGTGTTCCTCGACCACGGTCAGTACCGTTTGGCTGTGGCCATGCAGAAAACCAAAGAACCGATTTATCTTCCACTGTCCAACGAGGCGTTGAAATGGATGCCGGAACGCGGGGATAAGTCGGGGGACGACAGCGTGTTCGATTTGCCTTCGACCGTTAATACACTCATCAAGCCGTGGGCCAAGGCCGCCGGAATTTCCAAACAATTTACGTTTCACACGGCGCGCCACACGTTCGCGACCATGATGCTGACGCTTGGCGCAGACCTCTATACCGTATCAAAGTTGCTCGGTCACACATCTGTGAGAATGACGCAGGTTTACGCCAAAATCGTCAATAAGAAGAAAGATGACGCGGTTAATTTAACCAACGGATTGTTTGATTAATAAATTAAACGCCACATGTCAAATTTGAATTTACAGGTAAGTATTTTGTATTTGGCTCCGATGTTTTTCATTGGAGTTCAAATCGTTACAATAAGTATTAACCCATAAAAAGTAATTTGGACATGAAACGACCGAACAATGGTCCTCTCTCTTTTTGGAGGGAACCGACACATGCACCACTTCGCTACTGAACATGATGTAGCGGAAGAGTTATTCACCCTGCTTTCCGAGGCGAGAGTTATTTACCTTCAGGATGTCATCAAATCCGGCAAGCGGTATGACCGTTACGTGGACGACTTCGTACACAGCCACCGCTACATCAACTGCAACAATGCGGTTTGCAGGAACTGCCACGAGATGAACATCCATATCGTCAAGGGGCTGCTGCACGACTGCGCGGGTCTCGTCAGAAAATACTTCACCGCAGACTCATTCTCTTTCGAGGATTGCATGAGACTGAAGTGGAAGTACAACTTCTACGAATCATCATCTCCCGGCAGCCCCGGTGCGGATAATCCGACGCGCGTTCCTCCTCTTTCTTTTGGCTGCAATTTTTCCAGAGAACAGATGAAAGACATCGTGGCTTGCGCCACAGCTTTTCATCTGTTTTGCGTTTCCACGCTTTGCATCGAGGACATGGAGGCGCTTTTCTCCTGCCGGGAAAATTTCAGCATCCGTGTAAACAACGTCCGTCACGTGGCCGTCATGTTCGACGCCCTGCTCGAAAACAGGCTCATCGAGCCGTACTGGCAGTCCGTTCTTGACAAGGGGCGGTTCCTTGTGTCAAAGGACGGCAGGTCGTATGTCTCCGCCTCAAGCCTGTCCACGGCCCTGTCTATCGCGAGGATAAAAAAGACAGCCGCCGCCAACGGGATCAGGAAGGCCATCGCCGGACTGAAGGAATGACATGAAGTGCTAAAAAGCCAAGCATGTGAAAGGTAAAAGCGTGATAATTGCGCTGATACCTGTATGGTATCAACCCGCAACGTCTCGCAGTCACTCTCACATCGCCTAACTTTGCCCTCCGTAACGCGCTACAGATACGGAGGGGCACCTTCATTGTCTAATTTTTAACATCAGTCTTATGCAAAACAGAACTACATTCATGGAGCGGTTGAACGAACGGATGACCGCCGTAGAAGCGGTTCTCAAGAAATTGGAGCCGGTAGAGAGCCTTCTGGAACGTATGGCTTTACTGGAAAACAATATCTACACGACCAAGAGGGTCTTTACATTCCAGGAAGCGTGCATGTACATCGGCGTTTCGGAGAGCCTGTTGTACAAGCTCACGGCGAACAAGGAGATCCCGCACTATAAACCCCGTGGCAAAATGCTTTACTTCGCCAAGGAGGAGCTGGACGAATGGCTCCTGCAGAACTGCGAACCTACCGTGGACGATGCCGAGCGCATGGTCACGGAATCATCGGCCACACAACCATTCTTTAACAAGCGACGCTATGGAAAACGAAAAAAGAGCTGAACGCAATACCGGGGCGAGAATCGACGAGAACCGCCTCTCGGACATACTCACCATATCACAGATAAAAGCCACGGACACCTACGAGACACCCCCGCAGATTATTTGGATAGACAACTCCACTATCGCCACGCTGGGCAACTTCAGCGCTTCGACCGGTAAGGCGAAGTCTAAAAAGACATTCAACGTGTCGGCCATCGTCGCCGCATCTCTTGCCGGGCGGCAGGTACTGAACTACCGGGCGCACCTGCCCGAGGGCAAGCAGCGGATTCTGTACGTGGACACGGAGCAGAGCCGCTTCCACTGCCACAACGTGCTGGAACGCATCCTGCGGCTCGCGGGGTTGCCCACCACGTCCGACAGCGAGAACCTTGACTTCATCTGTCTCAGGGAATACTCGCCGTCCGTCCGCATAGAGGTCATCGACTACGCCCTGCGTCAGGGCAAAGGGTACGGTCTGGTCATCATCGACGGCATCCGCGACCTGATGCTTGACATCAACAGCACGAGTGAATCGGTAGAGGTCATCAACAAGATGATGGAGTGGTCGTCGAAGTACGACCTGCATATCCATTGCGTGCTTCACCTGAACAAGGGCGACAACAACGTGCGCGGCCACATCGGTACGGAGATGAGCAACAAGGCGGAGACTGTGCTGGTTATCAGCAAGAGCAACGAGAACCCAAGCATCAGCGAAGTCCACGCGCTGCATATCCGCGAGAAGGAGTTCAAGCCTTTCGCCTTTACGGTGGATGACGGCGGGCTTCCGGTCATAGCCGAGAACCATTCGTTCGACGGCAACGCCTCCGAGCGGTCCAAGAACCGGACGGGGTTCATGAACCTGTCCGTCGAGCAGCACAGAGAAGCCCTCTCCGCTGCTTTCGGGGACAAGCCTATCCGTGGGTTCGAGAACGTGTTGCAGGCGATGATGACAGCTTACGAGGCCATCGGCTTCAAACGGGGGCGCAGCGTCATGATAAAACTGCTGCAATACCTGACCGAAAATCTGAAGCTGGTCATCAAGCGGGACAAGCTCTTCTATTATGACGTGACACCTACCGAGGCCATGCTTTTCGACGAAGAATGAGGGCGGGCGCGGGCATATATATTTTAGTTTACTTTAGTATCTATCTATATATAGGGAGGAAAACCAAAGTAAACTGTTTTTTGAGAACAAGTGAGAAACAAGTGAAAATAAATCAAAATGACCATATCGGAAGCAAAACAGCTGCGTATCGTGGACTATCTCGCCCGTCTGGGGCACCGTCCCCGAAGCATAAAATCGGACCAGTACTGGTACTTTTCTCCATTGCGGGATGAACGCACGCCGTCGTTCAAGGTCAATGACCGGCTGAACGAGTGGTACGACTTCGGCGCGGCGACGGGCGGCGATCTGGTGGAGCTGGGCAAGCACCTTTACCGGACGGACGACGTGAGCGAGGTACTCGCGTACATCGAGCGGCACGAGAGCGTTGCCCCGGTACCCAGAGTGCGGATGGCGGATACGACCCCCCGGCCTGTGGAATGCGAGATGCAGGACATAAGGGTCGTGCCGTTGCGACACCCCGCGCTACTCTCCTACCTGCGTACCCGTCTGATTGACGAGGATATAGCGCGTATGTTCTGCCGGGAGGTACATTACGTGCTGCGGAAACGACACTACTTCGCCCTTGCCTTCGGCAACCTCTCCGGCGGGTATGAGGTGCGCAACCCTTACTACAAGGGATGTATCAAAGAGAAGGACATCTCTCTGGTGAGGCATTCGAGGGACGGCACGCAGAACCGGGTCTGCGTGTTCGAGGGATTCATGGACTTCCTCTCTTACCTGACATTGAAACAGGCGGGCGATGATACGGTCTGCGTCGGCGGCCCCTGCGACTATCTCGTGATGAACTCTGTGAACAACCTGAAAAAGGCGCTGGTTCACCTGCAGGAGTACCCGATTATCCATTGCTACCTTGATAATGATCTTGCCGGACGGAAAACTGCTGAGACCATAGCCGGCATGTATGATGAGTTTGTTTGTAACGAAGCCCACCGTTACGGCGAATATAAGGACCTGAACGATTACCTGCGCGGTAAAAGGTTGTAGGACCACCGCCCGTTCTGCCGGAAAGCTCTCCTCTCCGGAGGGCTTTTTCTATGTCCCATCAAGGCGTGAAATTCGTCTCAAAGTATGATATTAAAGTATGATATTGCATTTTCAGACTTATTTTATCGGTTATTTCTTCGTTTGACATCAAGATTTTTCCGCATATAAAATATAATCCTTTCCTTTGCAATCATACTTTGATTGAATTTCAATATCATACTTAAAAATATGGGTTCATACTTTATATTCGCCATTGTCCTGACGGTGTTGTACGTCATCTATTACGCGGTCAATATCGCCCGGGACCTCTATGGGAAGAAAGAGAGCGGCAAGACGGACGAGGAGGTCTTCGACCTCGGCCTTGTGGACGCCACGGAAGAGAGCATCAGCGTCTCGGAGAACGAGACCGGGTTCAGTATCGGAAGCGAGAAGTACGACACGGAGGCCGAGACGGTCGCCTCGCCAGCTGCGCAGGGCGGCGATGCGGAACAAGAGGAAGAGACCGCCCATGCGCGGTTCGAGCGGCTGAAGGCCAAGGCGGAGGAACGGATGGAAGATTCCGTCCCCTACCTGTCCGACCCCTTCACGTCGGAGGAAATGTACAAGGCGATGGTTTCCAGAGGCTGTCCGGAAAACCGTCCCGAGTTGAAGTGGAAGCCTGTCAAAGATGAGCTGTAAAATGTCAAGGACGAAAAAGATACTCTGTACACTATGTTCCATCCTCCCATGTTCGGCATTTGCCAAAAGCGGCGGCGTGAATTACAGCTGGGGTGCGGACGCGCTGGCCACGATGCACGACTTCGTGGTCACGATGATGCTGTATGTCCAGTACATGTGCTACGCGCTCGCCTCGGTTCTGGTTGTCATAGCCGCGCTCCAGATTTACATCAAGATGAACCGGGGCGACGACGACGTAAGCAAGTCCATCATGATGCTTGTCGGCGCCTGCCTCTTTGCCATCGGCGCGTTTTTCGTGTTCCCCGCCTTTTTCGGTTATCGTGTATAGAGACCGAAGAGGCGAAGCCGTACCGCCGCAGTGACGGTGCGGAAAACAACAAACAAATAAAATATAAAAGATCATGTTTCAAAAAGCAAAAAGACTGATGAAGAAGCTGTCCTCTGCCAAAGAGAAGATGCAGATGTTCATGCTGATGATGCTGTGCGGCCCGACGGCTGTCATGGCCCAGAACTCCGCCGGCGACTATTCCGCCGGAACGACGGCACTGGCGACCGTCACGGAGGAAATCGCCAAGTATGTCCCGATTGTGGTGAAATTGTGTTATGCCATCGCCGGGGTCGTTGCGATTGTGGGTGCGATCAGCGTCTATATCGCCATGAACAACGAGGAGCAGGATGTCAAGAAGAAGATCATGATGGTCGTGGGCGCCTGTATTTTCCTTATCGCTGCGGCTCAGGCCTTGCCGCTGTTCTTCGGTATCGGCGGTTAAACCTGACGTGTGATGCAAGCCAAGGACGAACGTTATCCCGACTACCCGCTGTTCAAAGGGTTACAGCGCCCTTTGGAGTTCATGGGCATTCAAGGCCGCTACATCTACTGGGCGGCGGGCGCAGCAGGAGGAGCCATCGTAGGCTTCATCATCGCGTACTGTCTGGCGGGTTTCGTGGCCGGGCTGGTCGTGCTGGTCGCGGTCTTGTCCACGGGTATCGCGCTCATCATGCTCAAACAGCGTAAGGGGCTGCATACCAAGAAAGATTCGCGCGGCGTGTACGTCTATGCCAACTCGAAGAAGCCATGACGGCAGAAAGAAAACCACCACGTGCAACGTGTGGTCCTATTGAATGTTGAACGCGGGCAGGGCCGCCTGAAGTTCGGGCGGCTCTGCCTTTTTTTATGTGTATTGAAATGACAATGACATTGTACATCATACTGCTTTTCATAACCCTGTGCGCCGGCATGGTGGTATCGGTCTATGCCTTCGGCACGGGCGGCAAGCGCAAGCGTATCTTCCAGGACATCTACTTCTCCGTGGAAGAGACGAACGGCGTGGGCGTGCTGTACACCAAGACGGGAGAATATTCTGCCGTGCTGAAGATAGAGAACCCGGTGCAGAAATACTGCGCCAACATCGACAACTACTACGAGTACACGCACCTGTTCACCGCGATAGCACAGACGCTGGGCGAAGGGTATGCCATCCACAAGCAGGACATCTTCATGCGGAAGCAGTTCGAGGACGGGACGGGCGACGGGCGCGAGTTCCTTTCATCCGCCTACTTCCGCTACTTCAAGGGGCGCAACTACACGGACAGCGTGTGTTACCTGACCATTACGCAGGAGGCGAAGAAGAGCCGCCTGTTCTCCTACGACGGCAAGCAGTGGCGCGACTTTCTGGTGAAAATCCGCAAGGTCCACGACCAGCTGCGGGACGGCGGCGTGCAGGCGAAGTTCCTGAACAAGGCCGAGGCGAGCGAGTACGTGGACCGCTACTTCGCTATGAACTTCAAGGACCGTATCGTGTCGATGACCAATTTCAAGGCGGACGAGGAGACGGTCTCGATGGGAGACAAACGCTGCAAGGTGTACAGCCTCGTGGACGTGGACTACGCCGCGCTGCCCTCGCTGATCCGCCCCTATACCAATATCGAGGTGAACAACACGGAGATGCCGGTGGACCTCGTGTCGGTCATCGACAGCATCCCGAACGCGGATACGGTAGTCTATAACCAGATTATCTATCTGCCCAACCAGAAGCGGGAACTGGCCCTGCTGGACAAAAAGAAGAACCGGCACGCGAGCATCCCGAACCCGAGCAACCAGATGGCCGTCGAGGACATCAAGCGGGTGCAGGAGGTCATCGCCCGCGAGAGCCGGCAGCTCGTGTACACCCACTTCAACCTGATTGTCGCCGTACCGGCTGACACCGACCTGCAGAAATGTACGAACCACTTGGAAAACGCTTTCGGGCGTATGGGCATCCATATCAGCAAGCACGCATACAACCAGCTGGAGCTGTTCGTCGGCTCGTTCCCGGGCAACTGTTACGGCATGAGTGAGGAGTACGACCGCTTCCTGACACTGGGCGACGCCGCCATGTGCCTGATGTACAAGGAGCGCATCCAGCACAGCGAGGAGACGCCACTGAAAATCTACTATACTGACCGTCAGGGCGTACCCGTGGCTATCGACATCACGGGAAAAGAGGGAAAGAACAAGCTGACGGACAACAGTAATTTTTTCTGCTTGGGGCCTTCGGGAAGCGGCAAGAGCTTCCACATGAACTCCGTTGTGCGCCAGCTTTACGAGCAGGGTACGGATGTGGTGATGGTCGATACGGGTAACAGTTACGAGGGGCTTTGCGAGTATCTGGGAGGCAAGTATATCAGCTACACGGAAGAGAAGCCTATCACGATGAACCCGTTCCGCATCCACCGCGAGGAGATGAACGTGGAGAAAACAGGCTTTTTGAAGAACCTCGTGCTGCTGATTTGGAAAGGCAGCCAAGGGACGGTTACCAAAACGGAAGACCGTCTAATAGAACAGGTCATCACGGAGTACTACGACACCTATTTCAACGGCTTCGACGGTTTTACGCCCATGCAGCGCGAGGACTTGCGCAAGAGCCTCGTTATCGACGACCGCAACCGCAGCGAACGGCAGGAGGAAACCGAATTGCAGCGTACCGGGCGTATCGAGCGCATGATTGACGAGATGGAACGTCGCCGTAAAGAGTTAAAAGTGGAAGAGCTGTCGTTCAACTCGTTCTACGAGTTTTCCGTGCAGCGCATTCCGGATATCTGCGACGAGAACCATATCTCGGGCATCGACATCTCGACCTACCGCTACATGATGAAGGACTTCTATCGTGGCGGCAACCATGACAAGACGCTGAACGAGAACATGGACAGCTCGCTGTTCGACGAGACGTTCATCGTTTTTGAAATCGACAGTATAAAAGATGACCCTCTCCTGTTCCCTCTTGTTACGCTGATTATCATGGATGTATTCCTGCAGAAGATGCGTATCAAGAAGAACCGTAAGGTCCTGGTAATCGAGGAAGCGTGGAAAGCCATTGCCAGCCCGCTCATGGCCGAGTATATCAAGTTCATGTACAAGACGGCCCGTAAGTTCTGGGCTTCGGTGGGTGTGGTAACGCAGGAGATACAGGACATCATCGGCAGCCCCATCGTCAAGGAGGCCATCATCAACAACTCGGACGTGGTGATGCTGCTCGACCAAAGCAAGTTCCGCGAGCGGTTCGATGAAATCAAGGCCATTCTCGGGCTTACGGACGTGGACTGCAAGAAAATTTTCACCATCAACCGCCTCGAAAACAAGGAAGGGCGCAGTTTCTTCCGCGAGGTGTTCATCCGCCGGGGAAGCACCAGCGGCGTGTACGGCGTGGAGGAACCTCACGAGTGCTACATGACCTACACGACCGAGCGTGCGGAGAAAGAGGCCCTGAAGCTCTACAAGAGAGAACTCCGGTGCAGCCATCAGGAGGCTATCGAAGCGTATTGCCGCGACTGGGACACCAGCGGCATCGGCAAATCCCTGCCGTTTGCCCAGAAGGTCAATGAGGCGGGACGGGTATTGAATCTGAAACCGAAGCAATAAAATCATATAGAATGGAAAAGATTGACATAAACCAAAATGTAGGAGAACTGTTTTGCGAAGAACCTTTCGCCCTTCGCATTCGCAAAGTATGCGGGAGCCATGAGATTGTCTCTGTCCGGGACCTGTGCCTGCACACCAATCAGGATTTGATTAGATTCCGCCATTTGGGACACAAAAGCATCGCACACATCGGGGATATACTAAGCAGACATGGCCTGCGGCTGGGTATGACCGAAAAGGAACTGGATATCTATATGGGCATTAAATCCGAAGAGGACGAGGGTGTTACCACCATCATTCGTTATGAAGAGTCGGAAACAGCCAAGTGGCAACAACGCCGGTATGAGGTTGCCAGAGACCTGTATGTCAAATACAGAAGTCTGTCCCCATACGAGGCAATGGAGGAAGCGGAAAAGCTGATACTGGCCCTGCAAGGAGTACCCGAAACACATAACCGCAGCAAGCGGAAATTCCTTTTTTTTAACCGTTAAGCGAGATACTGATGAAACGGCTGTCGCTCATCCTCATAGTGCTGTCGCTCGCACTCGCGCAGCGTGTCCACGCCCAGTATTACAGCGTGAACTACGACGCGCGTACCGTGGCGGCGATGGCTGCCGCTTTCGGCACGGAGACGGTGGCCGAGAGCTATTACCGGGAACAGGTCGATGACATCCTGAAACATTACAACGCGGCGGAAGTGGCCACGGCGGGCATTTTCGCCTCCAAGTTTCTGGAGCATAAGGCCCTGTCCGACCTCGGTATCTGGTGCAGCAGCACGGAGAATTACTACTACCGGCGTATTTACCGCATGGTGGCGGAGAAAATCATGCCGAAGATATGGGTGGTGGCCAAGCTGATGCTCCGCTCGCCGCAGACGGCCATCCACTGGGGCAGCTACCTGATGAAGATATGCGACGAGACGAAAAGCCTGTGTATGCAATTCGAGAGCGTGGTGACGAACAGCACGCTGACATTCTCGGACATCGTGTTTCTTGAAATCAACCGGGACATCGCCCCCTTGCTGAAACTCTCGGAAGCGGGCGGCATAGACTGGCAGCACCTGCTGGACGACCTTGCCCGTGTGCCGGGCAACTTCACCGGCGAGAACCTGAAAGAGGACATCGACCACCTTTACAATATGGGTGTCGGGCTTGCCACGGCGGGAATCAGCAATATCGGCGACGCCCTGCTGCAGACCAGTTCGTTCCATGACCTGATGGGCGGCAAGGTGGATGAAATCTTCAACCTGTACGACCATTACGGCGCCCTCTTCGAGCAGGCGGAGCATAACCTCGGCGGGTTGCTTATCGAGATGGTGGGTGGCGAGGACAATGTGGCGGGGTTGTTCGAGCTGAGCGAGTACAACCTCACGTCATGGATGACCGACTATCTGGACGAGGTGGCCGGGAACTACTACACGCAGCGGTGGTATATCGCCCGCCGGGACCAAGGCAGCGTTTCGCTTTGCGACTACTACCCGCCGACGGATGACAACAGCATCCTGAACGGCGGCGAGTGGACGCGCTTCGAAACGAGCGATCCCGGTTTCTATCCCAATGCCTCGCAACGGGAGCAGGCACTCTCCAATTCGGAGCGGTATGCCGGATGGTCAAGGAGCCGGGTACAGCAGCTCAACAACCGGAATGACGGCTACACCTATACCATCAACTACTGGCAGAACGCCTACATCATCAGCCGGGGCAGCAAGCAGACGAAGAAGGCATACGCCTACGAGATACACGTCAAGCAGAGCTGGAACCATGAGGAGGTCATCTACGAGGATGTATTCGATTCCTACTCGATGGACTTGAACACGTTCAAGGCCGGGCTGAACGCCCGCCTCTCAGAGTTCAACGACAACGAGGAGGGGTACGTCTATTTCATCGCCTCCGACGCAAGGAACTATTATCAGGCAACGGATGCGGCGAAGCTACAGGGATGTGAGAGCGTGACCATCAGCGTAACCTGTTCGGACGGTGCCACACTCGGTCAGGGAACGACACAGTACAAGTGCCGCAAGTGCGGCAAATCCCTTAACGCCCACTCAAAGGAGTGTGCCATGCAGACCTCGGTCACGGAGAATGAACTGGACCTCTCCGAACTGGACGGTATGGTGCAAGAAGCAGACAACAAAATCGCCCTGCTTGAGTCTCAGATTAAGGCATTGGAGAACGAGAATGCCGCGTTGCTGAAGAAAATCGCCGAGGCGAGTGTGGAGGACGCGGCAGCGTACCGCCAGCAGTACAACGCGAACAAGACACAGATAGACCGCCTGAAAAGCGACTTGGCCGAATGGCAGAAAAAACAGAAGGAGTACGCGGACGCAAAACAGGAAGCGGCGGGCGACAATGACGTGCCGACGGACGACTATTACCGCATACCCGCCATCATGCAGGATTGCAGGACGGCCTACAACCTCACGTGGCAGGACGGCGGCGCGTGGAGCGGTTACACTTATGTACGCAAAGCCTCCATGCCGAACATCAACGGCGTCATCACGTTCCGGGCAACGATTTCGATAGCGCGGAAACCGAAGTACTTCCTCGGCATCAAGATTCACCGTGCCATCCTGCAGATCAGCTGGGAGCTGACCACGGAATACACCGACACGTTCGTCGCCGACGTGCTGACGCTCGCCCCGAACCTTTCGGAGGAGGAAAAGACTAAGATGGTGAACGACCGCATCGCGGAAATCGCCCGTGAACACCCGTCCTGCAAGATCACTACGGAGTACGCCCGTACTGCCCCGATGGAAGAGACACCGACCGGGGACGTGTACCACCTGCTGTGGTCGAGCGACCGGCTTGCCATAGCACGTGAGGTGGATTCGCGGATTACGAAGATATACGCCGACCTCGTGTCTTTGGAGAAGATGATGCACTACAAGCGCAGCATCATCGACGTGCTGAAGGACGTGCTTCCGGAGCTGGACACGGACGAAGGACGCAGGCTCACGCTCGTGGAGGAGTGCCACGACCGCTGGGTGGAGAACGCACGGGCTTCCAGAGGCGGGAACGGAAGAAACGCAAGAAAGGGGGAACGGCCATGAAACGGAACTTGCTGATAACGGTCGTGCTGCTGGCTCTTCTGCCCGGCATCGCCAAGGCGCAGTGGACCTTCGACATCGTGTCGGTGGAAGCCTACATCAACGACCACAAGAAACAGCGCAGCCTGCTGCTGGCCCGCAGTACACTGGAATACAGCAACAAGCTGCTGCACGAGTACAGCCGCAAGGAGGTTGGCGGGTACAAGGAGCTGAACGTGGACTTGGACCGCTACACCCGTGCTTTCGACGTGATAGATGTGATGTACCAGTCCTTGCAGACGGCGCTGAACGTGAAGAACACCTACACGGCGGTGAGCGACCGTATCGGCGACTACAAGAACCTGCTGGAGGACTTCAACGAGAAGATACTGAAACGGGGACGCATCGAACCGTCTGATGCGCTGATACTGACCATTAACGAGAAAGCCATACGCGACATCGCCCATGACGGGGAGCAGCTCTACAAGTCGGTGAGCGACCTCGTGCTGTACGCCACGGGAGCGGCGGCCTGCTCGACCAGTGACCTGCTGACGGTACTGGAGGCTATCAACCAATCGCTGGACGACATCGAACGGCATCTGAACCGGGCGTACATCGAAACGTGGCGCTACATACAGGTGCGTATCGGCTACTGGAAATCGAAGATATACCGCGAGCGCACCAAACGGGAGATTCTCGACGGGGCTTTCGGGCGGTGGCGTGAAGCGGGACGACTTGATGATTGACGAACAGAAACAGATAAAAGGGAAAAGAAGATGAAAAGGACATTTTTACTCATGGCGATGGCGGTTGTAACGACCGGTGCGGTTCATGCACAGGGTGTCAGTGTAACCTACAACCACGACTCGCCTAAGCAGAACCAAGTTACGGTCATGGAGACCGGAGCGGGCGCACTCTCGCCCGACCTTTATTACACGCTGCTGCACAACTCCTACAAGAAGTCGGCGGCGGCGAAGAACAAGCTGTCGTTCCGCACGCTGGCGGGCGTCAATCTGTACAACCAGGTGGACGAAGCCGAAGCCATCGATTCGGCACTGGTCAGCCGTGCGAAGATAGAGGCGCTGAACGTGGCCGACCGTCAGGTGGACCTCGCGTGGCTCGCCGAGAGCGACAAGATAAACGGGCAGATGGAGCGGTTCAAGCGTAACATCGACCGCATCCTGCCCGCAGGAGGCACGCCGGACGACAGGGAACGGTGGACGGAATACTACCACGTGTACCAGAGTGCCATCAAGGCTACCAGAGACGCCTATATGCCCAACGCGCAACGGAAGAAGGAGTACCTGCGCATTTACGAGGACGTGACCCGGCAGAACGGGATTCTTGTCGGGTATCTTGCCCGCAGGCAGAACGCCACGATAACGGGCAACCTGCTGAACGCGACCGACGAGCGTAACCTGAACAAGGGAAACATCGTCCGCGAAGCCGTGAACCGGTGGAACGAATCGCGCTTTGCGGTACGCGGCTCGCAGTCGGACGGCGGTACAGGCGGCGGAGAGGGAGACGAAACAGTAAACAGGGGACAATAAATAACACAGCGAATGGCAGACGGGAACATACTTTCGGATTTCGGTATCAATCTTCTGGAAGAGGAGATTGACGATGTGATTTTTCAGACCAACGAGTTTCTGACCGACGCCACCTTCACCGGCTCGCAGGGGCCGTTCTGGTGGTTAGCGCATTTTTCTCGCTTCTGTCATTTGCAAATCATTGATATTCAGCAATATTACAAAACCATGTATCGTGATACAAATCCCTGACGGGACAAAAACGGGACAAAACCACAGGAAAATAAAATCAAGAACGCTCTTTGCCGGACATCCCTTGCCGTGAATACCCTTTCACGACACAAAGGTACGCTTTTGTCCCGTGAATACCAAGCATAAACCCATAAATTTACTACAAATATGCTGTCAGACAATACTTTCTGCGGAATTGGGCATTTTGAGATAGATACATCAAATATCGGGACTCTGCATCTTCGATTTGGTGTAAAATTCCTGTTAAAATCTGTTTAACGGCATTTGTACACTATGATTACTTTGCCGTTGGACAATGCGTATCGAAAGTGTACAAGCTCTTTGCCGCTTTTGTGGCATCTGAATGTATGCCTAATCAGGATGTTACCTAAGTAATGTGACACGGAACAGTAGCCGGACAATGCGACAAGCGTCATATTGTACAATGTATGAAATTCGCTGATTTTCAAATCATTAAAGAGCTATAATGCAGGCAATTATATCGTCCTTTTTTAGCTGAATTACAAATCAAACCATATACATTTGCGACCGAAATTGATTAACAAGGCAATAAAATACAACGATTATGACGGAAAACAAAAACTCAAAAATGAACCTCGAACAGGAGCGCAGGATTGCGGAACTCCAAGAACGGGTGAACAGACTGGAGAACCTTTGCTATGCGGCCAAGGAAATATTGAATTTAGAGGAAGCGGCAACCTTTCTCGGTATTGCCAAAAGCACCCTTTACAAGATGACCCACTTGAACCAACTGCCGTACTTCAAGCCGTCCGGAAAACTCATCTTTTTTGAGAAGAAGAAACTCATTGAGTGGGTACGCGGCGCAAAGTCCATGTCCGTTGAAGAAATCAAGGAGGAAGCAGCCGCCAAGATTATGGAAATGAACGAAAGGCAGTAAAGCATTATTATTCACACTAAAATCAAAATAAAATGGAACAGACTAAGAACATGGAACAGACCGGAGCAGCTTCGGCCATCCACATCGAGAAAAAGAACGAGAACAGAAAACGTGAGGCAAGCGGAAAGGATGTACAAGCTATCCGCTCGTTTTTAGAAAGTCTGAGTGTTTACGAGGCGGACGCATTGCGTGTGGGCATTGCCATTGCAGACGGTAAAACCACCGCGGAAAACATTTCATCGGATGACCGCCTTGCGCTCAACCGTTATCTCAACAGCGGAAAGGACAACGAACGGATGACTGCGGACAATGCGCAGGCACATCGGTTGAACCGTGCGTTTCAACTATTGGAGCGTGTAGCGGAGTTTTGCGACAAGCGGCAATTAGTAACGGTGAATAGGTCGTTGCTATCCATCGCCGTGGATGCGGCGGACATCAGCCGAGCCGTTTCCTCACTTGACAAGCGTCCAGCACCGGGGCAACCGTTCCCCAATAGCACAGGCATCAGTGGCGCAGGAAAGTAACCGTATGCGGTTGGAAAATTCAAATGACCGATGAAAATCCACTATGGATATGGCTGCATCCCGTTCCTTTTTTTCCCTTATTTCGGATTGGAACACATTTAGTAACGGGTGTTGCTTATCAGCGAAACAGTTTTACGCTTGCGCATTACACAAAAGGATGAAGCCGTGCAGGGAACAACGAAAAACTAACAGTCAATTCCGTACATACTTTTGTACGGCTTCATTCCATTCTTACAACAGAAGCATCACATTTATATCACACTTATAGAAACAAAATTTTATGGACAAGGAAAAATACAGTTTCTTGAACCCGAAAGGGATTGAAACTTTTGCGTTCATCTTTTCGGGCAATGCACTACAATGGTTGCACGGAACAACAACCGATGACAACGGCAGGAAAATCGGCAACTTCACATTGTTTGGCGACCTCTTGGCAAGGATGGCTCTTGCGGACGGTACGGCCAAAGGTTTCCACAGACCGCTCACGCTGTCAGTCGGTCAGGCGCAGTATTCCGAAGAACAGCTTTCAACACAATGGAGCATGGGCAGGAAGCGCATCCGCCGCCTGTTGGACGAACTGGCAAGACTGGAACTCATAGACACCTCCCGTTCAAGGGTTGCGTCCGTGATGACTTTTCCATGCCTCCTGCAATGGATGACAAAGGATGGCAGCGTAGTTTCTAATCCGTTCATCCACAAACAAAGGGAAAGAATAGAACCGCTCTGAATGGTGGCAAACGGGCAGACTGGCTGATTTCCCGCTTTCCCGTTGTTCTCCAATCCGGCAAATCATCCGGCACACATAAGGCTTTCCGATGGCTAACGTAAGGGATGAATGGCGTGGAGCGTCAGCGTTGAGTTGCGAGATATGCCGAGGTATTACCGCCTTCGGACGGTATTACCACGACACTCTCGCATCGGTCTGGCAGCCCGTTGTCCTTGCCGCTCGCAGGCTCGCACCATCCCTTTTGTAGATACCGTATTATTCCATTTTAAGAACTTTTGTTTATGGCATATGAAGAAGATACTTCCAAGCAGCAATCCGAACAGGAAAAGCCTGTTGTAAGGCGTGACAAGGTGGTGGTCACCAAAGTCACGGAACAGGAGCTTACACAAATCAAAAGCACCGCCAACCAATGCGGCATGACCCGCAGCGACTTCATCCGTGCAAGGGCACTCGGCTATAAGCCAAGATTGAGGCTTTCCGATGCGGAATTGGATGGTTTGCGCCAGCTTGCGGCTTGCAGGACGGACATGGTGAACTTCGCCAACGCCCTGCATGGTTTGAGCGACAATGAGAAGGTAAAACTTTTCCGGCACCAGCCGACCATGCTTGACTGGTACGAGAAAGTGGCATATGTCACGAACCGTGTCACCGACTTCTTGCAGTCCGCACAGACGGCCAACAGCTATCCGGCAGGAACAACAAACGAAAATGCAAAGGAGGACTAAGCATGATAGCCAAGGCAAAGGCCGTAGCCCACGGCATTAGGGCAATGCTGTATGTGTCTGGTGAATCGAGGAACAAGAAGCATCCCGAAAGGATAATCCGTATCTGCGACAACTTCATGCCGCAGGGAATGGACGCGACAGGCATTTTTACGGAAATGAAGTTTGCCACGATGAACCATCCGAACATCAAGAACAATATCATTCGCATGGAGATAAGCCCGGCGATGGAGCATACCGAAAACTTCACTTTGGATGATTGGCGGGAACTGTGGCATGACTTCGCCGCCGCTTTCGACATGCAGGAAATCCGAGACAAGGACGGCAAGGTGGTTTCCGAGCAGACAAACATATCGGGCAGCAAGTCATCCGTATGGCTGCATGAGGAATCCGACAGCAGAATACCCCATCTTCATGCCATCGTCAGCCGGATGGACGAAAACGGGAACATCAACAACGACCACGCCATACACCTCCGCGCACAACGGGCGGCGGAAATGATAGCCCGGCAAAGGGGATGGACTACGGCACAACACATACACGAAACCAACATCCCGAAAGTCAGTGCCGACTGCATGGAAGTCTTGCGCGAACTTGACAACTGGTCATGGGACGGCTACCAAGAAAGGCTTGCCGCCAAAGGTTACGAGTTATATTTGCGGAAAGATAAGAAAGATGTCATTCGTGGCTATGTGCTTCTTAAAGGCAACACGAAATTCAAGGCATCGGAACTTGGAAAGGGACGCAACCTGACCGCATCACGCATCAGGCAGACATGGGAAAAGCTACATTCCGGCAATGAGCAACAAGTCCGTCCGGCAACCAAACAGCCAGTTGTACCGACACCGAAACCATCCGTTCTTAATGGTACGGAACATAGGTCACAGCCATTTGTACAACATCGTAATCCTATATTCGAGGATTATACCACTTATAAACCCAATCACCAGCCCACAGAGTTTGAATATGACGGCGAGACCTATAAGCGTTATCTTCCAGACAAGGTGCTTGACTTCTTCAACTATGAGTTCGACTATCTGGAACTGGCCAACTGGCAAGCCCTGCAAAACCTTGCGATGGCTTACTTCACTTTGATAGCATCACCCTACGAGGTGACATCGGGCGGCGGTGGCGGCGGTTCGCAGTCTGACTTGAAATGGGGGCGTGACCCGAAAGAGGATGAGATAGAGTTTGCCCGTAGATGTGCGCAGGCCGCTTCAAAGAGAATCGGCAGACATTCCAAAGGCGGAATAAAACGTAAATAAAAAACTAAAAAACAGAAATGCAATGAAACAACCCGATACGGCAGCACTCCGTGAGAGGCTTGCCAATTATACACCCGAAGATGAGTTGGAACAGGATAAGCAGGAACTTGACGGACTGACTCAGGAAGTCAACTGCCAGCTAATCGAGTTTCGCAATCTGCTGAAAGAAATCAATGCGCTCAAGGAAGAACTGCACGGCATACACGGTAGTTTGAAGCATACCGTCCAACGTGAACGAACTGCCTTCAATGCCTTGGTTGCGGCAAAAGACAGTGCGGACAATATCATGGACGGCATCAACCGTGCCATTGTCAAAGCAGAACAGCACACCGTCATCCGTGCCAAAATCGGTACCGATGAACTGGCGAAAGTGCATCAATGTACAGCCGACCATATCAAGACCGAAGAAGAACTGTTGGAGAAGCACTGTAAGAAAATGGCCAAACGCCTCCAAAGCAATGAAGGCATTTGGCTTTCTACACCGTGGCTCATATTCGTGGTGATAGTTTTGTCTGTAAGTTATCTTGCCGTAATTTTATGGGCTATATACAAAAGATGAGTTACACACTTTTACTTTCCCAATGATTTGAACATTTTGGTAATGCACCGCTTCTTTTGTTCCATATTGGGATGGACGTAAAGGTTGAGCGTAGTTGAAATGTTTGAATGACCCAACAATACGCTGACAGTTTTATAGTCACATCCGGCTTCAATACAACGGGTGGCGAAGCTGTGCCGCAGACCGTGATATTTCAGTTTGGGGATGTCGAGCTTCGCCATCAAACCATTGTAATAGTTACGATACGTGCGTGGTTCTGTTGGACGCTCATCATTAGTAAGCACATAAAAATCTTCATTGACCACCTTTTTCAACGGTTTAATCATAGACAACAACTCCTTGCTCATAGGAATTTCGCGGCAGGAGTTTTTTGTTTTGGGTGTGTTGATGACCAACTCCGTATGCTTTTTCTCACCCTCAATGATATAGATGCGTTCAATCGTGCGACTGACCGTTATTGTTCCATCTGCCACATTGATGTCGCTCCACTTCAAAGCGCATATTTCTCCAATGCGCAGCCCTGTACTAAGGCTGATATAAATTCCCAACCCAGTAAAGGTAAAGTGGCTCTGAATGTAGTTCAGAATCTTTCTGTGATTGGCGACAGACAGCACTTCCAGTTCCTTGCTGGTGGAGGTCGTGGGGTATTTTATATCCCATTCGTAGTAAGTCATCCATTCATTTTTAACTCCGAACTTCATCACCATTTTAAGGACTATCAGAATGTCCTTTACTGTTTTGACACTTAGGCCGTTTCCTAACTTTTGCAAGACGAATGCCTGCACTGCCTGTTCGTGGAGTGAATCACCGTCCCCGAAATATGGGAGGACGTGGTTCTCCAAGATTAACACATAAGCCGCCATCGTGGACTGCTTTACATAAGGCCGCTTGTACTCTTTCCAAGCTGCCGCAATTTCTCTAACTGTTTTATGAATCATGATTTCTAAATAATTGGTTCTTATAATTAGAGAAATATAGTGTGGTTAGTTCCGGCTTTGCGATTCCCGGAGTTTACAGAAGAGTGGAAACGCATTAAAGTTTCAGACTTGCTTGATTTCTATTCCACTAATTCTCTTAGCTGGGAACAGTTAGAGTACGAGTCAAATGAGCCATATAACCTACATTACGGCTTAATTCACGTTGGGCTTCCTACCATAATAGACTTGACAAAGGATAAATTGCCAAGTATTAAAGATGGTAATGTGCCTAAAAAATATGAATTGTGCAAGGAGGGTGATATTGCTTTTGCAGACGCATCAGAAGATACAAATGAAGTCGCTAAAGTTGTTGAGTTTTACAACTTAGACGGCAAAAAAGTTGTGTGTGGACTTCACACAATTCATGGGCGCAATAACAATGGACAGACAGCAAAAGGATTTCTTGGTTATTGCTTTTCCTCTACAGTATTCCACAATCAAATACGACGCATAGCGCAAGGGACCAAAATATACTCTATTAATACGAGGAATTTTTCAGAAGTCTTTGTAGGACTACCAAGTATGAATGAACAGCAAAAGATTGCAACTTTGCTAAGGTTAATGGATGAACGCATTGCTACCCAGAACAAAATCATTGAGAAATACGAATCCTTAATTCAGGCGATTATTTATAAAGCAAAGATAGATGGGATAAGTAAAGGTACATGGCGAAGAATAGACCTATGTAAAGTTTTGCAAGAGCGGAATGAGAAGAATGTTAATGGAAGAACAATCTGTTCTGTTTCTGTCAGCCAAGGGGTAGTGAATCAGATTGAGTATCTTGGACGTTCTTTTGCTGCAAAACAAACGAGCCATTATAATGTTGTCAAATACGGTGATATTGTTTACACGAAAAGTCCGACTGGTGATTTCCCGTATGGCATAATAAAGCGCAGCAACATTAGAGATGATGTAGCTGTTTCGCCTTTGTATGGAGTTTATATTCCTGTTAATGATAGTATAGGTGTGATTTTGCATTTTTATTTTATGCGACCAAGCAATGCCTTCAACTATTTGCATCCACTTATACAAAAGGGTGCAAAGAATACTATAAACATAACTAACGGAAGATTTTTGGAAAATTCCATCCCTCTCCCGATTTCAGAAAATGACACCAACACTATAGCTGGAACCTTGAAATCTATTCAAGAAAAAATTGAGATAGAAAAAAGTTTATTGCAATCATACACCAAAGAGAAAGAGTATCTGTTACGTCAGATGTTCATATAAACAACTGGCGTAGCAGATAACACTTTTGATTACAAAGCAATCTCATTATCTGTTTTTCAACAATTAGTTTGTCTGAATAGTTTTTGAGGAATGAGTATATTATGCGTTGCTTTTCTATCACCGGGAAAGAAAATTTTTTCTTCATAAAGTCACTTTTCTGCAAATTGAAACGTGTACTACCTTGTGCCAATGGGTAAACGGCTTTTCTAAATGATTGTGATGAAACATAGTAAGCCAAAAATGGAGGATATATTTTAGCTTCATCGGTTATATGAATACCAAAGCAAAAACTATTCAGATACAAAGGATAAGTTTCTCCCAAATATACGGCACCCATTCCAACTTCTTCCGGCGTTTCAGAAGATAACGTAAGAAGAATATCTCCATAACGGACAACTGATTGTTGTTCTGTTTCATTGATTTTCACCAAACCTACATCGGTTGAATCAATGATTTGATTCTGATAGACATTCATGTAAGTTATGAACGGATAGCCGTCACCAAAATCTTCTGCACTTTTCCCTGATAACCCTGAATATGATTGTCCAAAGTCGCCAAAAGATAATGTGACTTGCTGCGTTTCTCGTTCAATCAAAGTATCGCACATCGCCTGAATTAAGGATTTTCATAGTTATATTAAGGGGATAAGACATAAAGTTTTTAAGCAACTCCGAAAGGATTTTGGCTTTAATTCAACTATCGGTGATATACTTTCTTTTGAACAACCGCAACGATACATTGTATCAAGTGCAGAATATAGCAACGATGACACTTTCATTCCTGTATTAACAGCTAATAAGGCTTTTATACTTGGCTATACAACAGAAACAGACGGCATCTATGATAAAGGCGATTGCATTATAATTGATGATTTTACCTTGGACTGTAAATATGTATCATTTCCATTCAAAGTAAAGTCATCTGCGATTAAAATACTCACCGCAAACAATAAATTTATCCTTAGATACACATATGAGTATTTGAAATCGCTCGAACTCTCTACGGAAGAACATAAACGACATTATATTACCGAAATTCAGCCATATAGTTGCGTATTGCCAGATGAGAATACTCTTAAAACTATTGCTTTAGTGTTTGAAAATTTAGCTTACAAATTGTCGAATGAGCAATCTTTGGCACTCATACTTAATAAACAAAGGCAATATCTTTTATCTAAAATGTTTATATAAGCATTTGCGATAACAAATAAGATTTCTGTACTTGGTAGTAAAATAAGATTTGCTTCTCAACTGACACTTTATCTTCAGTAGAAGAAAGTTTTTGGGCAATAGCAGATTGCTTCTCTATGGTCGGACAAAAGATTTTTGCTTTACCATAATCTTTAAAATAGATGTGTGGTATAGCCATTCCTGTTTTATATGGTTCAAAACTAAATCCTTGCAAGGCGAAGTATATGTATTTTAAATAATAGCCATCTTTTGCTATTAGGCGGTTGAGAGTTCCGATGTAGCTGTATTCTCCAGTCACATACTTAACCGTACCAACCCCAGAACCATCTTTGATTATCAAAATGGATTCACCGTTTACATCTGCTGCTTCTGTATAGCCTGTTATACCAGTTGCTCCATAGACAGGGGAAGCGCCATATTCTGCAACTTGGCTTTCTTGCAATATGGATGAATTACATTCAAGGCAATCTTTTATAAATGTATTAGGCTTTTGCAAAGAAATGACAGTTTCGATAATCCCCTTAATTAGGGTTTCCAGTTTCTCAATGATTTTGTTCTGTACTTCTATACGTTTGTCGAGCAAGAATAATAGATTTGACAATTTGTCCTGCTCATCCATTGATGGAATACGAACTTTGATTTTTTCAATAGTTGCTTTTGATAAACTGGGAACACCTGATGCTTCATTATATTTTAACCAGTTTATTGTTTGGAATAAGCAATATACAAATTTAGGAAGTACATCGGTAAAATTATAAGTATAAAATAAGGTATCAACAGTCCAAAACTTCCCGTTGTAATATAATGGCTTATTGATAGTCCCTTTGCGACCAACAAATACAGACTCTCCATCATAAAGAAAATCATCTACTGAGGTCATATATCCACCTGTTCCAAATACAGGAATGTCTCCATTATGTAGGTGCTTATAATCACGACCATTTCCAATAGACAAAATCTCGCCAATAGCATATTCATCCCACTCCCCACTAAACTCCGGGAATCGCAAAGCCGGAACATTAAGGACTTTCTTATCCTTATTATCTGCCATAATCATTACTCTTTAATTTTGTTGATACATTCCATTCGAACCAGTCTCAATTTGCGACCAGTTACTCATTCCCTTTCTGCTTTTCGTCATCGTATGCTTGAATTTCATCTTGTATTACCTGCTTCAAGTCTTCTTGCGGAATAATCAGCCGATAGTCAGCAACGCCAATAGGTTTATCCATTCCATCAAGTGACAATTCCACATCCACATGATTCTTTTCTGCACAAAGAATGATGCCGATGGAGGGGTTCTCCCCCTCGCCGCGTTCTGTCCTGTCAAGAATGGAAAGATAATAATTCATTTTCCCCGCATATTCAGGTTTGTATCTTCCTGCTTTTAGTTCAATGGCTATCAGACTTCTAAGTCCTCTATGGAAAAAGAGTAAATCTACAATGCCACTCCTACCTTTGTATTCAATTGGATATTGATTACCAATATAGGTGAAACCTTTTCCGAGTTCGAGTAGAAATAGTTTTATTTTTTCTACAAGTCGGTGTTCCAAGTCCAATTCTAACACTGGCTCTGTTACACCCAAAAAGCCAAGATTGTATGTGCTTTTGATGACTTCGTTGGCATATGCGGCAACCGGTACAGGCAGGGTTGTGGCAAAATTATTGTCTTTTTCAACAGGCAGGCACGATTGTTCATACATATGAAGATTTATGGCATTAACTAAAATATCACGATTCCAGCCCTTTGTTACGGTTTCAACGGCATAATAAAGTATAGCGTCATCGTTGTCCTTTGTCCATTTATTAGCCATGAGTTCAGCAGTGTGTCCCCACGGCAAAACTGCAACAGCGTGTTGCAGTTTTAACGATGAGTTACAAAACCTGCAATAAAACTTCTTCATCAGCCATAAACTGCGAGGTGACAATCCCATTTTGGGATAACGCTGTTTTAAGTCGATTGACAACCGCTGTACCACACCAGCTCCATGCTTTGAATCTAACTTCTTTTCTTGTAACAGTCTGCCGATTTCCCAATGCGCATTGCTAATGTTATCGGAAATACTGCGTGCTATGGAAATTCTTGTCCTTTCTAAAACTGCAACAGCGCGTTGCAGTAATTCGTTATAGTCAACCGTGATTTCAAGCTCTTTATCGTTTGCCATAATTAAATATTAATCTTATGAATCTTGCCGTAATATCCTTATTTCAAATAGCTTCACTGTATCTTTAATCCTTTATTGCGTCTAATATCAGAATCAATTCCGATTCTGCAATATCGCATTTATCAAAGAGATACCGCAAACAATTTAACTTACCCTTATTGTCCAATGATGTCCACACATACTTATCTGGTGCAATCATCGTGCAATAATGTAAATCGGCTTTTTTAGATGACCAAAAATAACTTCCTGCATCGAAAAGGGCATCCACAATGTCAGGATAACGTTCAGAAACTATGGATATGATTTTTAACATCATGTTTTTCCAAATAGTTTCTGCATGTTCCTGACCAAACAATCTGAATCCTTTTAATTGTCTGTTTGTTGGTGAAAATGTTTCATCTTCTAATGATACTTCATCTACAGGCTTCGGTAAAGGTGTAAATGATGTATGAGGTAAAGGATATAGTTTTAAGAAGGTGTCAACTATTTCTTTTCCCCTTTGCTTCATTTCAACAGGTGTCCACTTTGAACAAGCCATAACACTACGTGTAAGACGATATTTTGAATCCTTATATCCGGGGAAAGACTCCCCGTCTATCACTTTACCATCTCGTTTTACATCGAAAGAGTTATTGCTTAATTCGCTATTGATACCAGTTAAGGTGAGATTGGCAAATGTATGCAAATATTTTTCCTTTATCTCCTCATAGTTGCTGCCAAGCATGGCTTTCCAATCGGCGTTAAGGGTTTGCGGCATGATATGTTCCAGTGTGGCCGTTTTATTTTTCATATCGCTTGCTACATCGTTATATTCCCCAGGAATAGCATTCTCAAGGCGTTCAAAAAGAAATATCTGAAATGGCTTCATCATGTGATAAGCATCACGTGTTTTAATTGCTTCTATGAATTGCGTATCTCTCGGTAGGAGATAATTACCATCACGGCGCAATATATGATATGCAAGTATATCAGAATAACTTGCAGACAAAGGAATGTCTGCTGCCCTGTATTCGTCAATACTTCTCAGCACGTCCTTATGCAATGCACAGAACACTTGTGTCAATGCGTTACCCGGCATATTGCACACGATACGGCGAGCCATATAATTTTCAACCAAGTCAATAGCCTTATAAACTTCATCCTCTTGAAGACCATTTTCATCGGCATACTTCAAGAATTGCATAAAGAATACATTTACCACATCGGTGTCTATGTTGCAGATATGGCTCATTTTCTTTGAAAGACGTGGTGTGGAAAGTTGGCTCTTTGTTACTTGCCGATAATATTTGGCATAATCAAGCATTTGTGCAAGCTCTTCTTTCCTGTCTTTCACCTCCATGTATTTTTTCCACTCTTGATACATATATGGAAGTCTGACATGGCGTTGCCGCTGCTGTCTTATGGTAAGATAATCACGCAAGAACATTGTAGGCTCGTTGTCTGTGGCCTGTTCAATCTTTTGCCAATAATCCTTAAAACATTGTTGCTGTTCTTCAGGCGAAAGCGACATCAAAAGATAATTGCGTATTTTGTCAGCTTCGGTAAGTGCAAGTCCGGTCGAGTTAAGACTCTCAAATATCAGTTGCGCATCGTCGTTATTGTCAAGCTCTATCGTGATAATCTGCAAACGTTCTATGGTGTTCAATAAATCATCAAACGAAAATTCTTGCGGAGTTTTAGTCAATAAGCCATAGAAATACATGAAGTTGCGTGTAACCTTGGATTCGGCAATGAATTTATCCTCTGCATTATCAAAAATCAGGTCATAGGCTATTCGGTCACTTTCAATAGGAACGAGTTTGATTTTCCTATCTGCACTACTAAATTTAGCAAGCAGGAACATTTCGTATGCTTCATTCAGTCTGGCTTCATTGCTGACTAATAATTTCCCATCTTTTACTGCCTTTATACCTGCCAGCAACAAAAGAGATATGGTCGTTATACGCTGCTGCCCATCTATCACTAACCTATTTCGTCCATAAGCATCAGCCGAAGCTGTAACAATTGAACCGAAGAAATGAGTTTGCTTATGTTGCTTGCTTAATTTCACCAAGTCGTTAAACAACTGTTCACAGTTATCTATCAGCCAATCATAATTTCGCTGATATACAGGGATTATGAATTGCTTCATATTCCCTTCAATAAAGTTACTCAATAGTATTGCACTACCAATCATATTTTCTTACTCTATAATTCCCAACTCTTTCAAATATACATCAATCTCCTTATCCAACTCGGCGCGTTTGGCCTCCAGTTCCTTGATTTCAGACATTACAGCCTTGATGTCAATCGGTTCTTCTTCCTCAAAGGTGTCCACATAGCGAGGGATATTCAGGTTATAATCATTGTCGGCTATCTCTTGCAGCGTGGCAAGGTGACTGTATTTTTCTATTTCCTTGCGGTCACGGTAGGTTTCGACTATCTTTTGAATGTGTTGCGGACGGAGCTTGTTTTGGGTCTTGACCTTTTCAAACTCCTTGCTTGCGTCAATAAACAGGATGTTGTCATCCTCCTTGCGGCATTTTTTCATCACAAGGATGCAAGTCGGTATGCTCGTGCCATAAAAGATATTGGCAGGCAAGCCGATGATGGCATCCATATAATTTTTCTTTTCGATAAGGAAGCGGCGGATTACGCCCTCGGCATTGCCACGGAACAGTACGCCATGAGGTGCAACGCAAGCCATTGTACCGCCCTCATTCAAGTGGTATATCATGTGGAGGATGAAAGCATAATCGGCGGTTTTCTTCGGTGCAAGCCGCCCTGCCTTGCTGAAACGGTCATCGTTGTTGAACTTGTCAGCGGCACTCCATTCTGCGGAGAACGGAGGATTTGCCACTACCGCATCAAACTGTGTATCGCCAAAGGCATCCCATTCCAATGTATCGCCGTTCTCTATCTTAAAATTGCTGAATTTGATACCATGCAATAGCATATTCATTCGGGCAAGGTTGTAAGTGGTCGGATTCTTTTCCTGTCCGTAAATATCCACTGCATGACCTACCTTTGCCGCACGGAGAAGCAACGAGCCACTACCGCAAGTCGGGTCATACACATTGCGAAGCCGTGCATGACCGATAGACACTATCTCTGCCAATATCTGACTGACTTCTTGCGGTGTGTAAAATTCTCCGGCTTTCTTTCCGGCTCCTGCGGCAAACTGCCCAATCATATACTCATAGGCATCGCCAAGAATATCTATTTCTTCCGATGCCTCCACACCAAACTTGATGTCATCCAAAGCCAACAGCACATTGCTGACAAGCGTGTTCTTATCCTCTGCCGTCTTGCCAAGTTTAGGGGAAGCAAGGTCTATATCCGAGAACAGACCGCCAAAATCTTCCTCGCTGTCATGCCCCAACGTGCTATCCTCAATGCGTTTCAACGACCGTTCAAGGATTGGCAATATATTCTCTTTCTTCTTGATTCGGTCAATCACGGATGAAAAGAGGTAGGTCGGTTCTATGAAATAGCCGACACCTTCCAAACATTGCTTTTTCAGTTCTTCTTGCAGTTCGGCGGCATCTTCATCTTCCATAATCCACAAATCCTTGAATGACACTTCATCATCCACCAAGGCATTGTTAGCGTATGCCTCTATCTTTTCAGACAGGTATTTATAGAAGATAAAGCCCAATGTGAAATACATGAAATCACTGGCCGACATATTACCACGCAGCTTGTTGGCGACTTCCCAAAGCTGGTCACGGAGTTTCTGTTGTAATTCTTCGCTCATATCTATTTTAGTTCTTTAATTTCATACCCAAATTTATTCGCAAGCTCAAATATCTTGTCTATATTATTTTTGCCATGTTGAGTTGATACAAGAAATTTGACACCATCACAGCTCTCAAGTACATCATGTTCAAACCACCTTGTATCTTTCTTCTTGTCTTTTGTTTGCCGTTTCCAATCATCAACCTCTTTAACAGTTTTAATCAATTTCTTGGGCAATATGGCAATCAAATCCTGATAACAAATTTGATTTTCTTGGACATAACAACGTATAACCTCTAAAGCCAATTTACCTTTTCCAAAAACACCATTTCCATTAAGGGAGTATTTTGTATAATCCTTGTCTTTATTATGTGCATCTTGATAAACGACCGAACCACTATTATTTGAAATAGGTCTGTTATCAGTATATTCAGTTATAACCGCATCGTCTATAGTTAGTGCTATCTTTTTAAAGATTTCCAGTGCCCTTTGCGGATTGACATTGAAAAATTCTCTATTTCGACGAATGCGAAAATCTGTAAGACTGTCTATTAACTCATGTACAAGCTTTTCTACCTCATTGTATTTTATAGTTCTGATTGTAGCATATATTTCAAACGGCAAAGGTACAGCTGTATTATCGAGTTCCTTTGAGCGTACATCAACAGGACGTGCGCTTTTGCCAATCTTAACCCAATCCTCACGAAAACTTGGATTCGTGAGGATATATACAAAACCCGGTTCTCTTACCTTATCCATATATTCACTCCGTTTTCAGTAAAACCAAAATATCGCCCAACGCTACTTTATAAGATTGAGTTGATGTTATATACACAAATGGATATTCGAGTTTTCCACCTGTTCGCGAAACATCTATAATACAGTTCCAATAGGTGTATAATGGAGCTTCTTCACTTGGGTCTAAGCATAATATTTTCGTTATTTTATCATCATTATCTTCTGTTTCGTATCCTATGGCAAGCAAAGCATGAGCACCATTGCCAAACTCCGTTGATATTATAACGGGATTATCTTCATCAAGAAAATCAGCTATTTCATTGATAACATCAGCATATTCTTTAGGATTCTTTCTAATTGCGTTGATATTAAAGTTTGAAGCCCTTATTTCCTTTGCCATAGTAACAAAAGAATAACCATTTCTTACTAACCCTTGTTCTTCCAAAAAGTGGCTTAGAAGCTTTCCCTTTCGGGTTCGTTTATCAGCACAATTGTATATCTGCAAATCTTCATTTGTAACAACTCCCATACAAAGCATAGCCATTGCTAACGAATAAACGGCACACGCGCCATCCATATCTCCTTGTCGTTTATGTAATGGCACAATACTCCCATTTGCATCTTTTACACGTACACCCTTGGAATCAAGTCTGATAGATTTTATTACTTTTATCGCTGCCATCTTTTATTTCAATCCCAATTAAAAGTCCTTATTATACTACGCAATCTATCCATTATCCGTGTCAGAGCCTTACGGGTCTTAATCAATCCGAGATGCTTCTCTTTCAAAGCCTTTTGTATGATTTCAGGCTGCTCTTTTTGCAGGTAATCATATTCTTTCAGGTAATGGTCAAGCACATCTGTGGCAAGACCTTCATCTTGTGCCAACGAGTTCACTGCCTTTTCTCGTTCTGTGGAGATATAGCGGTTCAAGCGTTCTTCCAGTTCGCTTGTGCCATCCGCTTTCTTCCGTTGCGCCATAAAGTTCTCTTTATCCTCATCCACATTCTTTTGGATGAAGCCGTCTATGAGTTTTGCCTTATTACGCATTTCGGCATCTTTAATCATGGTATCAATGATATTCTTTCGCCGTTCCGCATAGTCATTACTGTACGGGTCAAGGTCGGCAATCAATTCAAGGATGTAAGCCACATTGATAATGTCGCTGTGCAGAAGTTCAAGGCAGAAATCAATATCTTCCAATCCTTGGCCATTCCCGTATGGAGTAGGATCTTCCGCAACAACCGAAGGCGTAACCGGAGGTTCGATAAAACCGACTGTAATGTCGAGGTACTTGCTCTTATAATCGTTGAATTGCTGTCCGGTCATACCGAGGTCATCCGCATCATCGTGGTAATCCTCATATACCTGGATTTCGGCATGCTTGCGGATGATGTCACGGAAAGCCAGCACAAAGTCTTTTTTGTCCTTTTCGCTTTGTAGCAGGTCTATGCTGCTTGGCACCGGGTATTTCTGCAAGAAGTCCGTTGCCAACTGTTGGAATTGTCGTTTCACTTCCTCAAACGGAGGACGAACAATATCCTCTGGGTTATCGGAGTTGCTGAACAGCTTGATAGCCGTATCTACATTGCTTTTCAAATCACGAAAACAGATAATCTTGCCGAAACGCTTTTTCTCATTCAACACTCGGTTGGTACGGCTGAACGCTTGCAGCAATCCGTGGTACTCCAAGTTCTTATCCACATAGAGCGTATTGAGTTTCTTGCTGTCAAAGCCCGTAAGGAACATTCCCACGACAAGGCAGAGGTCAAGCGGTTTCAAGTCAGCCCGCTTCTTTTTCATGCGCAGGTTGATGTCATCGTAGTAAGCGCGGAAATTTTCGGTAGTGAATGCTGTGCCGAACATTTCATTGTAGTCATCCATGATGGCTTGCAGTTCGTCCGCCTCGCCTGTGCTTTCGCTGACATACTGCCCCGTATTCATTCCAGTCTGTTCATCGTCTTGGCTGCTGTTGGCGGCGTAAGTGAATACCGCACCGATACGGATTTGGGGATTCAAGGATTTGAATATCTTGTAGTAGCGGATAAGCATCGGTACGGATTGTACGGCGAACAGCGCGTCAAATTCCCCGTCAAAGGTTGACTTATTGAAATTATTAAGGATGAATTTGGCGATTTCTTCCATGCGGTTGGCATTGCCATTTTCCACTTTTTCGCTTCCGTGATAATATTCTACGAGAAAACCCAACACATTTTCATCGGCAATGGCATCCTTGATAAGATATTGGTGTAAGCAATTACCAAAAATCTCTTTAGTCGTGTGCCCGTCCACGGCATTTTCAGTAAAAATAGGTGTGCCTGTGAAACCGAATACTTGTGCGTTGTCAAAGAACTTCATTATCCGTTTGTGGCTTTCCCCGAAGTGGCTTCTGTGACACTCGTCAAATATCATCACGATACGGGAGTGGCGTATGGTTTCTATCTTGTTGCTGTACCATGTCTTGCTGACGGCGGCATTGAGCTTTTGAATGGTAGTGATGATTATCTTGGAGTTACTGTGCAGCCGTTTCACAAGTTCGTCCGTATTGTCCGTGCCATCCACCGCACCCGGTTCAAAGGCTTCATATTCAGATTGGGTCTGTGTATCAAGGTCATGGCGGTCAACCACAAACATCACCTTATCCACATCGTCCAGTTCGGAAACAAGCTGTGCCGCCTTGAATGAAGTCAAGGTCTTTCCGGCTCCTGTTGTATGCCATATATAGCCGTTGTCGTTGGAGTTCTTCACCTTATCCAATATCTTCTCCACGGCATAGAACTGGTACGGACGAAGCACCATCAGGCACTTGTCGCCCTCATGCAGCACGATGTATTTTCCTATGATTTTGCCGAGCGTACATTTCTCCAAAAATGCGGCTGCAAACTTATCCAATTCATTGAACGGCACATTGGCTGCGTCCGTCCAGTTGAACGTGAACTTATAGCCTCCGTTTGGATTGTTGGCGAAGTAGCGTGTGTTGACACCGTTGGAAATCACGAACAGTTGAATGTAATCAAACAACCCGTGATAAGAAGTCTTATGATAGCGTTGGATTTGGTCGTATGCCACCCTTAACTCTACGCCCCGACGTTTCAATTCAATCTGTACCAAAGGCAGACCGTTTATAAGAATGGTCACATCGTAGCGGCACTTCTTACGCCCTTCCACCGTGATTTGGTTGGAAACCTGAAATTCGTTCTGACACCACTGTTGACGGTTAAGGAACTCCACCCAGATGCGTTTGCCGTCCGCCGTGTCAAGCGGATAAAGGTCGCGGAGCTTCTTCGCCTTTTCAAAGCGTGTGCCTCCTTCAAGGTAGATGAGTATCTTGTCAAATTCCTCATCCGTAAATTCGGTACGGCCATGCTCCGCCAACCGCTTACGGTTGTGTATCTCCAACTGCCTCTTGAAATTGGCTTGAAGATTGTCCTCCTCGGCAATTTGGACATATTCATAGTCCATTTGCTGGAGCGTGGCGATAAGTCCGGCTTCTAATGCCGCTTCACTTTGTATAGACATATTCCTGTTCTACCTTTTATGCGTTACTTATTATCATTCAGACTTCTGATAATCTCAATTCCCAATGCGTTTTCTATCTTGCAAATGGTTTCCAACGACATATTCTTTTTGCCTTTCAGCACTTTGGATATGTATTGCTGGGTGCAGTTCATCTTTTCGGCAAGCATCTGTTGCGTCAAGCCGAGTTCCGTCATCCGTTTTGACATGGCGGCGGCAATCAACTGTGAATATTCCGCCCAATCCTTTTTATCCTGTTTCACACCAGTTTCCTGCTTTACGGCTTCCAAAGCCATACAAGGCATTTTATCTGTCGTTGTATTCATTGAAAGATTACCTTATCTTGTCTGGATGCAAAGGTAATACAATTATTCGAGAAAACACAACCAACGAGTTGTGTTTTTACAAAAATGATTTCTTCTCCATAAATATGAATCATTATAGGGAGTCGTTGATTTAGCGACCCCCTAAACAACTTCTACTTCAAATATAGGGGGATGTCATTTCAACAACCCCCTGTTTGGGCTATCATTCAAGTTAGAACACACCGTTTGTCAGGTTCATTGCTTCAACTTTCTTTTCCATTTTCACCTTTGCGTAAACCTGCGTTGACGCGATGCTGCCATGCCCCAAAATCTTGCTGACTGAGTAGAGTTCCGCACCTGCCGTTATCGCCAGCGTTGCCGCCGAATGGCGGCTGCTGTGATAGGTGAAATCCTTTTCTATCCCTGCCTTGTCCTTGATGCGGCGCACGTACTTCGCCACGTTGTCGGGCTTCTTCACCAACGGGAAGATGATGCCGTCCTCTCCGTTTTCGGGGCGTGGAGGAAGCAACGATAGAGCCAACGCATTGAGCGGTACGGCAACTGGCCGCTTGGTCTTGTGCTGGATGACCGACACCGTTTGTACGCCGTTTACGTCCTTGATGTCGCTCCACCGCAGCCGTTGCATGTCGCCGAGCCTAAGCCCCGTCATGCACGAGAAGCCGAAAGCCCTTTGCACGACTTCTTCCATATAGGTTTGCGGCTCTACGGCAAGAAAGCGTTTCAGTTCGTCAGCCGTCAGGTATTCGCGGTGCTTGTCCGGCGCATGGAAACGCTCCTCCCTTGTAAGTTCCTGAACGGGATTGGAAGCCATCAGTCCGTCACGCACGGCCTTGTTGAAGATGGCCTTTACCGTTTCCTCAAACAGTACGAGGGTGTAAGCCGCCAGTCTGCCGCCGTTTGCCTTTATCTGTTTACGGTTGCGGTAATTGCGCATATACCCGAACAGGCCGCTTACCAAATCCCTATCCACGTCTTTCAGCAGGACATCCGTTTTCTTGGCTCGTTTCAAATAAGTCTCAATCCGTCTGCGCACAACGTCCTTGTGCTGTATCATCTTTGGGCAGTTCCCGTCCAGCATGGCGCAACGCACATAGTCGCCACACCACTGGAGCCAGGTCATGGTCTTGGCCGCTTCGTTTTCTTCCGTCTTTTGCTTCTTCTCGAATGACGGAGGGGTAAGGATGCGCTGCGCCTGTATCTCCTGCGCCTTTCGGTAGGTCTGCTCGTTGAGTTTCCTTGCATTGGGCGCATCATCGGGTACAAGGTACAGGTGCAGGTTTTCTCTTTTGCGGAAGCCCGTTTCGTAGTATTCCAGATACAGGCTGCGGTTTCCGGCAGTCAACATTCTCACTTTGATTTCCACTTTCATAAAATTCTTCCTTTCGATTTTTGTTATACAAACATATTGTTCACGAGGTTCATAGTCTCGATTTTCTTCTTATCCACTATCTTGGCATAGACTTCGGTCATGCGGATGCTTCGGTGTCCGAGTATCTTGCTCACCGTGTAGAGGTCTGCGCCGAGGGTCAGCAACAGGGTCGCCGCCGTATGCCTGCTACAATGGTAGGTGATGTGCTTCTGTATTCCGGCCTCCTGCATCCATTCGCCCAACACTACTTCCACCGTGGTAGAGGTGATGCGCAACTGATGGAAAACCCGGTCGTCATCCTTTGACTTTCGGGGCATCCATTTCAAGGCTTCATTGGAGAGCGGTATCGTCACCGTGTTCTTGGTTTTCACCTGCTGATGCTCGATGTAGAGCGTCTTCCCGTCCGCCGCCGTGTGTATCTCGCTCCATTTCAAGGTCATCATGTCGCTGTACCGTAACCCGGTGAAACAGGAAAACAGAAATGCCTTTTTCACAATGTCGTAGCGGCACGGCGTGGCCATCAGTTGACGAAGTTCCTCAATGGTCAGGAACTCACGCATGGCGCTCAGCTTCTGCGGCTTCTCCTTTGTTTCCAACAGTTTGAAAGGATTGCGGTCTAACATTCCCTCGCTTACGGCCTTGTTCAGCGCAGCGGCAAGGCGGTTCATAAAGATGCGGCAGGTCGTACTGCTCAACGTCTTTTTGCCTTGGTTGAACGTGCAGGTTTTCAGAAAGGCGATGAAGCCCTTGCAGAAATCCTTGTCAACCTCTTTTAGGGCGAGGGTCGGCTTGCCTATATATAATAGGTATTCTTCCACCCTTGCCTGTGCGTTCCGCTTCGACCTCATGCTGGCCGGACTTAGCCCATTTTCCTCGGCGGTGTACTTCGCCACCCATGCGCTGAGCGTCATCCGTGCCTTTTTCACGTCCTCCCAGTTCACAAGACCCTTTTCCTGAATGTCGAGGATGCGTTGCGCCTTGATTTGCTCGGCCAGCTTGCGCGTGTTCCTGTTCTGCAACTTGGCGGCGGCATCCGTTTCAGGCACGAGGTAGAGTTTCAGACCCTCTTTCTTCCTTGCGCCACGATAGTACATGTCGAGATACAGGCTTACATTGCCATCGTTGAGCCTCTTTTCTCGTATGCGGACAGGCTCCTTGATTTTGATTTCTTTCTTCTTTCGTCCCATTTTCTTTTCTGTGTTATCCGATTCTTGGATTTGTTACTATATTGTATATCAGTCACTTGCAAGCGCAACAAAGATAATTCACGGCGGGACAAAAACGGGACAAAAAGCGTGCTTTTATATCCCAAATTAGGCAAATATAACTATCCAATCAAAAAACGGCCTCTATTCATAATTAACTATAAATCAGTGCTATTTGGCGGATTACGTTAGATATGTTTTCCTATGGTTTTACCCATCTGGAGTAATTGGTGGTTACTGGTGGATATTGCAGATGTGTATGGCGCTTGCCGCACTCTTTGCCATCATCATGGCGGCGGGCATGGCGTACAAGATGATGGTCAAGCAGGAGCCGCTGGACGTGCTGAAACTTTTCCGCCCTTTGGCCGTGTCGATTGTCCTCTGCTGGTGGTACCCTCCGGCAGACACGGGCATGGCAGGCAGCGGGAGCAGCTGGTGCTTCCTGGACTTCCTATCGTACATACCGAACTGCATCGGTTCGTACACCCATGACCTGTACGAGGCCGAAGCCTCGCAGATTTCGGACAAGTTCGAGGAGGTGCAGGAGCTGATCCACGTGCGGGACACGATGTACACGAGCCTGCAGGCACGTGCCGATGTCGCCCACACGGGCACGTCCGACCCCAACCTGATAGAGGCGACGATGGAGCAGACGGGCGTGGACGAGGTGACGAACATGGAGAAGGACGCGGCGGAGCTGTGGTTCACCTCGCTGACGGCCGGTGTCGTGGTGGGGATAGACAAAATCATCATGCTGATTGCCCTCGTGGTGTTCAGAATCGGCTGGTGGGCTACGATTTACTGCCAGCAAATTCTTTTGGGAATGCTCACCATTTTCGGGCCTCTGCAATGGGCTTTCAGCCTGCTGCCCAAGTGGGAAGGCGCGTGGGCGAAGTGGCTGACCCGTTATCTGACGGTGCATTTCTACGGAGCCATGCTGTACTTCGTGGGTTTTTATGTGCTGCTGCTCTTCGACATCGTGCTGTGCATTCAGGTGGAAAACCTGACGGCAATCACGGTAAGTGAGCAGACAATGGCTGCTTACCTGCAAAACTCCTTTTTCTCGGCAGGCTACCTTATGGCTGCAAGTATCGTGGCATTGAAATGCCTGAACCTCGTGCCGGACTTGGCGGCATGGATGATTCCGGAGGGCGACACGGCCTTCTCTACCCGAAACTTCGGCGAGGGCGTGGCGCAGCAGGCCAAGATGACGGCTACGGGCGCTATGGGCGGCATCATGCGATAAGACAGGAAAACAATACAATAATAAAATTCTGAGTATGAAAAAGAAAATTGAAAAATGGCTTCAGGACGAGCGGTTTACGGACTATGCCGACAGGCGTATCCTGACGGAGGTGGATGATGTCTGCGAAAACCACCGCCCCGACCCGGAATATGAAGAGCTGACAAGAGCCTTCAGACGGGATGAACGGTACATCGTTCCGATGGTGGCCTACCTTAGTTACCGGTTGCAGGTCGCCAAGTTGCAAAAGGATGCGAGAAAGTGCAAACGTGCCGTCTGGTGGGTATTCGTGCAGTCGATACTGTTGAGCAACGCCACGCAAATCCATTTCACGGAGTTCAGCCTGCTCCAGACAAAGCTGATGGAAACGGTCATGCCGATGCTCCACGACGAGTATGTAAAGAAGTTGAACAAGAAAAAACGGTAAGGTATGGTCATCAAGAATCTGGAAAACAAGATCAGGCTGGTGGGCATTATCTGTACCGCCTTTCTCGTGGGGTGCATCATTATCAGCGTGAGCAGTATTTGGACGGCACGGACAATGGTGACGGACGCGCAGAAGAAGGTGTACGTGCTGGACGGTAACGTGCCGATACTGGTACAGCGCACGACCATGGACGAGACGCTGGACGTGGAAGCCAAATCTCATGTCGAGATGTTCCACCACTACTTCTTCACGCTTCCTCCGGATGACAAGTACATCAAGTACACGATGGAAAAGGCGATGTATCTGGTGGACGAGACCGGACTGGCACAGTATAACACGCTCAAGGAGAAAGGCTTTTACTCCAACATATTGGGAACGAGTGCCGTGTTCTCCATTTATTGCGACAGTGTGCGGTTTGACAAGAGCAATATGGAGTTCACCTACTACGGGCGGCAGCGTATCGAACGCCGCAGCAATATCCTGATGCGTGAACTGGTCACTGCGGGACAGCTCAAGCGTGTGCCCCGGACGGAGAACAACCCGCACGGGCTGCTGATAGTGAACTGGCGAACCCTGCTGAACAAGGACATCGAGCAAAAGACGAAGAGCAACTATTAACCATTGGAGCAATGAACATCAAAGGATTCCGCAGGATGCTGTTCGGCGAGCAGATGCCGGACAAGAACGACCCGAAATACAAGGAACGCTACGAGCGTGATGTGGATGCCGGGCGCAAGTTTGCCAAGGCGGCACGTATCGACAAGGCAGCCGCCAAGGTGCAGGGCTTCGCCAACACGCACCGGACGCTGTTTCTGGCTATCATCTTCGGCTTCGTCATCGGCGGGCTGGCATGGAACGTTTACCGCCTGACGGTGGTGTGCCGTTACCAGCCCTCCCGCAGGACTGCCACGGAGATGCAGGACTCGCTCCTCCGTGAGCGGCACAAGGCCCTGCAAAAGATAGAAATGAGGGAAAATAAGGCGGACGGGACACGATGAACGATGTCCGGACCGCCAGCGATACGCGCCTGTAAAGGGCCGCGCTATCGAATGCAAGTATTCGTAAATCAATCAGTGATAAACAATGGATATAATCAAGAGAATCAATTTCCGGCAACCGAAGTATATGCTTCCGGCCATACTCTATGTTCCGCTGCTGATTGCGTCGTATTTCATCTTCGACCTGTTCCACACCGAGAAGGCGGAGATTCCGGACAAGACGCTTCAGACAACCGAGTTTCTGAACCCCGAACTGCCGGACGCGCAGATCAGGGGCGGCGATGGCATAGGCAGCAAGTACGAGAACATGGCCAAGTCGTGGGGCAAGATACAAGACTATTCTGCCGTGGACAACATTGATCGGGACGAACCCGCAGACAACAAGGAAGAGTATGAATCGCAATACACGCAAGACGACATCGCCCTGCTCGGCGAGCAGGAGCAGGAAAAGGCTCTGGCGGCGCAAGCTGCCGATGCCAAGAAACGTGAGCAGGAAGCTCTCGCGGAACTGGAGAAAGCGCTCGCCGAGGCGAGGCTGAGAGGACAACGGGAGGTAATGCCGAGTGAAGCGGACAGCACCCTGTCAGCTACCCCACCGGACACGATGGTACAGGCCAAGGGAACCATCGACGAGGAGAGCCGTTCGGTCAAGGCCCCTGCGGAGGACGACAAGGCGAACGAGGTGGTGAAGAAGGTAAAGACCTCTTCCGACTACTTCAACACGCTGGCGAAGGATGCCAAGGAGCCGAAGCTCATTCAGGCAATCATCGACGAGGACATCAAGGCCGTGGACGGCTCGCGCGTCAGGCTGCGCCTGCTCGATGACATCGAAATCAACGAGAGCGTGGTCAAACGAGGAACCTACCTGTACGCCACGGTCAGCGGCTTCTCGTCCGGACGCGTGAAAGGAAACATCAGCAGCATACTGGTCGATGACGAGCTGGTCAAGGTCAGCCTCTCGCTCTACGACACGGACGGCATGGAGGGGCTGTACGTTCCCAACAGCCAGTTCAGGGAGACGAGCAAGGATGTGGCGAGCGGCGCCATGTCGGGCAATATGAGCATGAACACGGGGACTTACGGGAACAGCCTCGCCCAATGGGGTATGCAGGCGGTGAACAACGCCTACCAGAAAACGAGCAACGCCATCAGCAAGGCCATCAAGAAGAACAAGGTGAAGCTGAAATACGGGACGTTCGTGTACTTGGTGAACGGCAGAGAGAAACGGGAGTAAAAACAGGAGCGGTATGGAAAGGGATTTGTCGAAATACCACAAAGGTACGAACGGCTTCTACTACAATAACTATATGGCGCCCGACGAAGCCGGGACGTTCATCGGAAGGCTCGTGAGTACCGAATGGTGGCACAAGGGAACACATTTCGCCCTGATATGCAACTTCGAGACGGAAGATGAGCGTCGGGTCGCCCTGTTCGCCTTCCAGAAGTACACCGGCTTTTACGGGCCGCGAGACGGGGCTGTCAATTTCAAACACGCGAAGACGGACACCCTTTGGGAATGTGAGATACGGAAAACCCGGACGGGACGCTGCACATGGATGAGTGCCCGGCAGATTGTGGAACCGAAAACCGATGCGATATGATAGAGACGGACAGAATATACCCGATGGACTGCCTTGAGGGCATGAGCCGGATGGCGGCGGGCAGCGTCGATGCGGTCATCGCCGACCTGCCTTACGGCGTGTTGAACCGCCGGAACAAATCCGCGCAGTGGGACCAAAAGATTCCGCTTGAGCCGCTGTGGGAGCAATACCGGAGGATTACCAAGCCCGGAAGCCCCATCATCCTGTTCGGTCAGGGACTTTTCTCCGCGAGGCTCATGCTGTCGCAGCCCCGTCTGTGGCGGTATAATCTCGTGTGGCAGAAAGACCGTGTAACGGGGCATCTCAACGCGAAACGTATGCCGCTGCGGCAGCACGAGGACATCCTCGTATTCTACGAGCGGCAGCCTATCTATCATCCGCAGATGACACCCTGCCCTCCGGAGCGGAGGAACCACGGGCGGCGCAAGACGGAAGGGTTCACCAGCCGCTGCTACGGAACGATGAAGCTGTCGCCGGTACGCATCGCCGACGACAAATACCCGACTTCGGTCATCTTCGTGCCGAAGGAACACCAGACGGGAGCGTTCTATCACCCGACACAGAAGCCTGTGGCACTGGTGGAATACCTGATACGGACCTACACCGACGAGGGCGGTGTCGTGCTGGACAACTGCATGGGTTCGGGGACGACCGCCGTGGCTGCCATCCGCACGGGACGGCATTACATCGGCTTCGAGGTCGATCCGGCCTACTGCGAGATTGCCGAGCGGCGGATTCGGGAAGAGCTGGAACGTGGAAACGGAGCGAAACAAGGGAAAAAAGAAACCGGAAGTGAATCCAATCCAATCGCGTGCCCATGAAACCGTCGAATTACTTAAAAGGACTATACCAGAATCCGACGGATGAAAAATACACGCCGGGATACGGGGTACTGCCCATCATCAAGTATATACCCGAAGGCAAGGTAATCTGGTGCCCGTTCGACACGGAACATAGCGAGTTCGTGCTGAAATTCAGGGATGCCGGTTTCAAGGTCGTGTATTCCCATATCTGCAACGGGCAGGATTTTTTCAGATACGAGCCGTCGCAATGGGACATACTCGTGTCCAATCCCCCGTTCAGCCGGAAGGTGGAGGTTTTCGACCGTTGCCTGAAACTCGGGAAGCCGTTCGCCCTGCTGATGTCGAACTACTGGCTGAACAACGTGGCCCCGTGTCGGCTTTTCCAGCACACCGACCTGGAACTGTTGATGTTCGACAAGCGCATCCAGTTCGGGGAAGGGAAAAACGTCCCGTTCAACAGCAGCTATTTCTGCCATAAGCTGCTCCCGAAACAAATCATATTCGAACGGATAGAAGTTGCGGACAAATCCCCGAGCCGTATGCGGGACGACATGCCCGATACGGGGGAATACCGGCCCGCAGGAGAATAAGGCAAACATAAATTTTAATTATAATACTGAATTTCAATGAAAAGGAATCTACTTGGCATTATGCTTCTGTCGGGCATTTTCATTTTGCCGGAAGCTAAAGCGCAAACGACTTACGAGGAGATGGAACAACTGACGGTGAACGAGCAGGTTACGACGGTCATCACGGCTTCGGAGCCGATACGCTTCGTGGACATCTCCACCGAGAAAGTGGCGGGCGACCAGCCCATAGACAACATCATCCGCCTGAAACCGAAAGAGGGCGGGCACGAGGACGGCGAGGTGCTTGCCATCGTGACCATCGTGACGGAACGCTACCGCACGCAGTACGCGCTGCTCTACACGACACGAGTACGGGAGGCGGTGACGGACAAGGAGATAGAGTTGCGGGAACGGGACGCCTACAACAACCCGGCGGTCTCGATGTCCACCGCAGAGATGATACGCTTCGCACGGCGTATCTGGAACTCGCCCGCGAAGATACGCAACGTGGCGACCAAGGCCCACCGCATGACGATGCGGCTGAACAACATCTACGCCGTGGGCGACTACTTCTTCATAGACTTCTCCGTGGAGAACAGGACGAACATCCGTTTCGACATCGACGAGATACGGGTGAAGCTCGCGGACAAGAAGCTCTCCAAGGCGACCAACGCGCAGGTCATCGAGCTGACGCCCACGCTGGTACTGGAACGCGGCAAGGTGTTCAGGCACGGCTACCGCAACGTGATCGTGGTGAAGAAGATGACCTTCCCTAACGACAAAATCCTGACCATAGAAATGACGGAGAAGCAGATCAGCGGTCGTAACATCTGCCTGAACATCGACTACGAGGATGTGCTGGCAGCCGATTCGTTCAACACAACCCTATTAGAGGAGGAATGACGATGAAAAAGACGGTTATCCTTATTCTCGCCTGCGTGTGCCTCGCCCTGAACGCGAGCGCACAGCAAGGCAGCGGCCGCCTCTCGCTCGGCGTGGGGGCACTGTACAGGAACGGCATGGACGTGACGCTCGCCTACGAGCATGAGATGAGCTACCGCCACACGTGGGAGTTCTTTGCCAACGGCTACCTGCAATGGAAGGAGTGCGCCTCGTGCGGCCATGTATGCCCGGAATCGTTCTGGCGGAACTACCGCACCTACGGGTTCGGCGTGGCCTACAAGCCCAACGTGGCAAGGGGACGCAACCACTACGGCAACCTGCGTATCGGGGCTTCGGCAGGGAGCGACACGAAAAAGTTTCTGGCCGGCCTGCATTTCGGCTACGAACACAACTACGTGCTGCGTTCGGGCTGGACGCTTTACTGGCAGGCAAAGGGAGATGTGATGATAAAAGGCGCGGACCTGTTTCGGACGGGTATCGTGCTGGGTGTGAAACTACCGATAAAATAAGGGAAAGATGAGACAGAACATTATCAGGAAAGCGTGTCGGACCGTGTCGGCTGTCGTCATGGCGATTGCCGTTGCCGCCTGCGACGCGCATATAGAGGTGCCCGACACGGCGGTACGCCCGGGGCATGTCCTCTGCACGGATGGTACAGCCTTGCCATACAGCGAGTATGAGCAATCTGGGAAACAGGCGATTGCCGTCGTTTTCCATACCGACCCCGACGGGGAAACGGACGGTGACGGCTATGCGGTCTATCTGTGGGACATCGCGCCGCAGGCATTCGCCGACAGCCTCGGCATCGAACAAGGCACGTCGGCGGACATTACGGCGTATGACGGGAACGCGAACACCTTCGCCCTGTACGACACGCGGGAGACGGCTTCGCCGATGGCCGAAGCGGTATTCGACCTGTGGCGGTACGGGCAGAGCGCCTACGTGCCCTCGGTGGCACAGGCCCGGCTGCTGTATGCGGCCCGTGCGACCGTCAATCCCGTCATAGAGCGATGCGGCGGCGACGCGCTGCCGCAGGTCCCGGACAACTGCTGGTACTGGACTTCGACGGAAGTGGAGGGACAACAGACGGCAAAGGCATGGCTTTATTCGATGGGCAGCGGAGCCATGCAGGAGACGCCCAAGACACAGGCGCACCGGGTGCGTCCCATTATAACCATCAATAAATAGACTTATGACGACTATGAACGGAATCAAAGATTTCAAGGAACCACAGTATATGGACATAGCACATCCGGACAGAGGATTTTTCGGGTATCTGCTGCGATGCAAATGCCTGCCGCCGGAGGAAGTTTTCATAAATTTCATATTCCTCGATGACGGAAAGGAATGCTGCAAGAGGCTTTCCTCCGTAAAGAAGCGCAGGGAAGAAATCCGGAAGGAATGGAACAGCCGCATCGAACGTTACCATGACATTTTTGTAGGCCAGATCTACTACATCAATGAAGAGCTGTTCAACGACTTCATCGACTTCATGACCGACGGCCCCGATGATGCCATACGGAAGTTCCTTGAGACATTTACAGCGGAAATGCGGGCTTCCATAATAGATAACCCTATGGGACTTGAACCGCTATATGCGGTTACCCATGTCTGCCAGCTTACAAAAGACGACCGCATACACCGACCTCACATCCATGTCCTCTGGGGCATCAAAAAGAACTGATTACGGCCATGGAAGAGAGCAAGGAGTTACAAGGGTTCTACAAGATATTCCGCGCGGTCGTTTACATCTCCGTGCTGATGGAATTTTTCGAGTATGCCATCGACCCGGCGGTACTCGACCATTGGGGCGGCATACTGATTGACATTCACGGGCGCATCAAGCGGTGGATGATTTACAACGACGGCAACCTGGTGTACAGCAAGGTCGCCACGGTACTGCTCATCTGCATCACCTGTATCGGCACCAGGGCCAAGAAACATCTGGAGTTCGATGCCCGGCGGCAGGTGCTGTACCCGCTTGTAGGCGGCTTCGCGCTGCTGGTGCTGTCGGTATGGCTGTTCGGCTATCCGATGAAAATGCGGCTGTACACGCTGCCGCTGAACATCATCTTCTACATGGTCGCCTCCCTCGCGGGAGTCATCCTCGTGCATATCGCACTGGACAACATATCGAAGTTCCTCAAGGAGGGACTGATGAAAGACCGCTTCAACTTGGAGAACGAAAGTTTTGAACAATGCGAGGAACTGATAGAAAACCAGTATAGCGTGAATATCCCGATGAGATACTATTACAAGGGAAAATTCAGAAAAGGATTCGTGAATATAACCAACTGTTTTCGTGGCACATGGGTAGTTGGAACTCCGGGCAGCGGTAAAACATTTTCGCTTATCGAGCCGTTCATCCGGCAGCACAGCGCAAAGGGTTTCGCGATGGTCGTATATGATTACAAATTTCCGACACTGGCCACGAAACTGTACTACCACTACAAGAAAAACCAGAAGTTGGGCAAGATACCCGAAGGTTGCAAATTCAACATCATCAACTTCGTGGATGTGGAGTACAGCCGGAGGGTGAACCCGATTCAGGCGAAGTACATCAACAACCTCGCAGCGGCGAGCGAGACGGCAGAGACCTTGCTGGAATCCCTGCAGAAGGGTAAGAAGGAAGGTGGCGGAGGTTCGGACCAGTTCTTCCAGACCTCGGCGGTGAACTTCCTCGCCGCCTGCATCTACTTCTTCGTGAACTACGAGAAGGAACCTTACGACAAGGACGGCAACATGCTGTACGCGGAGAAGCGGCAGGACCCGCAGACGAAGTTCTGGAAACCGACAGGCATCGTGCGCGACCGTGAAGGTGGCAACATCTTGGAACCTGCCTACTGGCTGGGGAAATACTCGGACATGCCGCACATCCTCTCGTTCCTGAACGAGAGCTACCAGACCATCTTCGAGGTGCTGGAGACAGACAACGAGGTGGCACCGCTGCTCGGCCCGTTCCAGACGGCACTGAAAAACAAGGCGATGGAACAGTTGGAAGGTATGATCGGTACGCTGCGTGTCTATACGTCCCGACTGGCGACCAAGGAGAGCTACTGGGTGTTCCATAAGGACGGGGATGACTTCGACCTGAAGGTGAGCGACCCGAAGAACCCGAGTTACCTGCTGATAGCCAACGACCCGGAGATGGAATCAATCATCGGGGCACTGAACGCATTGATATTGAACCGTCTCGTTACCCGTGTGAATACGGGGCAAGGGAAGAATATCCCGGTGAGCATCATCGTGGACGAGCTGCCCACGCTTTACTTCCACAAGATTGACCGACTAATAGGTACGGCGCGAAGCAACAAGGTGAGCGTGACGCTCGGCTTTCAGGAGCTGCCGCAGCTGGAGGCCGACTACGGCAAGGTGGGTATGCAGAAGATTATCACGACCGTCGGTAACGTGGTGAGCGGTTCGGCGCGGGCGAAAGAGACACTGGAATGGCTGTCGAGCGACATCTTCGGTAAGGTGGTGCAAATCAAGAAGGGCGTGACCATTGACCGGGACAAGACGAGTATCAACCTGAACGAGAACATGGACAGCCTCGTGCCGGCATCGAAGATTTCGGATATGCCGACGGGCTGGATATGTGGCCAGACGGCAAGGGATTTCATCAAGACGAAAACCGGCATGGGCGGTTCGATGAACATTCAGGAAGCGGACGAGTTCAAGACCTCGAAGTTCTTCTGCAAGACGGATTTCGACATGAGGGAGATAAAGAAAGAGGAAGCGGCGTATGTGCCGCTGCCGAAGTTCTACACTTTCAAATCGAGGGACGAACGGGAACGCATTCTGTACAAGAATTTTGTACAGGTGGGTCAGGACGTGAAGGAGATGATAAAGGACGTGCAGAACAAGCGCAACGCTAAATAAGCGTAAACGAAACCGCCATTGCAGGCTGTAACAGGACTGTAATGGCAGTTACGGTATATCCGATTTTGATGCGAATATGGCATACAGGACCTGTTGAATCTCAAAAACCGACATGATAATCAGAAAATATGGCTATGTCATGCCATCATTTTGCCCGAGAACCGGCAAAAAGCATTATCTTTGCATTCAGTAACAATTTATATGCAAATGACAAAGGAGATAAACCGATTGAAAGCCGTATTGGCGGAAGTAGGGAAAACCAATGTGTGGCTGGCCGAACAACTGGGTGTAAATCCGACTACCGTATCGAAGTGGTGTACGAACACCTGCCAGCCTGATTTACATACACTCTCCCGGATAGCGGAACTGCTCAACGTGAGCCGCAGGGAACTGTTACGCCCTTAATTAAACTTATATTCATCATGGCAGAACATACAACAGATATAGAGGGCAGAATCCGCGCCCTGATTGGCCGTGGCGAGACTTCGGAAGTGGAGTTCAAATCGGCACGCGGGGGATTTCCCGGCAGTTTCTGGGAAAGTTACTCGGCCTTCGCCAACACTGACGGCGGCACGATCGTGCTTGGTGTGGTGGAGAAGAACAACCGTTTCTTCTTTGACGGACTGACGGAAGAGACCATTATCCGCTACAAGAAGAATTTTTGGGACTGCGCCCATAACAAAGGCAAAGTAAGCGTTTGCCTGCCCCGTGAATCGGATGTAAGAATCGAGCGAATCGAGGAGTCGTACATCCTGATATGCGACATCCCCCGCGCGAGCTACGAGCTTCGCCCTGTTTATATCAGCACCAATCCGTTCGGGAACACTTACCGGCGGAACCACGAGGGAGATTACCTGTGTAACGATTCGGAGGTAAGGCGTATGTTCGCGGATGCCGACCACGACCGTCATCCGCAGGACGGGCGTATTCTCGTGGGCTTTGAGTTCGAGCGGGACATAGACAAGGAATCCTTGCAGCAGTACCGTCAGACACTCGCCAGCTTGCAGCCCACCCATCCGTGGGTGGGAATCAGCGACATGGATTTCCTGAAAAAGACCGGGGCATACGCCACGGAATACGAAACCGGGAAAGAGGGATTCACGCTGGCCGGTCTATTGATGTTCGGCAAGTACGACAGCATTATCAACCGTTCGGGCGACCCGATGTATTTCGTGGATTATCGGGAACGTGTCGCGACCGACAACCCCGATATGAGGTGGACGCACCGTATCTATCCGGATGGTTTGTGGGAAGCCAACCTCTACCAGTTCTATGTAAGGGTGTATAACCGCCTGATACAGGCGCTGCCCCGTCCGTTCATGATGAAAGACGGTGTTCGTCTGGAAGAGACGCCTGCCCATGACGCCGTAAGAGAGGCCCTTATCAACTGCATCGTCCACCAAGACGTCAATGCACAGGGGCATATCATCGTGGAGCGTACCGACGACAGCCTCGTATTCATGAATCAAGGCATGATGCTGGTTTCCCGACAACAGTATTTCGAGGGAGGGCGTAGTATCTGCCGCAATCCGACCTTGCAAAAAATGTTTATGTTGCTCGGACGTGCCGAGAAAGCCGGCAGCGGCGTGGATAAAATCGTAAGCGGATGGCAGTCGTTGGGCTGGCCGATTCCTACCGTTACGGAGGCAACGCGACCGGACTACGTGGTGCTGACCATGCAACTGGGGGAAAACCCGACAAGAAAACCCGACAAGAAAACCCGACAAGAAAACCCGACAAGAAAACCCGACAAGAAAGAATTGAGAAAGGAGCAGATATTGACGTTTTGTGTCGAGCCGAAATCCTTATTTGACATCATGCAACGGGTGGGATTGAAAAACAGAGAGAATTTTATGGATGTCTATATCAATCCGATGCTTGCCGCAGGAATGCTAAAAATGACGGAGCCGGACAACCCGACAAGCCGTAACCAGATGTATGTGACGGCAGAAGAATAGCCGGTACGCGATGAAAGGAACCGGTATGGTGCGACACGAGGGAGATAAAAAAGAAGTAACGGATATATGCTGCAGCCTAAATAATGCACATCATCTCATGTGTGTATGTCCGACATCTGTAGAATAAGGTGGTGTTTCTCCCGGTTATCTCGGGACTATAACGGGACATCCTGCATTCGTCACTATCGGTCGCAAACGAAAACGCCGCCCCTATTGTGCTGTACGGGCGGCGTGGATTGTGGGTGCCGGCGGTGTTCAGGCTGACTGTCCGCTCAATAAGAGAGCGCATTCCCGCTCGCAGAAGCGGTCGTACTCAGCTTGGTCGGTACCTCTTTCGATGGCGCGGTCGATTACGTCTCCCAGCTCGTCGAAGCATACCTCTTCGCTGATACACTCCACCTTCAAGCCTTTCTGGAGATACACCTCATAATAGTCGGAGCCGTTGAGCACCACGATGACATATCCGGTGTGCAGGCGTCCGTTCACCTTGATGCGTAGTGCCGGCAAGTCCCTGTATGTGGTGGCTGCAAATTCTTCGATGCCCCACGACATGATGACGGGTGCGGGATTTAGGGATAACAATTGTTCCCAGATAGTCTGTGCGACATACATTACATACTCTTTTTCCATAACTTTTTATTCTTGGATGATTATTGATTGTGATTTGCTTTAGTCAAACCATTCGGGATTGCTCTCCTTGAGTTCGGCGACCAGTTCGTTGTCCGGAAGCCGGAGCGTTTTTTTGTCTGTGAAGAAGAAAACCTCGTCGTATAGCTGTTCCGCCTCTTTGCAGGCAAAGCCTTCGTTCTCGTCCTCGAAGCTGCCCGGATGCAGCGCATCGAGCAGCTTTGTCGAACCGATAAGGAGGTCCTCGCCCTCGTTCGATTTCACGATGCGGCATACAAACGTGTCGCCGCCGAATTGAATATCCTGTGTTCTCATAGCCGTATGTATTATATGAACGGGATGTTACGCCCGTTTTCATTCAGGAACTCCATGATTTGTTTCGCTTCCTCGTGCGACGCCCTGTTACGGTCGTCGTAGCGGCGTGTCTCGTCCGCCATAACCTTGATACAAGCCTTGATAAGGCGATAGAGGCTCTGCTGGAGCGTGGGGTGCATGTCGGGGATTGCCGCCGCAAAGCGTTCGGGATTGAAACTGAAACTGTTTACCGCCATTTCCCAGTCTTTGGCGAGGCGGTACTCTCTGCTTTCTCTAATGTCTTTTTCCATTGTCTTAAATTTTACTGATTTGTTTTTTCTTCCCTCTGTTCGGCTCCCTTTGTCGGGACCGTTCGGGTTTTACGGATGCTCAAACGGGCGGACGGAAAAGCTCATGCCGACGCTTTTTCCGTAAAATTACTCTTTCACGGAAAGGAAGAATTTTACAGGAAATGCATTTCAAAGCGACGGGATTGAGCGCGTCAGCCAACCTTCGCATCCTAAAAGCAGACAGGGGACGACACGGGGTGTCAGAACCCGGGAAAAGCTACAACGGGCGGACGGTGGGATAAAAAAAGAGGAAATAAGTATCTATATATGGATAATTATTGCTGTTTTTGCAGATAAATAGCAATATACCAATTATGGAACAAACCGGGCGGAAAGTCACTGGACGGCAAGGGCATATAAGGGATAGCCACATAAAAGGCGGATGAATATATAAAGCCGGCAATAGATTCGTTCTAATGCCGACTTTATATATTACAAGAGGAAACGGAGGCTAAAAGAGGGAGGAACAGCAGTGCTATCAAGGAGGGCACGGACATATACGTGCCTGTCGGATATACCTTATATAATATTACAGGCAGGGGCGGATTTTTCCGTCCCCTATCCGTGTCTGTACCGTCCCTTTAAGGTTCGTATTCAAACTGTTCGATATTGGCTCTTTGGAACACCTGCGGGTTATGCCGGTAAAGAAGCGGCAGATTGAGCGTTGCCATCGGGTATTCCACAAAACCGCTTCTGCGCCTGTACCCAGAATCGGTCGCCAGCCCGTTTGCAATCAGGAAGTCCATTGCTTCCGGGTAATGGTTCACATCCAAGAATGTGCGGTTGGGCAAACCGAGTGCGTCCATTTCCTCCAGATTGACGGACAGCACGATATACTCCTGTTCATCTTCCACGCTTGCCAGCGTGAGCGCCAGCCAGCCATTGCCGTAGAGGCGTGGCACAAGGTAGAACCGCTCGCCCTTGAACTCGTACTCTTTCCGCATGAGGGAGCAGTCCGGCTCTACGGTTTCAAAGACATCCTCACCGTCGGTAAAGGTCATCATGGGGTTGCTGACATCCACATACACGTCCTCTGCCTTGTAGCACAAATACTCTCTGTTTTCCGAACGAACGATAACGAATTGAATTTCCATATTCTTCATTTGTTTAGTGGTTGAACACCTGTTTTTATTTTTCCCTCTCTTCGGAAGCCTGAAGGCTTCTTCCGTAGGGATCTGATTTTTACGCGCATCCAAAGATTGCCTAAAAGGAAACAACAAACAAGGAATTTGGGCGGAATTTTATCGTTGCGGTATCGAGCGTCCGTGAGATATGGACGATTGTAAATCGGAAAAGCTGCCGGAAAATTATGTTCAAATAGCGCAAGCGGTACTTGGGTGTGCTTCCGGGGCAATACCTTTGCGGCGGAAAAAGCGGGTCCCGACGGGCAGAGAGCCTCCGGCGAAGCTGTAACGGTATAAAGGGGAAACAGAGGGATAAAAAAGAGGAGTGCCTGCGGCAGCTAAAAAAGGTCGCCGCCCCTCCGTCAAGGGTGCTTGTGTGCAAAAAAAGCAGGACGGATTTCTTCGTCCCGCCTTTGGCTCGTCCGCATGGGTCATGCTGCGACTTCTTCCGTCTGAAGCTCCACTTGGGGCTGTGGCTGTTCTTCGGGTTGTGCGTCCTCCGCTTCTACGGCTTCCTGCTTCGCCTGTTCCTGCACGAGCAGGACGGCTTTCTTTTCCTCGATACGTTGGTGTCGCTTCTCGTACACCTCGTTATGCCCGTTCTTGATAACGGCGAGTTCTTCGGGCATGTGCTTCTCGGCGAAGTCAAGCAAGAGGGTGGCAATGGCGTTACTGCCGTATGCGCCCTTGAAGTTGGCAATCAGAAAATCCCTGCGGATAACGGCTTTCTGCTTGGCGGTGAGGTTGGCGATGATGTTCATCTTTTCCTCGTCCGTGAGGTAGTGGTAGGTTTCCTCGCTCTCAATGCCTACCTCGGCATAGTGTTCCCTGCGGAGTGAGGAAAGCAGGAAGAAATAAATCATCTTGTCCTCGTCCTGCCCGAACTTCGTGTCCGACATATCCACCTCTAAAATCTGCTTCTTGGTGTCCTCTACGGTCTTTTCGAGGGCTATCTCCTTGTTGCGCTTGTCCTGCTTGTCGAGTTTCTCCACGGGAGAAAGCGGTTTTTCGGTTGTCCCGTCCGTTCCGTTCGCATTGGAAGCGGCATTCGTCAGGTAGCAGAGTACAATCTCTTTCTGCTCGATACGGATATAGAGCGTTATCTCTCCTGCTTCCGCCTGCTCGTGGATAGTCTTGCACCGCTCCATGTAGTCGCTGAAGTCCTGCTCGTACTCCCTGTAGGCTTCCTCGTATTCCCCAGCGGTGTCGTAATCCTCCTTTTCGGGGGCTACGGGTGTTTCGGGGTATGCGGTGGCGTAGCACTTGAGTTCCGCTACCTCGTAACCCATAGCGGTAAGGCGTTCCACTACCGTCTCGTTGTAGTTGTACTCTTGGTGGCACAGCGACACGGTGGGATATTGTTCCACGAACTGCACGGCTTTCTCTGTAAGGTACGAGGCGTTCATTTCGGCAAGGCATGTACGGTTGGCGCAGTTTCCGCAACCGTCCTCGCAGAACAACATCATGTTGTTGGTGTTGTGGGGACACGAAAGACAGAGTGTCTTGTCGAACGAATAACGTTCAAGGTCGGTCGTGTAATTATGTTCGATATTCTTTGCCACCTCGGAGGCTTTCAGACCTCGCCAACTGTTAAACCTCACATCTTCTTTGAGGTGCTTCTCGTACACCTCTCTCTGAATATCCTCGCCATAACGGCAGATTTCGCTTGCCACGCTGATTGTGATTTCGTCCTGCTCCAGAAGTCGGGCGATTTCGGGTATCAATGAGACGAATTTCAGACGGGTGCGGATGTAGCTCTCGTTCTTTCCGAACTGCACCGCCAACGACTGCACATCGTGGCGACCGCTCTCTATGAGCTTTTGGTAGGCGTTCGCTTCCTCTATGGGCGTCACGTCCTTGCGTTGCAGGTTCTCCGTTACCGCCATTTCTTCGGCTGTCTCGTCCGAGATTTCCATGACGACAGCCGGTATCTTTTTCAACCCTGCCATGAGGGAGGCACGGCATCTGCGTTCTCCGAACACGATTTCCATGCGGTCGTCCGCAATGGGGCGCACCCCGATAGGCTGTAACACGCCCTGCTGACGGATGCTCTCGGCAAGCTCGGCGAGGCTCGCCTCGTCAAAGTTCTTGCGTGGGTTGTAGCTGCTCGGCTGAATGCTCGCCAATGCTACCATCGTGATGTTTCTCTCTGCTACTGACTGAATGTTGTTCGTTGTTTCCATAATTCATTTAATTTTAACGGTTTATAAATATATTGCAATCACTTTCTATCGGTTGGGGTCAAACTCGTACTCCTGCGGATTGTCGTACCCGTCGAATAGTACCCGAAAGGTCTCGAAGTCCTGCTTTCCTGCCAGTCTGACGGTATCTTTCGACCCTATGTAGTAGGGTTCGTTCATTACCCGGAAGGGTGCGCCACGCAGTACGCTATCAGCCAACGTACAAACTTTGTCGGGCTGTTCGGGCATGATATATCCCAATGCGTATTCGTTGAAAACCACCAATTTAATTTTGTCCATATCTCTTTAATTTTGAGTTGTTTTTTCTTTTCCCTTTGTTCGGCTCTTTTTCCTGCCTGAACCGCTTGGGATTTACAGATGCTTTACAGGACTGACGAACAAGCTATTTCCGACGCTTTTTCCGGAAAATTACTCTTTCGCAGAAAGGAAGAATTTTACAGGAAATGCACTTCAAAGCGACGGAATCAAGCGCGGCAGTCCAAATTTGCGTCTGGAAAACCAACCGGTGACGGCAGGAATGGACCGGATAAGCGATAATGGGGAGGATAGAAAAGGGTGGATGGCCGACAGGCAGAGATATAAGAGCAAAGCTATAAAGGGCGGATAAGGTTATATATAAGAATAAGGAGGTGCAACCAAGGTATAAGAGAAGAGGGAAAGGAAGAGGTATAAAAGGAATCACCGGCAGGTGGATTTATAACCGGGCACCCACCGCAGGAGTAACATCCCCTGCTTGTCAAGTACCTTCTTTGAGGGTGGCAGGCAATATCCCGCTGAGCTTTGTTTCGGGCAGGGTGCAGAATCCCCTGACTACGGTATCGCCGTTTATGCCCTCAAGCCGGGCGAACATCAGTAACGTGTCGAAGCCCCTGTCGAACTGTTCCATGCTGACGGCGGGGGCAAAATGAACAATCCCACGGGGGTATCGCCTCGATATGCCGACCCACCCGCGCAGATAGTCATCAAAACGGCCTCCCGCTTGGGAGTCGTGGAACTCCTGTGCATGGGAGCTGCGGATGCTTTTGCCGTATGTTTCATCTCCTAAAAGTAAAACCCCCGTTTGCGGGTCATACATGAAACGCCTGTTCGTTATCCGCAGGACATCTATGATTTCCCGCCTGACATTGACAACCATCGGGGATTTTTCGACCAGCCTTTCCGTGCGTCCGGTCGTGTTGTGATTTTTCTTGTCCATCGTCTTGTTTTTCGTGTGAAACATCTGTTTTTCCTATTGTCGGATAAAAGGCGGGAAGCGAGGAGTACCCTCACCCCCTGTCTTTTTCCAAACACCCCGTTACGCTCCCTATCAGAACGGCAGGTCATCCTTGTCGTCCTGCGGTGCGTCGGCAGGAGGCTCAGGGACCTCGCCTGCGGTGTCCGTCGTGTCGGCCGTGTCGGAAGCCGTGCCTTCCCGTTTACCTGTGTTGATGAACTCCAGCGTGTCTGCCGCAATGGAGAGCTGGATTTGATGGTTCCCGTCCTTGTCTTTCCAAAGCGAGGCCGAAAGCGTTCCCTCAATGAGCAAGAGCCGTCCTTTGGTCAGGTATTCGGAGAGGCGGATGTGGTTCTCTTTCTTGCTCCGTACCCTTACCCAAGTGGTAACACTGTTCCCGTGTGAATAATCCTCCACGGCAATATCAAAAGCGATGAATGAGCCGTGTGTTCCTGTGATGACCTGGCTGTCTTTGCCGATGCGGCCAATGGTGTGAACGTATAACATAAACTGAAAATGTTTTGCGGCAAGGTGGTTAGTCCTGCCATTACCTAAAATGCCTTTTGTTTTTTATCCCTTTGTTCGGTTCTTTTCATGCCTGAACCGCTTGGGATTTACAGATGCTTTACAGGGACTGGCGAACAAGCTGTTTCCGACGCTTTTTCCGGAAAATTACGCTCGCCCTGCGAGGAAGAATTTTACAGGAAATGCACTTCAAAGTGACGGAATCAAGCGCGGCAGTCCAAATTTGCGTCTGGAAACCCAACCGGAAACGGCAGGAATGGGCCGGATAAGCGATGATAGGAAGATAATAGAAAAGGGAGGATAACGGGATAAAATGGGGATGACGGATTAGAGTGAGAACCGGTTTATAAAAGGAGAGCAGGCGTCTTGTGGATGAAAGGATTTTTTACCTTTCACCCACAGGCAGTATCATGGAATATAGAGGTTGTTCACAGGCACCCCTTTGGCTGCGGCCTTGTTGCATGTGTAGAATGTCCCTCCTTTGGGGGTTCCGTCAAAATAGGCTATCAGCAGGGATGAGTGCCGTATCATATAGTCGTTCCTTTCATGGAAACAGCCCGTGTAATAATCCTCGCTAAGTACCTTCACATCGTCTGCCTTTTCCAAAATGGCATTGTATTTCTCCCGTGCGGACGGAGCGAAGCGTTCACTTTGGTTTCTATAAGGTACGATTGCCGACAGGGAAATGTCATGCAACTGCTCTTTCAGTTCCAGTACGGCTTCTGCCGCAAGCATATCAAAGCCTACCGCCATGCCACACCGGAAGTTGCGGATGCCTTGCAGATAGGCATTGTATATAGCCACTTTCAGCCGACCTTTGATTTGCGGGTATTTGACGTAAGGGATGTGCCTGTGTCCTGTAAAGGCTGCCGACGGCACGCCCTGTGAATTTGATTTCAATAAATTTGTAGTCATAATGCTGTCTGTCTTGATTTTACTGTTAATAATCCCGTCATTTGTTCAGATGCTTGACAGGCGGGACGTATTCGTCCGTCTCGTCATACTCATACGTGGTGTCCTCGTCCTCGTATTCGAGTTCATCGTAAGAGACACGGATGCGCCGGGGAGAATAGAACATCCTGAATGTGGCGATAATCTTCTCTGTCAGTGCCTTGCCCTCGGAGCTGACAAAATGGAGTTCTTTGGTGAGGTAGTCGAAATCGAAGTCCGCCATTCCTCCCCCGTAGCGGTCATCGGTATTGTATATCGTGACCGAAACGTAATCTTCCGTGCCGCTCAACAGCTCCACCAGATGCCCGTAACAGACAAACTCCGTGTTGTTGCTCTTGCTGGTCGTCACCTTGTCTATCAGCTTCTCGATAAACTTGTAGGTCTTTTTCCTTTCCTTTTTCTTTGCCATTGCCATATCGGTTTTAAGTTCTGTTTCTTTATTTTCCCTGCTCTCGGCTCTTGTACTGCCGTTCCGGGATTTTGCGGATGCCGAGATACCGTCATCGGAAGGTCTTATATGCCCGGTCTTTCTTGAAAATTACGCTCTGCAAGAGGAAGAATTTGCAAGAAATACATTTTAGTCCGGACGATTAAGACACGATGACAGACCTTTGCGTCCGACAAATCCGGACGGCATTGCCAAGCAGAAAGAAGCACTCGGGAGACGGTATAAGGGGATAGACAGGATGTGTATAAAAGGTATGTAAAAGAGGGAGGATTGAGGTACGGCCGGGCGGGTCTGGCAAGGGTCTGCCGGGGCAAACACAAGGGGGACTCTTCCGATTCTGTGACAGGCAAAAACTCCGGCGTGCCGGGTCTCTGCCCGTCATGGAATCGGATGTGTCCCGTTTGCCCCTGCCACAGCCGGCCCGGAATGGAAAGATACGGTAGGGAGAACAGCAAAGGACGGAGAAACATCATGCCGATCCGGAACATGCCGTGGAATGCCGCGTTGTTTCGGCGTGCCGAAGCTCCGACATGGAACAGCACGTGCCGGGCGGCGTTTGTCCGCCTTTGCCTCCCCGTATCTTGTAATGCAGAGCGGGCTGCGGCACAGACATTCCGCTGATTTCGGGTGGGAAAGCCGTCCGGAGGAATATATAAAAGGAAGGGACGGAAAATTGGCAGGGACTACTTTGCTATTTTTCGGGTAAATCTCAAAACCCTTGCTTTGCCAGGAGGAGAAAGGACAATTTTGGCCTTGAGTGTAAAAAGGGTATCACGAGGACAAACAGCCCTTTGGCGTTTGTCACAAAAAAATCCCCCTGCCCGGTCATCGCGACCATGCAGAGGGAACGGTTAAAATATGAATTATGGTTAAGCCGCTTTGTCGGTGATTTCGAGTTCGGAAGCCGGTATCTGCGGCTGTTCCGTCTCTTTCAGGCTCTCGTCAATCCGCTGCTGCAGCTCCTTGCACTCCTGTTTGAGCCTTGCCAGTTCGTCCGACTTGTCCCACTTGCGGGCGATGATACCCTGCAAGGCGGGTATTTCTTTCTGCATTTTCTCCATCTTCCTCCGTTGTTCGTCAATCATGGACGGAAGCCTGCCGAGCGTGTTCTGCGGATATTGTGCCGATTCCGCAAATCCCAGCGGCAACGCGCCGGACACTCCACATCGGTATTTCAGTCCGCTTACCCCCTCCACGAGGAATGTATTGCGCTCGAATACCCCGTCAAGGCCGTACTCGCTATGCACGAGCAGGTTCAGCCCGGCATACGTGCCTATCGTGCCGTATGCTCCGCTGCGGTAGGTCTTGGCGATACGGTGCAGCTCCCGTCCGGTCTCTTCGACTGTGGCCTGCGGCAGGTTCAGTAACAGCGTCCTGCGTTCTCCCGTGTACGAGGCGATGTACTCCATGTCCCGTGTCATGCGTGCCGCCATGTCGTCCGCTTTTTGTATTTCCTCCTGCACGGTGTTCATCTTACGTTCCGCACGGATGCGCTCTTTCTTGAAAATGCCCTGTTCCTTTTCGAGCTGCATAATCTTGTTGTCGAGCTTTGCCTTTTCCAAAAGGTCGGTATTTCCGGAGAGGATAGCGATAAACTCGGCAAAGTTCATACCGTTGTTCTCGTCCATTGCGTCCTCGTCCATGCGGCGCACGGCAATCGTGCCGTTATTGATTTGGTTAATAAACATCTGCTTGTTTTTAAGCAGGTTGAACTTGTAGGCATCGAGCGTTTTTTCCGTGCCGTAGATTACCACATCCACGGTGTTGTCGCCCCAGAACTTCACAGTGTTGCCCTTGCGTACTGCCCTGCCGTTGCGCTGTTCCATGTCGGCGGGGCGCCAGGGAATCTCAAGATGATGCACCGCTACGGCTCTCTGTTGGGCATTTACTCCTGTGCCTAACATGGTGGTAGAGCCGAAAAGCACACGCACCCTGCCTGCGTTCATGTCGTCGAAGAGCCGCTTTCTCGCCCGTTCGGTCTGGGCGCACTGGATAAAGCGGATTTCATCGGCGGGAATACCGAGCCTTACCAGCTTGTCCTTGATGTCGCTATAGATGTTCCACTCGCCCGGCTTGTAAGTCGAGAGGTCGGAAAAGACGAACTGCGTACCCCGGTTGGCGTTGGAGCGCACGTAATAGTCGTAAATCGTCCGTGCGCAGATAGAGGCCTTGTTGTTCTCATCGTCTCTGAACTTGTCGCCCAACAGGCGCATATCGAGGGACATCTTGCGTGCCACGTTGGTAGCCACAAGCATTTTCGCCTTGTCGAGATTGTCCGGTTCGGGTATATCCAGCCCCAAGTCTTCCCATTTTCCGCTGCTTGCAAAGGCCATGAGCCGCCCTATCATTTCCTCCTGCTCAATGGTCGGAGGGTTGGAAAAGAAACGCACGTTCTTCTCCGGCACGTCGAGATTTATCATGTCGGCGGTGCGGTAGTCGGTTATCTCACGCAGGAACATCGCCAGTTCCGGCACTTTGATGTAGGTACGGAAACGCTCTTTGCGCTTCACTGTCCCCGTCACGCCCAGCTCGTAGTCGGTTGTCTTTTGGGTGAATATCGCCGCCCAAGCGTCGAAGCAGCTGATACGCTGGCTTCGGAGTTCCTGCGGACGTAGGTACTTGAACATCACGTAAAGCTCGGTCAGCGCGTTCACGACCACCGTACCCGACAGGAACGTAGCCCCCAAGTCCCTGCCCGTGCGGTATTGGATGTCACGGATGGCAAAGAGCAGGTTCATTGCCCGCTGCGAGCCTTGCGTGTTGCCGATACCGGCTACCCTCGTGTGGCGTGTCTGGAACATGAGATTTTTATAGTAGTGGCATTCATCGACAAATATGTGGTCTATGCCCATCGTGTGGAAATCCACGGCATCGTCTTTCCGGCTGTTGATTTTCATGCGTAGCTCCTGCAATTTGGCCTTAAGGTTCTGCTTCCTTTTCTCCAGTCCTTTCTGCATTTTTCCGCTTCGATAACGCATGGTGGACTGCTCCAGCACTTCAAGGCTGCGCTCCGTGTCGGCGAGTTCTTCGATGAAAATATTTATCATGGTCTCTTCCGACTGGGGTATTTTGCCGAACTGGTCGTGCGTGAGGATGATGCAGTCCCAGTTGTTGTTCTTGATTTTTGCGAATACCTCTTTGCGGTTGGCCGAGGTAAAGTCTTCCTTGCCCGGATAGAGAACCTTTGCCATAGGGTACGCCTTGCGGAATGTCTCTGCTATCTCGTGTACGTTGGCTTTCAGCCCGATAATGAGCGGTTTCTGCACCAGCCCGAGGCGTTTCATTTCATAGGCGGCGACGCACATAATCATGGTCTTTCCCGTGCCGACTTCGTGCCAGCAGATACCGCCGCCGTTCTGCTTAATCATCCAGATAGCGTCCTTTTGCGAGGGGTAGAGGTCGTCATACGGGAACTGTTCAAAGGTCAGTCCCGGAAAGGTCTGCGCCGAACCGTCATAGGCGGGTCTCACGTAGCAATTGAAACGCTCGTTGTACACCCTTACCAGTTCATCCCGTACTTCCACGGGTTGGTTATCGAGCCAACGGTTGAAACGCTCCCGAATCTCCTGTATCTTGCCTGCGGCTTCCTGTATGGCTTCATCGTCCGGAACACGCACCGTCTCCCCGTTACGGTAAACCTCTTTCGTCAGTTCCGGCACGGTGTCGTGTAAGGCGTGTACAAACAAGTCCTCGCCGTTGCAGCTGCGCACGGAATAGGTGTTGTAGGCCAAGGGGGAATACCCCTGCAAGCGCATTACATAGGTGTCGTTCACGTCGAAATACATCACCTCGGCTTCCGTCTCGAAAAGTTCGGTGGCGAAGTCGGCGTACAGCTTCGTGTCAATCCATCTTTCACCCATATTGATGTCGAGTTCCTCGTAAGGTATCGCTTCTGGCGTGGCCTGTTCAAGAGCCTTTACGGAGGTTTCCGCCCATTCTTTCTCGCTGTCCGGGAGGTCTTGCAGGCAGGTGATGATGCCCTTGCATTTGGCTATGACGTTCCCGGCGAGGAACTTGCTCTTGTATTCCCACTCTCCGCTGGCGGGGTTGTAGAATATCTCGCCTTTCAGTGCGCCGATGATTTCTTCTTCGGGCATGTCCGTAACCTGCCCGATATAGTCCATATCGACATGGCCGTAAAAGTTCAGGCTGCTTGCCAGTGCCTCGTTGGGCGTCAGCTTTCGTGTCATGTCTATCTTCTTGAACGCCACAGGCTCACGCATGATGTCGGCCTTGAGGATGTCCCTGCCGAGCTGCATTTCAATCGTGAACACTTCCGTGCCGAGACTGTCAAGCATGATAAACTCCTTGTTGTCGTTGTCGTGAAAACAGCCCCACTTGGCAACAAAGGCATCGTAGAGGGCGTTCAGTTCAGCCCGTAACTGCGGCTGTTCCTCTTGTTCTTCCCTCTCTTTGATTGACAAATCAAAATACGCCTTGCGTATGGGGAAGTAGTCGCTTGCCCTCTCGATGTTCACCTTGCCATCGTCCACCGGCACAAAGTCGGTAGCCACCTCTTTGTAATGGCTTGACTTACGGAAACGGAGCGTGCCCACCTGTCCCTCGAACACGACCATCGCACCGTCTTTCATCCAACCCTCCAGCGTGCCCGTGTAAGCCCGTCTGCCCTTGTCCGTCCGTTCAATGGCGACACCGCCGAAAAGGGACATCTGCGTGTGCTGTCCGTCCTGACCGCCGCCCGTGAAAAGGCTTTTGCGGAAAAACCGGCTGAAGTCGTATTTCAGCAGTGCGGAGAGATATTGAGACATGGCGGCTTCGTCCCCCAGCCATTGATACTTGCGGACATATTTTCCGTACTGGTTCGTCACTATGCGGCTGCCCGTGGCAAGCGTGGTCTTCGGTAGGGAGAAAAGCCTGTTCGTGGGTTCGGTCATGGTTCCCGCCGTGTCGGCCTTTTCCTTGGCGACCTGCAAAAACATCTTCTCACGCAGCGAGAGTGCCGCCTTGTGCGTGTGTTTCTGGAATACGAGTAAGTCGCTGCCTACCTCGATACCGCTTGTCTGTATGAAAAGAGTGTCCGGCATACGGACGGCACTTATCAAATCGGCATGGTTCACGAGGTATTCGCGCACGAACTTGTTGCCGGGCGTATCGGCCACGCCCCTTGACGTGATGAACGCCAGCAGTCCGCCCTCGGCGAGCAGTTCCATAGCCTTGACGAAAAAGTAGTTGTGTATGGTCTTGGTGGCCTGTTCACAGATACCGCCTTTCTTCCACAGGTCGGCATCGAACACCTTGAAATTACCGAACGGGATATTGGAGGCTATGACATCGAACTTTGAGTGTTCAAAGTCCTGTTCCCCGATTGTTTCAAACCCTGCCGTTACCGTGTCTGTATCGTCATGCAGGAGCGAGAGGATAAGCCCCGTGATGCAGTCCTTTTCAAAGGCGTAGCTGTGTGTGCCGGGCATTGCCACAGGCAGGAAACCGCCTATTCCCGCACTCGGTTCGAGCAATGAACGCATTTTCAGGCCGTTTTGTTGGAACGTGTCGTGTATCTGCCGTGCCACCGCTTCCACGATGAACTGCGGCGTGTAAAAAGCCGTGAGGACGGACGCCTTTATGCTTTCTATCAATGTGCGGTACATGGTTTCATCCTCGCCCGTCCATGTCCGCAATGCCTTTTCCAGACGGTTCAGCGGCTCTGCCATGTTGTCCGTAACGGGGTTGTCCGTCCCGATGTTCAGCACTTCCTTGATACCCCCAAAGCCGGAGTACCGGGATAATATCTCTTTCTCGTCTGTCGTGGCTGTCCTGCCCTGCACGTGGATGTTCACTGCTGTTTCTATGGCTTCCACGTTCGCCACCAGTGATGTCAGTTTGTTGTAATTCATAATTTAACCTTGTTTTTTTATCCCTCTGTTCGGCCTGTTCGCGACCGTAGGGATTATTTTTCTGCTTGCGAAAGGTGGCGGGGACAATCGGCCAAGGCTGAACGGAAAAATACGCTCGACAAGGGAGAGGAAGATTTTTACGGATCACACGCGGCGGCAGCCGGCATTGGCAGGATTGGAATAGCCGGTTTACCTTTGCGGAAAAATGCAATCCCCCACAGGTCGCACAGTGCGAATGGTCGGAATGGCAGCTAAAAGAGGGAGGTGGAAAGGTGTAAACGGAAGGTACTGGGACAGTCGTAAAAAAGGCGGAGGTGTATTATAACAGGGATATGCCGTCGGCAGACCGGAATGCAAAAAATCCGTATCAAGTCTCTGCCCGATACGGATTCCTTTGACATCGTGCGATTAGTCAATGTCGTAACCAATCATGTATTCATCATTGATAAGCAGGTAATAGTAGCCGTTGCCACAGTTCCGGAACTCCTTGCTGAAGCCGGCCGCCATATCTCCGTTCTCGCGTGGCTCACACCACAGCGTGCCGTCATAGCCGCAAAAATCGAAGCGGAAAGAGGAAAAACTTTTCTTCTCCTTCATGGCTTGTCGGAAAAGCTGCATATTCGCCATTCCGCAATATTTTCCGATTGTAGAAAGCCGGATGCACTTGCCGTCGATGCGTGTACCGGTCGTAATGCCGTTCCCGTAAAGGGATTTTTCCAAGTCGGCATGGGCTATTTTTCGCAACCAGTCGTTTGTGTGCGTGGCAAGCCGGGCCAGTTTCTGGTATTTCAGAATCAGTTTTCGGTTCGTGTCCGCTTCCTGCTTTTGGGACGGGTAGTATATCTTTTCAATACTCGCCCAGTTCGTGAAGACATAGCCTCTTTTCCGTTTCCCCAATGCGATAATGCCGATGACATTCATGTTACGGTTGATAAACAAACGTCTGCGTTTCCCCTCAATCTTTACATACAATGACGAAGGGTTGTTCTCGTTGCGGAGATAGGCTTCCGCCGGATGAATAGTGTCAGTTCCCATATTTGTAAGTCATTAAATTATATAGTTTTCTTTGTTGATATAGGGGGCTTACCGTTCAGAGTTTCGGTATTTCTCCCGTCCTTTGCAGTACACCGTCACGGTAGAACTCGATTCGTCCGGGTTTGAAGCCCATTTCGCCGAGTGCTATGTTCCTGATATAGTCCCGGTACTGTGTGCCTGAAAAGTTCTTTCCGCAAAGGTTGTTGAAGAACATCGGGATAGAAACCCCGTCCTCGCTTTTCAATACGGCTTTGCCGTCCTGTCTGATTTCATCTTTCATACTGTCTTGTTTTTTTAGTTGTTGAACATTGTTTTTTCTCTCCCTGCTTTCGTCTGGCCGAGCAGGTCTGTTTTCAGCTTTTCAAGGCAGGAAAAGGATAAAGGAAAGCATGATGAGCCAAACCCGGATAGGAAACCGACCATGCAATAGTCTGTTTCCGTTATCCGAATGGAATGCGGCTTGGCGCCGATGCGCTTTATCCAACCTTCGCCGACGAAAAGAGAAAGGCTGACCTGCCGACGGAAACGGTAGAAATAATGCTAAAACAGGGATTTTGTTTCGACTATAATAAGATGGAGTGAGTAAAAGCCTCATATACAGACAAACAGATAATCGGTCTTTTATTTGGTGCGTATGATAAAATGTCGTACTTTTGCATTTGAATTGTCGCCAAAAAAATGTTTTTTGGCGACATAAAACCAAATAAAATCAGTATGCAAAGCGTTGAAAACAAAATACTTTCCGTGATTAAAAGCAAAAAATACGGAACGATATTATTCGCGAGTGACTTTGCGGATGCGGGAGAACGGAAAACCATCAACAAGGCTTTTGAGCGTATAGCCTTGTCGGGCAAGATTATCCGGCTCGCGAGGGGAATTTATTGCAAGCCCAAAGTCGATACCGAATTTGGGTTCGGTGTCATATACCCGAGTGTAGATGACGTGGCCCAAGCCATTGCCCAAAGGGACAAATGCCGCATCGTGCCGACCGGAGACACGGCATTGAACAAACTCGGACTCTCCACACAAGTGCCGATGAATGCCGTATATCTTACCGACGGCACTCCCCGTAGAATAAAAATCTACAATGGAAGGGGGATTCTCTTCAAGCACGTGGTGCCCAAACGTCTCGATTTCAAATCAGAATTGATTATGCTGATTACTTTCGCCCTCCAGACACTCGGTCAAGGCAATCTGAGCGAAGAACAATTCAGCCGTATCAAGCAGCTGTTATCCAATGAACCCAAAGAGCGTATTTCCGAAGACCTGAAACTGATTCCGGGATGGATACGTTCTATTATTCTGAAAATGTATGAATAAATTTCTTCAACTTCCGGCAGACAAACGCCGCGTCATCTATGAACAAGTCGCCATTAGAATGGGTATCGACGACCCCAAGGCAATAGAAAAGGATGTTTGGGTAACGGGGATTCTCCAAACGGTCTTTACCTTTCCGTATGCTGACAAGCTGGTATTCAAAGGAGGGTCGTCATTGAGCAAAATCTGGAATTTGATTTTGAGATTCTCCGAGGACATTGACCTTGCCATTGATCGAAGCGTTTTCGGTTTGGAGGGCGATTTGACAAAGAAACAGTTGAAAAAGCTGCGCAAGGCTTCATCATTGTTCGTCAAAGATGTTTTCACGGCTGATTTGCAGCGTGCAACCCAAAAGAATGGTCTCGCCGACCATTGTACAATCACCGCAGACCCGAATGGTGAAGGAGACGCGACCTATCCGGAACCCCGTAAAGTCCATATCGCCTATGAATCGGTGTTCGGAAACTCCGCTCCCGATTATCTGCAGTCCGAGGTTCTGCTGGAAATCGGGGCGAGGTCCTTGTTTGAGCCGACAGCCAAGGCCAAAGTCAAGTCGTTGATTAGCGACCATTCTTCGGTAAGCACGACAGTGGCCGATGTGGATATTATTTCCGCCGTGCCCGAAAAAACATTCCTGGAAAAGGCGTTTCTTCTCCATGAGCTGTTTACCACTGACGGCTGCCGTACTGCCAACCGCAAATCCCGCCATCTTTACGACCTGATGAAAATGATGGACGAACCGTTTGCGCAAAAAGCCATTCGCGACGACGAGTTGTGGCAGACCATCCATCATCATCGTGAATTGTTCACTTCCGTAAAGGATGTGGACTATACGCCGGACATACGCAAGCGTATCATTTTGCTGCCGCCGGAAGAAGTGCAGAAAGTGTGGCAGGACGATTACAAGGCTATGCAGGAATCCATGATATACGGGGAGCATATTACTTTTGAGCAGCTTATCGAAAGAATCCGGGAGTTACAGACACGGTTCCGCTCGATTTAATTTCATGTGGCTATGGAAGCGAGACTATGTTTTATATTTTTGTGCGCCCTTGTGGGCCTGTTGTTTGCCATCATTTGTTTTTGGCGGCGGAAAGCCGGTGCGGCGGCTTTTGCTGCCGCACTCTTGTCTGCCAACGAGAAAGACCGCGACAATTTCTGCCGTCTGGCCGTGATGGCCGGACATCGGAACGCCTGCAGGATGTTCTGTTTCGCACGTTCCGACTTTTTCGAGGACCGGAAGCCGCTCAAACCGTTCAAGTCACACGGTGTCCGGATGACTTTTTACGGACATTACTATCCGTCACGACATAAAGACCTGCTCAGTGACGAGCAGCAGGAGTTTTGCGATACGCTGTACGGGTTCAAGGATGGCAAGGTACACGGCATAGAGTTCTTCAAGGCGTGCATGGACGCCCTGAAACTGGAAGACGGAACCTATCATATCATGTTCATGCCGTGCAGCAGCGGCGTGAAATACGAGCGTCGGTTCAGCCGCCTGGACTGGTATATCGGCAAGCACCGCCCGAACTTGACATCAGGATTTCACGATGTGGAAATATTCGGGGAACGCGAGAGCCTGCATGGTGCCAAGGGCGGCGAGGAACGCATCCTCACGCGTAACTACCGCATTACGGGCGATATAAAGGGTAAGCAGGTAATCATCGTGGACGATGTTCTGACGACCGGGCAGAGTGCGAACGACTACCGAAAAGAGATAGAGAAGTGCGGCGGCAAGGTGGTGGCCGCCATCTTCTACGGCAAGACCGTTGAAATGCCGCCGCTGTTGCTGATAAGGCTGCATGTTTGGGGCAGCCACATTATAGACGTAATCAAGTGGGCGTCGAAATCGTGATACGTCAGTCACATGGCATTCACCATCAATGGCTATATGCCCGATATTCACTGCGCTTTACTTTGACTCCCGTTTGAATACGCACGGTTTTATTCATACCTTTGTACCGGAATCAGAAAACCTATAAAATAACGATAATCATGGACCCAAAAATATTTCTCGCCAACAACCTCGAAGCCTTCGGCCCGTCTGCCGCTCTGCCTTTCGTGTTCTGGTACTCCGACACCCCGGCAGGCAGCACGGAGCGCATCAACGGCTGCCTGTTCAAATGTCTGCCCCGTGTCCGTTCGGGCGAAGTGGTCAGCCTGAGTGCCGAGACCGTCGGCTGTGGCGGCGGAAAGTTCTACTGCGGGTTCGCCCCGATGGCGGAGCACATACCGAACTTCGTTTCCCTGAAGGAGAGATACATCAGCACCCCGGAAGAGTTTCTCTCCTACATCGGGCGGATGGGGATTCGGTTGATTGAACGGCCTTACCTCAATCTGGCCCGTGTGGACCGGATCGAGTCGTTCGAGGACAAGGAGGGTGTGCTTTTCCTCGCCAGCCCGGACGTACTTTCGGGGCTTACCGCATGGACTTTCTTCGACAATGCGTCGGACGATTCCGTCTCCACGCTATTCAGTTCGGGCTGCGGGAGTGCCTTCACGTTCGCCACGCTGGAGAACCGGCGCGGAGGGCGCCGCACCTTCCTCGGCGGCTTCGACCCTTCCGTCCGTCCCCATCTGGACGCGAACGAGCTGATGTTTGCCATTCCCATGTCACGTTTCCGGGAAATGTATGCCACCATGCGCCAAAGCTGCCTGTTCGACACCCATGCCTGGCAGAAAGTCCGCGACCGTCTGCAGAACCGATAAAAGAAAGACCCTTCGAGAGCCTTTCTTTTTATCTGTCATTATTGAATCTTAGTCGTTACCTTTCCATATAGATTATATCCACCTGATTGGTCGTGATATGGCCGTGTTTTACAGCGTAGCCAATGCCGCCACGCATTCCTCCTGTATGGATTTGATGTAATCCAGTACCAGCAGCGGGTCGATACTTTTGCCGTTGAGTTTGCAGGTGATATGCAGGTGCTCGCCCGTGCTACGCCCCGTCGAGCCGCTGACTCCCACCACATCGCGCGGGCGGACCGTTGCTCCTTTGCCGACGAGAACCTTCGAGAGGTGGCAATAGCTGACGGTGTAGTTGCCGTGCCGCAGGGTTACATATTTGCCGGATGTCTTGTCCTGTCCGACCTTCACGACCACACCCTCCATCATGGCCAGCACCTCGTCGCCACGCGCGTGCAGGTCGATGCCGTTGTGGAATTTCCTTTTCCCGGTAAACGGGTCTTTCCGGTAGCCGTAAGACGAATTTATCCTTATCCGTTGTAGCGGATAACTCACGCTCAGGTAACGGCCTACCCATATCTCCTTACGGCTTTCAACAGGCGACGCGGACGCAGGGATGTCCACAGGTGCGCCCTGTACTGGACCCGCACCTGCAGGTGTCGGCTCCGCTTTGTCCGTACCCTCCCGCAACACCTCTACCTTGTACCTATTGGGAACCGAGGCAACGGTGTTGAATTGCGCCTGCGCGGGCATCGCACAGAGTGAAACGCCCGACATGATTGTCAGTATCATCTTTTTCATTCGGCAAAGATAACAAGCTCCGTCCAAGTTGTGCCGTTGCCGTTCCTTTTTTCGCTCAAAATACGATTAAATTCCTATTCAAAGTATGATATTTGCACTAAAATCATACTTTAATCACAAAAAACACACTCTATAAAGCACTAATATAGTTTGATTTTATAGCGAGAAACAAAAACATTCTATCTTTGCGATGTATAATTCAAAACAAAATTAAAGTATGAATAAAGTACGATTTGAACTTATCGAATTTCCTTATCCGACACTGGCCCGTTTCGGTCTCACACAGGAGATGATCGAGGACCTGCCGATGCGTGTCCTCGATGAAATCTGCGACGGGCGACACTCTCCCGTGCTTCCCGTCCGTGTCAGCGACGAGAACGGCGAAACCGTCGAAAGCCGTACCCGCTTCGCCCTTGTCCGCATGGATAACGGACAGGCGGATGTGGTATTCTATCCCGCCTTGAAATCCTCGCCGCTGGAACGGTACGACGAAGCGCAACAGAAACAGCTGCTCGCCGGCAAGGCGATTATCGCGGAGGTGGAGACGGCGGACGGGCGCCACAGCCAGGCGTTCGTGCAGATAGACCCCGAGACGAACCAAGTGATGTCGGTACCCACACCTATCATCGGGCGCAACCTGCAGGTACTGGCCGATGAGCTGCACCTCGGTCCGGTGGAAGTCAGGGGGCTGCAACACGGCGAACCGCTGACGCTGGCGGTGGCCGGCGATCCTGTCACAGTCGGCATCGACCTCCAGACCAAGACCGGCATCCGCTTCTGTTCGGGCGACGAGCAGAAATGGAAGGAACAGAGCAAGTGCGAGTGGGACAAATACACCTTCGGCGTGTACGGCTGCTGGATGATGGATGACGACGGCAACCTTGACTACGTTCCCGAAGAGGAGTACACCGAGGAACTGTGGAACGAGCAGAAGAAGAGCGGCGAACGCAACCGTGCAGCGGCGGCGCTCCACAAGTAAAACCTTAACATCCGGAGAATATGGAACAACATCAATACTATCCCGAAGAGGTGCTTATTGAGAAGATGGAGCGCGGCGAATACGGCTGGCTGGATTACGTCAATCATTTCTCGGCAGAATGGCAGGAAGAATACCTCCGCTACTGCAAGGAGAACGATCTCGCTGTCAGCGACGAGACGGCTGCCGAGTTCGTCCACCACAAGGATGAGCAGCTGGAGGCGGCCATGGAGGCCGGCGATGCGTAAATAACCGACAAACATCATTTCAGACTATGGCGATACGAACGAATACCAATCCCCGACAGATGGACCTGCAACCCGAAATGCGCGACCTGTTAAGACGTAACGGGATGCAGGCCCATGTGGTCAGCGACGGCACGGGCTACCGGCTTCTCGTGCAGGGACACGACTCGCCGCTGCTGACCTATCCGATTACCGAACGTCAGATGTTGGCCCTGACGGACTGGGGAACGAACACAGCCAACAAGAAAGCCTACAACGTGTTCACGAGCATTGTAGGCAATGACTTCTATATGCCCAAGAATTTCGTCCACGCCCGCAATGCCAACGGTCGTGTGGCTATGGGGCTGCACGGCTACCGTATCGGCATCGGCGAGTACGGGCGTGTGGGACGGCTGGGTATGCCGCCCCCGTTTTTAGGCTGGACACCGCGCCACCAGTGGGGCTTCCACCTGCGCCGTGTCGGCGGGCAGCTTTTCTATCCGGGAGTGCCCATCGTCCCCGAACGCTGGGACGGGCGTATGAAGCCCGGCGAACTGCAATCGGGCGGTTACGGCTTCTACTACAAGGGTGGCCGACAAACGCAGCCTGCCCCCATGCAACAGACCGACGTGCTACAGAACCTTCAGGCGGTCATCACGCCGATGGTCAGCCGTCCGCGCAGTCAGGAACCGGCATGTCCCTACAAGGAACTGATAACCTCTCCGGTCTATTTCTCCAACGAGAAATGGCAGGAATGCCTTGCCTCGCACGGCCTTATCGTGGACGCGGAGGCACGGACGCTGACCGTGCAGTCCGAACAGGTAGCCGCCGATATGGTTTACGACCTGAAGGATGACGAACTCGGCGTCCTGACCTCCAACTCTCTCGAAGAGCATTCCATCGAGAAGCGACTGGAGGTACTGAACGGGGTTGTCGTGGCAGATTTCGCCGACAAGGTGACGATGGAAATGCTCGACAGCGAGCGGCGCATCCCGCTTGCCCTGCATCCCGAAGTGCAACAGGAGCTGGCGCAGCGGCAACAGCAGGAGCAGGAAATCCTCGCCCCGCTGGAAACACGGCTTCCGGAAGAGGATATACGGGAGGGCATGACCGCCTCCGTGGACGGGCGCGACCTGCAATACCTCAAAGAGAACAGGGGCTGGTACAGGGAGGAGAAGCACGGCCGGGAGGTCGAAGTGACCGAGATCGGCGTACACCCTTCCACGGTGGAAGGCAAGTACAAGATGACAGCCGTCATTGACGGGCAGGTCATCAGCCACGAGATCAGCCAACGGGACTACGACAGGTTCCTTGCGGTGGATGATTTTCATCGCATGAAACTATTCTCTAAAATATTCAGCGAGGTGGACATGAAGATGCGTCCGGAGGCGCAGCGCGGTCTCGGCGTGAAGATTTTCGCTGCCCTTACCGCCGGTGCGGTGGTGACGGCAGGTGTCGTGCATGGACTGAACCACCACGGCCCTGAATTTTATGGCGAACGTTTCGGCGGCCCGCCGCGTCCGTACTTCAAGCCCGGCGTGGACACACCAAGGGATGTGGCGATACGCGCTTTCGAGGCAGAGATGAACCGTGAGGTGAACGACATGAGAATGGGGAGGTAAGGCCATGAGAGAAGGAGACCTGACATACGACGACTTCCTGCAACGACTGACCATTCAGGACGTGCTTATCGACGCGGGCTACCACTTGAACAAGCGCGACGGCCTGCGTTATCCCTCTTATGTCCGTCTGGACAGCGAGGGACGACGCATCCGTGGCGACAAGTTCATCGTCACGCAGAACGGCCAGTGCTGTTTCCACGCGCAGCAACAGAGGGTATATAACCTCATTTCGTTCATCAAGGAGCATCCGCAGTTTTTCTCGGAATACCACGCGGGAATGTCCGGCGACCGGCTGGTCAATCTCGTGTGCAACCGGCTGCTGAACCATCCCATTGAGAACCGCGAGACGCGCATCATCCAGCCCAAGCGGGATGTCAAACCGTTCGACATCACGGACTACGACATCCATAAGTTCAACCCGCAGGACAGGGAGACGCAGAAGAAGTTCTATCCTTATTTCAAACACCGGGGTATCGACCTTTACACGCAGTACGCCTTTCACCGCGATTTCTGTCTGGCGACGAAACACCGCCCGGACGGGGCCGCCTACACGAACCTGTCGTTTCCGCTGACCCTGCCCAAGGGTGACGGTACGGCCGTGGGCTTCGAGGAACGCGGACGTGCCCGCCCGGACGGGAGCGGCAGCTACAAGGGCAAGGCCGAAGGGAGCAATTCGAGCGAGGGGCTATGGATAGCCAGCCCGGCCAAGACACCGCTCGCGGAAGCCAAGCATATCTATTGGTTTGAAAGTGCCTACGACGCGATGGCCTATTACCAGCTCCATCAGGCGCAAAACAAAGAGTTGAGAAAGGCGGTTTTCGTCTCCACGGGCGGTTCTCCGACCGTAGCGCAGATGCGGGGTGTGCTTTCTGCCACTCTTCCCGCCAGGCATCATGTCTGTTTCGACACGGATTTGGCGGGGATGGAGTTCTACAAGAATTTTCAGGCAGAGAAGTGCCACGTAATGCGTTCCATCATCGAGGAGACCCCCGAACGGAAGCCTTACCTCGATACCGTGCGTGAGGACCGGGATTTGGACAGCGGTGAAATATACCTGCTTCCGGAGACCTTGCAGACCAGTTACGGACGGTACGAGAGCGAGTGGGAAGAAGCCATGTCGATGCGATCGAGCGGGCTGTGCCATCCGGACGACATACAAGCGCAAGTGAATATTGTGAGCAAGCATTACAATGAGTTCCGCGAGGGGCTGCGGGATTTTCTCGGTCTGGATAAAAAGAATGATGTCCCCGATATCCGAGAGCAACCTTCCTATCCCAACAAAGACTGGAACGAGCAACTGCTGGCGGAGCGCAAGCTGGAAGAAGCCACTGAAAAAGAGCTGGTCAGAGAGGAAGAACCCGAACAGGAACGACAAACACGTTTTCACAGATGAAAAGGCGGTACACTTTATAGGAAACAATCAAAGATAGACAATGGAGAATAAGGAACTGACATATAATGATTTTTTGCAAAGGCTCGACATCCGGGATGTACTGCTCGACGCCGGTTATCACCAGAACCGACGCTTCGGCCTGCGCCTACCCTCATTCATCCGTATGGACAGCGAGGGAAAGCGTATCCGGGGCGACAAGTTCGTCATAACGAAACAGGGGAAATGCTGTACCCAGCCGCCCCGGCAGAGGGAATATAATGTTGTTTCGTTTATTAAGGGACATCCGTTACTATTTGCGGAATACCGCGAGGGAATGGATCTGGACCGTCTGGTGAACCTCGTGTGTAGTCGCCTGCTGAACAGGCCCGTCGTACAGTCCCGGCAAGACATCCGTCCGTTCCACATCGCGGACTACGACCTGCACAAATTCGACCCACGGGATCGGGAAACGCAGAAAAAGTTCCACCTCTATTTCAAGAACCGGGGTATCGACCTTAGCACGCAGTATGCTTTTCACCGCCATTTCTGTCTGGCAACGAAATACGATGCAGAAGAAACGATACACACCTGTCTCGCTTTCCCGCTGACCTTGCCTAAAGGCGACGGCACGGTCGTGGGATTTGAGGAACGAGACTGTGTGCGGATAGATGGAAGCAGTAACTATCAAGACAAGGCAGAGGAAGGCAATACGAACGAGGGTCTGTGGATTGTCAGCCCTGCCCAAACGCCTCTTGCCGAGGCCAAACACGTCTATTGGTTCGAAAGTGCTTACGACGCGATGGCCTATTACCAGCTTCATCAAGCGCAGAACCAAGAGTTACAAAAGGCGGTTTTCGTTTCGACAGGTGGCAAACCTATTGAAAAACAGACGCGAGACGTGCTTGAACTCACCATTCCTGCCACGCAGCATATCTGTTTCAACAACAACCGGAAAGGATGGAATTTCAAACGGGAATTACAACAAGAGATATGCCGCACGGTACATTCCGCCATCGAGGAAACACCGGAGAGGAAGCCATACCTCGATTCCATAGGGGACGGCCATGATCTGGACGAAGGAGAATTAGAGTTATTGCCCAAGAGTGTGCAAGAGAGCTACATACGTTTCGAAGCCGAGCAAGATAAATTCATGTTGATGCGTTGGGATGAGCAGTGTGTCCCGGAAAACATAAAGAAACAGGCAGGCATCACGGGAAAGTGCTACCGGGAGTACCGGGAAAAGCTACAGGAGTTCCTCGGCATCGACAAGGAACACGACGTTGCCATTACCCATAAAGAGCCGGATTATCGCTATACGAGCTGGAACGATCAACTGCTGGCGGAGCGTAAGCTGGAAGAAGCCTCTGAAAAAGAGCAGGCCAGAGAGGAAGAACCCGAACAGGAACGACAAACACGTTTTCACAGATGACATCGTCACAACCCATAGCCCGGTTCCGGAACGTCGTGCTGCGACCTCACGGGATGCAGTTCGTCATCGACGAGTTGCATTTGGTGTCGGTATGCGTGGCGGGACTGGTGTACGGCGGCATGGAAGCCATGCCGTTGCGCGGTATGGCGACGGCGGTTTCCCTGTTCCTACTCCTTGTGCTGGCATACCGTTTCATTTACCTGCGGCTGATACGCTACCGTATCGGCGGGGAGCAGCTTGTCAGCGAACACGGGCTTCTGTTGCGCAAGGTCGATTACATGGAACTGTACCGTATCGTGGACTTTCAGGAACACCAAAGCCTGCTGCAACAGCTCTGCGGGCTGAAAACGGTCATCATTTTCTCGATGGACCGGAATACGCCGAGGCTCGAACTTACGGGTATCAGGCGGAGCGACGACATCGTGCCGTTGATACGTGAACGGGTGGAATACAATAAACGAAAAAAGGGAATATATGAGATTACGAATCATTAACATGTTTTTGGCCGCCGTTGCCCTCTGCCTGCTTCCGCAACATGGTAAAGCGCAGATTGCCGCCTCGAACCCGCTGGAATGGGCGGCGCTGGTAGAGGGAAACGAGCTGATAAACGGGCAGATAGAGAAGCAGATCAAGGGGCAGACGCAGACGGCCCTGCTTCAGAACACTATCGCGGCGGAGTTCAACCAAATACACAAGTGGGAGAAGCAGTACAACAGTTACCTCAAGACGGCGAGCGGTTACGCCTCGTCGCTGAAAGCCTGCACCCACCTGTACAATGACGGCGTGCGTATCTTCCTCACGCTGGGGAAGCTGGGCAAGGCTGTCGCGGACAACCCGCAGGGCATTGTCGCCGGCATGAGCATGAACAACCTCTACATCGAGACGGCCACGGAACTGGTCTCCGTGTTCACGCTACTCAATGACGCCGTGGCCAAAGGAGGTACGGAGAATATGCTCACGGGTGCGGAACGGAGCAAGACCCTGTGGGAGCTGAACGACAAACTCTCGGCTTTCAGCCGTAAACTGCACCTGCTCTACCTGAGTATAAGATACTATACCCTTAATGACGTGTGGGCCAATGTGACTGCCGGGATGCTCGACCGCAGCAACGGCGAGGCGGCCCGTATGGCCCTGACGCGCTGGCGCAGGGCTGCCGCCGTTTCACGCTAATCCAGACTGCCTATGAAACGGACACTCACGATATGTTTTCTGCTGCTGTGCGTCGGCATCTCTAAGGTGCGGACACAGAATGACCCCGTGCTGGCCGGAATGATACTGGCCTACACGGACAAGGCACAAAAGGAGCTGAAGAATCAGGAAAGGGTCATGCTGATGCAGACCACGGGGCATATATGGACCAAGGAGGAGGTGGAAGCCACGACCGACCTGCAACGGGAGTTCAACAACTACCTGGACTCGTTCCGTTCGATTGTCTGCTATGCGGCGCAGATCTACGGCTTCTACCACGAAATATCGCAGCTTACCGACAATATGGGAGACTTCACGAAACAGGTGAGCCGCCAGACGACCAACGCGCTGGCCGTCGCCCTCTCCACGCGGCGCAACCAGATTTACCGGGAGCTGATACTCAGTAGCGTGGAGATTGTGAACGACATCCGCACGGCGTGCCTTTCGGGCAACAAGATGACGGAGCGCGAACGCATCGAGATTGTTTTCGGCATCCGTCCGAAGCTCAAGATGATGAACAAGAAGCTGCAACGGCTGACCAAGGCGGTGAAGTACACCACGATGGGCGACATCTGGCGGGAGATTGACGAGGGCGCACGTCCCGTTACCGACAAACGCGACATCGTGGAAGCCGCCCGCAGGCGTTGGAGACAAGTCGGAAAGAATGTAAGACCTTAAAACAAAGATATATGGGATTCTGGTGTACAATATTGAAATATGGTGGCAAGGCCATGAGAGGTGCAGGACAGGCTACGTCAGCCGCCGGCAAGAGCATGGGCAATGCGGTACTGCACCCCTCGCAGACACTGCGTGGAGCCGGACAGGCCGTCAAGACGGCAACCGTCGGCGGTGCCTTCGGCTATGTGGGCTGGAAAAAGCTGACCACAGACGCGAGTGTCTCACGTATCGTCAGCGAGGCCGTGGTCGGCAAACCCGCCACGAACGTCCTCGCGAGTACGGTCGATGACGCACGGGAACTGAAGGAGAAGGCCGGGGAGACCGTCTCGGCGATAGGCGATGCGGTAAGTGGCGCAGGTTCACAACTGAACGGTGTGTCGAACTTTATGCAGGCAACCTCCGGGGGCGGTCTCTTGGACATGCTCGGCGGGTTCTTCAGCAACCTTGGCCGTGGCAACGTGTCGGGGTTGAGCATCGCGGGGCTGGTCGCCGCAGCGTTCCTCGTGTTCGGACAACGCGGCTGGCTGGGCAAGATTGCCGGGTTGTTCCTGGGAATGTTGCTCATCGGCAACAACGCGGGTGTTCTCCGCACGGCACCGCAGGAGAGTGTGTCGAGGACGCAGACACCGGCACTCTCTCCGGAGGAGCAGACCCAAAGCGGCGGAATGAGAAGATAGAAGGACAAAATAATACGGAACAATGAAATATACGGAAGAAATGATCCTGCATTCCGACAGCGGCTATTGTATGCCGTTCGAGGAACCGCAGGGAAAGGACGTGGAGCTGTCGCTCGGCTACGGCGAGCAGACGCACCCGGAAACGGGCGAGAAATTTTTTCATCACGGCATTGACTTCAACGTGCGGTGCCATATCCTGTCGGCAGTGGCCGGCGGTATCGTGTCGGGCGTGGGCAACGATCCCGTGCATGGCATCTGCCAGACGATACGTTACGGTGAGTACGAAGTAATATACGGCCATCTGTCGAATGTCTATGCCCAGTTCGGGCAGCGTGTCAAGGCCGGGCAGACGGTAGCCCTGAGCGGCGAGCGGCTGCACATGGAGGTCCGCTTCAAGGGCGAGGAGCTGAACCCACTGGAGTTCTTGACCATGCTGTACGGCAATATCCGTGCGTTGCAGGAAGCCGGCGGGAACGAGACATCCGGCTTCTACGAGGCGGAAACGGGACCGACGACCGATTACGAGAAGGACAGACGGGAAATCGAGGAGCTGATGCTGCGCTTCCTACCGCACTACATGGAGGACTTGCAGCATGGGGCATACCACCTGCCCGAACACACGGAGCAGTCGTTGCGCCATATCTTCACGATGGGTGCGGTGAAAGAGTATTTCTACGAGCGGATGCCGAGCATCGCCAATCCCCTCGGACTGGGGCGCAAAGCCATGCCGCTGGCCTGCAAGGTGCAGAACCTGCTGATAGCGGATTTCCTGAATTACCTTGCCCTGCGGCATGAGGTGTACCTCTCCACGGCGGGCGGCGACGTAAAAAAAAACTTCATGACGAAGCAGTAGCATACGGCGGTGTCATCGATCCGCTGGCGGAACTGGACATCGACATCCAGAGCTTCGACATACCGAGAATCGTCTCCGTCTATCCCGACCGTGCCGGAGTGAGATGGTGGACGAAGGCGTGGTTCAACAACCGGGAGGAAGGGGAAGCCTCGGTGGAGATCGAACGGGAACAGGCGATACGCTTCATTCACGACCGCATCGAGAAGGACGCGTGGCTCGAAGAGTTCTTTCCCCGACAGATGGAGGTGTACCACAATGCCATCGAGCTGACAAGGGAACAACTCCTGAAACAGATAAACATGATATAGACATACAACAATTATATGGACGGAATAAAGCAGAGCAAACGATTCGCGGAGATAGAGGCGCTCATGGGCGACTATTTCCACAGCCATCTCGCACCCGTCATGAGAGAGACGCAAGCCTACCTGACCCGCAAGCAGGGCGAAGAGATGATGGAGTATTCCACCTCCCTGGGCGGCATTCTGAGCATGATGGCGTCATCGGCCCAACCGATGTCCGACCCATACCAGACACTCAAGGTGACGGGCGAATGGAACTCCAAGACAACCGAGGACTACATTGAAATGTGCAAGAGTAAGATTCTTGCATCGAAAGAGATACAGCACGACCTCGCCTACATGGCCGGTGAGTGGCGCAACGCCGTTGTCGGGAAAATCGGCAGGGAGCGTTATGACGCGCTGTCCGGAGAGCTGGGCTGTGACCTTGCCTACGCCTACGTGGACTACCGGGTGGAGCAACTGATGATCGACAAACTGGTCAAGGACCGGATGCCCAAGTCATCAGCCGACTACATCATCCGCAAGGCGGCAGAGTCGAGCCTGCTGGGACTGTCGCAAACATTGAGCCGTTCGCCGTTGGCCGAGGAAATCGAAAGACGCGGCGAGGCCGCCTACCGGCCGAGCAGGTTGGAGGAAGGGACGGCCAAGGTGTTGGGGGCTTCGGCAGATACCCTCATGATGGGCGGCGTGGGTTCGTGGGCGACGTTCGCGCGGTTCGTCGGTGCGGATGTGGCTATCTCGGCTGTCGCCGACCATTTCGCGTCCAAAGAGCCGGAGGACCTTTCGGTGGAGCAATGTATCAGCAAGGGGGTGTTCGGCAGCGACGGGAACGTGTTCGACGGTTTCCGCAAGGAAGCCGCCGCGATGCCCTCCAAAGAGAACACACTCGTGGCCGAAGCCAACGGGCAGTTGCAGAAGAAGATTCCGGTAATGACTTTCGATTATATGGACTGGTGGAAAACGGGAAAGACAGAGATGCCGATGTGGTACGGGAACAACAGGGAGAGCGAAGGGGAACGGAACCGGGCGGAACGGTACAAGGATGTGCCGCTTGTCGTCGCTCCCGGACAGGAGGAAGCCTACTTGCAGTACATGGCAAGGCATGAGGCTACGATGACCGGACAGGTACATGCGGAAAGCGAACAGAGGGAAAAGGTGGAAGAAGGAGTGCAGGAACAAACCGTCCCGACCGAAGAAGAGGCACGGGAAGAACAGACTGTACAGGAGGCGCAGGCCGCACAGACCAACGAGAACGGTTGGGACAGCCTGGTGCGCACACTGGGGCTGGAAGGTCTCGGTGATGTCACAGGCAATCTGGGCTATATACTGGCCATGCTGCCCGACATCCTGCTGGGCGTACTCACGGGAAAGACGCAATCATTGGGGATAAAGGACAACCTGCTGCCCATAGCGAGTATCGTGGCGGGCGTGTTCATCAAAAATCCTATGCTGAAAATGCTGCTTATCGGTCTGGGCGGCGCGAACCTCTTGAACAAAGCGGGACACGAGGCATTGGGACGGGAACAACCGAACCGGGATGCCGACGGCAGTAACGTGCAGTACAAGCGTTACGCGGACGAACCGCTGAACCTGCGCATCGTGAACCCGGTACTGCAGGGCAACACGCTGATCGCCACGATAGACCGTGTGCCCTGTACCGTGCAACTCAGCCCCACGGTGGCAGACGCCTATCGTACCGGGGCATTGCCGCTGAACACGCTGGCCAACGCCATACTCGCCCAAAGCGACCGGCTCCGCCAGATTGCCTCGCGAAACTACGACAACGGGGAGACGGAAACCGTCGTGCGGACACGAGGCATCCAATAATGCTGTCAATGAAAAAGATATACGAATATGAAAGAGAAGTCGCAAATAGAAAAGAACGCCCAGGAGAAGCAGGTCGCCCTGCTCTCCACGGCCCTGAACGAGGCATCGAACGCCGGGGGACACTGGCTCAACGCCACGGGCAAAGGCTACCCGAAATTTTACCCGAAAGGTGTTGCCGTAAGTCCTTTCAACGGGCTGTTCATGGCCCTGCACTCTGATAGGAACGGGTGCAAGACCAACCTGTTCACCCTTTACAGCGATGCCAAGGCACGCGGCACGGCGGTACGTGAACACGAGCAGGGCGTGCCGTTCCTGTTCTACAACTGGAACAAGTACGTCCACCGCAACAACCCGGAGGACATCATCAGCCGCGAGGCTTACCTGAAACTGGACGAGGAGGTACGGAAACAGTACAAGGGCGTACACAACCGGGAGATACGAACGCTCTTCAACATCGACCAGACGACATTTCCCTACGTGGACAAGGAGGCTTACGACTCGGTACTGCTGAAAGACGGGAGCACCGTGGAGAGAGGTTACTCGGAAGCCGATGAACGACGGCTGCATGGCCGTTTCAACGGTTTCCTGCTGAAGATGCGGGACAACCTCGTGCCCGTGCGCTCGGACGGCAGCGGAATGCCCCACTACGAGACGGACAAGGATGCGGTCTATATGCCGCGTCAACGTGATTTCGAGCATTACAACGACTACGTTCAGGAGGCTCTGCGGCAGATCATGAGCGCCACGGGACACCAGCAGCGCCTCGCCCGCGAGGGCATGGTGATGAAGAACGGCATGGCCCCTTCGGAAGACGCCCTCAAGCAGGAGCGTCTGGTTGTGGAAGTCGCCTCGGGAATCAAGATGCTGGAGCTTGGATTGCCGGCCCGCCTGTCCGACGAGAGCCTGAAACTGGTGGAATACTGGAACCGGGAACTCAAGGAGAACCCCTGCCTGATCGACGCGCTGGAAAGCGACGTGAACAACGCCCTCGAAGTAATCCGCAAGGCAGAGAAGGGAGAAAAAATCGAGTACGCCACGCTGCGCAACCGGCGGCAGACCTCGGACATGAAGGATCAGCTGCCCAAGCATTATTTCGTGGCCGACGAGATCAAACAACACCCGAACAAGGAGGACAAAACCATTGTCATCGTCATCGACCCCGCCAAGAAGTCGGCGGACGTGATACTCCCTGCCGGCGCATCACTGGAAGTGGACAACGAGATACCGGGCATGAACAAGGCACGTATCGGCAGGGCCTTGCGGAGAGAAGGCATCGAGAGCGTGCGCTTCTTCAACCCCGACGGTGCTTTGGGCTACCGGCCCGATGACAGCTACTTCGCCGAGAAGCAGGTGACACTGGCCCGGTTGAAGAACTGGGCGATGGAGACGCTCTCCACGCTGGACGTAACCTTCGCGGTCAGACGGGCGAACGATGTGAACATTACCCGCGCGGAGATGATTCCGGACGATAAAAGGCGCTGGGCGCTCTACATCAAGCCAGAGAACAAGGAAGGTTACAGCGTCTATCCGGACAAGGAGGATGTGAACCGTTTCTTCTCCACGCTCAAGCAGTCGATGGACAACATCGAGAAGGTCCGCATGGAGCTGGCGCACAAGTATTATGCGCTGGCGGAAGTGCAACCTACCCTGAAGGTGGACCTGTTCAGCACCGAGGCGCAGGACATCGACCTGAACCGCATACAGCGGGTGTCCGTGTACAAGACCAAGCAGGGTGAGACCCAGTGTGTGGCGACCATCGACGGGCAGAAGATGCAGCCCCGGAGCGTTACCCCGCAGCAGAGGCAGCGCATGATGGTGGCCGAGGAAAAAACAGAATACAAGCGGCATCTGGCAGCCACACTCTTTGCCGATGTGCTACGCAAGGGACAGACACTGGAAGAGAACACAAGCGAGAAACAAGAAAAGGAAACCGCCCGGCAGCAAAGCAGGGAGGCAACGGTCAAACGTACAGACGAGGTAGTCCAGGAACCCGCTTCGCCGAGGAACGGACTACCCATAAGAAACTTACCCGAACAACTGTACGGCAGATACAAGGAGATAAAGGACGGACAGCAGGAAGCGATTGTCCTTTTCAAACATGAAGGCAGCTATTATGCTTCCATGTACGATGCGGAAACCATAGCCAATGAATTGAAGCTACCTCCGCACAAGAAACATCTTTCTTATGATCCGGATAAAATGATACTCGTGTTCGGACATGACAACGAGGAAACGAGAAAACAGATTCTCGGACTACAGGCATACGTGATGGATTGTGATACCGCTCCTAAATTACAGCAGGAAAACGGCGAGCAAAACGAGAACGAACAACACACAACTTTCAGGAGATAGAGATATGGCAAGCAAGAATCAAGAATATGCAGAGCGGTATGCGGAGTACTCGATGGAACAGATGCGGCGGTACGGCATTCCCGCCTCCGTGACGCTGGCACAGGGCATTCTGGAAAGCAGCAACGGGCAGAGCCGTCTGGCACTGAACGAGAACAACCATTTCGGCATCAAGGCCACACCCGAATGGATTGCCCAAGGCGGGCGGTATGGGCTATATACCGATGACAGGCCTAACGAGAAGTTCTGCAGCTATGACAGCGTGGGTGATTCCTACGAGCATCACTCCCGTTTCCTAAAAGAGAACGGCCGTTATGCCCGCTGCTTCACGCTCGCCCCTGACGACTACAAGGGATGGACGCAGGGCCTCGAACAGGCGGGCTATGCCACGGGCGGCCGTTATGCCGCCAGCCTGCAACAGATTATCGAACGGAACGGGTTGCAGGAGTACGACCGTCAGGTCATGCGGGAGATGGAAGCGCAGGGAAAGCAGTTCGGCGTGGAAGAGAACCCGCTCCGGAAATCGGAAAACGCGAAGGAGTATTCGTTTCCGGTCGAACGGAAGGAGTTCCTGTTCATCACCTCGCCGTTCGGGATGCGTCAGGACCCGATAGACGGGACAAAACGGATGCACACGGGGATAGACATCCGGTGCAAGAGCGATGCGGTGCTTGCCACCGAGAAAGGCGGTAAGGTCGTCGCTGTCAATGGCAAAGGTAACACACCCGGCGGCAAGTCCGTCACGGTGGAATATGCCCGTCCGGACGGCAGCAAGGTGCAGTGTACCTATATGCACCTCGGCGATATCGTCGTGAAGGTAGGCGACACGGTGCAGGCGGGCCAGCGGCTCGGCACCTCGGGCAATACGGGAACACGAACGACCGGGGAGCATCTGCATTTCGGTGTCAGGCAGATTCACGCGGACGGCACGCAGCGGGACATCGACCCGGCAGCGTACCTGGCCGAGATAGCGCAGAAGGGCAACATCAGGCAACAGGCACTGCACAACGGAAACGACCTGCTCGCCAAATACCGGGACGCGGAAAGTGTCAGGGAGAGCCAGCCCCTTTCTCCTGACGCATGGATGAAGAAGCTGCTCTCCTCGGAGGACAGCGGCGTGGGAATGTCGGGGTGCAACGACCCGATTGTGGAGATGGCGATGACCGCCTTCACCTCCCTGATGTTGCTGGCGGCACAGATCGACAGCAGGAACGAGGAAGAGCAGAGGGCGGCCATCTCGGCGGCTATGGACAGCCGGAGAATCGACCTGAAATCGCTGGTAACAGGCATGAAAGCCTGCGAACTCGTCATCGGGGAAAACGGCGGGGCCACGCTGCGGGCGGACAACGGGAGCATCGAGGTGTCGCGTGAGCTGACCTCCGCCGAGCTGAGCCGCCTGTCGGCCACGCTGAACAACGGTATCCTCTCCGAGGAAGCCAAACGGCTGCGTGTTACTGGGCTGCTGAACACCGTCCTCCTCTCGGAGGCGGCTTCGCGGAACTTCGAGCAGGGAATGTCCGAGCAGCAGGGACAGACGGAAAACCTGAAACGGTAAAGGCATGGCGATATGATAAGACGCGTGATGATACAGCTATGCCGGTGTCTGTTCGGGTTGTCCGTCCTCGGCCTGCACGTCTTGGTCTGCTACCGTCTGTTCGGACTGGTGGCGACCCTCGTCATCGTGGGCGTGCAGGTGCTGGTTGCGGCATGGATTATCTACATCAAGATACGCGCTCCCGATTAGGGCCTGTTTTTCAGCGCATTCAACTTCAACAGACCCTATGTTGTCCGAAGTGGTAAGTGTATCACTAAAAGACAAATAAATTATGATCAAATGTAATGTAACGGTGTGCGGCGTTATCGGCCGCGACGCTTCGACACGCACAGGCAAGGAAGATAAGAAGTTTCTGTCTTTCCCGCTCCGTGTCGCAATCCAAGGTAAGGACGGCCAAAGCGGTACGGTCGAAATCAGTGTGAGCAAGGACGGCAACGAGGAGGAAGCTGCCGGCTACCGAAACGGCTCGCATGTAGAGGTTACGGGTACGATGTACCTGAAACGCAGGGGTGACAAACTTTATTTCAACCTTTTCGCCGACCGAATCGGCACGGCTTCGGCAGACGACGCGGATTCCCTCAAGGGTGAGATGTCCTTCCGTGGCAAGGTGGGCAAAAATATCGAGCAGCGAAAGGACAAGAACGACAAACCTTACACGGTGTTCTCGGCGTTCAGCACGGAGAAGGTCGATGACGGCTTCGAATACCAGTGGGTGCGTTTCTTCTGCTTCAACGGGTCGTGCGAGGAGTGGCTGCAACCGGGTGTCAAGGTGGACGCCAAGGGTGAGATGGCCGTCTCGCTGCATAACGGGAAACCGGACATTTCCTGCCGCGTGGAGGAACTTGCGCAATATGTCGCATCACAGGATAACTCCAACCTGTAACGGTCATGGCTGGTTACAGAAAACCGAAAAACGACGGGCCAAGCAGCGAGGATAAGGCACTGGACCTCTTCGCAGAAATGCTCATCGAGAAAATCGAGAGCATCCGGGGTGACTGGAGGAAACCGTGGTTCACCGAGAATACCTTACAATGGCCGCGCAACCTCTCCGGGCGCGAGTACAACGGGATGAACGCATTTCTACTGCTTCTGCACTGCGAGGATAAGGGATACAAAATTCCGCGTTTCTGCACCTTCGACTGCGTGCAGCGGCTCAACAAGCCCGACAAGGACGGACAGGAGCTGCCCCGTGTGTCGGTGCTGCGCGGAGAGAAGTCGTTCCCGGTCATGCTGACCACGTTTACCTGTATTCACAAGGAGACGAAGGAGAAAATCAAGTACGATGACTACAAGAAACTCTCCGACAAAGAGAAAGAAGAGTATAATGTCTATCCGAAGATGCAGGTATTCCGTGTGTTCAATGTAGCGCAGACCAACCTGAAGGAGGCCCGTCCGGAGATGTGGGAAAAGCTGGAGCAGGAGAACGGGCAACCTAAAATAGGGAACGGCGAGCAGTTCAGTTTCGCTCCCGTCGATACGATGATAAAGGATAACCTCTGGATTTGCCCCATAAAGCCGATGCACCAAGACCACGCCTACTACTCGATCTCGAAGAACGAAATCGTCGTGCCCGAGAAGGAACAGTTCAAGGACGGGGAGTCGTTCTACGGGACGCTTTTCCACGAGATGACGCATTCGACAGGTGCGGAAGGCGTGCTTGACCGGCTTAAACCGACGACTTTCGGTTCGGCGGAGTATGCCAGAGAGGAACTGGTGGCCGAGCTCGGCAGTGCACTGGTCGCGCAACGCTACGGCATGACGAAGCATATCAAGGAGGACAGTTGCGCCTACCTGAAAAGCTGGCTCGATACGTTGAAAGAGTCGCCGCAGTTCATTAAAACGACGCTTCTCGACGTGAAAAGGGCGACTTCGCTGATTACGCAGAAGGTAGATAAGATTGCACTGGACTTGAAACAGGATGTCTCCGAACAGGAGAAACAGGAGAATAAAGTATCTTCTCCGGAGAAGATGTTCTATGCCTCGGTAGCTTACCTCCAGTTCGCCGACGACACGAGACAGCTTGACGAACTCAAGGAGAAAGGCGACTACAAGGGCCTGCTGACGCTTGCCAAGGAGTATTACGACGGCAACGGTATGGACGAGCAACAGACATACGCCTCTCCCCTCCGGAACCGTGGCGATGACCTTCTTATCGAGGATAAGGATTTCGCCGTGGTATATAACGGGAGCGTCGGTGGAACCTACGAGGTCATGCTGAAGTACACGGAGCAGGAAGTACGCGACCACATCAGGCGTTACGGCACCGACAGAGCCAGCGACGATGTAAAAGCGGTGGCCAGGGATATGGTGGCGGAGCAGTTCGCCGCCGTGTCGGGGCAGAAAATCCCCGCGTTCGAGCTTCCGGGCGGTGAAGTCCTGTATATCGGGTACAACAGGAAAACCGACTCGTTAGATGTCGGGCCGGCCACCAACGCCGGCATCATTGCGCAGCATAGCTTCCCATACGACCACAACGCCACGCTGGACGACAACCTGCAAAAGGTGCATGAGCGGCTGGGCGGAATGGAGGAATACCGTGCCGAAGAGGCACAAGAGGAGGATTACAGCGGTGGTATGCGTCGCTGACAATCGTGAAAAAAGGAATGTGGGGCGAATTTCATGTAAAAGTCGCTCCACATTTTTTCCAACCCGCATTATCGGCCCTGCAAATACTCTTTCCACTTCTCACCGCCCACTTGTGTAGCGGGTAGTTCTCTGATGCTTGTCCGACTGTATCAGAAATGATAGTCGATAACACCACCAATGTAAAGTGTAGTATCCGGTTCAAGGTCGCAGACCTCCCGCAGGAACTCATAGGACTGCTCGGCATACGATTGTACGCCTTCCGCGTCCGTATAGAACCAATAGCCGGTGTCCAGCGGGTCTTTCAGGAATTTTTCGAGTTGGTAAACGGGGCCAATCCAATCCTGTACCTTGTCGGGGGTGATGGCTTCCGCTTTCTTACGGATTTCGGAGACAAAATCCTCTTTCCACTTATCCGCACCTCCTTTGTAAAGGATTGTATCTTCTGAGGTCAGCTCGAACATTCCTTTGGGCAGGATGTGGTTTACCAGATAGTCGATTTCCTCTTTCCGTACCTTGTCGTCCATCTCGGCGCAATAGTCGAAATGGCTGTTGTCCCCCTGCATGAGAGTGTCCTCGTTCAGGAAGTTTTCCTTTTCCACCCGTGTCTTGGTGATTTGAAAAATCGTACTGTGCATAACTTTGAAATTTAATTAGTTAAACTTTTTCTTTCCCTTTCATTGAGCCTTTTCGGCTTCTTGTCGGGATTGATTTTACATGCAGGATCAACAGCGGACAAAGTACGGATAAGACAAGTAAACAGCCGGGAGACTGGACGGAATACCCACCCCGGAGGACGAGAAGGAGCAGCGACATTCCGTCTGCCTCTGCCTGCTCAAAAACGGGGGACTGAAAGTCAATCTTTGATTTGGGAAGGCTGCCGTCAAGCTCCAAAGACCGTTAGCACAGTGGTACTTGGCGACCGGACGGGACGCTTTACCTTTGCATGGGAAAATCATACCGGCAAGGGTGGCCGATGAAGCAGAATTACAGCAAAACAAAGGAGCGGCGACAGGTGGTAATCGTTTTTTTGATGTGCAATTATACGGAAAACCAAGAGCTGTTTGATAAAACAAAGCATCGACAACCCCAAAACGAGATTACCGATGCTGTAAATGAGGCGTATATTGGGGAAATTTGAACAAAGAGAAAAGAAGGCGTTTGAACACTTTGAGAATCGCTGTCAACAACGCCTTCCACAACAGCCACCCCGTCTGTAATCCCGATGTTGCTTGCGGTGATGCTTATTATGATAGTTACAACAATTTTCGGCGTCTTTTCTACAACGTTCCCTGCATTCTTCATTTTTCAGGCAACCTTTACAACCGGAACAGTCCGATTCGCAAACACACTTCTTACAAGTGCATTCTTCACAACAACATTCTATGTTGCTTTTATTCTTGTCACCGGCATCGTTTGGGAGTGCTATAGCAGTACAAGTAACTGACAATGCAAATAGTCCTAATAACAAAGTCTTTTTCATATAAATGTAATTTGAGAGTTTGCTACAAAGATACCGCTTTTTAGGTACAATTCTATCATACAGGCTGCATTTTAGCTTTTATTGTTATTTCTGTGTCCTTTCTTAATTGCATAGAGATGATTTTTTTGTAATTTTGCACCTTTCAAAAGAAAAAGATATATTGGTTGATATTTAATTGGCAAAAGAAAAAAGACATATAACATTCTTTCGTTTTTTCTTCCTACTGGTATTTGTAGTGCATTTAGGAAGTATTACTCTGTTTAATCATACCCATGTGATAAACGGGGTGATTATCGTTCATTCCCACATTAACGCAGGCGAGCATACTCATTCCAAGCAAAGTCTTGAAACAATATTCTTTTTATCGAACATACTTGCTTCCGGTGATTTCCAATCATCGTTCATACCCGTATTATGGCTTTTTCTTATCAAGGTGCTACTTGTTCCGGCATTATCCGATATTATAACCATATCACGTGGGGCATTTTCTTTACGCGCCCCTCCTGCCTTGTTTTGATGTTATTAATATGATTTCCCCATCGTCTCTGACAGGGAAAGAGTTTTTATGCCTTTTTCAAATCAGAACAACCGTATAATATAAAAATGAAAACATTATATATTGCATTATTGGGAGCAATGCTTGTATTGTTCCCGCAGTTATCCTATTCATACGAATATCCCATAAAAGATTCAGATGCGAACATAGTAGGCCATGTGATAGACAAACATACGAAAGAACACCTTCCCTATATCACGGTCATGTTGAAAGGGACCACCATAGGTGCTACAACGGATGCAACCGGACACTTCCATCTTGTCAATCTGCCAGAAGGAAATTTCACAATAGAAGTTTCCGCAATAGGCTATAAGGCCATAACACGTGAAGTGAACCTGAAGAAAGGAAAGACTTTGGAAATGAACTTCGAGATTGAAGAAGACTTGATTTCCCTGGAAGGAGTGGTCGTTTCGGCCAATAGAAGCGAGACCACGCGCCGCATGGCTCCAACCCTTGTAAATGTGATGAATATGAAAACTTTTGAATATACAAATTCTTGCAACCTGGCACAGGGGCTGAACTTCCAACCCGGTGTAAGGGTGGAAAACAACTGCCAGAATTGCGGTTTTCAGCAAGTGAGGATAAACGGCCTTGACGGTCCATATACTCAGATTCTTATTGATTCACGCCCTATTTTCACAGCACTTTCAGGAGTTTACGGTCTTGAGCAGCTTCCCGCCAATATGATTGACCGCGTGGAAGTGATGCGTGGAGGCGGGTCTGCCCTTTTTGGCTCGTCCGCCATTGCCGGAACCATAAACATCATAACCAAAGAGCCGACAAGAAATTCCGCTCAAATATCACATACGTTGACAGGTGTTGGCGATGGAAAGGCTTTTGACAACAATACGATGCTCAATGCGTCATTGGTTACTGATGACAATAAAAAGGGGATTGCCGTATTCGGGCAAAACAGGGAAAGAGCCGGGTACGACCACGATGGGGATGGGTTCACCGAACTTCCCGAACTTAAAAGCCAGACATTAGGTATGCGTTCGTACATCAAGACAAGCAACTATTCAAAACTGACCTTTGAATACCACCATCTTCAGGAACACAGAAGGGGCGGAGATTTGCTTGACCGCCCGGCACACGAGGCAAACATAGCGGAGCAGATAAAACACAGCATTAATACCGGAGGCGTCAAGTTCGACTATTTCAGTCCTAATGAAAAGCATCGTTTGAGTGCGTTTGCATCAGCGCAGCACATTGACCGGGAAAGTTATTATGGAGGAGGACAAGATCCTAACGCATACGGGGCCACGAAAGACCTGACATTTGTAGTCGGCTCGCAATATGTTTACCACGCAAACAAGTGCTTGTTCATGCCTGCCGATTTTACCGCCGGAATAGAATACAATCAGGATAACCTTGAAGACTCGCAATGGGGGTATGACAGATTCATATCACAGAAAGCAAAGATAGGAAGCGTCTTCGCACAAAACGAATGGAAAAACGACAAATGGGGAATTTTGATAGGCGGCCGTCTTGACTGGCACAGCATGCTCGAAAAGCCGGTATTCAGTCCCCGTGCGAACATCCGTTTCAACCCGAATAAAAACGTCAACCTGCGTGCGAGCTACTCGTTCGGGTTCCGCGCCCCGCAGGCCTTTGACGAAGACCTTCATATAGAGAATGTCGGTGGGACGGTATCCATGATCCGGCTGGCCGACAATCTTGAAGAGGAGAAATCACAAAGTCTGAGTGTTTCGGCGGATATGTACCACAGTTGGGGAGACTGGCAAGGGAATCTCCTTATAGAGGGCTTTTTTACCGATATAGACGATGTGTTCGCGCTAACCGAAATCGGCCAGGAAAACGGCGTTATCATATTGGAACGGGGCAATGAGAATGGAGCAAACGTATATGGCATGACGTTGGAAGGGAAACTGGCCTGGCGCAACAAATGGCAATTACAGGCTGGATTCACTCTCCAGAACGCCAAATATAAGGACGCCCGTTCATGGGATGACGGAGGAGTGGCAGAAGAGAAAAGGATGTTCCGCACCCCTGATACTTACGGATATTTTACCATGACCTATACGCCCATAAAGCCGTTGAATATCGCATTGTCCGGGACATATACAGGTTCCATGCTCGTGGAACATCATTCCGGCTATATAGAAACGAACCGGACGGAGAAAACCAAGAAATTCATGGATTTGGGCTTCAAGGCATCGTATGACTTCAACCTGTACAAGAGTACGACTCTTCAACTTAATGCGGGGCTTCAGAACATATTCAACGCTTATCAGAGCGACTTTGACAAGGGAGCTGATAGAGATTCAGGATATATATACGGCCCCGGAATGCCACGTTCGTTTTTTGTAGGGGTAAAACTGAGCTATTAATGTTTGCTATATAAACGAGTTTATTGGTCTGCAAATTATTGAATGACAATACATGCAAACCGACAAACTCGAAAACTAAAGAACTGAAACACTTATGAACTTGTTGAATACTTTTCTGTTTATTATTAACGGGATGTCACCGTATATCCTATTGGGCTTTTTTATTGCGGGTATAATGCACGCATTCATCCCGCAGCGCACACTTGCGTACCATTTATCAGGTACAGGCTGGAAATCTGTGATTAAGGCGGCCGCAATAGGTGTTCCCTTACCTTTATGCTCATGTGGTGTATTGCCTACAGCAATCGCCATGCGCCGGAATGGAACTTCAAGGGCTGCATCAATATCTTTCCTCGTTTCCACTCCGCAAACAGGGATGGACAGTATTGCAGCCACATGGTCATTGTTAGGACCGGCATTTGCCATTCTTCGCCCGTTCGCGGCATTGATAACCGCCGTATTCGCAGGTGTGGCAGTCGGCAAATCAGAAAAAGATACTCTTGAGGATGCCTGTACAAGCCAATGCGAAATTCCGGATGAACCCACAAAATTCAGTGTGAAATGTTTTAAAGCCTTGCGCTATGGATTTATAGATCTTGTCGGAAGCATCGGTGGGTGGCTTGTCATAGGATTGATTATAGCGACCTTGATTACGGTGTATGTCCCTGCCGACTTCTTTTCCATTTTTAGCAACCGTCCCCTTTTATCGATGATTGCTGTGCTGATTATCGCCATTCCGATGTATGTATGCGCTACAGGTTCTATTCCCATAGCATTGTCTTTGGTGCTTAAAGGGCTTTCACCCGGAACGGCTTTTGTATTGCTAATGGCCGGTCCTGCCGCCAATTTCGCCTCTTTTGCTTTGATAATTCGTGAAATGGGGCGTAAGACAGCCATTATCTACTTGCTTTCGATTGTTCTCGGTGCAATTGCTTTTGGATTAACCATAGATTATTTGCTACCGGCCCATTGGTTTGATGTTAGTAGCAAGCATGCCATGACCGGACACGAACATGGGTTCAGCGTATTTCCGTCCATGTGTTCTGCCATTCTTCTTGTGCTGCTCATAATCACTTTTATCAAAAGATATAAACGACATAATATAAATCATTCAACTATGACGAAGGAATATACAATTAAAGGAATGAGCTGTCCCCATTGTCAGGCAACCGTAATAAAATGTATCAGTGAAATTAAAGGTGTAAAACAAGTAGATGTTAATCTCTCTACCGGGAAAGCGGTAGTTGAAGGAGAACACGACACTGCTGATATTGTCGCTGCTGTCAGAAATGCCGGATTCGATGTGTTTCAGTGAATAAAATTGTACCTGTTTACATTGTAAGTAATTGATAATGATATTCAAGCACTTTTGTGTTATTCTTAAAATTCGAGCGGTATTACCTTCTTTTCGAGGGCTGCCCGATAACAATAATATTTTCTTTTGTAATTAATCACGATTCGTGTTTATTAATGGCCGTCTAATCTATTTTGGACATTTGAATATGGCTTTAATACGAGTTAAACCGGCAGTCCCTAAAATGAGCAGTGCCGCATATTGAAATGTTTTGGCAAGTCCGAAAAACACCGCCCATAATACACCTTTCGTTGTTGCCGATATGGGAAGCAATATTGGGGCAAACGAAACGATATAACAGATTGCACAAAGTGCTGCCACTACTATGCCTGTACGGAACGACAGCCTGTCAAGCCATTGTTTGAATCGAGTGAAAGCCAGTGACATAACAATTGAATAACGTTTTTTAAACGATTTATCGTTTGTCTCCTTCTATTTGTTCCATTGCCTTCATAGGACATTTTCTCACGCATTTGCCACACTCGATGCAAAGGGCATAATCTATTACCGGGTATCCTTCGGAATCCTGTGAAATTGCTCCGACCGGACACGCTTTAATCAGCGGACAAATATGGTCGTGGGGGCATGTTTTCTTGTTTACTTGTATCATAGCCGTTTATTTTTTTGCAAAATTAGTCCAATAATTCTGTTCCACAAAATAGATTTTATCTAATTTTGCATCGAAATTATCGAACGTAATCCGACTTATATGACACTTCAGCAAATGGAATATATCGTGGCGGTTGACAAATACCGCCATTTTGCAAAAGCCGCGGAATCATGCGGCATCTCACAGTCAACCTTATCATCGCTTGTTCAAAAATTGGAGATTGAGCTTGATGTAACCATATTTGACCGTAACAGCCATCCGGTGAAGCCGACCGCTGTCGGCGAAGAAATTATCAGCCGTGCAAAGCTGCTGTTGTTCAATGCAGCACAGGTTAAAGAGCTGGTGGCTACACGAAAAGGAGAATCTGTCGGGAAAGTGTCGCTCGGCATTACATCTACGGTCGCTCCGTATTTATTACCGAAAATGCTCAAATACCTGTCCATCAATCATCCGGACATAGAATTGCATGTCGAGGAAGCACGGGTATCAACCCTTGTTTCACAACTTGAACGTGGAGAACTTGATATCGCACTTTTGGCGACACCGCTTAACAACGATGAATTGTTGGAAATACCGGTCTATCAAGAACGTCTCATGGCATACGTGTCTCCGGATGAACCTATTTATAATGACCCAGATTTGCAGACAGACCGGCTTCCTGTGGAAAGCGTATGGGTGCTTCGTGAGGGCTATTGCCCCAATCGCGGTGTTTTCCCCTTTTGCAATTACAGGGCAGGGCGACAAGCCGTTTATGAAGCAGGCAGTGTGGAGACACTGATAAAGATTGTTGACGAAAACGGAGGATATGCCATCATTCCGGAACTTCATGTACCGCTTCTTAGGAAATGCCAGCAAGCCAATGTCCGTATACTAACCAATCCCGAACCGAACCGTGAGATCGCCTTTGTAATACATCGTAATTTCGTGCGTGAACGGCTGCTTAATATCCTTGCCGATGCTATCAGGACAATTATTCCTCCTGCCATGATCAATATGAGGCTTAAAAAATTCTCAATCACACTATAATTGATAAAATCGATTAAGGTATCTGTTTTATAGTTTGTGCCGATGTGGGTAATTGCATAACTTTGTTCCCTGAAACAATGAGTTAGAAAACACATGGCACATAAACAATTTTTTCGTTCCCTTCCTCAAAAGGGATTTCCGCTGTATTGGATATTATTGGTGTATCTTGTTGTCGGTTACTTTTATCCGGTAATCGGTTTCCTTGCTGTTATCTGTATGATAGCACCGGTCGCGTTTGCCGTGCGCAAAGGGCGATGGTGGTGTGGGAATGCCTGCCCCCGTGGAAACTTTTACGACCGGGTATTGGCGAAATACTCGCCGCACAAGCCGATTCCTGCATTTGTGCGCACCAAAGGATTCCGTATTTTTATGGTGATGTTTATCTTCACCATGTTCGGCATACAGATGTACCGTGCTTGGGGTGACTGGAATGATATGGGACGGGTATTCTGGACGATTATACTGATTACCACGATTGTTGGCGTGGCTCTTTCATTTATATATGCTCCGAGAACATGGTGCTCGTTTTGTCCGATGGGAACGCTGTCAGCATGGGTGTCGCCTCGTAGTGGCAGACTTCCTGACAACTACCGTCGAATAATCGTGGGAGAAAAGTGTACTACCAAATGTAAACTATGTTCCGCAGTATGTCCCATGCAATTAAAGCCATACGAGAGCAGGAACGACGGAAACGGATTCCTCCATCCTGATTGTATCAAGTGTGGACGTTGCATCAAAGGATGCCCTCTGAAAGTTCCTGAAATGAAGCCATAACTTACAAAAATAACGCAGGCTCTACGGTAGATAACATTAATATAAATAAAAATAGATTATGATGAAAATTGCAATTCCGACCAGAGAAAACATGGTTGACAACCATTTCGGTCACTGTGAGTATTACACGCTCTTGAGAATAGGGCAAGACAACCAAATCCTAAGTAGCGAAATAATACCTTCTCCGCAAGGATGCGGATGCAAGTCTGACATAGCCGAGCTACTGGAGAAGATGGGGGTCAGTGTGATGCTGGCAGGAAATATGGGACAAGGGGCTTTGAATGTCCTTACTTCTCACAATATAAAAGTAGTAAGAGGTTGCTCCGGGAATATCCAAAATGTCGTAACCGATTATCTGAATGGGAAAATCACAGATTCCGGTATAGGTTGTTCATCCCATGAACATCATCATGAATGTCATGGACATAAAAACAAAGGGCAATAATGAAAAGCAAGATGCCGGTCAATATTGTCATTGACCTTGCCATGTTGGTTGCGATAACGTTGGTTAGCATAAGCGGTTTCATTTTGGAAGTTGTCATTCCTTCCCGCCATGCTGTCAGAATGCACGGTGCTGATTCATGGTGTTCGCATTTGTGTGGATTGGGAAGGCATGGATGGGGTGATGTTCACCTATGGGCAGGAGTGGCATTGATAGTTCTGCTTGCCGTACACATCCTGTTGCATCTAAATATAGTATCGGCTTTCTTTAAGAGGAAATGTCCGAACCGGACATTTCGGATGGTGCTTTATGTGTTTTTATTGATGCTGTTGTTGATAACGATAGTGCCCTGGTTCTATATGTTCCATTAAAACAGAGAAGCCAACCTATCATCAATAAGTTGGCTTCTCTGTTCATAAAGCAGGAGTTGATTATACTTGTTTCCGTTGTTTACGGTGTTCTATAAGTTCGGGGAAATGGCGTTTGATGAATTGTCCCAGCGAACAATCGTTCAGCCCGAAACGGCGGGCAATAGATTTCAAGGATTCCGAGGTCGTTTCATACAAGTTCAAGGCCTCCTTGTATTTCTCCATGCTATGAGGTGCCATTACTCTGCCGTTTTCCGTCTTTTTCATGCCTAACCTGGCGTGCAGCTCCGGCTCATGTTTCTTGAGGTATTGACGGAAGCACTCGGGATGCAGGCCGAACTCGGCGGCTACTTCTGCCGTAGTCTTTCCACCAGTTTTCAGTCGGGCTATGGCATCAGCGTATTTGGCAGCAGTGGCAGGGTTATATTTCCGAACAGACGACCAGTCCACGGGCTTGCCTTCCTCGTATGGGATACCTTTCCGCGTACAAATCAAGTCCTTGTGCCAAGTTTGCAGGTAGTCGTAGAAACCTCTTACCGATACGCCGGTCTGTTTGGCTATTTTTCGGGCGGACATGGGTGTGGTACGGTATAATTGCAATGCTTCCGCGTATTTCGTGATTGTTTCAGGGGTAGGGGCATGAAGTGTCCCTCGTCCCGTTATCTTGCCTTTGCGTTGCTGTCTTACAGCCCGTTCTCTTATCTTGATGCGATTTTCGACCAACTCCTTGTGGTAGAATATCAAATGTTGTTCCAATCCCGAGTAGGAGACGTTGCAACGCTCTGCGGCCTCTTGAACCGTGATATAACGGTCAGCACGTAATAGTTTCACTGCCTCGGTATACTGTTCCATACACACCTGCCGCATACCGCGCGGCAGGTTGTCATTTAAGCCTAAACGTTTGCGCACCTTCTCGCGCCACTCGATGATTCCGGGATAATGCGTGCGTAGCTGCCTGCCAAGGTTTGTACCGTTCAGCCCGAACCGGCGGGCGATTTGCGACACATTACATTCGATATAGTCCAGACTTCCACATGCTTCAATGGCGTCTTTGTATTTGGCCCGGGTAGCGGGAAGCTGCCCACGAAGCTGGCTCAACTTGATGTGACAGGCTTCCTCCTTGTCACAAGTAATGTCGTAACGTGCCAATAGCAGGTGGCGGTGATACAGAGAAAGGTAGCGTTGAAATCCCGAAACCGTCACTTTGCTGATACGGCAGATTTCCGCACAGGACAATCGTGTCGAACGATACAGTTCGATTGCCTGACGGTATTTCTCTTCCGTCTCCGGACGGATGCCACGGGAACGGTTGCATAGGGGTTCTTTGTTTTCGGGAAGGTTCACAACTTCTTGGCTTTGTGTATTAGGCTACTAAACAAGCAAGCCAACTTTCCTTTTTACAGAAGATAGTTGGCTTGCTTAGTGGTTGTAGATACTATTTGGTTAAGGATGAATCTTAGGGTTTTTGACGGACGGCACGAACTTTATGCAAATCCATTCTTGGTATACTTTGCGATGAACTATTCCAAGAATAAGCATTTGCATTGTTATTGTCATTGTTGGCCGTTGATGACCAGTATTGGCCACTCAAGCCAGCACCATCTGAGAACTGATTAATTGCCGGAAGATACCATTTAATATCTGTTTGTTCAGGTATGATAGCATAAGTTATTTGGTTTCCTGAACCTCCTTTGTGTATATCAAAAGCATTCAACTTAACCGCATACAGAGCGGCAAAGTTCTTGGTATCTTCATTCGAACCGCTTTCACTTACAATTGCATATCCACTATTAATCAAATTTTGTTCTCCTTCGAAGGATGTTCCTCCAACATTAGAATACAAATTCCATGTGTTAGCCTGACCATCAGTTGCAGACATCGCAGATGTCACATTGGCTATTTTACTATAATCAACGACAACTGTCATGACATCACCACTTCTGGTAATGTTTACATAATCTACCAATGTAGGCCATAATAGAGACCCCAGCCACTCAAAAAAACCAGTTGGTTGAACTTTAAATGCTTGTTTGGTTAGCCACTCTTCAATATTTTTTTCCAGCCAATTACCAGTCAAGGTCTTTTGTAAAGTAACTTTTCTATCCCATTTAAATCCATAAGGAAGTGTCAAGTTCTCTTCGAGAACTTCCCAGCCAAGGTCTCCTTGCCAATTCGGGCATTTCTGAACGACATCAACTGTTGCGGCTTCTGTACCATCCTTACTTAGGGTGAGCCTTACTGTGCGGTCGGCAGTCGAGCTATTTTCTGAAACGAACAGATACAATTCCACTTCTCCATTGCCTGATTTATCCAAAGTCTGCTGGCGTTCAACAGCCACTCCTTCTGAAGTACAATAGTCAGAATAATCACCTGTAGCATTCAGCCAATAACCATCTTTCTCGTATGAAGTCAAAGCTGATTTAATAGTTACCCAATCTTGATTAGACGTTATTGTCCAGTTTCCTTCCACGTCTTTGGCGTTTATTTTTATGGGTATAATGTCATAATGAGCATCCACTGCTGTCGGGATCTCCGAGAACTCCAACTCATATTCCGGCGTAATAGACAGCTTGTAAGTCACAGTGGTTCCCATCGTCCATACCGTATTTCCGATGGAAGCTGTAAGGGTACGTTCTTCATTATTGGCATTGACAAATACAACTTCTACCGTTGCCCCTGCAGGCAATGTCTGCGGCAGCATCATGAAGATACCTTCCGGGCTGGTGATAGCGTCTCCGTTAGCTTCAGTTCCGGTAGTCTCTTTGTTCAAGGTCTGCGAGAAATCCACAGTCGCATCACCAATAGACCATGTACCGGTAGCCATATCGTAAGTTCCGGCATTCTTGACACCTTTCAAAACCACGCTCTTTATAGAGCCGGGCTGCATCTGGCTGCCCACGGCAAAACGGACGGCGGTGCAGATGTGTTTGAAGGTAAGAGGCACAGCCGCATTATTGTTTCCTTGTATTTCATTGGTGGTAGCCACCACGATGTCTTTCTGGTCGGCAGCGGCTTCAGGAACGGTATATGCAAGAGACTTCTCTTGGGGAGAGGACGGAGTGGTCAAGCCACCGGCATCCGTTGGCGCCCAGGCATAGAATTGGAACGAATGGTCTGCTCCCGGCCAATAGTATATTTGTTCCGTGCTCCATATAGCACCGGTTCCAACGGAAGCAGCCACGTTGGAAGCATTCGTGTTCATGTAGAACTGATCCACGGGCGTACCATTCTTACTCCAGTATGCCAGCACATGGAAATTGTTATAGAAATTATCTTTGCCAACAGGCGTTGCGCGTGTCAAGGCCTGTTCGCCCTCGAAGCCGGACACGTTGATACCGTCCGAAACGATGGCACGGACACAAAGCGTGTCTGCCGAGTCGTCCGACCGCAACACGAAACGGTCTGCAGTATATCCTTCGTCATCACTACCGGCATATCCCCTTGTCTGCACGTTCTTATCGGACGATATGCCAAAACAAATGTTGTCACAGGCTTTCTCCGGATTCCCGCTTTCGAGAAAGTCCTCGTTATTGCACGAGAAAAGTAGCGTGCACAGCAACATCGTCGCCATGCCGCCCGCCATCCAACTCGGATTCTTCTTATGTACCTTCATTTCTTCTGTTTTATATTTGTTTGCCTGAAGCAATACGCCCCGGCTGTTAGTGAGTGTAAGGGGACATTCAACCCCTTACACCCTGTAGGTAGATCATCTATTCCATGGATGATAATTCCAGAATACACGATGCTAAACCGGTCTTATGAAAGATGTTGGATTAGTTGCCGCTTTGGGTTGTGGGAACGTCCAATGTTTGGTCAAGATTTTCCTCGTTCCAGTCTGTGATATCGTCAACCGTAAACTCGATAGGCTTCAACGGATTCTCCGGATCTACGATGTTCTCATGAGTCAAAGTAGCCTTGAAATCGTAGCAGTAACCAAGTTTGAGTTCAACGCCCTTGATAGTCGTGGTGTGACTGTATGCCACCCCATCTTTATTCAAAAGTACGTCACCTTGATACAGATAAGCATCGAAAGTCACAGTGTATTCTGCTGTGTTGTCAGTCGGAATCATCAGCATTTCGTTGTAGCTTTCCATTTCTGCACCGTTAGCAATGATTTCGCTGTTAGCTTCATCAGTTTTAGCATCTCCAAATGCCAATTTTACAGAACCGTTCTGTGCGCTCCAAGCATTTGTAGCACCGATAGTCAATGTACCTGTTTCCTTTGCGTTAGCGATTCTTACATTTGTGACTTTCACATTGTAACCTTCACCCACGGCATTGGCAAAAGAGAACTTCACCTTTGAAAGTTGGTGGGAGAACGTCATGCCTACTTTTGGAATATTAGTTTGTGCCAAGAATGCGTCATCGCATACAACAGCGTTAGGAGCCGCATGAAGAAGGTCAACTGTACCGTCGTTGGTGAATGCGACCTCCATGCCGACCTTTCCATCAGCCAAAGTCACGTTTGATACATTGTCCTTCTGAGCAGCTGGAGCAATGGCACCGAAAGTGTAAGTGTTACCGGCTACCCAATACTGCAAGGGGGTATAAGTCCAGGTCGGTGCGGAAACCGTGGTACCATTGAAAATCTGACCTGCCTGTGTGAAACCGTACACGGCGAAGTCTTCCAAAGTTTCTGTTGTGAAACTCGGGTCCACGATACTGCGTGTTCCGTTGTTCACGAACGCATTGCTGAAACCGATGGCCTTAGACTGGGCCATTTCCACTGTCTCGTCGTTGCTGCAGCTTGCCAACATGGCTGTTGCCGCCAAACCAATCATAAATAACTTCTTCATTTTGATTAAAATTAAATTGTGAATAAAAATGTTTTGATAACTCTCTATGCAAATCAAAGAGGGAGTTCTATGTCCTCGTAATCTCCCCAGTCTTCCACGTCCACGTCGAAGCCGGAGCCGCCTTCCGTACCCTCTTCATCGGATATCTCGATGCCCTTCACCACGATGACACCTCCCTGCGGTTGCGCCGCCACCTGGTCGGTCACGTCGAAATCGAACGACTTGATTTTTCCGTTCTTCAAGCGTACTTCCAGATTCAGCCCGTACTTGCGTTCGGCCCTTGTCCCGTAGTGTTCGTTAGGGAAATCAGGTATTCCGAAAGAACGCACCAAAGCCTGTGTGCCGAAATCTTCCACCGTACAATCATACAGCACGGTAGCGGCTTCATCTGACGTGTGTCCGCTGTTCAGCCATACCGCCTGCGCCATACCGGCCAAGGCTCCGCGTGCCAGAGACACGTATTCCACCCCGTGGCTGAACTCGTAACGCACCAGATAGGTGAACACCAGCGGGTGCATGGTGACAGGTATCACGTCGGTCTCGGTCGAGCGTTCCGCCACGTATGACTCCATGTAACTGCCGTAAAGCATATCGGGCTGGTTCACCGTGTTCTCGTCTTTCGTGTCCATATAAGAATTACCGAGATAAGAGGAACGGGTACGGGTTCGCGTGGTGGCCTTTGCCGAAGCGAACGACTGCATCTCGTCGAACACGATGTATTCCGTGTCGTTGTTGTAGAACAGCAGGGAGTGTTCACCCGGACGCATATAAACGACATCCCCCTCGGGAGCTATGTTGATGATCTCGTCCGAACCGTCCGCGTTGTACACCTGCACGCGCAATCCATCCGGTATTCCGGGTCGCAACGCGTCGTATTCCATACCGAACGATTCCTGCCACGTGGGATAGTCTTTCCAGTCCGTACCGTCCTCGTAGGTGTATTGCCATTCCTTTTCATATTCCGCTTCTATGCGCACCTCCGATTTCGGGGCATGCGGGTCGTGGTCAAAACACAAGTCCTTGTGCTCGCATGACGAAAGCAGCATGAGCATTCCCGCGAGCAGGGGAACGTATTCCATTACAGTGTATATCCTTTTCATTTCACGCCTCCTTTCTTGTTGTTGCTGTTGCCTCTTCCAAGAAGCCATACCAGAGAGATTTCCGCCTTCGTGGGACCGAACCAATGGCGGTTTTTAGTGGCCTGCCATACATAGTGACCGTCCAAGGGGATGTACGTGTAGTATTTTCCTCCCCAGTAGCCCACGCCAAGCGTGAAGTCGATGTTCAAGCGGTTTGCAACGGGCAGCGAGTAACCGTATTCCACGCCTGCCGCGTAGTTCGTCTTGTCCCAGAGCGTTCCACCGGGTTCACCGCCCATGTAACCTTTTCCTCCCCATTCGAAATCATAAGTGAACGCCTGTCCGTAGATTCCTATATGGTGTCCTTGCAGTGGTTTCTCATGGGCTTTTTTCCCGAGCCAGTAGCGCACGGCAAGGTCACCTCCATAGATGCGCCAGTAACGGTGGTTGCTGTTCTTTTTCCACCAGCCGTACATCCAGTTTCCACTGATTGACCAGTTCTTGCCCAAGTAAAATTCCACCCCGATATTGGGAACGGCCAGCACGTCATAGAGCATGTTGGTCTTGAGGGCCATGTAGAAAGGTTTTGAGGTTTCAGGGGAAACCGCCACGACCGTGTCCGCTTTCTCCACAACGGCTGTCGTGTCGGCAGGAGCCGGCACAATCGGTTCTTCCTTGACAACCGTTTTTTCCTCGATTACCGGTTTTTGACGGACTGTCACGAGAATGACACTGGCGTTGCGGATTTGGTCAAAGAAATGTTTGTGCATGTAATGCCAGCTACGGCCATATTGCAGCTCCATCAAGTGTTTCTTGCGGCTGTCAACCAGTACACCCTTATTATCATAGGTAAATTCGGGCACGTTGCGCAACACGTCCACCGCCTCTTCCTTGTGGGGCATGTCGGACACTTCGACCAACTCGGCGAGGCGTTCCCACGCGATAAATCCCTCGGGACGTGAAATGATACCGTCCGGAAGCGATACGCGTTCACGTACATAACGCTCCAAGGAATTGCGGCGTTTTTCCGCCAATTCCCTGTTTATGGCAAAGCCGCCCTCGGGTGAGGCGGAACCGCAGAAAGACACCCCGACCAATTCGAGCGTGCTGTCTTTTTTCACACTTTCCAGAAACGACACCACTTCGGACAGGCGCGCGGCGTTGTTGCCGTAAGCCGTGTCCAGTGTCGAGTTGCCGACCGGAAATCCGATACAGACCTCCTTCCGGCTCTCTTGCCCGAACACCTGGATGCATCCGAGCAACATGAACGCTGATACTATTAAACCTCTCATGTGCATATTCTTATTTTACGACTTCTCTTCTTCGTAAGAGAATGAATTTACAGCCCAACAATTTTTACTCCTTGCAGAAGTACCTCATCTTACCACGTTTCATCCGTTTTTAGGGGAACTACTGACCCAAACTACTCACTGGTATCTTTGAATACATTTATATTCTTATTCCGTTTTCACTCTGGAACGTGAGTATGTCCCATAAACGTCTGCAAACCGATATCTCTCTTTTCAAGAGAAATATGAATTTATTTTGTGTCTAATTATCAGACTTTTTAGGCTGTTTGTACAGTGTAAAAAGTCTGATTTTGCTCAATCAATTTCTATTTTGTTTGGATATTCCCGGAAAAAATGCCCTGTAAGTTGTTATTTTATTTGTTTTTGTTTGGTTGTTTCTTGCATTTTGGGTAATTTTGCAATGTGAAATATTTCTCTTGAAAAGAGAATTAGAGATTTGCACAACAGATATCTGCGTATTCTACTTATCCGATTATATCAAACTGAAGATATTTCTATTTTAAATAGTAAGAGCTATAAAGCCTTAAGTATTTGCTTGTTTGCTTTATCAACAGCAGATGTATCCAGAGAAGCGAGATAAATGCGGGTGGTCTTTTCGGAATCATGTCCCATCGCTTCGCTGATGATTGCAAGCGGAATGTTCTTGCTCCGGGCTATGGAAGCCCAACCATGTCTTGCAACATATGTTGTCAATGGGATTGTCAGTCCCAGCTGTTCACCCAATCTTCTTAGTTTGTCATTGACCAAGTGCGCCATGCTCTTGTACTGCCTTCGTGCGTCCACATCCATATTCTTGATAATGGGCAACATATAGGGAGTGTCTGCGATGTCGTATTTGTCGATGATTTCCTGCATGGGCTTCTCCCATTTGATGGAGAGCTGCTGCCCGGTTTTCTGCCTGCGATAAGAGAGTATTCCGTTCTGAAGATCTTTTTTCTTGAGAAATGCCATGTCGATAAATGACATTCCACGTGTGTAGAACGAGAACATGAAGACATCCCTTGCAAAATCGGTTGCCGGAGAGAGAGTCAAATCCAAATCCCGGATCTGACGGATGATATTCAACGGAACAGCCCGTTTGACCGTCTTGTCAATACCCGTATAAACATGCTTGAACGGAGAGCGTTGCACGGTCAGTTCCTTTTCGACAGCCCGGTTGTAGATGGCCCGCAAGCCACGCATATAATAGGATGTGGTATTAGGACATACTCCGGTCGCTTTCAGGAAGTTTTCATAGCGCACCATCAAATCCGAATCCACTTCATCGAGAAGTACATCATTCTCGCCACAAAAACGCTCGAAACTCCTGATGACAGTCGTGTACCGTTCAGCGGTACGGGGTTTCCCAATCTGTTCCATCTGCCGGATAACCTCACGGGCAAAAGAAATGAAGCCCTCACCCTCCGAAGGCGTGAGGTAGTATTTCAGTATATCACCGGCGGTATAGTCCTCACCTGCGCGTTCCAGGTGCGCGATAATGTTCTTGAACCGTTTGGTGTTCCCGTACAAAATCTCTTTCAGTGATGCGAGATAATTGCTGCGGCTATCTCCAATCCCAGGCGGAAAAACGATTTCCGCATGAACGGCATCCCATTCACAGGGATATACCTTGTAACCGGTATTGACTTGCCGGGCTACGCGCCCGTGAACCACTTGATAGAACAATGTGCCTTCTTTCGTCGGAATAGAAGATGCACGAAATTTCACTTTCATTGTTGCCATTGCTGTTTTTTTTAAATTGATTATCTGTTATTTAATAAGAAAACCTCCGCTTAGAAAGCGAAGGTTTTCTGTGGATCTTTTTCAACCGGACACATATCCCGTAGCTTTCCGGCCTGTAACTGTTTCTTTGTCTATTCCGACATTGCTCCCGATTTTTTCAAAAGGAGTTCCACTTTTGTATGACGGTTGGCTTCTATTGGCACGTAATCGGCAATTCCACCTTTGCTTGCTTGGGTTATGCAATCAGTCGGAATACCTCGACGTTCCAGTTCGGTGGCGATGTAAGCGGCTCGTGATACACTCAACGAATCGTTAATGTCTGTCGTGCCTGTTGAATTGTCGGCTGCGCCTGTCACCCTGACGGACAAACCGTATTTTTTCGCCACACGCGCCAATTCGTCAAGGTTGAGCATCTGCGAGGCATCCGTCAAGTGTGCCGAATTGAGGGAGAAGAAGAAATAAACCGGAGAACCGATACATTCGCTTCCTCCAGATGCAAGGGCGGCATATCTTCCGGATGTGAATATGGTATCGGAAAGATTGCCGTTCCCTCCTCCGTTTTCATTGAAGCCGGACGTGCCGTTTCGATTAGCAGCCGTCAGGGTGTCTGCCCGTGCATTTCCGTATAAATTCTCGCCCTTAAGAAACGACGTTCCGTCCCAATGCCTGTTTCTCAACCTCGCCCGGAGCGAATTTAATCCGCTGTAATTGTTCACGGGATATTGGCGTCCGGTGGCTTCCCCGTTCCCGAACAGGTGGTTGTACGTGTCGAGCAGGCCTTCGATTTCCAGAATCTTTTTCAATTCGGCAAGCGTCCGCCTGTCCTGATCGATACGCCCCTTGGCACGGTTGTTCTCCTCCGACAGGAAGTTCGCGTAGTCCGTGAGCCATTCGTCCCTGCGGATGTAGGACGTTGCGTCTATCGCACGCTTCCATCCGGTCTGCCCGATGTGGAACGTGAAGCCTGCAGAGAGCGACAGCATGTGGTCGCCGAGACGGTTCGCCCTGCCATACCCGTCGAAGTCCTGGAACGTGGTCATGCCGGAGAGTTCCAGCATGGCGCTTACCCGTTTGGAAATACGGTATTGTCCCTGCACCCCGTATGAGATGGCAAAGGGATTGTGCCCGTTAGTAGCGTGGTGCAGCAAACCGACACCCGCAAAAGGTGCGAGGCTCCAGCGCACTTGTTCCTTCCGGGCATATCTGCCACCAAGCACATTCCACAACAGATCCGCATGGATGTGATGGTAGTCCTGTGTGGACAACCGGGCATCCTTAAACTGCAGACCGCTGTAGTTTATCCGTGCGCCGACAGAGGGTGTGAACCACTTGCCGACGGCGAGGCTGTACGACGGTTTCAGCCGTCCGAACAAGTCCTCGCAACCGAGCGGCGTACCGAGAAAAGCGGTCGTGCCCCCGGCAATACTGACAAACCAGTTGCCGCTTCCGCGCATCGGGAGTACCACTCCATCGAGATAGACCGGCTGCGTCGGCTGGAGCAGTTCCGCGGCAGCATGACGGGATGTGTATCGTACAGTGTCCTCTTGTGCAGACTGTGCTTTTGTCTGTGCCTGCACGGTGCAAAGCATTATAAAAATGAAAATAAGTTGTTTCGTCATATATTGATGATTTTATCTGTTACACTTTTGATTTATTTAAGACTATCTGCCATTTACCGCTTAGGCTTTTTGCCGATACCCGGCCGCATCATGCGGCTCGCCATCCTCATGCAACGGAGCGCCCACGCCCGGTTGTCCTCGTCCTCGTCGCGTCCCCAAGGCAGGTCGCTTTTGCTACCTCCTCCGCCATGTGTTTCGGCAAACGTGGTGGCATCATCGACCATGCCGAGGAACAACAATGTTGCGCAGTGCATGACTTCCGTACCTTGTTCCGAGATGGACTGTACGAGTGTGTCGTCAAAGAGTTGCCGTTCCGACATATCCATTCGTGCCGACACGCTCCGGAACTCGCTGACCACACTTTCCAGTAGGGCATCCTTCAACAGGCTGTCCACTTTGGAATGGACGTCATGCGAATACCGGTAGGCTTCCTCCTTGAGTTCCTCCGTGCGTTCCTCGATGGCACTCATGTTCTCTTTCAGGTCAGCGAGCTGTCGGTCAGCCGCCTGCAACTTCTCCTGTTTGTCTGCCAGTTGCCGGGTGATTCCTTGCAGTTCTTTCTCCAAACCTTGAACCTGTACGGCCAATTGCACTGCATCCCCTTTATTTGCTTTCAGGTCGCTTTCGGCTGCCAATAGCTGCGCCTCCTTTTCGGCTTTCGCCTTTTCGAGGTTCTCGACCATCGTGGTAAGTCCCTTGACCCTGCGTTCTGCCAGCCGGATGTCCGATTGAAGTTCCGACAACGCCTTCCGGTGACGGTCGATATTTTCCTCGATGTTCGTACACTCTTGGGAAAGCATACGGCGGTATTCCTCGGTCGTGCGGTGTCGTGCGCCGGTCTCGGCGACACTTCTTCCTCTCGACATTCCCCATTTCGTATTGACTTCGGCGAAAAAGTCGGTATGGAGCTGTTTCATCCGTTCGCTGTACTCGAACTTGTCCTTTCCGGCGAATATCTCCTTGTACGCAAACTTGCCGTCCTTGATTGGCAGAAGCGTACAGTGGACGTGCGGGTTCAGCTCGTCCAGATGTACAATGAAGGCGGCTATATTCTGCTCGCCGTATCTGCGGCTCACGAACGAATAGACATCCTTCGCCCAGCGTTCGATGTCTTCTTTCCTTTTGATGCGTGAATTGTCCGCGCCTTCCTCAAAATCCACCTGCTGCGTGCCGAACGCCAGCTCGTGCATCCGCTCTCGCGAACCTCCGAAGATGATGTTCACGACCGTGCGGTATTTCGGCTCCACCAGCCCCTCATTGGGGTCCTTGATGCCACGATGTTTCAAGATGTCGGCCATCCGTTCGGGAATGCTCCGGCTCGTGTCTATGGGGCGTATTTTACCACCGGGAGCAATCTCGAAGTTCAGCTGTTTGCGCGTCGGGTCGTAATTGCCCTTTTTCATGGCGTACTTTTCCGCCTTTTCGCTGCGGTTACGCTGATGCTCGTTGCTTTGGGCGGTGGTGATGCCTTTCGACACCTGCACATCGAGCACTTGTTTTGCATTTGCCATACTGTTCTCGTGTTGTTTCGGCCAATCCTCCGTGTCCCAGCTTGCTGTTCCAGAGGACACCCTTCCCACCGACGTAAGGCAGGTGGGGTATTAGGCTCCCCCTTCCCTTTGTTCCGTGGCAGGCGGGCAAGCCCGCGTGCCTGTTATAAACGGCAGGATTCCTGAAGGGGACCAAAGGCGGATTGTCCGGGGTTATACATTCGGTTTGCGGTCTCCGGTCTGGTACGCCGCTTCCTGTGCCCTCGCGGCGAGCGCTATGAAGGGATTGGAAAGCGCATCGAAAATCTCCCTGTCGTCATCGTCGAGATTGTCGTCATCCTCCGCTTCGGGATCGAGAATATACTTGGCGAGTATTCTCGAGATTTCAACGATACCCGTCCAGTCTCCGTCGAGGTGGGTACGGAAGTGGTCCAAAAATTCCGAACCGTTGTCGAACCTTCGCTTGCGTAGTGCCCGCTGCATGGCGGCATGGGCGATACACCCCAAAGCGGTCGTGCAGATTCTTATGGCCCGTTCGTCATCACTCGCGGCCAAATTGACAGAGGAGAAGTTGTCCGGTTTCGGGCAAATGCCGGGTACGCCTGTCTCGGTCATTGCCTGACGGACGAGCCGCTCGCACTCGTATCCGATGTCATCGAGTTCCGCTTTGCCGATTACCCAGTCGGACAATACCGTACGCAGTTGGTCGGCAAGGCCGGGTGTCTCCTGTACATTGGGCGAATCCGCAGCGTGTCCGGTTTGCAGGGGCATGGTGATGACGACGCTTTTCGTCAGCCGGGTGCGTTCCAACTGTCCGAGTGCTTCGAGCGTGTCCAGAAACGAACGGACAGTGGCACGGTGCCAGTGCCACTCCGAGGCGAGGTCGGAAACGGTTACATGACACTGGCAGGGACGGAGTTCATAGTCCACCTTTCTTAAAAAAGGGGATACGAAACCTGCCAGCGATTTGTCCAGAAGGTCCGCGTAGGCTTCCGTCCTTGTCTTTCGCTCGCCGACTTTTTCCTTGAGGTAGTCGAAAACCTCTACGTTTGCCAGTATGGAGGCCGGCATTTCATTTTCTTTTTTCATTTTGATTCTTTTTTTGATGGTTTGTCATTGTGAAAGTTGTCCGGGTCTATCGGGTCGTCGTTGTCCGCTTCGTGCGGCAACTTCGCGTGATGATTGTCGTGATAGCTTTCGGCAAATGTCTCGGGGTGCTTGACCCACTTGAAAATCTTATCCATGTCGTTTTCCTCCCATTCGGACATGATCCGCACGGAAGGATAGAACAGGGCTGCCAGAAGAACGAAGGCGATGGTAACGGCCAGCGTGTGCAGATGCGGTATGCCGGCGATGACCACTGCCACGAGCGCATAGATGGCGAACGCACGCGGCCGATCGAGCAGGTAGCGCAGCCAGCGGTCCGTCCGTCTGTAAGAGGCCAGTGCGGCACACACGATGGTCGAGAACACGATACCAAACTCGCCGGGGTGTCCATTGGTATAGACATAGTGGTACAGGAACAGTACGGTGAGCAGCACCCACGTGTGGAGTTTGCGGGCCTTTTCGTTGCGGACCATTCTCTCGTAGAACCTGTCCATGAAACGGCGGTTGCTCTTGTACAATGCCGATGTTATGCTGGCAGGCATGGCGAGAAACAGGAATTGCAGTATAATCCAAGTCATAGATAATATGAGTTTGATAGTATGTTAAGTGGGCGGACCACAAGTTCGAGACGGATAACGCCGTAGGTGGCCAGCCGGATAATGACTTCGGCATCTCCTGCCGAGAGGTAGCTGTCGCCTTTCTTGATACGGGTCTTGAACGAGGCGTCCTGCTTTCGATAGGTGGCCAAAGCCTTGTCCAGTTCGTGTTCGGGAACCGTCCACGTCGTGCCCTTCTCGTATGGGGCGTGGTCCTTGTAGGCACGCAGTACCAGCGTGCGGGAAACGAGGTAGTCGGTACGGGTGCGTCTCTTGATGACATGTTCCTTGTAGAGACTGTCATCGGCAACCTCTATCCATGTACGGTACGTGTCGATGCAGAATACCAGCTGCCGGTAAATCGTATTTCGCATGGTCCGGTGTTTCAGAAAAAATCAATCAGGACATCCGCATGGTCTTTCTTGTACTTGAAATGCCCGCTCTTGGAGTGCAATTTCAAGTCAAGGCAGAGGTCCCCGTACATCATTTCCAGCGAATCATAGACAGTCGCGGTGATATGGCGCACCTTGCCGTCCGCCTCCGTCCTGGCGTTGATTTTGAACATCTGCCCGAACGCGGGGTTTGAATAGGCGCAGGTGCTATGTCCGAAATTGCCCGATCCGGCAGGGATGTGATGATAAAGCGTAATCAGCTCCATGTCGTCCTCGAACATGTCCATCACCTCCTCCAAGTCGTAAGGGTCCCGCAACGGGAACGTGAGCAGCACGTAGTCGCCGTAGAACTTCGGCTCTTCCATTGTCGTGATGTTGAGCAGCCGGGGCAGCTGCAGGGGAACGGACGCCATGAAGTCGTCCAGAAAATGTCGTAGCATAATCATATCATGTATTTTGTTAGACTTTGTTTTTACAGCGTGGCGATGTGGATTTCGATGAGCATACCGGGCAGCTCTTCCAGCCTGTCGTTCTCCGAGGGCAGGATTTTACGCAAAGCGCCGAAAGCGCCGGGCGTTTCCGTCGCTATCCTGTCGAGCGCCTCCTTGTCGCCGGGTGAAAGCAGCGTGAGGCAGAAAGTGTCCAGTGAGGCGTATGGCTGGAGAATCATCCAGATGAAGGCATGGGCTTGTCGGGATGTGGTGACATCGCCCCGCTGTACGCCGTCAAGGCAGGCCCGTACATTCTGTATTACCCGCCGGTTGGCGCGCATGGCCATGTATATCATGGCTTCCTTGTAGGTGATTTCCTGCCGTTCGGCAGCACGGAACACCTCGGCGCAGCATTTTTCCGTATCGCGGGTGATGTCGGACAGGTCCATGTCGTCGTAATCGTTCAGGCGTGCAAGGAAAGCACGGAAAAGGGCATCCTCCTTCTCGATGAACCGGGTAAGGTCACTATGCCCGTGTATGCCCTTGCGCTGTGTCTCGGAGAGAAGCGTGCGGTACGCCGACAGGAGCTGTTCCTTGCCGCCCCGGTATGCCATGCGGCTGTCCAGTGAGGCGAAGAACGGGCGTATTTCCTGCGCGGAGCGATGCAGCTCCCCGTCTTCGGCGTATGGAGAGAAGCGTTCTTTCAGTGCCAGCACCTCTTGATAGGTGCGCGGTCTCGACAGCGCCAGACGGGAAAATTCCATACGGATGGAATCGTGCAGCAAGAGGCACTCTTTGCGCGTATCGGTGTGGGAACGCCACAGCGTGTCCCGTCGGATATGTGCGGACACGGAATCCCTGACCGCCTGCCATTGACCGAGACGTGCCGTCAAGTCCTCGAAAGATAGCCTGTCCTGTGTCCGCAGTTCGGACAGGTATTCCCTGTATATTCCGGCAGGGGTGTCTTGGGTTTCGCCGTATGGTTTTCCACTTTCCCCGCCGCATGATGTCAGGGTGAAAACGGCAGCCGGTACGGTACAGGTTCCGATAGCGAAAAGTATAATCTTTAAGTATGATATTCGATAAATCATATTTTAATTTCATATTTTGGCTGCAAATCTATGTATTATTTTCAAGACATCTATCACTCAGTCCCGTTTTTTGCCAATTTTTCAATATTATACTTAATAGTATGATTTTCAATGAAAACAAGTGAAAGAAAAAGGGGCTGAAAAGGGTGTAAAGTTCAATTTTTCGACCAAAGTTTGATGTCAGGTAAAATAAAACTCTTATATTTGCACTTGTTATCATAGCAATATAGATGGTATGGCAAAAGTCGGTTATATATTCAAGGCGGATCTTTACGAGGGATTCGACGCGGACAAAGAGTGGATGCAACAGTACGGGTGCATACAGATAGTAGAGGAATCGGTTGAACACGAGTCGCTCCGGCCTCAGTGGAAACAGCTTATCTCCAAGCTCGAACGTGGAGATGAGATCGTGGTGCCCAAGTTCAGCAATGCCGTGCGGGGGTCGCGTGAGCTGGCCTCGTTCATCGAGTTCTGCCGCATCAAGGTCGTGCGTATCATCTCCATCCATGACAGGATAGATTCAATGGGAAAGATGTTCCCCGAGACGACGGCTGTCGATGTGCTGAACATGCTGGGGGGACTTGCAGAAGAGGTAACGGTGCTGCGCAACTCGTCCGCCCATGCCATGCAGCTGCAACAGAACATACGGACGCCAATAAAGACGGCAAAGGTCATGGAGCAGAAAGACCGGGAGAATACCATCGTGGACATGTATAACAACGGCCATTCGATTGATTCCATCCTTGCCGTGAGCGGGTACAACAGCCGCAGCTCGGTGTTCCGCATTCTCAACAAGTACAAGGTGAATCTCAACCGGGGCAAGTTCAGCGGCCCTTTGGGAAAAAGAAAAAAGAAAGGGGATAACGGTCTCGCGGAAGAGCAGCCGGACTAACAGGTGCGTAAGCGCCCCATGTCGGGGGATGCGCTCTATTTATTTATTTATGTAACTACATAATCCTATAATTATATAAGTATATAATATACTGCAATCCGTACATTATCGTCATGATGGTGTGCGGATTTTCTTTGGTATATTTGTCATCACACTGATTATCCGACTATTACCTGTGATTATACTCTATATAATTATATAATTGAATAAAATAACAAATATATAATTACATATCGCTTTTTCTTGGTAAAACGGATAGAAATCACTATCTTTGCAAGAGGAAAACAATAAAGGAAACATATAGCGATGAAGAACAAAATCGTCATATTCAGCAACATCAAAGGGGGCGTCGGCAAGACAACGCTCTGTGCGCTGTTCGCGAGCTATCTGGTAGAGCGGGGCTATCCCGTCATGGCAATCGACGCGGACTTGCAGGCATCGTTGTACCGCCACCGCAAGCGTGAGAAGGATGTAGCCCCGGAGACACCAATCCCGTGGAACGTGAACTTGTTGGACACGGCAAACAGGGAACAACTGGAGCTCGTCATGGCCAAACTGAAAGAAGTGCCGGGGATTGTCCTCATAGACTGTCCGGGTAACTTGAACGACCGCAATCTGGAATACATCTACAAGTCGGCGGACACGGCTATCATCCCTATTTCGTTCGACGCGGACACCGTGGACGCGACGGGGATATTCGTAAAGGCGTTGAAAACCGTGTCGGCGGCAGACCTCGTATTCCTGCCAAACCGTATCAACACGTCCGAGAAGAAATCGGAGGAACTGCGGCAAAGGGCACAGACCACCGAGTTCCTGGGGCTGGTGGGGACAGTCATGCCGACGGTAAAGCAGAGCGTGGCCGTCAAACGGTACACCACCCTGTACCCGCTGGAGAAAAGCCAGCTCGCGGCAGTCGAACCTTCATTCGGAAAAATCATCGAGGCACTTCATCTTAACAAATAGGTACTATGGCAAAGAATAACAGACCGACAATAGACAATCCGCTGGCAAGTATGGGGCTTGATGACATTGTTCGCGGTATAACCGCTTCCGGAAACGACACGGAAGCCGGAGTTGAGAACGCAAACGACCCCCCGGAAACACCGAAGAAAACGGGCAAGTCCCGACGTGGCGGCAAGAAGGCTTTCGAGGAGAACCTCGTCAAGTACACGGGCATCAACGAGCAAGGCATCGCCATCTGGCTGCCAAAGGAAGTCAAGAAGAAACTGGAGCTTATCCGTGTCAATGCGAGCCGTAACATTCCGCTGCGGTCTCTGGCGGCAGCCATTATCATGTCTTATATCGAAGAGAACGAGGACAGGCTCAACGAGTTGTGAAACAAAAGCATATAAATATGTAATTATATAATTATTTAATTGTGTAATTGCATATTTCAATAAATATATGATTAAATAAAAATGTATAGTAGTATGGAAATAATAGTGATAATCGCCGTGTTCTGGGTTGTGGGGAAAATCCTCAAAGGGATATTCGGCGGCTTCAGCAAGAGTGACTACAGGCGAGACCAGTGACAGGCCGACATGGTGGTATAGCAGACCGAGGGAATCCGCAGGGAATCGAATGCTTCCGCAAGGTTTCGGGAGTGACCAGTGTTTATCCGGGGGCCTGTTCCGTTCGGATGTAAATTTTCGGCACGTCGATCATGGAAGATAAAGTGATAATCATTACCTTTAACACAAAATTCATAATCTAAAAATTTCTGGCAGTATGACAAAAGCGGATATTGTAGCCCGGATTGCACAGCAGACCGGAGTGGAAAAGGCGGTTGCAATGACCGTCGTGGAAGCATTCATGGAGACCGTGAAGGATTCGATGGTCGCGGGAGACGAGGTGTTCCTGCGCGGGTTCGGCAGCTTCATCATCAAGAAGCGGGCGAAAAAGGTTGCCCGAAATATATCGAAGAACACGACTATCGTGATTCCGGCTCACTCAGTCCCTGCGTTCAAACCTGCAAAAACATTCCTTGAGGCGGTAAAAGAGGGAAAATAAGAAGAATAAGACTATTGGTGGGAACCGTCTATGAAACGGTGTTCCGTCCACCAGATAATGAATGCCGTAACCATCCTTGAAGGATGTGTTGCGGTATTTGTTTATTGGGCGGGTATAAAGGGAAACGGGTAAAAAGGTATAAAAGAATGGCCTCCAAGGGAGATATAAATGGACGGTCACGGTAACAGGTTCAGGACACATCTATTCCAATGTATCCTGAATCCGTGTCTGTCGTTACCTGTATCGGAAGTTTAGGCTACCCATTTGTAACCTTCGTCCGTCAGTTCAAGGCATTCCTCTATGTCCGGATTTACAAAGAACACGATTTCAAAGGCTTCACGGCTTCCACCATCGGGTATCGTCATGTCGATTTCACCATTTTTGAAAATCCCTCTGCCCACATTGAACCCCAAGTCTTCATCTGCGTAGGCGTAGTGAAACTCAACCTCTGGGAATATCTCGGAAAGTTTTTGAATAAGCAGCGGCACACTATCCCAAGCCGTGTTAAACCAAAGGAGGTTCGGCTCTTCAAAATATTGGTCGTAGGCATTCCATTTTGTGCCCCAAGTGGCAATAGACCACTCGTACCAGGTTGGATAACCGTATTTTTCGATATTGCTCAGGTATGACGCTCCAAGCTGCAATACCTCTTTTCTTCTCTCTTCCTGCAGTTCTTCCACCCGTTGAATGGCTTTCAAATCATCTGGTGTATAGAACGGCTTTCGCTGCATTGCGGCGAGATATTCCATTCCCAGTTTCCCATCGCTGGATGCGTCAATCAGCAGTTCTTCGGGCATGGGGATAATTTTGTTGAAGTCGATGTAGCAAGGCGTACCGTCCTCCTCGTTTTCTCCTTTCAGGAAATTCATTACTTTCTGTACCGTTTCGCTGTCCGCTTTTATTTCCAAACGGTTTGTTACATGATTAGGCATAATTCTGTTTTTTAATTTGTTAATACTTTTTTTTTATTTCACCCTCCTGTCGGCTCTTTATCTCCTGAACCGTTTTTGGGTTTTACGGATGCGGTACACGGTTGTCGGGATAACTTCATGCGGTGGCTTTTCCTGCCAAATTACTCTTGCGCAGGAAGGAAGAATTTTGCAGGAAATGTACTTCAAGCCACCGGATCAAGTGCGACAACCTACCTTTGCATCTGATAAAACCAAACCGGTGACAGGATGAAGGGCAAAAGGGAGAAACACGGAAGGCAGAAACTGGTATAAGGGATGGGGGCTGAAGATAAAAAGGAAATATGGCCGGTTAAAAAAGGAGGATAGCCGTCTGCAGGAACATATAAAAGAGGACGGTTTGGCACTCCGGACATAAAATAACGAATACCACAGCCATCACGTAATGACGGTTGCGGTATTTGTTTGTTCGGCAGTGGTTTCCCGATTCGGCAACCACAGCCTTTGTTCAGGCTTCGCTAATCCGTAACATCATAGAAATAGGATAGCTCTTCATCTTTCAGATTATCCGCTGCATACTGGTCGGCCTGTATGTAGAGAGTGTTGTAGAGCGTTGCATATTCCGGCTTATTCTCGTGGTACTGCCAAATTTTGTGGTTAAGCACCATCACCAGCTCGGTAAGGTACTTGTAGTCTTCTTTCCACTCCTTGAAAGCACGGTTGAATGTGTCTTGAATGGCTGACAGTCCAAATCGGTCGGCTATTGAAAAATCATTCCAAAAGGTTGTTTGCAACTCGTACCCGTTCTCTTGCATAAATTCTCTGAATGTCATATCGTTTCAAATTTTAAGATTGATTTTTTTGTTTTCCCTCCGATACATTTCTGTACCGAAGGCTGATTATTTTTCTGCCCGAAGGATTGGTGGCAGGCCCGGGCAAGGAGGACGCGGAAAATACGCTCGCCAACGTGTCGGGGAGGAAGATTTTCCGGCGGCAAGCGCAAGTGGTACTTGACAGGGCTGACGACCGACAATCGAACTTCGCAGAGAAAATAACCGGGCTTGCGGAATGGAATATGGGGGAACAAGTGTGGAGAGAATAAAACAGAGGGATAGTGAAGAATGTAAAAATGGGCCACCGCTCCGTAGCGGGATGTACGCAGGGACATCCGGCGGGGCATCCCGGAACAGGCACGACTGACGGTTCTGTTACAAAAGTAGACGGGCCGCGCTTTGTCGGTCACAAGAAAGAATACCGCAATCGTCTTTGTGACTGCGGTATTCTTACGGGTGATACCTTATGCTGCCTTGTCCGGCTTCTCCAGCTTGCGTTGCCTTGTTTTCCAGCCGTACACGTCGGCTACATACGGATAGAGGGAACGTGTTCTCTTGCGGAAACCCTGCTCGTCGATTTCACGGTTGTAGATTTTCTCGGCGATACGTTCCGCTTCTTCACGGTCTTTGGCAACCCTGTAGAGGACGTAGTTCGTGCCGTCGTGGTGGGTCATCCGGCTCCGAATGTTATAGCCGTCGCCGTACCATTCCGCATATTCGCACGAGGATTTCAGAATATCGGCGATGTTGCTTCCCAAAATCTGGTAGCCTTGCCTCCGGCCATGCCACAGCCCAAGGTCTCCGAACACGATAATAACGCCGTCCACCTGTTTGTTCAGGTTGCACCGTTCATCGTTCAGCCAGTTATAAACTTCTTCCACCCATTCTTCATCGCTGACCTCGTAGCTGTCATCGTCCAGCATTTCCCGTTGGGTATTTTGATAATCCTCCTTTGCAGCTTCGTTCAACAAGTCGTCGCTTGTCCAAATCATTTGTTTCATACGTTTTGAATATTAATGTGTTACTTGTTTTTTATCCCTGTTGTCGGAGGCTTTACCTCGTCCGGCGGGATTCGATTTTACATGCGGGACACAAGGCGAAAAGGCGGGAACAAGGCAAGGAGGAAGCGGCAGTCCCGGACGGTTCATTTGTGTTAAAAAGTATTAGCGAGCTTGAGAGTTGATGGTTATTAATCGCAAATAAAGCCGCGCCTTGCCGGTTCACGCCTGCCTTAACTTTGCAGGGAAAATCAATGGACGGCGGCGGGTAAGCGGAGAATGGACGGAGTGTATAAAAGCAGTGATTCTGCGGCACGGCAACGAGCAAAACAAAAGCGGTCCGGAGACCGCTCTGTTCTGGATAAGGCAGGAATTACTTCTTGCCCTTTTTCTTTTTCGGTTCCGCAGGAGCTTCCTCCTTCTCGACAGCCGGATAGAACTTGACAGCGGTCATCACGATGCGGTTGTGTTTCACGCCGCCTTGGTCGGCCCACTCTTCGGGCTTGAAGTAGCCCTCCACGGTGAGCAGCGTGCCTTTGGTGAGCTGGTCGAACGACCCGGCATTCTCGTTTTTGCGCCACGCTTCCATGTTCATCAGGGCGGATACGCGGTTGGTGTCATCGCCGTTCTTCTCCTGACGGGCGATTGCCAGAGGGAAACGTGCTACACTTGCGGTGGTGAACTGGCGGATTTCAGCGTCTTTTCCTACGAATCCGGTTACTACGAAATTGTTCTCGATCTTTTTCATTGCGATTGTTTTTTGAAGTTAATGAATCATTTTTACGGTGCCGAAAAAGTAGGTGCAGCAAAGGGAATGCACCAAGGATAACGCATAAATACTCTTTATTTTGAGGCGCAGCCCCAAACCGTAGGCGCGATAAAGGAAGATTTTTGCGGTACGCCATTGGTCGAGGTTCACGGAACCGATCCCGTCTGCACACTATCTTTGCAACGGAATAATGATGATGACTTCGATAGGAAACGGTCGCGGAAAAGGCGGGATGAAACAAATCGTGGCGGGTTCGGAGAACCGAAAAGACCTGTCCGCCTACCGGCACAAGATTACGGCGCGTGCCGGCATGAAGCGGAGAAGGACATCGAGGCGTGGAAACGTACCGTCCGACCTCTTGAGTGGAAACGGCAATAAACGATATGCCGTCCGACCTGCCATGCGTGTTGTGATGTGGAGCGTGCATCCGACGATGAGCCGACAACCGGCGTGTACCGCGTATCATCAGCGTGCTGTCCTTATTCAACTATTATAGAAAGGAGGAGCAGGAAAAGGGAAAATGGCGGAAGCCTGCCTTTCCGGCAAAACGGAGGAGTGGCGCCTTGCGAGTGGACAGCCAGCTATAAAAGGATGCGGCGCAGCCAAAAGAGAATATAAATGGCTGTTTCGGGGAATACGAAAAAGGAAGTCTATAAATGTAGTCACGATGGGCTGAAAGTCCTAAAACGGGATAACGGAGGTACTTCTTGTGTATCTCCGTTGTTACATAGATTAAATTCTTTGTTTAGTCACTTTAATTCAACAGGCTCATCATCCCATGTCAGTTCTTTGCCTATCAGCCTGTAAATAGAACCTTTGGGGAGTTCAATTTCGATTGACACGCTTCCCTGTTCGCTCTCAATGCACATTTCTTCCGAATAATCCCACTGATAGCCCCGAACCCTAACGGGCTTTTCAGGCGTTATCAACTCTGTTCCGTTTTTGTTTACCGCCAACCATGCCATAATGCCATATTGATTTTAGTTATAAATTCATTACTCTTCCGTTATCATTCTCTTACCGTATTCCATGATTTCGTCCATCGTCAGCCATTCAGGTTTCTCGTCCTCCCTGAAACTTTCATAAAGTTTTGTCATGGTTTCGATTTGGGTTTCCTCATTTCCAGCCCACAAGCGGTTAGCGTTTCTGTTTCCAAACCCCAAGTAATACTTGCAGTCTGCCTGCAAACGACCTAATAACATGTATCTGAAGCGTAAGTCATGCTGTAAAATTTCGTCTATCGTCATTCTATTGTCTTTTAAGTTTTTATTTCTCCCTCTTGTAGCTTGTCAGCTACTTTTGGGCTTGATTCAATTATGTCGCCTCAAAAGGTGGCATGGCTCTTTATGCAGGGTTTCACAACCAAATACGACCTCGGAGAGGTGGAGATTTTGTCGTGAACTGTCAGGCTCAGACCTTGCATACAAGAAAGACATGGCAGGTACCTTTGCGACACAATTCACATCAGGTAGCCCGGAAGTGGATAAGCGAACTCTGTGAAGAGAAGGTTTCCCGCAAAAGGGTAATGATTTGTAAAAAGGGATTGCAGCCAAAAGAGAAAATACAAAAGGGTATTCCTGAAAAGGAATCTATCATACCGGAGACATTCGTATCGGAAGCGCACGGCGGTTCGAGGTAAAAAGGGGCAGTCCGTCGGCAGGCTTGTCTGGCATTATGTGAAAATGCGGATTGAAACCGGAAATACAGTCTCAATCCGCATAGCTCGTCGATGGATTTTCGTTGTGCTATCCTGTTATGTCAAAAGGTCAAAATCGTGCCATCATAACACGATGCTTGAACAGTTTGTTTTTGTCGCTCGGTCGTCGCTGGCTTATCCAGATATGATGTGCGCCATATCCGAACGTGAAATATTCCTCAAGCTGCGTTTCCTCCTTCAAGTGTTCCATTCCCGCACGGAGTTCAGCTTCATTGCCCGAAAAAAGAATCGTGTTCATGATTCTGAAATAAATCTCCGTCGCTTCATCGCAATAGAGACAAAAGCTGTGTTCGATAATTACGTCCATACTACTGTTTTTAATTTGACTGTGTTGCTTCCGGAGCATTGGTCATTATAGACACGCCGGATTGATTGAAAATCTCCATAGTCGGGCAACCGCCGTTTTCTTCGGGGAGCAGAGGTTCCGATGTCTCAGGCAATGCAAACCATTTGTCATAAAACAGACGTTTGTCGCTAATATTCGACACGTCCGCACATCCCCATGAACGGATAATACTGACGGCTTCTTCGTAACTGTCCGCTTCCACACTGAAATAATCCCGTTCCCAACTTGTAACCTTGCGGTCTTGATAGAATTTGTATTTCCCCATATAATTTGATATTTAATTGTTTACTTCGACAATGACCTCAATTCTTCCGTACAGCATAGAGTGTAGTGCCGTTTTGTCAATGGCGTAATACTCACTAATGTGTCCGTACTGCTTGACAAAGTACCGTTTGAGAATATCCGAGAAGTCAAAATGATAGCCGCTCAATGCAATGCCCCGTTTGAAATAGACGCTTTCCCGTACATTACGGGTAATCCAGTTTTTCTCCTCACGGTTCAATTTGCCACCGTTATTCAGACGTTCCCGCAGCTTGTAAACACGGCTATCCTGTAATGTCATCAGTTCGGGAACATCCCATTTGACGAATTTTGTTGCTATCTGTGCCATAATCCCATCTGTGCTAATCATAAATAATCACTTCGTCACGGTATTCTGAAATTTCCTTACCACTTGTAAGGCGGACAACTATGGTGTTGCCATAGTCGCCCACGATTGTCCCCTCCGTGTAGCCCTTGTACGGGTTAAGCAGTGTGCAATGCAATCCGATGATGTCGGACGGTTCTTCATATTCATACATAGAGCAATGTTTTTGCGGTTATAATTTGATTTCCCATTTTCCTTGAGAGAACTTCCTGAAGCTCACGTACTCATCTTCAAGTTCGTGAGTTAGTATGCGCATATAGATTTCGTTTTTAGCTTCCAACGAATCCACCAGCTTGTTGATTTCTTTTTCCGGGTATTCCCAGCGAGAAGAAAATTCGGCTTTCAAAATATCGTCCATTCGTTCGATATAGCATTCTCCAAAGTTCTCGTTCAAGAAAGCCTCTATTCTGTCAAGGTCATTTTCATTCTCCGTACTTGCGAAGAAAAGATTTGTTGCAATGTTTGCCATAATCTCAAATTTTAAGTTTTTTCTTTTTCCCTCTTGTAGCTTGTCTGCTACTTTCGGGCTTGATTCAATTATGTTGCCTCAAAAGGTGACATGGCTCTTTATGCAGGGTTTCACAACCAAATACGACCTCGGCAAAGCAGAGGTGGAGATTTTGTCGTGAACCGTCAGGCATGACCTTGCATACAAGAAAGACATGGCAGGTACCTTTGCGACACAATTCGTATCAGGCAGACCGGAAGTGGATAGACGAACTCAGGGAAGAGAAGAAGATCCTGTAAAAGGGGATTGCAGCGAAAAGAGAAAATAGAGTTGGATTCGTTTTCTTTTTTGGCTGCACGGTAGATCGGGGAAAGGTGCAAAAAGAGGCGAAAATTCAGTTTAGTTTAGTACATTAGCCTATATATATGCTAAATCAAAGTAAACTAAATATAGGTAGGCATATTTGCCTGCCTGTATGTTTGTGTTTGGACGAAAATGCTTACCTTTGCAAAGACTCCAAGAAATGACTTGTTTTTTCTTTTGGCTGCAATGATTATTCGATGATGCGACGTTCGGACAGGATGGGCAGAAATGATGTCGAAAATGGATGAAAGACGTTGAGAGTATAAGCAAGTGCAAGGAAAGAAACGCAATGAAAACAAAAAAATGGGAAATCACTTAAAAGCACAATTTTGTTCCTGTTTTGTTTCCCAATAAAATCAAGCAAATTTATAACATGCTGATTGTTATTTTGTTAAGTTGTATAATTTTGAAAGGTTAGATTTTTTGACAAAAGTATATACAAACATTTTTATACATCCATTTTTAAATAGAATTCTGTTGAACACTAAAAAAACTATTTTCACTGATAACAATGAGATTCTTATTAGCCAATATAAATGTTGACATAAGAGAAGCACAATACTTCCCCCCCCTCAAGATTAAAATCAAGTGAAAACCTTTAAGATAAAGCCTACTATGAGAACTTGACACCCATACTTTCAACAAAGAACAATAACACTTCACGCGTTTTTTTGTACGATAATACAGGATTTGAGACTAAAATCCATGTTAGAAATTATTTATAATTCAGATATTTGCACAACAAAAAGATAAAAGAACATGATGAAATATTTACCATTCTTGTTGTTCCTCTTATTGAAAGCAGGAACAGCTACAGCTCAAAACAATTTAGTAGTCAACGGTATTCCATGGTTTGATGACAAGGGAAATATTGTCAATGCACATGGCGCTTGTATTGTGGAAGAAAACGGAAGATATTATCTTTTCGGAGAATGGAAATCGGACAAAAGTAACGCTTTCCCCGGCTTCTCATGTTATTCTTCGGATGACCTTGTAAACTGGAAATTCGAGAACATTGTCCTTAGAGTCCAACCCGAAGGCATCCTCGGTCCCAACCGCGTAGGTGAGCGTGTAAAAGTGATGAAATGCCCTAAGACGGGCGAGTATATCATGCTGATGCATGCCGATGATATGGGATACAAGGACCCTTATATCGGTTTAGCCACCTGCAAAACGATTGCAGGTGACTATCAGTTGCAGGGACCGTTGCTCTATAAGGGACAACCGGTAAAACGCTGGGATATGGGAACTTTTCAGGACACCGATGGAAAAGGATATTTACTGATTCATCATGGTCCTGTTTATCGGTTAAGTGATGATTACCGTTCGATAGAGGCTGAAGTGGCCCACATTAAAGGCATGGGCGAATCACCGGCCATGTTCAAAAAGAACGGTGTCTATTTCATGCTTACCTCAAACCTGACCAGTTGGGAAAAAAATGATAACTTCTATTTCACGGCTCCCCAGATAGAAGGCCCTTGGACGAAACAAGGGCTGTTCTGCCCGGAAGGCAAGCTGACCTACAATTCGCAAAGTACATTTGTATTCCCACTGAAATGCGGTAATGATACCATACCTATGTTTATGGGGGATCGTTGGTCTTATCCGCATCAGGCCTCAGCCGCCACATATGTATGGATGCCTTTACAAGTGGATGGAACAAAAATATCCATCCCTGAATATTGGCAGGCATGGGACATAAGGAAGCTAAAACCGGCGGACGCTCTGAACAAAGGGAAAAAATTGTACGGGGCGTGGAAATCCAATCAAAAAGGAGACGTGTTGGAGATAGCGTTCAAAGGAACTCATGCCGCTATTGTTGGAGAAACAAACCCTCATGGCGGATATGCCAAAGTAAGTGTATTAAATGCCGAGAAAGATACTGTATATTCTTCATTGGTAGATTTCTACAGCAAGTATCCGGAAAAAGCAATTCGAATTATAACACCGAAAATGCCGAAGGCAAATTATACCTTACAGGTTGAGATAACAGGGGTACGACCGGTATGGACAGACAAAACAAAAACAATCTATGGAAGTGATGGCACTTTCGTAACGATAGACAATGTCTATCACTTTTGAGCTATTCCATATCTTATGCAAAAGGGCTGAGATATAGAATGAACCATGCAAAAGACAGAAGAAATGTAACACTGGAAAATTTGAAGTATAATAATTGCTAATATATTAATAACGATGAGAAATATTATAATAATGCGCAATTTCATATTTCTAAACAGAAAAATAAGAAGATTACTTTTACTGTTAGTTACTTTTTTTTGTGTGTTAGAATGATGGGAGAAACGATTATTCCGGATTCCATTTCCAATCCCATTTGCACGGGATTCCATCCAGATCCTTCTATCTGCCGGGTAGGAGAAGATTATTATTTAGTCACTTCATCATTCACATGGTTTCCCGGACTTCCCATTTATCCTAGCCGTGACCTGACTAATTAACGGTATGACGGATAATGATGGCATCTGGGCACCCACTTTGCGTTATCATAATGGAACATTCTATCTTATTACCACAGCTCATGGCTGTGGTGGCAATTTCTACATGACAACCAAGAATCCGGCCGGTCCCTGGTCAGATCCGGTGTGGCTGAAAGATGCTCCCGGCATTGACCCTTCTCTTTTTTTTGATGAGGACGGACGCTGTTATTATACAGGCAATCGTTGGGATTTTAAGAGCGCCTGGCCTGCCCAGTGTGCCATATGGATGCAGGAACTGGACTTCCAAAAAAGATGTCTGGTCGGAGAACGAAAAACATTGGCCTATGGTCATGCGGCTAATGCAAAGTACGCCGAAGGACCTCATTTATATAAAATAGGGAACCACTATCTATTGTTGATGGGTGAAGGAGGATCAGACTATAACCATGCTGTTACCGCTCTCACTGCTAAATCTCTTTGGGGACCATATATCCCCTGTTCTGTCAATCCCGTATTGACACACCGCCATCTTGGCAAGGACTACCCTGTGCAGTCTCTCGGACATGCCGATCTGGTACAGACACCGACCAGAGATTGGTATGCTGTGTTTCTCGGTAAACGGATCGTGGAAGGAGGGCTGGTGCCTTTAGGACGCGAAACCTTTCTTTGTGAGGTGAGTTTTCAAAACGGTGAACCTATCTTCAATCCCGGCATTGGTGTTATCGGAAACCGATTGAAACGTCCACTTTTACCATGGACGCCGGTGTCGAAGACAGATAAACAGAATGATTTTGAAAATTCTGCTTTATCACCGGAATGGGCTACAATGCGTATCCCTGAGCAACCTTTCCATCATTTTGCCGATGGCAACTTGTTTTTGTCTCTCCGACCTGAGATGGCGGACAGTCTGGTATGTCCCTCCATGCTTCTGCACCGTGTACATTCTCATAATTTTTCTGCCATCACGACAATGACTTTCTCTACCTGTCAGGCGAACGAATGGGCGGGCTTGGTTCTGTATCGTACAGTTTAAAGGCTATTATTCATTACTGAAAGGAAAGAATGAAATCCGTTTGACAATCAATAAATAAAGCATCATACCAATGGTTTGAATATAAGGAAGAATAATTGTAAGTTTAATCCCCTCTTCCCATAATTTCCAAGATATTTTTAGTATCTAACTCTAAAATCAACCGGAAGTTATGGGAATATGTCTGATAATTTATCAATATTAATTAAATCCGTTCCTTGCAACTATATTTAGAATACAGAAATTCGAATCGCACTTTTGCCCAGTTTGCATCCACTTATTCGTTTCTTTTTTGTACTTTAGCCTAAGCTTATCTTACATAAAGTGACAGATAAGTACAACGATAAATAATTGTTTATACCATGTATATACCACCATTTACCATATCAACCAACGCTATCAACTTGATTGCAGAAATATCTGCACAGATTGAGCGATACGCCATTCGTTTAGAGCAAAGCGATGGGCTGAGATTGCGAAAAGCCAATCGAGTAAGAACAATCCATAGTTCATTGGCCATTGAAGGGAACATGCTGTCGGAAGACGAAGTGAAAGACATTATTGATGGTAAAACGGTTATGGCACCTTTGCGGCAGATTCAAGAGGTTAAAAACGCTATAAAGACCTATGAGCTTTACGAAAAATTAAATCCGTTTGATGTAAATGACTTGTTAAAGGCACACGGTACAATGATGATGGCACTGACCGACGATGCTGGCAAATTCCGCCGTGGTGGAGTCGGTGTTTTCTCAGAAGAAAGATTGGTACACATGGCTCCTCCTGCCGATCGCGTTCCTTTTTTGATAGATGATTTATTCGAGTGGCTCAAACAGGCCAAAGACCATTTACTCATTCGCAGTTGTGTGTTCCATTATGAATTTGAATTTATTCATCCATTCAGTGATGGTAATGGGCGTATGGGCCGTCTTTGGCAATCACTAATTTTAGGCAGACTGCATCCGCTTTTTGAATATCTGCCCGTAGAAAATATGGTCTATGCCAATCAAGAAGCTTATTATAATGCAATACAGCACAGCACTGCAACAGCTGATTCAGGACCTTTCATTGAATTTATGCTTCAAGAGATTTTAAACACCCTCAAGAGACATCAAGGCAGTCTTATATCTCAGCACAATGTGATGGAAGTTCGGGATAAAGTTCGGGATAAAGTTCGGGATAAGTTCGGGATAAGTTCGGAACAAATCATTGAACAAATCCAGCGTAATCCGGCTGTCACCCTTGATGAAATCGCAGCTGCACTCTCCGTCACCCGTCGCTCGATTGAAAAGAAAATCAAGGAACTGCGTGATGCCGGTTACATAAGACGCGAAGGAAGCAATAAATCGGGACGTTGGATAGTGAATGATGAGGTCTAATGTCTGGATACGACATTCATCAAGCCACAAAGATACTTGTTATCAGTCGCCCATCAAAAGCCAGGATTCATAAAACCATTGACTAAGTTTATCAAAAGAATTATATTCCTTTTAGCCTGTTTAAATTTTCATCAGCATTGTCATTCTGAAATGAAAACAAAAATTTAAACAGGCTTTAAAAACGATCATGTCACTTTCCGTGCACAGCCATATATGCCTTCACCTGTTCACTAATCTGTTTCATCCCTTTCATCGAAGGATGGCCGCTCATCTTATCAAGCCCTTTCAATTCGATGCAATCGATCTGATAATGTTTGCAAATTGTTCTGACTGATTCAGTTATCTCGTTTCCCAAACCATCATTCAACAAAAAATAAATCTCCACATTAGGATAGTAATCAATCATTGTATCCAGCATATAAGCCATGGCAGGGCGGAAAGAATACAAATCTTTTTTAGACCAATCCGCATACTTATACTCTCCTAAAGGAGATTTTGCCCAATAATCATTAGTCGCGCCAAAAATAAAAATAATATCAGGACAGCCCAACGCCTTCATCCGGGTGATGAAAGAACGGTCGCTATAATCCTCCGAACGGTAACCGGTATGGCAAATAGTAGCACCGGAAAACGAATTATTCACACAAAGACGGTAGTTGTTCTCCTTAATAAACTGATGCCACCAGGTATTACGTACAGAAACCATATCTGTCTTCCGTCCTTTAGGAGGCGTCTTCAGATACCATACAAAATTAGTATCGGGCTGAACATAGCCTTCGAAAGTGGAATAAGAATCCCCCAGAATAGAAACGGATTTCAAACCTTGAGCAATGCCCGGATGACAGAACAACGTGCAAAACAGCAGAGTTATAATATACTTTTTCATAGGTATTTGATTATTTCGCCTTCAAATATACAGCATATTTTGGTTTAACTCCTATAAAAACAACCTTTTTCTTCCCTTTACAGACAAACAAGAAGACATCGAACCGCTTTATAAAAATAAGAACAAATCCAATGGTTACAAATTCGATCTATAAACGTCATTACCTATAAGAGCCGCAAAATGAAGGCCATTTAACTTTTAAAAGACTAAGTATGACAAGAAACGCTTTTTGGGGACTGTGTATCGGGATATGTATGGCAAGCACACAAAGTGTCGCTCAAAAGATAGAAAATACAAATATCCAAACTGATAATCAAAAAAACTATACCCCATCCCATATCAATGAAATTACCAATGGGGAATCTTTATATACTGTCCGAAGCGACACAAGTCTTCATAACATCAGAACAATACAAGCAAACTCGAATCCAGAAGTATTGGATAAACTGACAGCAGAACTGAAACCGGCTATCCCCTATTTAAATGAAGTCGGTGCACAAGCCATGCCCCGGAATATCGTTCCGATCAAGAATCCCTATTTCAATATGCCTCAGCTGAAGCGTCCCGTTTTCCCTGATTTCATCGTCAATATGAAAGACAAAGGAATGACAGAAGATGCCCCTATTACAGATTTAGTGAACCGGACGATTGCCGAAGTCAGCAAACAAGGAGGAGGAACAGTCGTCATTCCTGAGGGAAAATGGAAATCGGCCCGTATTGTACTGAAAAGTAATGTTAATCTACATTTAGCCAAAGGAGCCGAAATAGAGTTTGCCGGTCGCGCGGAAGATTATCTGCCGGCGGTTTTCACACGCCATGAAGGGGTAGAAATAATGGGGCCGGCCGCCTTTATTTACGCCAATGGGGAAAACAACATCGCCATTACGGGAGAAGGAACCATCTACGGACCACCTATGGATGCTGAAATCAGAAAACGTCCTAACGGTGCTTCAGTGGTAGAAAAAGATGTTCCGTGGGACATGCCTATAGAACAACGTATCTATGACGGTATGGAAGGCAGGACTTTCTATCGTCCTAAAACAATCTCTCCCATCAACTGTACCAATGTATTAATAGAAGGGATCACGATGGAACGAAGTACCTTGTGGAATGTGGTACCCATTTATTGCGAGAATGTAATTATAAGAGGCATTACCGTCAACTCTACCAAGGTGCCCAGCGGAGATGGCATTGACATAGAATCTTGTAAAAACGTACTGATTGAATACTGCACGCTGAACTGTGGTGATGATTGCTTTACCCTGAAAGCCGGCAGAGCAGAAGACGGATTACGTGTAGGCAAACCTACAGAAAATGTAGTTATCCGCTACTCGCTGGCCCAGCATGGACATGGCGGGATAACTTGTGGTAGTGAAACAGCCGGAGTGATCAAGAATCTGTATGTACACGATTGTGTATTCGACGGAACCCGTACCGGCATCCGTTTCAAAACGCGACGCAACCGTGGAGGAGGCAGTGACAACACGTACTATGAGAGACTGCGCATGATCAATGTAGGAAAAGCCTTTACCTGGGATTTGTTGGGCAGTGCTTATTATATGGGCGAACTGGCCGCACGCTATCCGGCAAGAAAAGTAAACCGGCTGACGCCTGATGTAAAGAATATCCTGATCAAAGATTTCATTGTAGAATCAGCCGACCAGTTCTTTACCGCCAATGGTATTCCCGAAATACCTTTCAACCAGGTAGTGGTGGAAAATGGAGAGATCAAATGCAAGAAATTAATCGGCGCCCTGAATGATGCCGCCGGATTTACGATGCAGAAGCTGACGATAGAAGCACAGCATAATGACATTCACATATTGGATGGAAAAGACATCCTGTTCGAGGATATACATTTCAAACTCCCCGCCGGAGAGATCATGGTGAATGTGGAAGGGGAAAGATCCGGAAACATTGTTTTCAAGAACATCAATGCCAATCAGGAAAAGGTTGAGTATAAAAAGGAATCTCCCATGAGGATAGAAATAAAGTAACTAAATATCGGTCTGATTTGGAACGCAAATGACGCAAATGACACAAATTTAACCTTTCGGTAGGTTTTGCCTCTATGTAGTGAGGGGGCTTTATTTGTGTCATTCGCGTCATTTGCGTTCCAATCTTTCTCCTAAATAATCACACTTATCACACCCACTTCCGCAACTATAATCCCCTAGAATTGTATCATTTTTCATCATAATGTATGATTTTCCATTGTAAGGCGGGTTATCCCGCCTTATTTTTGTATCATGAAAACAGTATTCAATGGTATTATGAAAAACAAATGGACCAAACTGGCGGCTTTAGCAATAGCTGCCCTGTGGAGTGGACCAACCGTGCAGGCACAAGCTCCGCACCCCGAACGTATCTATTTATCGGGAACCGGTATTGACAACACCAAGACTTGGGAGTTCTTTTGTTCGGGAGGACAAAACAGTGGGAAATGGAAAAAGATCGAAGTACCCTGCAACTGGGAACTGCAAGGATTCGGAGAATATACTTACGGTCGTTGGTATACTATAAAAGGTGAAAGGCCAAGCGACGAAACGGGTATTTACCGATATAAATTTGAATCTCCGGCAACAACTCCCGGTGAGCGGATAAAAATATTCTTTGACGGAGTAATGACCGACACGGAAGTTTTCATCAATGGAAAACCCGCAGGCGAAATGCACCAGGGAGGATTCTACCGCTTCAGTTATGATATCACCGATTTATTGAAGCCCGACAAAAAGAACCTGCTTGAAGTAAAGATAGCCAAAGAATCAGCCAACAAATCCATCAATGCAGCCGAACGTAAAGCCGACTGGTGGCTGTATGGTGGTATTTACAGACCCGTATGGCTGGAAGTTGTCCCGGCAGTCCACATGCGACATTTTGTTCTGAACGCCGATCAGTATGGAAAATTGCAAGCGGCAATAGAAATGGAAGGGGATGCCAAAGGATATGAATTGTCTGTTTCCGTCCGTTCATTAAAGGATGGAAAAAAAATGTACACTCAAGGACACAAACCTACCGTTTCTCATCAGATTAAGGATTCGAACAAGGAACAGTTGGTGGAAGGAAACTGGATGAATATCCAGCCTTGGTCTACAGAGGACCCCAATCTGTACGTAGCCAGACTGGAACTGAAAGACCCCGAAGGGAAAACGGTGCAAAGCCGTGAAACGCGGATAGGTTTCCGCACCATTGAGTTCTTTCCACAAGACGGAGTTTATCTGAATGGAACCAAACTAGTGGTGAAAGGTGTCAACCGCCATTCTTTTTCCGTAGATGGAGGTCGTGCTACCAGTGCGGTTATGAGCCGTCAGGATGCCTTGCTGGTAAAAGAAATGAATATGAATGCGGTCCGTTCACATTATCCGCCTGATGAACATTTCCTGGATATGTGTGATTCATTAGGAATTGTCTATATGGACGAACTGGCAGGATGGCAAAACGGATACGATTCAAAAGTAGGTCCTAAATTAGTCAAAGAAATGATAGAACGCGATGTGAATCATCCTTCCATCATTATTTGGAGTAATGGCAACGAAGGAGGATGGAATTATAATCTGGATCCTTTATTCGCCAGATACGATAAATTACAGAAACGCCACATGGTACACCCTTGGGCCGATTTCAATGATCTGGACACCCACCATTATCCCACTTATCTGACCGGAGTGGCACGTTTTACCAACGGCTATAAAGTATTTATGCCTACCGAATTCATGCATGCCATGTACGATCAGGGAGGTGGTGCCGGACTGCGTGACTTTTGGGATCGTTGGTGCACGAACCCCATGTTTGCCGGAGGCTTTATCTGGGTATTCTGTGACGAAGCCCCCAAACGTTCTGATAAAGGAGGCATATTGGATTCTGATAAATCCAATGCTCCTGACGGGGTAGTTGGTCCGCGTAGAGAAAAAGAAGGAAGTTACTATGCTATCCGCGCACAATGGTCGCCCATCCAGTTAAAACCCCTGCTGATTACCGACCACTTTGACGGCAGTTTCCTGGTTACTAATGAATATACGTATACTAACCTGGACAAATGTCGCATGACTTACAAAATACGTACTTGCGAAACACCTTTGAAAAATGCCATGGAAAGCGGTAAAGTTATCGCAGAAGGCCATGTACAACTGCCAGCCATCGCACCAGGTGAAACCGGAAAAGCCCGCTTCACTCTTCCTGCTTCTTTCCGGGAAGGTGATGTACTGGAGTTAGAGGCATTTGACAAAGAGGGGAAAAGTATCTGTAACTGGACTTATCCTATCCGGCTGGCCAAACAATACTTTGACCATAAAATGGCACAGACTCCGATGACCCTGGAAGCGGTACAACCGGCAACCGCCACTCAAACCGCTACCTCCATCGAACTGAAAAGCGACCGTGTAACCGTCACTTTTGATCCGGCTACCGGCATGATCAGCCGTATCATATCAGGAGGAACAGAAGTTCCATTCAAAGACGGTCCTGTGGCAGTGGGCATGAAAATGCGCTACGAGCCAACATTGAGTTATGTCCGCAACAGCAACGAGGGGGCTGTTTACTGTGCCAAATACAAAGGTGCCGCCGACTCCATCGTATGGCGTCTTACGGACAAAGGATTACTCTATATGGATGCCATTCTGCTGAATCGGGCTTCCGGCGGAGGTGGATTCGATGATGCTTTCATGGACTCCAAAGTATTCAATCTCGGTCTGACTTTCTCTTATCCTGAAAAGAATTGCTCCGGCATGAAATGGATGGGCCGCGGCCCGTACCGTGTCTGGAAAAACCGGATTCCGGGAACGAACTATGGAGTATGGCACAAAGAGTACAACAATACCATCACCGGAGAAAGTTTTGAGAATCTAGTTTATCCGGAATTCAAAGGATATCATGCCAATATGTATTGGGCCACTTTGGAAAGTGACACGACACCGTTCACCGTTTATTCCCGGAATGACGGTATCTTCTTCCATGTGTTCACTCCCGAAGAACCGAAAGGACGCGTAAAAGACACCATGCCCAAATTCCCCGAAGGGGATATATCCTTCCTGCTGGACATCCCGGCTATTTGCTCCTTTAAACCCATCGAGCAACAAGGGCCGAACAGCCAGCCGGGTAATATCCGTATCAAATCGGGGGATGAAGGGTTACATCTGAATTTGATGTTTGATTTCCGACAATAAACAAGTGAATCGTAGTTAGTGATTAATTTAATAGCAAAATCATGAAATTAATAACTTTTGTATGTGCCGCCTTTCTATGCCTTCCGTCTTTGGCACAAGAAAAATTTCCGGACGGCACACCTGTATCCGATTGGTTTAAGGACAGTAAGATAATAGATATAAACACATTAGGCAAGAAATACATTCTGACAGATTACGGTGTCATCAATGACAGCACCCTGTTACAAACAGAGAAAATCCAATCTGCCATTGATGCTGCCGCACAAAATGGTGGCGGAGTTATCGTCATTCCCAAAGGAACCTATTTAAGCGGAGCGCTGTTCTTCAAACCCCAAACACACCTGCATCTGGAGGAAGGAGCTGTGTTGAAGGGAAGTGATGATATCAGCAACTTCCCCATCATAGATACCCGAATGGAAGGGCAAAGCTTGAAATATTTCGCGGCGTTGGTCAATGCCGACAAAGTGGACGGTTTTACGTTATCCGGAAAAGGCACGATTGACGGTAACGGATTAAGATACTGGAAATCATTCTGGCTTCGTCGAAAAGTCAATCCCCAATGTACCAATATGGATGAATTACGTCCCCGGCTGGTTCATATCTCCCATAGCAATAACGTCCAACTCTCAGGAGTACGCCTCATCAACTCTCCCTTTTGGACTACCCATCTTTATAAATGCAATCACATAAAATTACTGAACCTCTATATTTTCTCACCGGAGAAACCGGTAAAGGCTCCAAGTACGGATGCCATTGATATTGATGTATGCAGCAATGTACTGGTGAAGAACTGCTATATGTCTGTCAATGATGACGCCATAGCCTTAAAAGGCGGCAAAGGTCCCTGGGCAGACCAAGACCCGAACAATGGAGGAAATTCCAACATCATCATCGAAGATTGTACCTACGGCTTCTGCCACGGCGCCCTCACTTGTGGAAGCGAATCCATCCACAATCGCAATATTATCTTGCGACGCATCCACATCACCAATGCCAATCGTTTGTTATGGTTAAAAATGCGGCCGGACACTCCTCAACAATATGAGTATATTCTGGTGGAGGATATCACCGGAGATGCAGACCATTTTCTGTATATCAAGCCTTGGACACAATTCTTTGACCTGAAAGACAGAAAAGACATTCCCGTTTCTTACTCAAACCATGTGACAATGAGAAACATTGATTTTAAATGCGATAATTTCTTCAGCGTAGAAAAGTCTGATCAATATCAACTTACTAACTTTACATTCGAAAACCTGAACATTAAAGCTAAAAACGGGGAATGCGACAAAGAAATGATTGACAATTTCATTTGGAAAAAGGTAAGTATAAATAATATAAAATAAGATCAGCAGTTGAATAAATCAAATTCAACAATATCTAATCACGAGCCACGGCTGGCACTATCCAAACGTGGCTCCTGTTTTTTCAACATGAAATTCACAAGATCCCGGTGTATTCCACATATATCCGGCATTCGTTTCTTTACTTAATAGTTCAATAACTCTTCCAGGCATCAGCCTCTTTGGCATTACGGGCTTTTGCACGCATTTTCTTACTGAAAATGATTCCCAGCAGCTTATCGGCATCAAACGTAGCACTGATACCCGCCCCCACCATCAAAGCGCTAGGAGTAAATTTGCCTGCCGGCGCAGGTTCCAAACGAGGATCATAGCCTGCCAACAACTCTTTGTTGATAGGAATCTCTACATAAATTTGTTCCTCTTCCGGAGTTTCAAACGGTCCGTACGGCAATAACCTGATATACCCTCTACCATCTATTGTATCCATTTGAGAGATATAATAACGAGGAAGTTCCGTTTCAAACTTCATGTTTTTTTTAGGGAAGGGAGTTGATTTCATTTTCCACTTTTCGGGATTGAACAATCTGTCAATCTCTTTCTGTGTTTCATCATCTATCACAATTTCTACTTGACCGCTCAATAGTTGCTGCAAACGCAAAGAGTCCTGTTTGGTCAACTGCTTGGTTTCATTCGTTCTCTGGGCAAATGACAACACCGAGAAACAAAGACATAACAAAAGGAAGAATATACGTTTCATAGCTATCTATTTTTAGTAACTTCCTAAAGATACGCAAAAGTAACGTATGTTCATCCTTTTCAAGTCTTTTTCTTTCGTTCTTTTTTTCGTTAATTCTGGTAATAAACTCGTTTTACCCTATTAGACACACTGGTCAAGATCTCGTATGGAATAGTTTCCAGAATCTCTGACAGGACAGTGACCGGTAAATCATCTCCGAAAATGATAGCTTTATCCCCTTCCTTACAATCAATATCCGTCACATCAATCATGCATACATCCATACAGATATTACCCACGTATGGCGCTTTCTGCCCATTCACCAAACAGTAAGCATGTCCATTTCCCAAACGTCGGTTCAGCCCGTCGGCATAGCCGATAGGAATAGCGGCAATGCGGGAATCCCTTTCCAAATGTCCTTTACGACTATACCCCACTGTTTCCTCCTTAGGAACCTCATGAATCTGAAGAATAGTGGTTTTTAATGTACTTACATTATGGATGATCTGATTGGTAAACGGATCAATTCCATAAAGACCGATTCCCAAACGCACCATATCGAACTGGGCACCCGGATAACGTTCTATCCCGGCTGTATTACAGATATGACGCAATATCTTATGCTGAAAAGCCTCCTGCAAACATTCAGAAGCAGCTTCAAACATTTCTATCTGTCTGCGCGTAAACGAATCAAACTGAGCCCCGTCACTGCCTACCAAATGGGAGAATACAGAACGTGGAATAACAGCTGTCTGTTTCTTCAGACGGTCTATCAGTTCCGGAATCTCTTCGGGTGCAAAACCCAAACGGTGCATTCCCGTATCCAATTTAATATGAATGGGGAAATTCGTTACCCCTTCTTTTTCGGCAGCTTTAATCAGTTCATTCAATAAATGGAAACTGTAAACCTCGGGTTCCAATTTATAATCAAACATGGTCTTGAATGCTGTCAACTCAGGATTCATAATCATAATGGAACAGGTAATTCCCGCTTTCCTCAGATCCGAACCTTCATCAGCCACAGCTACTGCCAAGTAATCCACACGATGATCTTGCAGTGTCTTAGCTATCTCGTATGAACCGGCACCGTATGCAGAAGCCTTCACCATACATACCATTTTTGTTTCCGGTTTCAGTTTGCTGCGATAATAATTCAAGTTATCAACCAAAGCATTCAAATTGATCTCCAAAATGGTTTCATGCACTTTCAGTTCCAAACGATCTGAAATCCGGTCAAAATGAAAAGCTCGCGAACCTTTTACTAAAATCACCTCATTACGCAGCCCAGCCAGCAAATCCGACTCCAACAGTTCTTCTGTAGTACGGAAAAAATACTTTTCTATCTCAAAACGGGCAGCAGCAGTCCGAATTTCCTCTCCTACCCCGATAATCTTCTCTACTCCCCGGCTATGTACCAATTCGGCTACCTGACGATAAAGCAGTTTGCCGCTCTGTCCTGTTTCAAGCATATCCGAGAGGATAAGTGTCCGTTTTTTTTCTTTATCATCAGAACGACGCGACATAAAGTCAAGAGCAATATCCAAAGAAGCCAAATCCGAATTATAACTATCATTGATCAACACACAGCCATTCTTGCCCTCTTTTACCTCCAGACGCATAGCAATCTGTTCCAAACGCGCCATGCGCTCGGTTATTTGTTCAGGGGAAACCATCATATACAAAGCCACAGCCAGACAATGCAGCGAATTCTCAATAGAAGCGTCATCTATAAAAGGAATACTAAATTCATTCGGCATCCCCAGATAACGGTATTTAATAGTGGTAGCATGTTCCCCTTTTTGAATGGACTCAATAAACAACGGACGTTCATTGTCCTTTTTCGACCAAGCAATCTCACGCGAGGTAAAAAGAGATTTTGCCACACACGAACTGATCAGTTCGTTATCGCCATCATAAATGATGACGTCACAATCTTTGAACAAAGTAAGCTTCTCCATACATTTATCCTGTAAAGAGAAAAAGTTCTCTTGGTGCGCACCACCAATATTAGTCAAAATCCCCACAGTAGGTTTAATGATAGTCTGCAACGCCTCCATTTCCCCCATTTCGGAAATACCCGCTTCAAAAATAGCCAACTCAGTGCGTTCATTCATCAACCATACCGAAAGTGGTACACCTATCTGTGAATTATAGCTACGTGGCGAACGGGTTACCACACGGTCCGGGCTCAGCAATTGATACAACCATTCCTTCACAATGGTTTTTCCATTGCTGCCTGTAATTCCTATAACCGGAATCTGAAACTGCTCCCGATGCTTTTCCGCCAATTTCTGTAATCCTTTCAGAGGATTGGCCAACTGCAGGAAATTCGCATCTTGAAAAGATTTCATATCGGCCGGCAATTCGCCCACTACAAAATTACGGACTCCACGTTCATACAATTCCGGAAGATATTTATGCCCGTCATTCCGTTTGGTTTTTAAAGCAAAAAATAATGTTTCTTCCGGAAAGCACAATGAACGGCTATCAGTTAAAATCCAATCAATCTGTGCACTACGGTCCCCAAACCGCTTTGCTCCCAGAACTTTTTCTATATTTTCAATCGAGCTTGACATTGTTCTAATTCTTTTTGAAGGTCAAAATACGGGAACTTTTCTTTAAGTCGCTCTATCTTTAACACTATTTGAGTTAAAAATTTGCGATATGTTTCAGATTGGGCATTAAACGGTTTGTGAGCTAAAGCCTTCCGGATATCCTCCCACTCTTTCATTATTCTATCCGTTTCTTTACTAAAATAACATTCTGTAAAACATTCCCATAAATAAGATACAGCAACAGGAGAAGGATGCAACATGTCATCTGCATAAAAACGATAATCACGAAGTTCATCCATCATGATTTCATAAGAAGGGAAATAGTAACAATCAGACCAGCGGCGGCACAATTCATCCACCGCAAGAAGCAAAGTGGACTTACTTATCTGATTACCATGCATACCATCTTTGCTATGCCGTATGGGGCTGACAGTGAAAAGTATCTTCAAGAACGGATTTACTTTTCTCAATTCCACCAACACACATTCCCATTCAGTGACAATTTCCTCTACCGTAAGAAGTTGTCGGGTAAAAAGGCTGTCGGGCTGTTTGTGGCAATTTCCTACCACCATGGTCCTTTCCTTCAGCCAATAAGCAAATGCAGTCCCCCAAGTAATAACCAGCCAATCAAGCTGAGGAAGTCCGGCTGAAGCCTGTTCCAGCCGCGTATTTATAGAAGACAAACAAGATGCTGCCGTAGAGGCTGAAAAAACGCTATGATGCATCCAACTGTGCCAACAGCCTCCGGCATAGAACAAATCCTCCTCCGTATATGTTTGATGGGATAGAATTTGCCAAAGAGCTTCCACAATGGATAAAGGATTATAGAGGATTCCAAAAGGATTTACATCACAACGGAACTTATTTGCCAACAACAAATTTCCGATGTTTTCTGCAAAACAAGAACCAAATAGCATGATTCGGTCCGAATGCCGGATTTCTGTTTCCCTTTTAGGTAATTCTACTTGCGTTCTGAAATTCATACGATAAGGAAAGCTTTTAAAATTTAAGGGCAAATGTAATCATAATACACATATTTATGCTATTTTTGCACGATATTTATCATATCATAGGAATGGAACAGGATAATTTATATAACTTACTGCAAAGCATAGATACTCCGGATGATTTGCGCCATTTAAGCGCAGACAAACTGCCCGAAGTGTGTAAAGAGCTAAGGCAAAAGATTATAGATGAGCTCTCATGTAATCCGGGGCATTTCGGTTCCAGTTTGGGCGTAATAGAACTGACCGTCGCCTTACATTATGTATTCAACACACCCTATGACCGCATTGTATGGGATGTAGGGCATCAAGCTTACGGGCATAAAATTTTAACCGGACGCCGGGATGCGTTCTGTACCAACCGTAAACTGAATGGCATACGTCCTTTTCCTTCTCCATCCGAAAGTGAATATGACACATTTACTTGCGGGCATGCGTCAAATTCTATTTCCGCAGCTTTAGGTATGGCTGTAGCAGCCAAAAAGCACGGAGAGAATAACCGGCATGTCGTTGCTGTAATTGGTGACGGTTCCATGAGTGGAGGGCTGGCTTTCGAAGGGCTGAACAATGCCTCGGCAACTCCTAATAACCTTCTGATTATCCTGAATGACAACAACATGGCTATAGACCGTAGTGTAGGAGGCATGAAACAATATCTGTTGAACCTGCAAATGTCTGAAGGATACAACCGGATACGCTATAAAATATCACAAATGTTCCATCGATGGGGTATCCTGAACGAAGAACGCCGGAAAAGCCTGATACGATTTAACAACAGCCTGAAATCCATGCTGGTACAACAGCAAAACGTATTTGAAGGCATGAATATCCGTTATTTCGGGCCTATTGATGGACACGATGTCAACAATTTGGCACGTGTATTAAAAGAGATTAAAGATATGCAAGGACCTAAACTGCTCCATATACATACCACCAAAGGAAAAGGTTTCGGTCCGGCAGAAAAAGCTGCCACCATCTGGCATGCTCCGGGCATATTCGACAAGGAAACCGGAGAGCGTATCGTTGTCGATACCAAAGGAATGCCCCCTTTGTTTCAGGATGTTTTTGGAAATACCCTATTGGAACTGGCCCAAACAAATGATAAAATCGTAGGAGTCACTCCCGCAATGCCCTCAGGGTGCTCTATGAACATATTAATGAAAGCCATGCCCGAAAGAGGTTTTGATGTGGGAATTGCCGAAGGACATGCCGTTACCTTTTCAGGAGGAATGGCAAAAGATGGTCTATTGCCTTTCTGCAATATCTATTCGTCTTTCATGCAACGTGCCTATGACAATGTGATTCACGATATAGCGATACAAAAACTCAATGTAGTATTGTGCCTGGACCGCGCTGGATTGGTAGGAGAAGACGGTCCTACTCATCACGGAGCATTCGATCTGGCTTATATGAGACCGATACCCAATCTCATTGTGGCCTCCCCTTACAACGAACATGAACTGCGTTGTTTGATGTATACCGCCCAGTTACCTGACAAAGGTCCTTTTGTCATCCGTTATCCACGTGGAAGAGGTTCATTGGTAGACTGGAAATGTCCAATGCAAGAGATTGAGATAGGAAAAGGAAGAAAATTGAAAGAAGGAAAAGACATAGCGGTCATTACGCTGGGGCCCATTGGCGTTCAAGCAGAAAAGGCTATCACACATGCCGAACAGGAAACAGGAAAAAGCATTGCTCACTATGATTTGCGTTTCTTAAAGCCGTTAGATGAAAGTATGTTACACGAAATAGGCAAGAGATTCAAGCAAATGGTCACTGTTGAAGACGGTGTGCTAAAAGGTGGAATGGGCAGTGCCATACTGGAATTTATGGCAGACAATGAGTATAATCCGCAAATAAAACGTATCGGACTACCGGATCAATTTGTCCAGCATGGTTCAGTAAAAGAACTATATCATATTTGCGGCATGGACGAAGAAGGTATTTACAAAGTTTTGATATCATTCTAAGAGAGACGAACAATGAAAATCATTATTGCAGGAGCAGGAGCAGTAGGCACCCATCTGGCGAAATTATTATCGGATGAAAAGCAAGACATCATTTTGATGGATGAAAACGAAGAAAAGTTGAGCAAACTTGATTCCAACTTCGATTTAATGACTGTCAATGCATCCCCCACCTCCATTTCCGGCCTTAAGAATGCAGGAGTGGCAGGCGCGGATTTATTTATCGGGGTCATGCCGGAAGAAAGCCGCAATATGACGGCCTGTATGTTGGCTACCAATATGGGGGCAAAAAAGACTGTAGCCCGGATTGACAATTACGAATATTTACTTCCTAAACATAAAGAATTCTTTTCCCAACTAGGAGTACACTCACTGATTTATCCGGAAATGCTGGCCGCCAAAGATATAGTAGATGCCATCAAAATGAGCTGGATACGCCAATGGTGGGAATTTTGCGGTGGTGCATTGGTCCTGATAGGTACCAAAATGCGCGAAACGGCAGAAATTCTGAACGTTCCCCTTCATGAACTGGGAGGACGTAATATTCCATTCCACATTGTAGCTATCAAACGGGGAAATGAAACAATCATCCCCCGGGGAGATGATGTTATCAAACTGCATGATATTGTTTATTTCACAACAACAAAGAAATACATTCCCTATATCCGCAAGATTACAGGAAAAGAAAATTATCCCGATGTACGCAATGTGATGATTATGGGCGGCAGCCGCATAGCTGTTCGCACCACACAATATGTACCGGATTACATGCAGGTCAAGATTATTGAAAATGACATCAACAGATGTAACCGGCTGACCGAAGTGGTAGATGACAAAGTAATGATTATCAACGGAGATGGACGGGATATGGATCTGCTCATGGAAGAAGGGTTAAAAAACACGGAAGCATTTGTCGCTCTGACGGACAATTCTGAAACAAACATTCTGGCTTGTCTTGCCGCCAAACGTATGGGAGTAACCAAAACTGTGGCAGAAGTAGAAAATATCGATTATATCAGCATGGCAGAAAGCCTGGATATCGGTACGGTTATCAATAAAAAAATGATTGCCGCCAGCCATATCTATCAAATGATGCTGGATGCAGATGTTTCCAACGTAAAATGTCTGACTTTTGCCAATGCTGATGTAGCCGAATTTACGGTTAAAAACGGTTCACGTATAACCAAATGCGCTGTCAAAGATGCCGGCCTTCCCAAAGGTGCCACCATTGGCGGACTGATTCGCAACGGTGAAGGGATACTGGTGACAGGTAATACCGTCATCCAACCTAACGACCATGTCGTAGTATTCTGTCTAGGTATGATGATTAAGAAAATAGAAAAATTCTTCAATTGATGATAAATGCAAAAATGATAGCCCGGATTATGGGGGCGTTATTCTTCATCGAAGCGGGGTTTCTTATTCTATGCTCGTTTCTCGCTGTCTATTATAATGAATCAGATATTTCAGCTTTCTTATATTCTGCCGCAATAACAGCCGGAGCAGGTAGCATAGCCGCTTTAGCAGGGAAAAATGCAGAAAAGAGAATCAGCCGCCGCGATGGATACGTTATTGTAACCCTTGCCTGGGTGTTTTTTTCTTTATTCGGTATGCTTCCATTCTATCTAAGCGGATATATTCCCACTATAACGGATGCTTTTTTTGAAACCATGTCAGGATTCACCACCACCGGAGCAAGTATTTTGGACAATATAGAGTCATTGCCACACGGGCTTTTGTTCTGGCGAAGTATGACACAATGGATCGGAGGATTAGGAATTGTCTTTTTTACTATTGCCGTATTACCGATTTTCGGAGTAGGCAGTGTACAATTATTTGCAGCGGAAGCCACCGGTCCCACCCATGATAAAGTACATCCGCGTATTGGAGTTACGGCCAAATGGATTTGGACTATCTATTTGGGGCTGACCATTACAGAGATTATTCTGCTGGTTGCTGGAGGCATGAACTTTTTCGACAGTGTATGTCATTCTCTGACTACTACCGCCACAGGAGGATATTCAACCAAACAAAATAGCATTGCCGCCTTCAACTCTCCTTACATAGAATATATAATTACGCTATTCATGTTTTTGGCAGGTATCAATTTCACCTTACTATATCTACTGTTCCTAAAAGGAAATTTCAAACGCTTATTCCAAAATACAGAACTCCACTGGTATTTGGGAACTGTGGGATTTTTTACCCTTTTCACTACTGTCACTCTTATTTTCACCAGTCCGTTCAGTATTGAAGAATCTTTCCGTAAAGCCATATTTCAGGTTGTTTCCTTACAAACCACTACCGGATTCATTTCTGCAGATTATATGACTTGGGTACCTGTACTTTGGACATTAATGTGCATCATCATGCTGTTTGGAGCTTGTGCCGGATCCACCACAGGAGGAATAAAATGTATACGCATAGCCATTATGAGCCGTGTTTCTAAAAATGAATTCAAACATATCATTCATCCCAATGCTATACTTCCTGTACGTATCAACCGCCAAGTTATTTCATCAACAACCAAGTCAGCAGTACTTGCATTCATTTTTCTATATATGGCTATTATTTTTATTGGATGGCTGGTTCTTATGCTGTTTGGAGTAGGGTTTGAAGAAGCTTATAGCGTAGTCATTTCCAGTTTGGGCAATGTAGGACCAGGTATTGGAAAATGCGGCCCTTCCTATTCATGGAACGGGTTGCCGGATGCAGCAAAATGGATAAGTGCAATATTGATGCTGATAGGGCGTTTGGAATTATTTACCGTACTTCTGCTCTTCATGCCGAGTTTTTGGAAAAAGCATTGACATTTACGTCCTATAACCATTTTTATACATAAATAATTCAAAAAATCTCAATGAAGCTTCAAATATTGGCTATCTTTGCACCCTCATTTAAAGGGTAACAAGATGAATAATATGTTGAGATACATTGTATATATCCTATTATTTCTACTGTTTACGATAACAGTAGATCAGGATTATCATACGGTTGAGACAACAGATTTACCCCCACAGACCTCTTGTTACCAGCAACAACAAGACCCCTGCAAAAGAACAGTGGACTTCCTGTTTACCAACAATTTTGCAGATATGCCACAAATAGCCATATCACTTGACAACCCTTCCACATCAAAGTTCAAATGTATAGTCCGCATTTTAGCAGCATTGAACGAACTTAAAAAGCAGGAGCTACAAACAAACCATATAGTTTGCCACACTTTTCATTCGCTTTACACTGATGCAGTAGATTATTATATCTATGCACTCCGGCGGATCATCATTTAATTTTTAATCTTTTTTCAGCATTTTGCTGAGTAGAAATCCTTATAACAAACGTCTTATAAGGAAAATTTTTCTATTCGTTTGTCTAATCAAAAAAAGTTTAGATATGTATTTTACATTATTAGTTGTCGTTATCCTGACGGCAATCGCATTAGTTGCCGTAGCATTGGGAATTGCCCGTGCCATTTCTCCCCGTTCATACAACTCACAAAAGGGAGAAGCTTACGAATGTGGTATTCCTACGCGGGGACGGTCGTGGATGCAATTCAAAGTAGGTTATTATCTATTTGCTATCCTCTTCCTGATGTTCGATGTGGAAACAGTATTTTTATTTCCTTGGGCTGTAGTGGTACAAAACCTAGGAGTGTACGGTCTGTTTAGCATCCTTTTCTTTTTAGTTATATTAGTTTTAGGTCTGGCATATGCCTGGAAGAAAGGAGCGTTGGAATGGAAGTAAAGAAACCAACCATAAAGTCTATTCCTTATGAAGACTTCAAAGACAATGAGTATTTGGAAAACATGGTCAAGCAGCTCAATGAAGGCGGTACCAAAGTATTGGTGGGCTGTTTGGATGACCTTATCAACTGGGGACGCAGCAATTCGTTGTGGCCGCTTACATTTGCAACCAGTTGTTGTGGAATCGAGTTTATGGCAGTGGGTGCTGCCCGGTATGATTTCGCCCGCTTCGGGTTTGAAGTAGCCCGTGCCAGTCCGCGCCAGGCAGATATGATCATGGTAGCAGGAACTATCACACACAAGATGGCTCCGGTACTAAAACGTTTGTATGACCAGATGGCGGATCCTAAATACGTCATTGCAGTAGGCGGATGCGCCATTAGCGGCGGTCCTTTTAAAAAATCATATCACGTATTGAACGGAGTAGACAAAATTCTTCCCGTTGACGTATATATTCCCGGATGTCCGCCCCGACCTGAAGCCTTGTTGTACGGCATGATACAATTGCAACGTAAAGTAAAACTGGAAAAATTCTTCGGCGGAGTGAACCGCAAAGAAAATGAACCACAAAATCCCGAACAAGCATGAGTGAAAGAATAGAAATACCTGCCGAAAAGCTACATGAAGAAATGCTGAAATTGCGGCAGGGTAAACATATGGATTTTCTACGCAGCCTTACCGGAATGGACTGGGGCGAAGAAGGACTAGGTGTAGTCTATCATCTGGAAGATACGAATACAAGAGAAAATATAGTGGTCAGCACTCGCACAACCAACCGAGAAAAGCCGGAACTTCCTAGTGTAAGTGATATTTGGAAAGGTGCTGAATTCAATGAACGCGAAGTGTACGACTATTATGGTATCCGCTTTATAGGACATCCTGATATGCGCCGTTTGTTCCTGCGTGATGACTGGGTAGGCTATCCATTGCGTAAGGACTACGATGAAAGCCTCAACCCACTCCGTATGACCAATGAGGAACCTGTAGACACGACACAATATATAGAAGTACAACATGATGGCAGTGTAATAGAAAAACGCGAAACCATTTTTGATGAGGACGAATATATCATTAACATAGGTCCTCAACATCCGGCAACCCACGGTGTACTTCGTTTTCGTGTTTCACTGGAAGGTGAGATTATCAAAAAACTGGATGTGCACTGCGGATACATCCATCGAGGTATCGAAAAAATGTGCGAAAGTCTTACCTATCCCCAAACCTTGGCCCTGACCGACCGTTTGGATTATTTAGGTGCGCACCAAAACCGCCATGCTCTCTGTATGTGCATTGAACAGGCAATGGGCGTAGAAGTAAGCGAACGGGTACAATACATTCGTACCATTATGGACGAATTGCAACGTATAGATTCTCACTTGCTTTTCTTCTCCTGTCTCTGTATGGATATGGGTGCCTTGACCGCATTCTTCTATGGATTCCGTGATCGTGAGAAGATATTGGATATCTTCGAAGCAACTACCGGAGGACGTTTGATACAGAATTATAACACCATTGGAGGAGTACAAGCTGATATCGCTCCGGACTTTGTACAGAAAGTAAAAGAATTCATTGCTTATCTGCGTCCGATGCTAAAAGAATACCATGAAGTATTCACCGGAAATGTCATTGCCCAAGAACGTTTGAAAGGTGTGGGAGTTCTTTCACGGGAAGATGCCATCTCTTTCGGAGCGACAGGAGGTACAGGACGCGCCAGCGGTTGGGCATGCGATGTCCGCAAGCGTCATCCCTATGCGATGTATGGCAAGGTAGATTTTAAAGAGATTGTCCACACTGAAGGTGACTGCTTTGCACGTTATATGGTCCGTATGGAAGAAATACTGGAAAGTATGGATATCATTGAGCAACTGATAGACAATATTCCTGAAGGGAACTATCAGGAAAAGATGAAACCGATTATACGTGTGCCCGAAGGGAATTATTATGCCGCAGTGGAAGGTTCTCGCGGAGAGTTCGGTGTTTATCTGGAAAGTCGTGGAGACAAATTTCCTTACCGCATGAAATTCCGCGCTACCGGTTTGCCTTTAGTATCAGCAATGGAAACTATGTGCCGCAACGCAAAAATTGCCGACTTAATTGCTATTGGTGGAACGGTGGATTATGTAGTACCGGATATTGACCGATAATAATGTGCCGATTCTTCAATATACAATTTGGAGAATGCACTATTTATCAGACTGAGAATTAACAAATTAAATAATTACAAGTTTGCCTATTGGCAAATTAGCAAATTGACACATTATTAAATTATGTTCGATTTTAGTATAGTCACCCAATGGGTACACTCACTGCTCACGTCATTTATGCCTGAAGAACTGGCAGTGCTCATAGAATGTATAGTAATTGGCGTATGTATCATGTTGGCATATGCAGTTATTGCTATCATTATGATTTTCATGGAACGTAAAGTGTGCGCCGCTTTCCAATGCCGCTTGGGGCCAATGCGTGTAGGTCCCCAAGGTACCATACAGGTGTTTGCCGATGTATTCAAGATGTTGATCAAGGAAATTATCACCATCCGGCATGCTGACAAGTTCCTGTACAATTTGGCACCTTACATTGTTATCCTCGCCTCTATCATGGCTTTCAGTTGCCTACCCATCAACAAGGGCATGGAGGTCCTTGATTTCAATGTAGGTATTTTCTTCTTATTGGCAGCATCCAGTATCGGCGTGGTAGGTATTTTGCTGGCAGGTTGGAGTTCCAATAACAAATATTCATTAATCGGAGCCATGCGAAGTGGCGCTCAAATGATTAGTTATGAATTATCTGTAGGATTAAGCATCCTTACCATTGTAATCTTAACAGATACCATGCAACTAAGCGAAATTGTAGAACGCCAAGCTGACGGCTGGTTCCTTTTTAAAGGACATATACCTGCATTGATCGCTTTTATCATTTATCTGATAGCCGGAAATGCAGAAGTCAACCGCGGCCCGTTTGACTTGCCTGAAGCAGAAAGTGAACTGACTGCGGGATATCATACCGAATATTCCGGTATGCACTTCGGCCTGTTCTATGTGGCAGAATTTGTAAACTTGTTTATCATCGCCGCAGTAGCCACAACCATCTTCCTGGGAGGATGGATGCCGCTACATATTCCTGGGCTAGACGGATTCAATGCCATCATGGATTATATACCCGGATTTATTTGGTTCTTTGGCAAGTCATTCTTTGTAGTATGGTTACTAATGTGGATCAAATGGACATTTCCCCGTCTGCGTATTGACCAAATTCTAACGCTGGAATGGAAGTACTTGGTTCCAATAGGTTTGTGCAACCTGTTGTTGATGGTAATTATTGTTGTATTTAAATTACATTTCTGATGAAAGAAGAAAAACATTCCTATATAAAAGGGCTGCTTCATGGCATCGGTACATTACTTACCGGCATGAAAGTGACAGGACGAGAGTTCTTCACTCCTAAAGTCACTGAACAATATCCCGAAAACCGTGCCACATTAAAAATATCGCCCCGTTTCCGAGGACGGCTTATCATGCCGGTTGATGAGAATGGTAATAACAAATGTATTGCTTGCGGACTTTGCCAGATGGCTTGCCCCAATGATACAATCACCATTACCAGCGAATCTGTGACCAACGAAGAAACAGGCAAGAAAAAGAAAATATTAGTAAAGTATGAGTACGACCTGGGAGCCTGTATGTTCTGTCAACTTTGTGTGAACGCTTGTCCACACGATGCCATTCGGTTCGATACAGAATTCGAAAATGCTGTATTCGACCGCAGCAAACTAGTTCTCACTCTGAACAAAAAATAAAAAACAAACGATATTATGACACTACAACTAATTGTATTCATTGTACTGGCGTTGTTTATCGCTGTCTGTTCGGTATTGGCAGTCACGACCTCACGTATCTTGCGTGCAGCAACTTATCTGCTGTTCGTTTTATTTGGTACAGCAGGTATTTACTTCCAACTCAACTACTCATTCTTGGGAGCTGTACAATTACTGATTTACGCCGGTGGTATAACAGTGCTTTATGTATTTAGTATCTTATTGACCTCTTCACAGGGAGACAAAGCAGAGAGATTAAAAAATGGAAAGATGGTGGCCGGAGCTATTTCTACTATAGCAGGACTGGCTATCTGTCTGTTCGTCATGCTGAAGAACGAATTCTTGCCCTCTCATTTTGTTCATGGTGAACTGGATGTACGCACGATCGGTCATGCACTGATGGGCATGGAAAAATATCAATATATCCTTCCTTTCGAAGTAATCAGCGTGTTATTACTCGCTTGCATCGTAGGAGGAATCCTAATCGCTAGAAAAAGATAGAACTTATGGTACACATGGAATATTATCTGGTGGTTTCCACCTTTATGATGTTTGCGGGAATCTATGGTTTCTTCACCCGCCGCAATTTATTGGCCATGCTCATCAGTGTGGAACTGATACTGAATTCGGTAGACATCAACTTCGCCGTATTCAACCGATACCTCTTTCCCGAAGAACTGGAAGGCTTTTTTTTCGCCCTGTTCGCTATCGGCGTGAGTGCGGCTGAAACAGCAGTAGCTATTGCTATCATTATCAATATCTACCGCAATGTACGCAATATCCAAGTGAAGAACTTAAATGAAATGAAAAACTAATTATGGAACATACAATACTAATCCTTATCCTACCTTTCCTCAGTTTCCTGATACTGGGGCTGGCAGGTATGCGTATGAAGAACGGATTGGCAGGGACCATCGGCACCGTTTCACTGGCAGGGGTGACGTTGCTTTCCTACCTCACTGCCTTCAATTATTTTGCAGGAGGGCGTACGGCAGAAGGCGTCTATCCTACTCTCACACCTTATAATTTTGAATGGTTACCTTTCACAACGAACCTGCATATTGACATGGGAATCATGCTTGACCCTATTTCAGTTATGATGCTAGTCGTTATTTCCACCGTCAGTCTGATGGTACATATCTATTCATTCGGATATATGAAAGGTGAAAAAGGCTTTCAACGTTACTACGCATTTCTTAGCCTGTTTACCATGTCCATGCTGGGGCTCGTAGTAGCAACTAATATTTTCCAGATGTATGTCTTTTGGGAACTGGTAGGTGTTTCTTCTTATCTACTTATCGGCTTTTATTACACCAAGAAAGAAGCGATTGCTGCCAGTAAAAAAGCATTTATTGTTACCCGTTTCGCTGATTTAGGCTTTCTGATCGGTATCTTGATTTACGGCTATTATGCCGAAACATTCTCGTTCACCCCCCAACTTCAGGTACTTGCAGTTGCCGGAAGTATGATACCATTGGCCTTGGGGCTAATGTTTATCGGTGGTGCCGGTAAAAGTGCGATGTTTCCATTGCACATCTGGTTACCGGATGCTATGGAAGGTCCTACTCCTGTCAGTGCATTAATCCATGCTGCTACCATGGTAGTAGCCGGTGTATATCTGGTAGCCCGTATGTTCCCGTTGTTTGTAGGATATGCGCCCGAAGTGCTGCACTGGATAGCTTATATCGGTGCGTTCACTGCATTCTACGCCGCTAGTGTGGCGTGTGCACAAAGCGATATCAAACGTGTGCTCGCCTTCTCCACTATATCTCAAATTGGATTTATGATTGTTGCATTAGGCGTTTGTACTTCCATGAACCCTCATGAAGGAGGACTAGGCTACATGGCATCCATGTTCCACCTGTTCACACATGCCATGTTCAAGGCATTGCTGTTCTTAGGAGCCGGATGTATCATTCATGCCGTACACAGTAACGAGATGAGCGCCATGGGAGGACTTCATAAATTCATGCCCGTCACCCACTGGACATTCCTGATTGCTTGTCTGGCTATCTCGGGTATTTGGCCATTCTCAGGTTTTTTCTCTAAAGACGAAATTCTGACTGCCTGCTTCCAATTCAGTCCTGTTATGGGATGGATAATGACAGGCATTGCCGCCATGACAGCATTTTATATGTTCCGCCTTTATTATTGTATTTTCTGGAATGGAGAATGGAAAGGACACTCCCACGAATCCGGACCTGATGCACATACTCCGCATGAGGCTCCACGTACCATGACATTCCCGCTGATGTTTTTAGCCGCTATCACCTGTATTGCCGGATTCATACCCTTCGGCAATCTGATCAGTAGTAACGGAGAAGCCTATACCATTCATCTGGATATGCAGATAGCTGCTACAAGTATCATTATTGCTATAGCATCCATCACTTTAGCTACATGGATGTATGCAGGTAAGAGACAACCCGTAGCCAACTATCTGGCGCGCACATTCCCACGTTTGCACACAGCAGCTTACCACCGTTTCTATATGGATGAGATATGGTTGTTCGTAACCAAGAAAATCATCTTCCGGTGCATCAGTACTCCGATAGCCTGGTGGGACCGGCACGTTATCGATCAATTCTTTAACTTCACTGCGTGGAGTACTCATGCTACCGCCGATGAAATACGCGACATGCAAAGTGGAAACGTACAGCAGTACAGTATTTGGTTCCTTGCAGGTGCATTGATATTGACGCTGATACTATTAATTTAATGAATAATAAAAAATCCGCCGCATGGCCATTTTTTAATTTTTAATTTAAAAAGATGAACATACTAAGTTTTTTCATTATAGTTCCCTTGTTGATGCTCGCGAGCCTTTGGGCTTCGCGCAGCGTCAATCAAGTTCGCGGAGTGATGGTTGTCGGATCTTCCATATTATTGGCATTATCCGTTTACCTCACCATTGATTATATCGAACTACGCCAAGCCGGTGCTACAGGAGAGATGCTGTTCACAGCCAGCACAGTTTGGTATGCACCGCTCCATATATGCTACTCAGTAGGAGTAGACGGTATATCAGTAGCAATGTTGCTGCTTAGTTCCATTATTGTATTCACCGGTACTTTTGCATCGTGGAAGTTACAACCATTGACAAAAGAATATTTCATGTGGTTCACTCTATTGAGTGTAGGGGTATTCGGATTCTTCGTTTCAACAGACCTGTTCACCATGTTCATGTTTTATGAAGTAGCCTTAATTCCAATGTATCTGCTCATCGGTGTATGGGGAAGCGGACGTAAAGAATACGCCGCCATGAAACTTACATTAATGTTAATGGGTGGTTCTGCATTTCTACTGATCGGAATTCTCGGTATTTTTTATGGTGCAGGCGGTGAAACTATGAACTTGCTGGAAATCGCCAAACTGCATATACCTCATGAAATGCAACGCATCTTCTTCCCGCTTATCTTCTTGGGGTTCGGAGTCTTAGGAGCTTTGTTCCCTTTCCATACATGGAGTCCCGATGGTCATGCTTCTGCACCGACTGCTGTTTCTATGCTTCACGCTGGAGTATTGATGAAACTAGGAGGTTACGGATGCTTCCGTGTTGCTATGTACCTGATGCCTGAAGGTGCAGCCATGTGGGGAGATGTATTCCTGATATTGACCACTATTTCTGTAGTTTACGGTGCATTCAGTGCTGTGGTACAAACCGACTTAAAATATATCAATGCCTATTCCTCCGTATCCCACTGCGGATTGGTGCTCTTTGCCCTGCTGATGATGACACGCACCAGTTGTACGGGTGCTATTCTCCAAATGTTGAGTCACGGATTAATGACCGCTTTGTTCTTCGCCCTTATTGGTATGATATACGGACGTACCCACACTCGTGATGTCCGATTAATGGGAGGTTTGATGAAGATTATGCCTTTCCTGGCTGTAGGTTATGTTATTGCCGGTCTTGCTAACTTGGGACTTCCGGGACTAAGTGGTTTTGTTGCTGAAATGACGGTCTTTGTAGGTTCTTTCCAAAATGATGATACATTCCATCGCGTATGTACCCTAGTGGCAACAACAAGTATCGTCATTACCGCAGTCTATATCCTGCGTGTAGTAGGTAAAATTCTTTATGGTAAAGTTTTGAATCCCGAACATCTGAAACTCACAGACGCAACCTGGGATGAACGAGTAGCCGTTATCTGCCTCATCGCCTGTGTAGCAAGTTTAGGAATGGCTCCATTCTGGATAAGCGATCTGATCAGTAACAGTGTAGAACCAATCATAAGTCAATTATTAAATTAAAATTTGAGAATTAAAAATTAAAAAATAGCAATGATGGACATAACTGCAATACTCCATATGCATGCCGAACTGAGTCTGACAGCCGTTTTTATTCTGATGTTTCTGTTAGATTTATTTTTACCGGCAACACAACGTCACTGGTTACGCCCCATGGCATGTATCCTGCTGACCATTCAACTCTTAGCAAACCTATGGCCGGAAGAGGTGACTTTATTTGGCGGCATGTACCACTCAACCCCTATGGCGTCTGTTCTAAAAAGCATCCTTACCATAGGTACCATACTGGTGTTCCTACAAGCAGACACTTGGCTAAAACGTGAAGACACCCGCCATAAACAAGGCGAATTCTACATCCTTACCCTCAGTACCTTGCTGGGTATGTATTTCATGGTAAGCGCAGGGCACTTCCTGCTATTCTTCCTTGGATTGGAATTGGCAACCGTTCCTATGGCTTGTCTCGTAGCTTTCGATAAATATAAAGGACATAGTGCCGAAGCCGGAGCTAAATTCATTCTTTCGGCTTTATTCTCCAGCGGTATTTTCCTCTATGGTATTTCTATGATTTATGGGACAGCAGGTACTTTATATTTTGAAGATATCCCTGCCGGATTGACAGGAACTCCATTACAAGTTCTTGCACTAGTATTTTTCTTCTCCGGACTGGCCTTCAAGTTAAGCTTGGTACCTTTTCATCTGTGGACAGCAGATACTTATCAAGGTGCACCGACTACAGTAAGCGCCTACCTATCCGTTATTTCAAAAGGTGCAGCTGCTTTTGCTTTAATGATTATTTTAATGAAAGTATTCGGACCAATGACTGAACAATGGAGTGAAATACTATGTATTATCATTGTAGCCACCATCACTATAGCCAATCTGTTCGCCATCCGCCAAAACAACCTGAAACGCTTTATGGCCTTCAGTAGTATTTCACAAGCCGGCTACATAATGTTGGCTGTACTGGCTGGAACTCCGCAGGGCATGGCATCCCTAGTATATTATATAGTAGTATACATTGCCGCCAATCTCGCCGTATTCGGTGTCATCAGTACCATTGAGCAACATACCCACGGTAAAATAGAGCGCGAAGATTATAACGGACTTTATAAGACCAACCCCAAACTAACTATGGTCATGACACTTGCTCTTTTCTCATTGGCAGGTATCCCGCCATTTGCCGGATTCTTCAGTAAGTTCTTTGTATTCATGGCAGCATTCCATAGCGGATATTATCTTATTGTATTTATCGCATTGGTCAATACAATCATTTCATTGTATTATTACTTATTGATTGTAAAAGCCATGTTCATCACACCTAATGAAGACCCTATCGGCAATTTTCGTACAGCAACTCCGATGCGCATCAGTCTGTTGGTATGTGTAGCCGGCATATTCGTTTTAGGAATTATAAGTGGGGTATATCAACTATTAAGTGATACAGCAATACTATAAAAGTTCAGTTACAAAAAGAAGAATAATAACTGAAATGATTATTATATTTCTATGATCAATATTCTTTTACTTTGGAGGCAGAATCAATCTGTTTCCAAAGTAAAAGAATACCTTAAAGTTTCTCTTCAACAAATTTATCATTATCTTCGTAGCAAATTATAAAAAAATAAGTACTATGAAGAAAGTCCTCTATATTACAATACTCGCTTGCTCTACTTTATGGGGATCTTGCACAGAGAAAAATAAACAATCCGCCAGAACAGATTCCTTTATAGAAAAAAATGTAGCATTTGCACGTGCACAAATCGGGAATGAAATACAAATTATAGAAAAATCAGAGAAATTTATAAACCCCGTTACATTGAAAACTGACAGTACCATTTATTATTGTGACTACGCCGACTGGCGAAGTGGTTTTTTCCCTGGGTCAGTGTGGTATCTATATGAGTTAAGTGGCGACACTACTCTCTTATCATTAGCTGATAAATACACTTCGGCCATAGAAGAAGCCAAAAAACTGACTTGGCACCATGATGTAGGTTTCATGATAAATTGTAGTTTCGGCAATGGATGGCGAACAACTAAAGTACCCAAATACAAAGAAGTCATGATAGAAGCTGCACGTTCATTAGCTACTCGTTTCCGTGAAAAGCCGGGAATTATCCAATCATGGGATGTGACCCGCGGCTGGCAATCGGAACGCGGTTGGGAATGTCCGGTCATAATAGATAATATGATGAATTTAGAGTTACTATTTGAAGCAACTAAATTATCTGGTGATTCCACCTTTTATCATATAGCAGTGAACCATGCAGACCGCACTTTGAAAGAGCATTTCCGTACAAACGGAAGTTGTTATCATGTAATAGATTATAGTTTGGCAGACGGCATGGTACGGCATAGACAAACAGCCCAAGGATATGCAGACGAATCGACTTGGAGTCGTGGACAAGCATGGGCGATTTATGGTTACACTGTGTGTTACCGGGAAACTCATGATAAAAAGTATCTGAATCAGGCATTGAAGACTTTCCAATTTATGAAAACACATCCCCGGCTTCCCAAAGACTTGATTCCTTATTGGGATATGGATGCTCCCAATATTCCCAATGAACCACGAGACGCTTCAAGTGCTTCTTGTATAGCTTCTGCACTTTATGAAATTAGTACAATGGATGTGCCTGATGCAAACAGTTATAAGAACTATGCAGACAGTATTATGGCCTCTCTAGCCTCACCAAACTATCTGGCATCTCTTGGAAAAAATGGTAACTTTTTATTAATGCATTCAGTGGGCAGTATTCCTCATGGCACAGAAATAGATGTACCTTTAAATTATGCAGACTATTATTTCCTGGAAGCATTGAAACGAAAGCGTGACATTGAAGAAGGCACACACTAAGTTATACAGACAAACACAGAAATATTTCCTCCCGTTCTTCGGGAGGAATGCCACAGCCGGTATCGGTTACTTCAATTCGTAACTTACTTTGTGCCTTATCCAACTTTATCTTAAGAGTTACAGATCCAGAATCTGTAAATTTATTAGTATTATCAAACAGGCTCTCTATCACTAGCGACAAATGCAATTCATTGGTGGAGATAAACATTTCCCCTTTTGGTAATTTCACCAATACAAGTACCATAAAAAGTCTAATTACTAAAAAACTCCTGTTCTTAGTTTCCAAACGGTAATTTTCATAGTTCAATTGATCTACTCCATACTTTACAGGTAGTTCACTAAATTATTTTTTCAGACTAGAAGAATTAATGGAATCCTGCGCTTGTATATCTTATAATATTCAGAAGACTATCTTTGGTAGTAGAAATACTACCTCCTATCACGACAAGAATTCCCCAACAGATATCAATATATACAAGTGATGTATTTCATAATATCAGATTATTAAGGTACGAATATACAAATAATATAAAAATGTAGCAGCAGTTATTCCTCTATTATTAGAATTTACACAATAATGGGCAATTAATCCACTTATTTTCTAATTATATGCTTTAATATTGCATCGTAGATATTTTTTGGTAACTATGAAATTATTAATTATTAAACATCAAAGATATGGTAAAAAAGTTAGTTAGTGTACTTTGTATATGTGCATATTTTGGACTTGCTCATGCACAAATACCACAAGAGATTTGGAAAGAAAGTGAGCAAATAGAAAAACAAATCAAAAAGACTTCTTTTCCCGATCGTGTGTACAACATTAAAGATTTCGGTGCCAAAGAAGGAAATAATGGTGAAATACTCTGCCATGAAGCAATCAATCTAGCTATCCTCACATGCAGCCAGACAGGTGGAGGAACTGTATTAGTTCCACCCGGAGAATTTCTAACAGGTCCTATCACACTGAAAAGTAATGTAAATCTGCATTTGGAAGAAGGTGCCTATCTAAAATTTTCTTCAGAGAAATATCTATATACTCCAACCGTACTCACTCGCTGGGAAGGAGTAGACTGTTACAATTTGCATCCATTAATTTATGCTTATGGTGAAAGCAACATAGGCATTACCGGTAAAGGTATTATAGACGGACAGGCCAGTAATGATAACTGGTGGAGTATGTGTGGTGCTCCACACTATGGCTGGAAGGAAGGTATGACAGCTCAAAAAAATGGCGGCAGAGACAAATTACTGATGTACGCCGAAACATTTGCCCCGATAGATAAGCGCCAAATGACTTTTGAAGACGGTTTACGTCCCCAACTTATCAATCTATATCGTTGCAACACTATTTTAATAGAAAATGTAACATTGAAAAATTCTCCGTTTTGGGTTATCCATCCTTTATTTTGTGAAAGTCTGACAGTGCGTGGGGTTAAAGTTTCCAGTCACGGTCCCAATAGCGATGGCTGCGATCCGGAATCAAGTAAGAACGTATTAATTGAAAACTGTATATTCGATACTGGAGACGACTGCATTGCCATTAAAAGCGGACGGAATGCCGACGGACGGAAATGGAATGTACCAAGTGAAAATATCATTGTACGCAATTGCGAAATGAAAGACGGACACGGTGGTGTAGTTGTAGGCAGTGAGATTTCGGGAGGATATAAGAACCTGTTTGTTGAAAACTGCAAAATGGACAGCCCGAACCTGGAACGTGTCATCCGCATCAAAACCAACAACTGCCGTGGTGGTGTCATTGAAAATATTTATGTGCGTAATGTAGAAGTAGGTGAATGTCGCGAAGCCGTTTTGAAAATCAACCTGCAATATGAAAACCGTGAAAAATGTGACAGAAATTTCCCACCTGTAGTACGCCATGTATATCTGGATAATGTTACCAGTGAAAAAAGTAAGTACGGAGTCTTGATTACCGGATATGACGACCGTGTCAATATTGAAGACATCCATGTAACAAACAGCCGTTTCAATAATGTAGAGAAAAAGGGAAATTTAATTACCGGAGCTAAGGATGTAGTACTGAAAGAACTGTATATCAATGGAAATAAGGTAAGAAAATAAGATAAAAAATCTTTGGTATAATGAGATGCCATCATACCAAAGATTATATCCTCTTTTGAGAACCTATTCCAGACACTCATCAAGTTCACGTATCAACTCTTCTTTATCAAGATGTCGCCCGATAAAAACTATTTTCTGCATACGATCTCCATATTTATCATCCCAATCCCGCAATAAGCCCGGCTCCTGACGTATTACCTCTATCAGTTCTTCTTCAGGTGCCGTAGCATACCATAAACCGGCTTCCTTCAACTTTTTCTGCACACCGGCCTGTTCAAAAAGAAAAGACATATCACGATTATTGCTGAAATAACAGACTCCTTTTGCTCGAATAATATTACGACTCCACTGGGTGGATACAAAACGATCAAATTTATGGATATCAAAAGCCGGACGACGATAATACACAAAAGTACTGATGCCATATTCATCCACTTCACTACCTTCATGATGATGATGGTGTGCATGCTCCTCATCGTGATGATGATGCTCATGCTCCTCCGCTTCTTTTTTCTGCTCTTCCGTAAGGGCACTCTCTATTCCACGTATCCAACCGGCAGAAGTGGCAGTACGTTCAAAGTCAAATGCTTCAGTATAGATTATCTTATCCAAATCTGCATCAGCATAATCACATTCTATTATTTCAGCTGCAGGTTGCAATGTACGGATAATCTGTTTGATACGTTCCAATTCGTCACGTTTCACTTCCGAGGCCTTATTCAACAATACAACATTACAAAATTCAATCTGTTGGATAATCAAATTTTCAATATCCTCTTCGTCAATACCCTTACAGGTCAAATCGTTGCCACAAGAAAACTCACTTTGCAGACGCAAGGCATCTACCACAGTCACAATACAATCCAAACGACATCCCCCGTACGTATTCCCCATACTTGAAATAGAACAAATAGTCTGTGCGATAGGAGCTGGTTCACAAACCCCACTTGCCTCAATCACAATGTAATCAAAACGCTCCTGCTTCATAATATCATCTATCTGCTCCACCAAATCCATCTTCAAAGTACAACAGATACAACCGTTCTGAAGTGCTACCAAGCTTTCGTCTTTCTTTCCTACAATCCCCCCCCGCTGTATGAGGTCGGCATCAATATTCACCTCACCGATATCATTGACAATAACCGCAAACTTAATACCACGTTTATTAGAAAGAATATGGTTCACTAATGTCGTTTTTCCACTGCCCAGATAACCGGTCAAAAGCAGTATAGGAATTTCTTTTACTCTCATATAAAATTCAATATTACTTTCACAAAGGTATAGAATGATTAATTTCCAAACAATAGAAAACATCTTTTTATACCTTATAAACAAAAAAGACTCTTTACATACCCCCAGTTAGAATCCATTAAAACTCAATTCACAGTGCAACATTTTTCAAAAAATGCTTTAAATATTCCAAGAGTATAACTATATTTCGCAAAACAAATTTATAATAACAATGAGAAACAAATTAGCACAAAAAATCAAATTAGGCGCAGCCTTGTTATTGATGGCGGGAACTTCAGCCTTCGCACAAACCTCCAATCAAATTTATACACCTACTCCTGAAAATATAAAAGCACGGCAGGAATTTCAAGATAATAAATTCGGTATATTCCTTCATTGGGGCATTTACAGTATGACCGCCCAAGGAGAATGGTATATGAACACTCACAACATCAACCGTAATGAATACGCCAAACTGGCATCCGGATTCTATCCTTCGCGCTTCGATGCTGCCGAATGGGTTTCCGCCATCAAAACCTCCGGAGCCAAATATATCTGTATTACCAGTAGACACCATGACAGTTTCTCAATGTTTGATACAAAAGAATCCGATTTTAATATCGTAGATGCCACCCCTTTCAAACGAGACATACTAAAAGAACTGGCAGAAGAATGTCAAAAACAAGGCATCAAACTCCATTTTTATTATTCGCATTTGGATTGGTTTCGTGACGACTATCCGGAAGGAAACACCGGACATGGAACAGGACGTCCCAAAGGACATGGAAACTGGGCAAGTTACTACAAGTTTATGAATAAACAGCTGACCGAACTTTTGACTAACTATGGTCCTGTCGGTGCCATTTGGTTTGATGGTATTTGGGATCAACCTACCAACTTCAATTGGCAACTGGAAGAACAATACGCATTAATTCATAAACTGCAACCATCCTGTCTAATAGGTAACAATCATCACCGAACTCCTTATGCAGGAGAAGATTTCCAAATGTTCGAACGTGATTTGCCCGGTGAAAACAAAGCCGGTTTTTCAGCAGGACAAGGAATAAGTGAACTCCCTTTAGAAACTTGTGAAACAATGAACGGAATGTGGGGCTACAGAATTGAAGACCAAAATTACAAATCCCCTAAAGAATTGATACACTATTTGGTTAAGGCAGCTGGAAAAAATGCAAATTTGCTAATGAATATTGGACCTCAACCCAACGGAGAATTACCAGCTACAGCTGTAGAGCATCTAAAACAGGTGGGTAAATGGATGAATCAATATGGAGAAACGATTTATGGAACCCGTGGTGGTGATGTAGTTCCTCATACATGGGGGGTATCAACTCGCAAAGGTGACCGTTTATTCATCCATATACTAGATTTGCAGGATGATGCACTTTATATACCTCTGAAGGCAAAAGTAAAGAAAGCAATACAGTTCATTTCCAAAACTCCACTTTCTTTCAAACAGGAGAAAGACGGCATATTTATAAAACTGCCTCAAGTACCTGATGACATAGATTATGTAATAGAATTAGTCATTAAACAATAAAATAGCATTCATCTTTAAACAAGTGTCTTTACGTGAAAAACAAGAATATCTTTAGAAAAAGAGAGAAAATGTATTCTACAAAAATCAGAAAAGAAACATGAGTAAGCTACATACATTACTCTTCTAAAAAAGAATTCGTCCTTGGATTATGAAAACCCAAGGACGAATCACTCTTAGTTTGTGGAGCTGGAGGGAGTCGAACCCTCGTCCAAACGAGGAAGCCATACGCTTTCTACATGCTTATCTTCGCCTAAATTTTCGAGTATAAGCAGGACCGAAGCCACCAACTTATACCTTATCCTCTAAATTTTCGTAAGAGACACGAGGCGGATCTCTAACTATTCCCGATTTTACTGCACCACTTGATCAAACGCTTCGGAACAAGAGCTTTTGAGTGATGTCTCGTTTCCACCACTTTGGCAGAAATAAAGCTAATCTACTATGATTCGATTAAGCAGCAAGAGCATAATTTTCGTTGCCAGATAAAATTTTGAAAACTGGGATTATAGTGCCAATCAACCACGCACTGCATGCTTACATACCACTTAGCCACGCTGTCAAATCCAGTCAACCCCGTACTGGTAACTCATAAAGAGATTACAAATATACACACACTTCTGTTAATATCCAATTATTTATTCATTTATTTATAGCATTTTAATGAGAACAATGTATCTTTGAAAATAATTTTTCTAATCCTAACAGATCAGACAATATGAACAAAAAATTAATGGTATTGTGTATGAGCAGTATGATACTGGGAGGCTGTATACCCTCTCCCAAGAAACAAACGGAAGCAATTACAGTTGAAGAAAATCCAAATATGATGTATATGTTGGTAGGCAGTTATGCAACTCCGGAGGAAGAAGGTATCAAGGTTTATAACTTTGATGAACAAAATGGCAACTCACAATATATCAGCGGAATAAAAGGAATATCCAACCCATCTTTCCTCATTCCTTCGGCTGATGGAGAAAGAATATATGCTGTAGGGGAGGATTCCGGAAAAAGTTCTACCGCCAATGCCATCAAATTCGATAAAGAACAAAAGAAACTAACTTTGCTTAATTCTCAACCCACTGACGGCGGTGCACCTTGTTATATAACTCTCAGCCCGTCGGAAAAATTTGTCCTGACAGCAAATTATATGGGAGGTAGCATTACCGTTTTCCCACTAGATAAAGACGGCAAATTAAAATCCGAAACACGCCTTACTTCCTTTACAGGAAATAGTCTTGACAAAGAGAGACAAACACAGCCACATTTACATTGTATAGAATTCACTCCAGACCATAAATATCTACTTGCCAGTGATTTAGGAACAGACCAGATTCATGTATTTCCTGTTAGTGAGAATGTAACTGATGGTGTATCCCATTCCTTGCTGAATGAATCCGAAGAATTTAATATAAAAGTAGAATCAGGATCAGGACCACGCCACATTTGTTTCCATCCGAACCAAAAATTCGCTTATCTGATTAATGAAATCTCAGGAAAAGTTATAGCTTTCTCTTACGACAAAGGAAAATTAAACGCCATACAATATATAGAAGCTGACACAGTGGGTGCCAAAGGTAGCGGAGATATTCACATTTCACCTGATGGAAAATTTCTATATGCATCCAATCGCTTAAAAGCAGACGGTATCGCTATTTTCTCCATAAATCAGGAAGAAGGAACATTAACAAAGACAGGTTATCAGCTGACTGGTATCCATCCACGTAATTTTATTATCAGCCGGAACGGACGATACCTGTTAGTGGCCTGCAGAGACAGCAACTCCATACAAGTATTTGAAAGAGATTCCCAAACAGGACTACTGAAAGACACAGGCAAAACAATAAAAACCAATAAACCTGTATGCCTGAAGTTTACCTTTTAAACAGGAAACATTGTTTTTAATAAAATAAACTGCTGCTTTCGTTGTATGTATTGGAAACAGCAGTTTATTTTATCAAAAACAAAACGAATCTTTATACATAAGTTTCCAAGAACTTAACATGACCTTCCACAGTCACTTTCACCTCTTTTGTTGTGGCAGGGAAAAGGATAGATTCACCGGCTTGCAATTCCAATGAGTTACCATCCCCATCAGTTACCGTACATGTACCTTCCATGCAAATATAAATTACAAACGAATCAAGTTCACTATAATCTATCGTCATATTTTCAGTCAAATCATAAACAGAAGTAGTGAAATACGGACAGGTAACCAACTCGACAGATTCATTCTGTTTCGGAGTATAATGAGTACGATAATCCTCTTCTACAGAATAATCTATGGCATCTTTTGACAATTCTGTATGCAACTCACGAGTATTGCCATTTTTATCCTTACGATTGAAATCATAAATTCGATAAGTCACATTCGAGGTCTGCTGAATCTCAGCAATAAAGCATCCGGCTCCAATACTATGGATACGTCCTGCAGGCAAGAAAAACACATCACCCGGTTGTACGGCATAATCAGCCAATGCATCACAAATAGTATTATCAGCAATCATTGCAGCATATTCATCGGGAGTAATTTTTTTACTTAATCCCGAACGCAGATGTGCTTTCCCCCCGGCATTGTCAATAACATACCACATTTCGGTCTTGCCCATCGAATTATGACGCTTCTTTGCCAGTTCATCATCCGGATGCACTTGTATAGAGAGGTCGTCACAAGCATCAATGAATTTGATCAACAAGGGAAAATTATCGCCAAAACGCTGATAATTACTTTCTCCTACCAAAGAACCTTTATATTCTTTTACCAACTGGCTCAAATTTTTGCCGGCTTGAGTTCCATTAGCAACAACAGACTCATCGCCTGGGACATTAGAAATTTCCCAACTTTCGCCAACCTGAGGCTGTTCAATATTCAGATGTTTGAACGGAATAATCTTTTCTCCACCCCAAATGGTGGATTTCAGAATGGGGTTAAATTTAAATGGATACATAGGTGTATTAATTAATAGTTTCTAGGTTTGGATACAAAAATAAGGGAATTCTATGACTTTACCGCATAGAATCCCCTAAAATTAACAGCTATGTGTGTATATTCAAAGGTGTATTAGTAGTCTGTATTATTAGGATCGAAATTAGTCCAGCCATCCAACCAATTATCATCTGTTCCAAACGCTCCGATATATTCTACTGTCTCAAAACCGCTGCTCAACAGTGCGTCATTAAATGAAGCGGCTGTCAACACAGGGCTATCTGCATCCGGCATATAATTAACACCGATATTACGCCCGTCCTTGAATTTCAACTCATTGACATCAGTCAATACTTTATTTCCTTTCTGAGTCTTGAAAAAAGTAGAAGAATAAGACTCTTGTCCAGCATCAATGATTTGCTTGTTCACGGCATCATAAAGCACATCATCATATACTTTGTTAGCATCAGAACCGACCACCGTCATACCTGCAAACCAAATATTCTCCAACTTTATGTTTCCTGCCTTCGCCATCTCAACTGTATTACCTTTCTCACCATCAATAATTAAACCGACAGGATACCCTACAGCTACTGAATTAAAGCAATTCAAACGACTGGAACGCCGGATCTGCATAGCAGACTGAAACTTACCTAAAGCTGAACCATTATTAGGATTGAAGCTACCGCCCGTAATATAGCTCTCATTATTAACAAAGTTGGCATCACGCCCCAACGGTCCGATAAAAGTGACATTACTAAATACGGCTGTCGTATAGGGTTCTATCAATGAGGCGTCTCCACAATTATCCGACTCAAAACCATTAGACTGAGAAGTATCTGCGATTCTCGGATCACGGATTGAAAGACAATATTGGACCTTACCGGAGAAGCCATTATCTGTATCAAACTCATCGTCCCATCCATTATAAGCCACTAGATATTTACAATTTACATTACCTCCAAACCATTCGTAAGAGTCGTCATTGGAATATGAAACCTGTAAATGATCAATGGTAGTTCCACTACCTACAGATCCAAAAGTTATACCATTAATTTCCTTATCTTTTTGAAAAGGATAACCAGCAAATTCCACACGTACATATCTCAATATACCTGAATTGTCAGCATCATCATTTCCTCCATGTTTAGTACGTGGACCTCCTTCAATCTGCTGGTTCAACACTCCCTGATTATTCTTGGCATTACCACAAATAATCAATCCCCCCCAATCTCCCGGTTTACGCTGGCCTTTAGGCTGTTCAGAGGTAAAAACAATCGGAGCGTCTTTAGTACCCTCGGCTATTAGTTTGCCGCCCGGTTCTACAATCAAGGCAGCCTGTGTATCTTTATCCCCTTTGATAACAGTCCCCGGTTCGATGGTCAATACCGACCCAGTTCCCACATAAATCCATCCTTTCATCAGGTAAGTTCCTTTGGACAAAGTCTGTGTACCCTTAAAAATAAACTCCTGATCTCCATTTCCTATCACGGTACCTTTGGCATTCTCTGTTTTATCATCATCAAATAACAAGTGGTCACATGTTTTAATAGCCCCCTCAGCCCCCCATACATAAGGAGCTTCGGCATTTCCACCGTTGCCATTACCGTTTCCTGTATCAGTTTCCGGATCATCACTACTACAAGCAACCATTCCCCCCAGCATTATTGCTGAGAATACGTAAATCATAAACTTGTCAGTTCTCATTTCCATTTGTTTATTGGTTAATAATGAAAGATTCATTCTATTTTAAAACGTATAGTTAATGTTCAAATTGAAATTACGCCCTGATTTGTATTGACGAGTAATTTGCTCCACTTTTCCATGTCTAGTTTCTTCAAATTGCTTGAAAGAAACTTTCTCCGCCAACAAATCGCGTACAGCAACCTTTATTTCCAGATTACCAATTTTTTTCGAAACACTTAAATCTACTGCATTACGGGGCATTTCATAAGAATCGGGTACTCTGACTTCATTGTCTGCGGTTCCCAAACTACGGCCTACACCAATAATACGTTTACCGATACGGTTATAAAGCAATGCAGCATTCCATCCGCTATCGGCATGTTGATAGAAGAAACCGGCATTAATCAAATATGGAGATTGACCTTGCATCGGACGGTCCTTCTCTTTGGCTCCCGGCTCAAATTTCACTTTACTTTTAATTAAAGCCCCGTTCAGACTAAGACTAAAATTACGCATACCTATAAAATCCAGATTTTTGCGTATATCCACTTCTACTCCATAATTATCCGCTCCTTTGGCATTGACATACGAATAGATAAGGTCTGTACCTCCGGATACAGTATAAGTCCATTCAATAGGATTCTTAAACCTTTTATAGAAAAGAGAAACAGAAATCAGCTCTCCACTGCTGGGATAAAACTCATAACCAAAATCTAAATTATCAATATAAGCAGGCTTTAAATTATAATTACCTTGTACATTGCTGGCAAGATCAAAATCATAATATACAGAAGAAGAAACCTCCCGAAATTCCGGACGATTCACAGTACGTCCATAAGATAAACGGAACTGATGCTTATCATTCAAACGATAAGCCGCATTTACAGACGGGAAAAAGTCATCATACGTGTAAAACACACTAGTGGGGCTTTCCTCGTTTTTCTGTGTATGGCTAACCAACTCCATTCTATTATATTCAAAACGAACTCCTGCGTATACATTCAATTTGCCCAACGGAAGATTACCCCCTACATAACCAGCACTCAAGAGGTTATTGCCTTCGTAATTATTGCGCCAATCCACTTGTTCCAATAAATAAAGTCCATTCTCTCCATAATTCTTCTCTTGTAATAATTCATTAGGGACATTCATTACTTTATAAGCACCCGGCAAACCATTTTTCCAACTATAGATAAAAAAACGGGTATTATATTCACGAGCACGATGCTCCGTGTAAGCTCCAACCTTCAGGCTAGGAGTAAAAATCCCGAAAGAGAAATCGTGCTGATAATTGATGTTAGCCGACAAAATATGTTCATCCAATCGGGAAAACTCCCGATTAATCTCATTCAAGTTCTCTACTTCCAACTGATTGGTCTCCTCATTGAGTACGGTAGTATATCGACGGCGGTCCGGCATATTCCGATTGGCATAAGAATATCCAGCACTCCAATCCAACTTATCGGTATTACCCAATGTATGCTTCCCCGTAAATTGACCATTATAAGTGGTACGACTCTGATAATAATATTCCGCACTCTCTTCATAATCACTTTGTGCATCTGTTCCCTTACGGTAAGTATAGCGGTCTTTCCCTAATTGATTAAAAATATTCTTAAACTCATAGCGACTGTTACCACTGGCAGGTATATAAGTAAAATTCAGCATAGTTCCTATACGAACACTATGATTATATTGGTCATCTATACTTTTACGTAAATAATTAGAACAATCGTGAGTCATATCATAAGCACCAAACAAATTGTTATCCATATCCAGATATGTCCTATAGCTATTGCTATAGTTCACTGTTCCTAATATAGCCAAAGTACGTCCGCTACTATCCACCCAGCGACGGCTGAAATTCATATTCAGGCTAAGATCTGCCAAGGGCCTACGATCTTTAACGGTCCAGTCATTATTTAACCCATTATTTAATAAATCATAGCCATTGTTCATCGGACTAAGCACAGCATTGATTCCACCTTTCAAGCTACGAAAGCCATTATCGAAACCTAGAAAATCTGTGCCACTTCCTTTATTATACAGAAACTTTTTAAAATGAGTCTGATCATTTAAACTAGTTCCAACCGAAATAGTAAACAGATTACTGCTAGGAACATCTTTGGTATTCACTAAAATAAAACCACCACTGAAATCAGCCGGATATTCCGGTGCAGGCGATTTCACTACCAACATATTATCCAACTGCGACGATGGAATAATATCGAAAGAGAAAGCACGCGCATCGGCTTCAGAACTAGGTACGGCACTATTATTAATCCACACATTATTATACCGTTGTGAAAGCCCACGTACCATAACGAATTTCTCCTCAATTATACTGATACCCGGTACACGGCGAATCACTTCCGAAGCATCTTTATCTTGCGTCTTGGTAATCTGCTGGGCAGAAACTCCCGTTTGCATAACCAAGCTAGTACGTTGTTGGGTAATAATAGCATTCTCCGTATTCTTTTTAGCATCCGCTACAACCACAACTTCTCCTAATTGTTGATTATCCTGTTCTAGTTCTACTTTTATTTCGAACATGCCGTTTATTGTAACCTCAACAGTCTGTGTACAATAAGACACATAAGATATAATAAGCTTGTACGTTCCATTTCTTAATCCCGCAAGTTCGAAATTACCATCCACATCAGTAATAGTTCCTGTATTTGTACCACTTAACTGTACAGCAGCACCAATAAGTGGCTCTTTAGTCGCTTTATCTGTTACAGTTCCTCTCAAAGCAGCCGCCTGTACAGTCAATACCAACATCAAGAGAATTATCATAAGGCTAATGCCTTTCATCTGAGCTTTCATCATACTTTTACCTTGTTATTTTTCCGATGGCAAAGATCAGATAAAAGCATTACATGTATAATACATCTGCATGATACTCCTTTTGCGTATTTATTTCAATGACGTTTCATTGCATTTTGTTGAAAAAGCTCCTACCTTTACAAATAAATTGTAAAATAGAAAAAGAATATGAGAAGTTTTGCATCTGACAATAATTCAAGTGTACATCCCCGCATCATGGAAGCGTTAATGAAGGCCAATAACGGACATGCACTTGGCTATGGAGATGATCCATGGACAGAAGAAGCCGCCCACAAAGTGAAAGAACAATTTTCACGTCCATGTGAAGCACTGTTTGTTTTTAATGGCACAGGCAGTAATACTATGGCGCTGCAAATAATGACCCGTCCTTACCATATTATCTTCTGTGCCGACACAGCTCACATTGCTGTAGATGAATGTGGTGCCCCCAGTAAAGCGACTGGCTGTTTCATGCGCACAATTCCTACTCCGGATGGCAAACTGACTCCGGAATTACTAAAACCATTTATGGTTAACTTTGGTATAGAACACCATTCTCAGCCCGGAGCAATTTACCTAAGTCAATGTAGTGAATTAGGAACAATTTATAAACCAGAAGAAATATGCACATTGACAGAATTTGCACACCGGCATGGACTGTTTGTGCATATGGACGGTGCCCGTATCTCTAATGCCGCGGCAGCATTGGGAATGAGTCTTGATGATATATCAGGAGCTTGCGGAGTTGACACATTGACTTTGGGAGGAACAAAGAACGGACTGATGGGAGCCGAATGTGTAGTGATTTTCAATCAGGATTTGATAAAGGAAGCACGTTATGCCAGAAAACAATCTTGCCAATTGGCCAGCAAAATGCGTTATATCTCTTGCCAGTTCACAGCCTTCCTTGAAGATAACCTATGGTTAACATGCGCACAACATGCCAACGCAATGGCGCAACGCTTGTACAAGAAACTTTCCACAATGCCTGATATAAAGTTTACCCAAACAGTGGAGAGCAACCAATTATTCTTCATCATGCCGCGTGAAAAAGAAGATAAGCTACAAGAATATTATCATTTCTACTTTTGGAACGAAACCATAGGAGAAATGAGACTTGTTACCTCTTTCGATACAACAGAAGAAGATGTCGACAAACTGATAGCTTGCATAAAGACTCTATAATCATCTCCCGGTTCTCTATCAGGGCAGGCCTTCAGACCTGCCTGTTCTATTTCCAGTCCCTATTCCAAGGCATAAGTACCCGGTGAGGGTTTCCGGACCTGCCCCTGCCGGAGAAAAGACATGGCGGAGCCTTCCGGACAGTTCCGTGGGAAACGTACCCACACCCACGGGGAAAAAACGGTAGAGGTCACATTTCATGCGTGCGGATACAAAAAAAAAGCCTCCGGAACTTCTTCAAGTCCGGAGGCTTCAATCAAAACGGCGGCTACCTACTCTCCCACTGTGACGCAGTACCATCGGCGTGACAAGGCTTAACTTCTCTGTTCGGAATGGGAAGAGGTGGAACCCTTGTGCTATAGCCACCTGAATAAGGTTGACATATTGTTGAGCTGTTATCGTAATTTCATTCTGTAGTAAAAACCAAAGGTATACACCATCCGACATATAAGGAAAGTGGACGGGCAATTAGTAATGCTCGGCTTTGGTATCTCTACCTTTACACCTGCATCCTATCAACGTCGTAGTCTACAACGACCCTGAGAAATCTAATCTTGTGGCCGGCTTCGTACTTAGATGCTTTCAGCACTTATCCGATCCAGACTTAGATACCCGGCAATGCAC